>WNGP01007287.1_pt1 | contig 13663 bp, 10 predicted proteins | sample 5407671 | NCBI WGS metagenome assembly WNGP01 (sample SAMN13153381, study PRJNA577476) | soil metagenome | isolation source: 40 cm soil or saprolite under Garry oak tree replicate 2 | place: USA:California | collected 2016-06-15 | reverse complement strand
CGACATGCCCGCGATAGGTGTAGACATGCCCGCCATTGGCTGCATCCCATACCTGCGCTGTGCCATCATTGCTTCCCGAAGCAAGGCGCGTGCCATCCGGCGACCATGCCACCGTTACCACACGTTCAACATGCCCGCGATAGGTGTAGACATGTCCGCCACTGGCTGCATCCCATACCTGCACCGTGCTATCATTGCTTGCCGAGGCGAGGCGCGTGCCATCCGGCGACCATGCCACCTCCATCACACCAGCGGAATGGCCGCGATAGGTATAGAGAGCCGTTCTGAGAGAGGAAGAAGTGGAGGTCTGGGACGCTGGGGAAGGGTTAAGGTGCAAGCCACACGAAGTGACGAACGATGTGATACTCCCTCCTGCGAGAGTGAGTCCTGCTAGCCTCCGTAAAATGGTGCGTCGAGACATCCTCTGCTCGCCAGTCAGCAGGCCAAGTGGCTCGGCGTCCTGTGAAAATGAATGTTGATGAGCCATTAAGAAAGGCTCCTTTCTGTTTGAGTACGATGGTTTCCCTTCCAGTGCTCTATTCCTTTTGTGATAGGTACAGGCATTGGCAGCTACCCCTTCTCGTTCGAGAGCAATCATGCAGAATCGTGCCTGTCGCACCAGTTGAAGCGAAGATCTCCTGTGACATCTCCGAGGTGGTCAACGAACTACTGCTGGTGCTCCACTGTTCAATAAATCCAGATGGGACATTGACGGTCGTTGCGCCAGCGATGCCGACCACGTAGACCAACATGTCATTGGCAGTCGTTGTTGTCACGCCCGTATTATCCACATTGCTGGTTGATGAGTTGTATTGGGCATTGCTGGCATCCACCGGCGTGGTGGTATTCACCCCCATGTAGCTGGCAATCCCCCCTGATGTCTCACCGGCCGTGCCGAAGCTCCAGGTATAGGTTGCCGGCTCCGATGAGCCTGCGACTTTCACATAAGTGGCGGTCGCGATGGATGCACTGCTATCTTGCCGAAGCACGGGATTCCACCCTACCGGAGGAGTGATCGCATTACCGGCTGTTTGCACTACAACAAAGGCAACCATGACATCACCACTGGTTGTTCCTGGCGGTAGCCCGATGGTGAGTGTTGAGCCTCCTGCGCCATTATTGCCTATGGCTGTCGCTCGAAGCGAAATACCTGATGGCGGCGTTGGGGTAGGTGTTGGCGTTGGCGTTGATGGCGGCGTTGGAGTAGGCGTGGGCGTTGACGTCGGTGTTGAGGTGGGCGTGGGCGTGGGCGTTGGGGTCGCTGCAGGTTCGAGCGCGATCAGTTGGGTGATATTCGAATTTGACACGTTAAGCGTGCCATGAATCGTGCCGGTTGTCCCAACGGAGGCGAAGATGTTCTGTGACATCTCTGCGGTGGTCAGCGAATTACTGGCGGTATAGGCCTTCTCGGTAAAGCCCGCTGGGTCATTGACCGACGTTGCAGCAACGATGCCCACCGCGTAGACGAGCATATCATTGGCCACCGTGGTGGTCAGCCCGCTGTTGTCCACATTGCTGGTGGAGTTGTTGTATTGGGCATACTTGGCATCCACCGGCGTGGTGGTATTCACCCCGATGTAGCTGGCGATCCAGCCAGAGGCCTCACCAGATATGCTAAAGCTCCACATATAGTTTGTCGGCTCGGAGGAGCCTGCGACCTTCTCATACATGGCGGTCGCGAGAGATGAAGAAGTATTTTGCTGCTGCACCCGAATCCACCCGGCCGGAGCCGGAGGCGTGATCGTATTGTTGGCTTGGCGAACAACAACAAAAGCAACCATGACATCACCGCTCTGTGTCCCTGCCGGCAGCCCGATGGTCAGTGTTGATCCTCCTGCGCCATTATTGCCTATGGCTGCCGCGCGCAGCGAAATCCCTGATGGCGGCGGTGGTGGCGTTGCCCCTGCAGGTTCGAGCGCAATGAGCATAGTGATATTCGAATTTGCTCCGCCATTATGCGTGCCATGAATCGTGCCTGTCGCACCAGTTGAAGCGAAGATCTCCTGAGACATCTCCGAGGTTAACGCCGAATTGCTGTTGTTGTTGTACACTTGAGTAAAGCCTGATGGGACATTGACCGTCGTTGCGACAGCGATGCCTACCGCGTAGACGAGCATATCATTGGCCACCGTAGTGGTCAGCCCGCTGTTGTCCACATTGCTGGTGGAGTTGTTGTATTGGGCATGAGCCGCATCCACAGGCGTGGTAGTATTCACCCCTATGTAGCTGGCAATCCCGCCTAATGCCTCACCAGCTTTGCCGAAATTCCACGTATAGCTTGCCGGCTCGGATGAGCCTGCCACTTTCACATACGTGGCAATCGCGATAGCCGAAGCACTGTCTTGCCGCAGCACCAGGTTCCACCCTGGCGGAGCCGCGATCGAATTCCCGGCTGTTTGCACAATCAAATGGGCAACCATGACATCCCCACTCTGTGTTCCTGCTGGCAGCCCGATGGTGAGCGTTGAGCTCCCTGCGCCATTGTTGCCTGCGGCTGTTGTTCGAAGCGCAATACCCCCGCCTGGTTGCGGCGTGGGCGTTGAGGTGGGCGTAGGCGTAGGCGTGGACGTTGAGGTAGGCGTGGGTGTAGGCGTTGAGGTGGACGTAGGCGTGGGTGTAGGCGTGGACGTTGAGGTAGGCGTGGGCGTAGGCGTGGACGTTGCCCCTGCGGGTTCGAGCGCAATCAGCATCGTGATATTCGAATTTGCTCCGCCATTGTGCGTGCCATGAATCGGGCCTGTCGCACCAGTTGAAGCGAAGATCTCCTGCGACATCTCTGAGGTTGTCTGCGATCTACTGCTGGTGTGCCACTGCTCGGTAAACCCCGATGGGACATTGACAGTCGTTGCGACAATGATGCCAACCGCGTAGACCAACATATCATTGGCCGTCGTAGTTGTCACCCCGCTATTATCCACATTGCTGGTATTCAGGTTGTATTGGGCATTCTTGGCATCCACCGGGGCGGTGGTATTCACCCCCATGTAGCTGGCAATCCCCCCTGATGCCTCCCCACCTGTCCCGAAGCTCCACGTGAAAGTTGCCGGTTCTAAGGAGCCTGCGACTTTCACATAGCTGGCGGTCGAGATAGCCGAACCACTGTCTTGCCGGAGCACCGGATTCCACCCTGGCGGAGGCGTAATCACATTGGCGGCGGTGCGCACAATCACATGGGCGATCATGACATCCCCACTGGTTGTCCCTGCCGGTTGCCCGATTGTGAGTGTTGACCCTCCTAAGCCATTATTGCCTATGGCTGCTGCTCGAAGCGAAATACCCCCGCCTGGTTGCGGCGTGGGCGTGGGCGTGGGCGTGGCCGTCGAATTAGTGACGGTAAAAGAATCGGTAAAATTATTAGGAGCAGTGGAGCCCGTAAAATTCGCAGAAACAGACAACTGATCGGAAGATAGGGTAAACTTAGCAAGCCCATTTGTTGGGTTAATGTTATTCCCCATCCACTTGGCAAAGTAGCCGGCATCCGCAGCGGCGGTGTTAAGGCTAAAGAGTGGTTCTCCCACAGTGCCCACAATAACAACGACGGGTCCCGCACCTTGCGTGTAATTCCCTGTTGAGCCGTCATTGACGACGCAATTGCTATTGTATGCTGCTGATGAAATAGCAGTACAAGTTGTGCCATTTAGGCCGAGTTGTTTACTTCTCTGGTAATCGTGGTCATGTGCTTGCAAGATGAGATCAACTTTTTTACTTACAAGAAGGTTCATGATGTCATTTCCCACCTCGCAAAGCATTGTACCCATGGTAATGCAGACCTTATGCATACCCACAATGACCCACTTGATCCCTGCTGCTCGTGCACTATCAATCGTATTTGACACCCAGTTGTAGTGCGCTGTTCCCGCTGCGTACGAATACACTCCTCCATTTGTAAAAGTAAGACCTGGGGAGATCATAATAAAGCGTGCGATCGGGGAAGAGGCAGGATAATCAAAGTAGTATTCTTTCCCATACGTCCCTACTGCGCCCAACCTGTCAGGAAGACACTGCACAAAATTATCTATCGATCCATCTTGTCCGGCAGGTTCTCCTCCATCCTCGTGGTTGCCGGAAAGGAGTTCAAATGGAAAGGTACTGCCCACACGACTCTGCACATATGAGCACCACTTTGATTCAAGAGTGATCTCTGAGTAACTGAGGTCCCCTATAGCTAGATGGAATTGACTACCAGACTGTGCAATAAGATCAAGTGCTGTTGAAGAGCTACTATTTCCTCCGATATCCCCCCCTGCTGTAAAGGAAAAACTCGTAGACGGAGATTGGATGTATTGCCCTGTAGCAGCTGCTTTAAGTACATGATTTGGAAGAAATAATGGTATTAAAAATATTACAATAAACATGAAATAGAAGAAATACTTTTTCGTATATTGCGCTCGCAACGAGAAAGATTTCAAATTGAAATGAAATGATTTCTTCTTCTTATCTGAAGCAGGTAGGTTACTCATGTTTTTGCCCTTTCTGCCAAGTTATTTGGCAAGAACTTCGTCCAAGGCTCTGATAAACTGCTTTTTATTATGGAAGAAATACACAGAACCTGGGAGAGCAAGGCAGTTACGACCTGGTTAAGGCGAGGTTATAATATTATGCCAGAAGTTAAGCGTGTTTCCCATTGCGTCTTCGGATTGCTCAACACCGTACTCAACTATTGAACCTTACCTACATAAATATGGACTAACATAGCTCTCCGCCCACTTTCCCCTCTTAAGGATACTGTCTTTTATATGTGAGTTTGGTTTTTGTCGAGGTTGAGATATCGTTGCAAAAGGCGTACTGGGGTATATATCCCTCTCCTTCGGATGTATGAATTAATTGTAGGCATGCGCCTACAATTAATTCATACATCACCTTCCTTTTTGCCTAAAAATAGATCCATTTCTCTCTACTTCCTTACCAGAGCTTCACTAATTCTCCATCATAATGAACATCATATCAGCACTTGCAGATGCTATTTTCCAAATGAAATGGTATTATTCTTAATATTGTGAAAAGCTCTCTAGTTAGTCGAGGGATGGACGGTAACTTGGCTGCGCACGTCGGCCAGGGCTCCACAGGTGTGTTCTGTCGCCTGCAACTGGTAGTGGTGCAGATACACCTCCAGGCCCACACGTTTGGCCCATATTGCACTGGCGCATTCACCTCCGCCGGAAAGCCCCATTGACTGACTTGTTGGCAGTGTGGACAGCTCACTTGCTCGACCCGGTATTCACATACCCGCAGGTGCAGCAAGCACCGGGAGATCATGCACCCGACCGACAATGATGGACTGGACAACGCATAACTTCTCGTGTAAAGTAGTGGCATCTATAACTTGCGTGCGGCGAAAGGCAAAAGAGTGATGAGAACGGCCTCAAGAAGATATCGCTGGTCTCTCTCGTTTCTGCTTGTGTTCACACTGCTCTCTATGTGTTTCCCTCTGATAGTTCATGCTGACGGCGGAGCACCCAACCTGGCCTATGTCTCAGGAACACCCTCTGGCGTCAGTGTGATTGACGTGCTACAGGGAAAGATAACGAAAATAATCTCTGTAGCTGGTGACCCCCATACCATCCTACTCAGCCTCGACGGTCGTTTACTGTACGTCACCCAACCAGGGCTAGGACAGGTGAGCGTAATCCTCGCTGAAACAGGGCGGCCTGTTTGTACAGCCCGACTCCCTGGAGAACCTGCATTCCTGGCACTTGACCAGTACAGCAATATCCTGTATGCAGCAGGAAGTGGAGCCGCTCGCATCGCTGCTCTTGATCCTACCACCTGTGCAGTACGGCATGTCTTCAAGACGGAAAGCCCTGTTTACGGATTGGCAGTAGCTATCGTTGCTACAGGCTCCTCTGTGATACACCAGCTATTGGTAGCGGGGACGGATGCATGGACAATCTTCGATGGCCTGACAGAACGACAACTTGGCAAAATTCCTATTCCAAATGGCCCCCAGTATCTCTCTCTTCCACCTGGAGAAACAGTCTACGTCACAACACGGCAAGGGACTGTTGATGCAATAGACATCAGGACACGAGCAGTCAATCAACTACTCACTGGCGGAGCGTTTGGACAGATCGATTATGACGCGCTCACAGATGAGGTCTACGTGCCAGATGAGAAGCACAATCTACTTGCTGTCCTGACCCCCGTTTTCGCTGGTACAACACTGCCCAAAGAGCCGCTTCGTGTCATCCATACCGATGCTCCACCCGAATCAGTTGCGATCACCAACGATGGACAGCTCGGCTTCATTGCCCTCCGTGGAGGCAAGGTCGTGGTGCTTGATCTGCCGCGCCGGCAGATTGCCTATACGGTCGATGTCGGGGGTACGCCCCACTTTGTCATCACGGGCCTCTATCCACCATCTACTCATATCACTCCGCCAAAGGCACCCGCAAAACAAGCATCAACGCAAGAGATGATCGCGGGCAACATACCGGTCATCGTGGCATGTGCGCTTGCGATTGTGTTGCTCATTCTAGTGCTTATCTTGCTGTTGCAGCGCCGCGAGATACAGAAGGTTGGCCGCCAAAGAAGGCGACCTTCCAGGCATTAAAGAATATGCGCGTCGCCCAAATCTCCGCAAGCGCAAAGAATTGTTCACTGCGCAAGGCCCCGTTCTTCGCTCGCTATGCCACACTCTTGGCCTGCAACGCGGCGTTTTCGGCTTCCAACTGGGCTACGCGTTCCTCTGTTGTCATGCTCCTATTCTACAGGCCGAGCAACTCCTACCAGAGTAGCTACGTTGTACAAAAAACGAATTTAGCCAGACATCATACCGAGGAGGCAGCATTAGATTCGCCAGACTGATTTCGCCGGGGCACGGCATGCATCCGCCGCCGAGCCCGGCGTTGCTGATGCTGTGATGGGGCGCACGAAACGGGAGGTGCAGTACCAATGGCATATCTGAAAGGATGCAATCCGCTTACCTACATTCCGCAGTTTCAGGCGGTGACCGTATCCGAACTATTATTTGCGCTCACGTGTCCGAATGCGTCTATGTATAAACGATCACCAGTACCAAAACCGACCGAACTCAGATTTACTGACGGAATAGTAACTGCAACATATGAGCCATTCCCGGTAATGCTGGAAGACTCCGTCGACTGCCCAATTGCAGTGTACGCATGAGAAGACGTATTGTATTTCCGGTAGCGCACTACTGTGCTTAGGGTTACTCCGCTATCTGCCCCACGGTTGTCACCCCCCGGACCATGCTCCGATTTGCCACTAGGTCAAATGAACCTGTGCTGCTAATCCCTTTAGTCGGGTACACCGAAAGGGGGGTAGCAGCATGAGCTGTCCGATTACCAGAAGTAAGGAACAATCCTCCGAAGAGGATTACCATTGCAAACAGCGTAAAAATACGCCGAAGCATATAGTTTCTGTTCATGTTGTCTCCTCTTTTGAGGTTTTGTTTTCAACATCTGTCCGTCTCCCATCACAGTGATGGGTCCGACTTCTTGGAAGCAGTACGACCGACTGCAACCAACTTTCTCTCCTTTCTTTATAGTAGTAGGTACATTAGCACTAGAAGGCTCAGAAGAAGAACACACGGAAACATTATGACCAATCACAGGCCAGGACGCCGCTCCCTCTAGTGCCTGGTTAGTTCTTGGACTCGGCGTCGGCATCTGCGGCTGCCCCTTATTATCTCGCCGAGCCAGTATGAGAAACACAATCAGGGGAATCAAGACGATGAGGATGAGCAATATTAGAAAGGCGAGTGCTACTTTATTTGAGAAAAACCCCATATGCTACCTCGATAATTTACCGTAGCAAAACAAACAGCAAGCAACCTAGTAGCATTACTTATGCCGGAACACTTCCAGAATACGCAAAAAGAAATCCTGTACGGTCACCGAATCAATATCGCCGGAAATAGCAAGAGCTGCCCGGCTACCGTTGGGCCAACATCCAAAATAGAGCAGGGGGGCTTCTACTGCCTCGATCTGCTGAACAAGTGTACTTCTGCTTTCTGCTTGTTCCTCGCGGGTCGCGCCTAATCCTTCTGGTTTGTCGAGATACATGGCATAGGTGTGCGCATCTTCCTGCGTGCAACGCACGGCAGGATAACCTTGCTCATAGAGGAAGTCGAGCACTTGCTGAGGCGTTTGTGAGGACACACCAATACATGGACAGCGTGTCGCGTTTACTGTGAAGCAATGAGACTGTACACGGACATCAGAACCATTCCAGGGAGTAGTCGGTTGATTTTCAACGGTAAGATGTCGAGCAAGTAAGGTAGCGCGAGCAGTGCAGGTGGCTTCAACCTGCCAACGATCGGATTCCAGTGGTGTAATACTCAGTCTGAACGCACTGCGCTCCTTCCACCACTGTGCAATATCTTCTATGCGAGCCACCCACACCGGGAGTGGACGGCTACGAGAGTAGGATAACAACGTTTCAAGAGCCTGTTTACAAAGAACGCCGCGCTCGGGATGAAGATTAAGTGTGTAGAGGCCACCACGGTCGTATACACGCTGCATCACTTCACTCCAGATGCGTCCAACTTCTAATGGATCGGTAATGCGCAAGCGGTCAAATAGCATTTCATCATCTGGAATACTTGTTGGAATACGCAGCAACTCGCCCTCAAAGTGTGGACGCAGAGCATAGGTAGAGCAAGGTGTGGCCTGAAATAGTGCCAGAGATTTATCAAAGCCACTCCTCAGGATAGGAGAGAATTTGTTTAGATCGACGACGTCATGTAAGACGGCCTCATTACTCTCATATGTAAAATTGAGTGCAGCATAGACACGCAGCGACTCGTAGGTCCAGCCCAGGTACGGATTGCGGAAACCCTGATATGGAAGCTGTAAGTGTTCAAAGATAGCAGTAGCTTTTTCGGTTTGCTTGTATTGTTCGCTCTCGCTCAATGTGCGGTAATCGTTGTGGACATAGCCATGAACACCTATCTCTGCACCACAATCAGCAATTTCTGCGATTAATGCGGGATGCCGGCTTAACACTACTGCCGGGATAAAGAATGTCGGAGCAGCATTATACTGTTTAAGTGAGTCAACAAGGCAGTATAAATTGCAGCGTATAGAGGATTCAGTAAAGCTGAAACGGGTAAAAACTGTTCCTAGGCGCCGGGCAAAGTTGTGAATACCTTTCGTCCTGATAGAAAAAGAGACAAGATTCATTAGCTTTCTTCCTTGCCTGAAAATAAACCTTAGCACCTTAAGCATAGAGCTTCATCTATGCTATTATGGTTTATGCGCTTGTTGAGATGCTGTTACGAACGATCAGACAAGGTATATGTTCCTAGCCTTGTCTTGCTTATAGAGTATGCAGTAAAGTAACAGCAGGAGAAACCGGGAATCGATCATGCTTTTCAAATTGAAGGTTGATGTCCAGGAACATTCCTCCCATGATAGAGCTGATATTCAAGCAGTACACTGGGTAGTGAGGAGTAGATGACATGACGAATCCACCGTTCTATGTTCACCCCAGCGCTGAGGTGTCTCCTGATGCGTATGTTGGGGCGGGAACGCGTATCTGGCGCCAGGTGCAGGTACGAGAATACGCCCATATTGGCGAGACCTGCACTATTGGGAAAGGCGTCTACATTGACGCGCGTGTGCGCATCGGCTCAAATGTTAAAATCCAGAATCACGTTTCGGTGTTCGAAGGGGTTACGCTGGAAGACGGCGTCTTCGTTGGCCCTCATGTCTGTTTCACGAATGACCTGCTGCCTCGCGCTATTACTCCTGATGGCAAGCTCAAGGGCGCCGATGACTGGGAGATTACACCAACACTGGTGAAGTATGGGGCATCAATTGGCGCGGGATCGGTTATTATTTGTGGCATCACCATCGGGGAGTTTGTTTTGATTGGTGCGGGATCCGTTGTGACAAGAGATGTTCCTCCACATGCACTGGTTTTTGGCAACCCGGCCCGTCAACACGGCTATGTGTGCCGGTGTGCCCGCCGCCTTGCGAATGTCCACGAGCAGGAGGGCATACTGCTAGGCTGGTGTGAAGCGTGCCAGAAAGAGTGCGTTCTCAGCCTGTAGGGATGCGGGCCAGGCTAAAGCCCAACATTGACATCAGCAAATTTGAAGCGGTAGTATAGAAAGTGTAAATACGAGACAGAGCACATTGATGGCCTTTATAATAAGCCTATGCTCCATCGCGAGTAATCACAAGCAATTTGGAGGAGTGATTGTCTTCTATCTATTATCTTACGCGTGGTATCAGCATAATAGCCAGTTGGACACCACAAGGCCCAAGACATGCCCTGGGATCTGCTATCGGCGCGGCGAGTTACCTCGGTTGGCCTTCTAAGCGCTGGGTGACCCAGTTGAACATGGCCCAGGTGACCGGGCGTCCAGTAGATGATCGGTATGTTCGGCACCTGGCATTAGCTTCATGGCGTAACTATGGGCGTTACGCTGCCGACTTTATGAACTTTTCACGCCTTGATATTGACTTCATCGAGCAGCACATGCGCGATTTGAGCCAGGGGGGGAAAGGCTGGCAGAGCCTTATGATGCCGGCCCTGCAAGCAGGGCGAGGTGCCATAGTGGCTAGTGCTCACTTCGGTAACTGGGACATGGCCGGGGCTATGCTCGCCCATCATCAACCCTTTTCTGCCGTGGCAGAAACTTTTAGCGACGAACGTTTAAATCAGTTGGTGCAGGATCAACGCAGGGAGAAAGGCATTGGCATTATACCGATGGAGGGTTCTGCACGCCGCATTTTACGTGTCCTGCAACAGAATCAGCTGGTTGCCATCGTAGTAGATCGCCCTGTCACGCCAGACCAGGGAACAGAAGTGACATTCTTTGGACGCAAGACGTACGTGCCAAGTGGCCCGGCAGCACTGGCGCTTAAAAGCGGTGCCCCGATTCTACCTGGCTATGTATGGTATGGACATCACAATGGATTTTATGCACGACTATTTCCCCCGATTTTCCCACGGGAGAGTAAGGGAGGGCAAAAGGCAACCGAGATAGCGCGTTTGACCCAGTATATATATGATACGTTGGAGGAAATGGTACGCGAGTGGCCGACACAGTGGTACATGTTCCGCCAATTCTGGCCATCTGGGTAGAATTCTAATGTATTACCTGTTTCGATTCGCTTCAGTTGTAATTCCACGCCTGCCACGTTGGTTTGTAGTAACCTTAGCTAACGTGATAAGTCCGGTCGCCTGGCTTGTGGCGAGCAAAGCCCGAAAACAGGCGAATGCTCACATGATCCACGTGCTTGGTGCCCAGGTGCTGGCAACGCGCGCCGGGCGTAAGCGGCTGCGAAGAACTGTACGAGGTATATTCCGGAATAGTGTGCGTAACCACCTGGAAGTGTTTTTGCTGCCATACACTCAACCAGAATGGATTATGAGCCATGCGGATGTCAAAGGTCAAGAACACCTCGAGGCAGCATTGGCACTAGGAAAAGGCGTGATCCTCTGCGCGGCGCATACAGGGCCATTCGAATATCTGATTCAGTGGCTTTCTATCAAAGGCTACCAGGTGACCGTTCCTGTCGAACGCCTGAAAGATCAACGTATGCTTGATTTAATGCTCAGATTGCGAAGGAGCCAGGGCATTCATTTCATACCGTTGGGAGGCAATACACCCTTGCGGGCAATTATCCAGGCCTTGCGAAAAAATCAGCTCGTACTGATTACGGCCGACCGCGCTGTAGAGGGGGAGAGCGTCGAAAAGTCGTTTTTTGGTGAACCCGCCCGCCTGCCCTCCGGCCCTGTATCTCTATCAAAGCGCACGGGAGCGCCTTTAGTCGGAGCATTCGGCTGGTATACGCCTGCAAGACATATGGCAGGACACTTTGTCCCTCTTTCACTCGAACTTACAGAGGAGGAGCGTGCTAATGCTGACACGTTGATGTGCAGTGTGATTGAAAAGCTGGAGCAAAACATCAAGGCGCACCCTGAGGATTGGGTGGTGTTTTCGCCAATATGGGCTAACGATCCTTGAAAGACCTCACGAGACGCCGTGGAGGATCAACGAACCAACTCCAGGCACACTGGGCAACGTAGGCGGCCGCTGGAAGATGCACAGGCGGTAGTTCCTGGCCTCCTGAGCGAACGCTGCGGTCGAGAATAGCGCGGCGCAGATCATCGGGGCTGTTCCCTGGGAAGAGTGTGTAGGCAGAACCAATATGCTGCCAGAAGTGCGCATCACTTCCACCGGTTTCAGCAAGTTTCCACTGTTGATTCGCAGCGCGAACGGCGGAGCGCATCGATGCATTTGCCGGCGAGGGATTGTATACTTCTATGCCATCGATAGCGTATCCCTTTTCAAGCAAGGCGTCGATCTTCGCGCGGCTCAAACTGGGAACAAGGCGCCCGAAGGGGTGTGGTACGATTACTATGCCACCTTGCTCTTTGATGGTTTCGATACTTTCTTCGACCGGCCGCATGGCTTTGGGAGGCTTGTTCACAAAGAGGCCAAGCAAATGGCCCTGGCGCGTCGAAACTTCAACGCCTGTGATCATCTGTAGTGGACTATTCTGTTGCGCCAGCAGTTCCGCTATCCGCTTTGCGCCCTCTATATGGTCGTGGTCGGTAATGGCGATCAAGCTCAATCTATGGCGCGTTGCTTCTTCAATTACTCGTGCCGGGCTGGCCCAACCATCACCGAGGTTGGTATGCATATGTATATCGGCACGGCTGTATCCGTTTAGGGCTAGAACAGTTGACCAAAACATAGTTCTCTGTTATACTCTTCTTAACTTCTCATGCGTCGATGTACGCATGTATCACCCGTTTTGTGAGGTGATAAATCTCCATCCTATATGGGTGGAGGTCTGCCGCTACGGTTGCCGGCAATAGCCTTTCGGGGCTACCTGCCTTCATGCAGGAAGAGAGATACCAGTATCTTGTCATGCCCTGCTGCATCATAGGATAGTTGTATTCCTTAGCAACGGTTGGGATGTTTCCGTTTGTTGTATGATTTCCATGAAACCTCACAAAGCGCGCGATATTTTTTTCAGCGCGGTGGTGTCGTGTTCTTCTAGCAACTCATAATAGTAGTCCATAATGCGCTGCGCGACCGAGGACCAGGCATATTCGCCGGCTTTTTCCAGGCCTGCATGAATAAATTGCTGACGTAACGGCTCGTGTTCAAGCAGGTGTTTCACTGCCCAGGCCAACTCCTCGCTATTGCGCGGAGCCATCAATAGCCCGTCAACGCCCTGGCTGACGACTGTTGCGTAGCCGCTGATATTGGACGCAACTACCGACGTGCCCGAGGCCATTGCCTCTAAGAGCACGACACCCATGCTTTCCCCGCCGGTGGCAGGAGAGCAGAAGACATGGGCGCTGGTAAAGTAGCGAGGCTTGTCTTCGTCGGACACATAGCCCGTAAAGATCACATCTTGCCAGCCTCGCTTCTCGACGAAGCGCTGAAAGCCATGTCGCAGACGGCCTTCGCCGACAAAGATAAAGCGTGTCTGTGGGAACCGCTCACGAATCAACGGGATGGCTCGCAATAAGTACTTTGCGCCTTTGCGTTTCTCGAAACGACCAACGAAAAGGATGTTTTGCTTGTCATCCATAAATTGCGGCAAAGGCGCAACCTGGGAGCTGAAGTGTTCAAGATTGACCCCATTGGGAATAACGCGGTAGTATGCTGGGAAATAGCGCGAGATAAATTGGCGAGCAGTAGTGGAAACAGTAATGTACCCATCCAGCCGTC
>WNGP01003232.1_pt1 | contig 13664 bp, 15 predicted proteins | sample 5407671 | NCBI WGS metagenome assembly WNGP01 (sample SAMN13153381, study PRJNA577476) | soil metagenome | isolation source: 40 cm soil or saprolite under Garry oak tree replicate 2 | place: USA:California | collected 2016-06-15 | reverse complement strand
ACCGGGGGCCGCTGGGTGCGGGGAACAGGCAGGCCTCGCCACTCGGCGCTGCCGCCTGACCCGGCTGAACCCGACTCGCCTGCTCGTCGCCAAGATCAGCACGGTCTACCCAATCGGTCGGCGATGGCCCGGGTACGCGCAGTTGACCACGTTAACGTAGTACCTGCGGCCATACTGCCCGTATGGCGAGAATCCCGAGCCCCGCGCCGGCTAGTGGTCCGGTGCGAAGCCGACGGCGTCGAGCAGGCGCGAGCGGCGGCGGCCCGAAGCCGGGCGGACCGGCTCGGGCACGCCGGGCGCCTCGGCGCGCGGCGTGACGTCGGCGACGATCTCCTCCGCCATCCCGTACAGCAGCGGCAGCGCGCCGGCCACCACGCCGCCGGTGCGGTTGATGTGCTCGACACCCGGCTCGATGAGCTTGGCGTGGCCGAGTATGGTCGCAGCCTGGTCGAAGCTCTCCTCGAGATTGCCGGCGATCCGGTTCAGCAGCGACCCGGCCCAGAACAGGTACAACGCGAGCCCGGCGACGAGCAGGCCGATGTCGACGACGGACAGCACGACGAGCGTGGTCATGACTTCACCTTTCCGAGCACGCGGCCGAGGAACAGGTGGTGCTGCAGGCCCTCGGCGAGCACCGCCTCCACGCCGCCGGCGACCTGGCCGATCAGCGCGGTGTCGGCGGTGTTGGCCGCGGCGGCCCTGAGCGAGTCCCGCACCTCCACCACCCGGCGGTCGATGATCTTCACGAGGTAGATCAGCAGGCTCAGCAGCGCGGCGACGGCGAGCACCACGACGAAGCCCACGATGATCACGCTCACCCAGAGCGCGTGTTCGGTCGAGGTCATGGCCAGGTTGTGCATCGCTAGCCTCCCAGCCTGGCGCGGCCGCGCTGCAGCCCGGCGATGATGATCGTGGCGTGCTCGATGGTCGTGCGCAGGCCGCCGAGCGCGGCGGTATTGCGCACGGCCTTGGTCAACTCGGCGTTGATCAGCGGCGCCTCGTTGCCGATCGAGCGGGCCAGCATGAGGATCGGCACGACGAGCGCGACCACCACGAGGACGATCACGATCCCAATGACGTAGCCCAGCGTCCAGCCGAAACCGCTGGTGGTGTTCCCGGCGGCCAGCGCCAGGAGGTGATGACTCATTCCCAGTCTCCTTCGCCGGCTCAGACCGTCTCGCAGAAGTCCCTGACCGGCTTCAGGCTCGCGTTGACCGAGGTCAGCCGGCCGGGCACGGTGCTGGTCAGGTTGGCGACGGCGGCCACGCCGCCGGTGACCTGGCGCAGTGTCGCCAGGATGGCTCGCAAGTGAAAGATCACGCGCAACAGGCCCACCGCGGTGATGCCGATGATGAGCGCGGCGACGACCAGGGTGACCCAGGCGGCAGCAGGCATGACTCGTGTTTCCTTTCCGGTTGTCCGGCGGGTTCGTTAACCCGGTGGTTCGTTAGCCCAGGAGCTTGGCGACGGAGCCCGCGTACCTGACCGCGCCGACCGAGATGGCCCCGACCGTGGCGTCGGTCGCCGCCAGCCCGTCGGGGACGCACTCGAGCTCGCCGACCAGCGCGCCGCCGCCGGCCAGGATGTTGTCGCAGGCCGCCCTGATCCGCTCGAGCGCCGCGAGCACCCGGTTGAGCAGCGCGATCACGACCGGCAGGATCACCAGCAGCAGGATCGCGTTGCCGATCCACCACAATGCCATGGTCGGTCTCCTTAGCTCGCGGCCTGATAGGGGACGAAGAACCGGCGGAAGACCCGCCGCAGCGCCATCAGGGCGGCGCGCACCCCGATCGCGAAGCCGCCGGCCGGCGCGGCCGCGGCCCGCACGGCCTCGCCGCGTTCCATCCCGGCGATCTGGCTGGCCATGTTGGCGGCGAAGTCGCGCATCAGCACGGCGGTGACGTCGGAGATCATGCCGCGCCCGTACTGCGCCGCCGCGCCGGAGAGCTGAAGGTCCTGCGTGACCGCGACCTTGGTGCCGGGCCCGGCGGCGGTCAGGGTGGCCGACACGACCATGCTGGCCTGGCCACGGCCGCGCTCCTCGGCGCCGGCCGCGTGCACGACCACGCGCCTGGCCGCCTCGTCGCGCTCGGCGATCTCGGCGGTGCCGCCGAACCGGAGCCTGACCGGGCCCATCCGGACCGCGACCCGGCCGACGTACTTGTCGTCGCCCAGGTTCTCGGTCAGCTCCGCGCCCGGCAGGCAGGCCGCGACCCGCGGTATGTCGCCGAAGAACCGCCAGACCACCTCGACCGGCTCCGCGACCTCGAAGTCGTTGTTGATCAGCATCGCGTCTCTTTCCTGGCGTAGGAGGCGGGATCGGACTCGAACTCATGCCGGCAGCCCGCGCAGCAGAAGTAGTAGGTGACGCCGCCGAGGGTCAGCGGCCGGCCCGCGGGGCCGGTCTCGACGGCCATGCCGCAGACCGGGTCGACGGTGGCGGCCGGGCGGGCGGGCCCTTCGCCGGCGGGCTCGGCGGAAGCGGGTCCCGGCCCGGCGGGCTCGGCTGGCCCGGCGTGCTCGGCTGGCCCGGCGTGCTCGGCTGGCGGGCCGGCGCCGAGCTTGCCCGCGGCCCTGAGCTGCACGAGTTCGGCCAGGATGGCGACCGCGATCTCGGCGTGCGAGGTCTTGCCGAGGTCCAGCCCGGCCGGCACCCTGACCCGGTCGAGCTGCTCGCGGTCGATCCCGCGCTCGGCGAGGTAGCCGAGCACGGCCGCGCCGCGCTTGCGCGACCCGACCAGCCCGAGGTACGCGGGCCGCGCGGCGACCGCCCGCTCGATCGCCTCCTCGTCGCCGTGACCCTGTGTCGCCACCACGACCATGGACCGTTCGCCGGCGCCGGCGGCGGAGAACTCGGTCCAGTCGAGCCGGTCGGCCCGCCAGCCGAGCGCCCGTGCCAGGTCGGCGAGCGCGTGTGTCATCGGAGACCGGCCGACGACGACCAGGTGCGGCGCGGGCAGCACCGGCTCGATGTACACCTCGAGCGCGCCCTCGCTCTGGCACGAGATCGGCACCACCGTCATGCCCTCGGGGATCGCGTCGCCGAACTTGCCGGTGGTCCCGAGCAGCAGCAGCCGGGGCGCGCCCTCGGCGATGACCTGCTGCGCCTGGCGGATCACCGACGGCTCGGCGCAGGCCCCGCCGATCCACCCGTGCACCTGCCCGGACTCGGTGATGATCGCCCGCGCACCGAGCTGGCCCGACGACGGGCCCTGCCGCCAGACCACGGTCGCGAGCGCGACCGCCTCGCCGCGCTGGGCAAGCGCCGCGGCCTGCTCGACCAGCTTCCACCCGTCCATGATCAAACCCCAGACCCGCTCGCCAGGTCGCCAGTGCTGGCCTGCGGGGGGCTGGCCTGCGGGGGGACGACCCCCCCAGACCCCCCCGGCGAGTCATCAGTGCTGGCCTGCGGGGGGACGACCCCCCCAGACCCCCCCGGCGAGTCATCAGTGCGCACCGGCGGCGCGCCGGAGACGTCCCTGCGGCTCGTGATCGCCTCCCAGACCCGGTCGGGGAGCAGCGGCATGTCGATGTTGCGCACGCCGGTGTCGGAGATCGCGTCGAGCACCGCGTTCACGAAGGCGGCGGGACCGCCCACCGCCGCGCACTCGCCGACCCCCTTGGCGCCGATCGGGTGGTGCGGGCTCGGCGTGACCACCTCGCTGTGGAGCTCGAAGCCCGGCGTCTCCCACGCGGTCGGCAGCAGGTAGTCCATGTAGTTCGAGCCGACGCAGTTGCCCTCGGCGTCGAAGGTGATGAACTGCATGTTCGCCATCGCGTAGGCCTCGGTCAGGCCGCCCATGATCTGGCCCTCGACGATCATCGGGTTGATCCGCACGCCGCAGTCGTCGACCGCAATGATGTTCAGCACGTCCCAGACCCCGGTCTGCGGGTCCACCTCGACCGTGACCAGGTAGACGGCGAACGGCCAGGTCAGGTTCGGCGGGTCGTAGAACGCCGTGTTCTCCAGGCCGGGCTCCATGCCGTCCGGCATGTTGGAGTAGGCCGCCATCGCGCACTCCTGGATGGTCACGCCGCGGTCCGGCGCGCTGCGCACGTAGAACCGGCCGAGCTCCCACTCGACGTCCTCCTCGGACACCTCGAGCAGGTGCGCGGCCAGCTTGCGGGCCTTGGCCCGGATCTTGCGTGCCACCATCGACACCGCCGCGCCGGCCACCGGGGTGCTGCGGGAGGCGTAGGTGCCCATCCCGAACGGGGCGGTGTCGGTGTCGCCCTCCTCGACGACCACGTCCTCGGCCGGCAGGCCCAGCTCGTGCGCCACGATCTGCGCCCACGTGGTCTCGTGCCCCTGGCCCTGCGTCTTCGCCCCGGTGCGCAGGATGGCCTTGCCGGTCATGTGGATCTTGAGTTCGGCCGAGTCGAACATCTTGATGCCGAGGATGTCGTACTCGCGGCTGTTGCCCGCGCCGAGCGGCTCGGTCATCGTCGAGATGCCCAGGCCGAGCAGCTTGCCCCGCTTGCGGGCCGCCGCCTGCTCGCGCCTGAAGTCCTCGTACCCGACCGCCTTCAGGCCGACATCAAGGCACTTGCCGTACTGGCCGGAGTCGAGCAGGAACCCGAACGGGGTGCGGTGCGGGAACTGCTCGTCCTTCACGAAGTTCATCCGCCGGAACTCCGCGGGGTCCATTCCCAGGTCGGCGGCGGCAGCGGCGATCATCCGCTCCTGGAAGAACATCGCCTCCGTGACCCGGAACGAGCATCGGTAGGCGACTCCCCCGGGCGCCTTGTTGGAATACGTGCCCGGGCGGTCAGGTGCGCGGCCGGTAGGTCGTAGCAGGCGAACGTGGAGTGCAGCAGGCCGATCTTGAACTTGCTCGGCTGCGCGTCGGAGAAGAACGCCCCGTGGTCGGCGTCCGCGTGCATCCGGACGCCCAGGATCTTGCCGTCCCTGCGCAGCGCCATCTCGCCGTCCAGGTAGATATCGCGGGCGAAGCCGGTCGAGATCAGGTTGCCCGACTTGTCCTCGATCCACTTGACCGGGCGCTCGAGCAGGATCGAGGCCAGGATCGAGCAGACGTACCCGGGGTACACGGGGACCTTGTTGCCGAACCCGCCGCCGATGTCGGGCGAGACGATCCTGATCATGTGCTCGGGCAGCTCGGCGACCAGCGCGACCGCGGCGCGAATGATGTGCGGCGCCTGAGTCGTCATGTAGACGGTGAGCTTGGACGTGGCCCGGTTGAAGTCGGCGATCGAGCCGCAGCACTCGATCGGGGACGGGTGCGAGCGCGGGTAGTGCAGCTTCAGCTTCGAGACCACGTCGGCCTGCTCGAACGCGCGGTCGGTGCCCGCCTTGTCGCCGACCTCCCAGTCGTAGATGACGTTGTCGGGCTGGTTCTCCTTGTCGTCGCGGATCACCGGGGCGCCCTCGGCCACCGCCTGGGCCGGGTTGACGATGACGGGCAGCGGCTCGTACTCGACGTCGATCGCCTCGCAGGCGTCCTTGGCGATGTACGGGTCGTCGGCGACCACGCACGCGACCTCCTGGCCCTGGAAGCGGACCTTGTCGGTCGCCAGCACGGCCTGGGTGTCGTAGGACAGGGTCGGCATCCAGGCCAGGTTGCGGGTGGCCATCATCTCGCCGGTGAGCACGAGATGGACCCCGGGGATCTCCCAGGCCTTGCTCGCGTCGATCGACTTGATCCGCGCGTGCGCCAGCGGGCTGCGCAGTATCTCCATGTGCAGCATGCCGGGCAGCGTGATGTCGTCGGTGTAGTTGCCCCTGCCCCGGATGAAACGGTCATCCTCGACTCGCTTGCGGCTCGCGCCGAGCCCGCCGATCTTGATCTCGTCTAGTGCCTGTGACACGGTCCTGACTCCTAGCTCTCGGGCCTGAGCTTGTCGGCGGCCCACAGCACTGACTTGACGATGTTCTGGTAGCCGGTGCAGCGGCACAGGTTGCCCGACAGTGCCCAGCGCACGTCCTCCTCGGTCGGGCGGGGGTTCTCGGCGAGCAGGGCCTTGGCGGTCATCATCATTCCCGGGGTGCAGAACCCGCACTGCAGGCCGTGCTCGGCCTTGAACCCCTCCTGGAGCGGATGCAGCTCACTGGGCCCGGACAGTCCCTCGACCGTCTCGATCGCGTGGCCGTCGGCCTGCACCGCGAGCATGGTGCAGGACTTGACCGGGCGGCCGTCCACCAGCACGGTGCACGCGCCGCAGTTGGTCGTGTCGCAGCCCATGTGCGTGCCGGTCAGCCCGATGCCCCGCCTGATCAGGTGGGACAGCAGCAGCCGCGGCTCGACCTCGGCGATCTTCTTGCGGCCGTTGATGGTGAACCTGATCCGGTTGACCGGAACGTCGCTGGTGGCCTCGTCGCCGCGGTCGTCGTAGACGATCGTCATGTCAGGCCGCCCTTTCCGCGCTGTCGCCGGATGTGTCGTTCCCGCGGCCGGCCGTGTCCTCGGGCCCGGCCGGGCCCGGGCTGGCGGCCGTGTCCGGGTGGCCGGCCGTCTGCTCCTCGCTGCTGTCGCCGCGGCTGAGTATCCGCACGACGAAGGTCCGCACCATGTGCCGTTTGTACTCGGCGCTGCCGCGATGATCGGTCCTCGGCCGCGCGGCCGCCGCCGCGAGTTCGGCCGCCTGGGCGATGGTCTGGGCGGTCAGGGGCTGGCCGACGAGCGCCTGGGCGGCGTCGGTCGCGCTGATCGTGGCACCGCCGACTCCGGTCAGCGCGATCCCCGCCCTGGTGACCATGCCGTTGGACGTCTCGGTCGCCACCGCCACGCCGACGGTCGCGAAGTCGCCGACCCGGCGTTCGAGCTTGAGGTAGCCGCCCGCGAGCGCGTCCTTCGGCGCCGGTATGACGGCCTCGACCGCGATCTCGTCGGGCGCGAGCGCGTTCTGGAACGGGCCGGTTACGAAGTCCGTGATCGGGATCGACCGGCGGCCGCCAGGCCCGCGCGCGACCACGTAGCCGCCGAGCGCGGTGACCACCGACGCCCAGTCGCCCTGCGGGTCCGCGTGGCACAGCGAGCCGACCAGCGTGCCGCGGTTCCGCACGATCGGGTCGGCGATCAGCGGCGCCGCCTCCGCCATCACCGGCTGCTTGCTCCTGAGCAGGTCGGAGCGTTCCAGGTCGGCGTGCCGGCACAGGGCGCCGATCCTGATCGTGCCGTCCGCGTCTTCCCGGTGGTAGTCCAGGCCGCCGATGTTGTTGATGTCGACGATCAGCTCCGGGGAAGCGAAGCGCAGCTTCATCAGCGGCACCAGGCTCTGGCCTCCGGCCAGCACCTTCGCCTCGTCCCCGCCCTGGCTCAGCAGGGAGATCGCCTCCGCGATCGAGCGCGGTGCCTCGTAGCGGAACCGAGACGGATACATACGATCCTCCAGTGTCCTTGAGTGGACGTGAACCGCGAGTCGGTGTGTCCGGCCTGTGGACGCTCGTTTCTGGCCGGGCCGGCGACTGGCCCGGCGGCTGACTACGGCCTGGCCGGCGACTGGGCCGCCCGCGTTCCGTGCGCCCATGTTCTGTGTGCCCGCCTTCCGGCCGGTCGCGTTCTGGCCGCGCCCGTGCGGCCGGCCGCGGTCACGCTTGCGCGGAGCCCGGTGCGGGCGGCTCGACGTCGGTGTCGGCCACGGCGACGGGCAGCATGTCCTCTTCCGGGTTAGGCCGAGGCTCCTGGTGCGGTGGCCACGGACCCGGCACCGGCTGGCCGGCGACCTTCAGGTAGTCGATGAGCTCGGGCCAGGCCCACACGGTCGGGCTCGTGCCGGTCTTCGGAGCGTGCTCGATCAGCTCGTAAAGGCGGGGATTTCCGCTGCTGTGTCCATCGGACTCGATCCGCATGGCGCGCTCCCGGCTCTGGACAGGCCCCACCCACCCGTCAGTTGCGCTGCGCTCGTAAGGGGCAGCACAGGACATGATCCCCCCGCCACGAGGGCCTCGCAACTTGCGAATAAGTTCTTGCTTAAGTGCGCCGATCGGGGCCAGTTCGGGCCCGCACTCTCTCCGCAGGTCGACCGGCGCGGCGGCGATCTCGGAATTGCCGGCGGCTTGACTCGCTGAGTCAGTTGGCTAACTATTAGTCGTATGGCTAAGGAAACCGTGATCTGCACCTACCGGGTCAGGCCCGAGGCAGAAGATCGCTTCGTCGAGCTGCTTCGCCGCCACTGGCGTACCCTGCACGAGCTCGGCTTCGTCACCGACGAGGAGTCGGTGGTCTACCGCGGGACCGACGGCGGGCTCACCTACGTGGAGATCTACACCTGGGTCGAGGGCGGCTTCGACCAGGCACACGAGCATCCCGACGTGATCGCGATCTGGGAGCCGATGGAACCGCTGCTCGAGGACCGCGGCAGCCTGCCGCGGTGGGACTTCCCGCACTTCGAACGCCTAGCGGCCCCGGCGTGAGCTCCCGGCCACGCGGGCTCGCCGACCTTGACGCGCTCGACGCGGTATTCGGGGCGCTGGCCCATCGGTCCAGGCGCACCATCCTCGCCGTGCTGCACGCACGCGGCGGGGAGATGACCTCCGGCGCCATCGCGTCGCGTTTCGACTGCTCCTGGCCCACCACGTCGCAGCACCTTCAGGTGCTGGCCAAGGCCGGGCTCGTCACGATCGCGCTGCGCGGCAGGGAGCACGTGTACCGGCTCGACACGCAGCGGCTGCGCTCCGTGGCCGGCGCCTGGCTGGGCCGCTTCGGCGAGAACCAGCCCGGCGGCACCCCGTCCGGCGGCACCCCGTCCGGCGGCACCCCGTCCGGCGGCACCCCGTCCGGCGTCACCCCGTCCGGCCGCACCTCGTAATCCCGAGGCGGCTCAGCTCCAGATCGTGACGTATACCGGAGGCCGGAACCTAGACGGCGGCACGCCGGCAGCGGGCGCGCGCATGAGCTGCATCGCCTCTGGGGTGCTCAGGAACCGGCGCAGCGAGCTTGCCACCGCGCTGCGCTGCTGGCGGTCGAGCATCGTGATGTGCCAGCATCCTTCGACGGGCGGGCCACCCGCGTCGACCAGGGACAGCTCGCCGCGCCGCAACTGCTGCGCGACCAGGTGCTCAACGGCGAGCGACACGCCGCCGCCATCGGCTGCCGCCGCCCAGGCGGCGGTCTGGCTCGAGCAGACGCCGATCCGGTCTTCCGGTATCCGCAGCGCCGCGAGAACCTGGCCGACGTCGCTGTCCGGGTCGGTGGCCGACGGATCGACCAGCCAGCGCCACTGCCTGACCGGGCCGCGGGGCCGCGCCTTCCCGGCCGCGACCACCACGAGGCGGTACTTGAAGATCGGCTCGCGGACCACGGGCAGCGCCGGGTCGCCCGGCATAGCCGGGCCGATCGCCACGTCGGCCAGCCGGTTGGCGACCAGGACCGGCATCTCCTTCGTCACCGCAACCCCGGACGACACCTCGACGGCGCCGGCGGAGCGCTTGGTGAAAGCCTCGATCAGCGGGGTGGCGACGAACTCCGCCACGGTCGACGTCGCCACGACCCTGAGCTGCTCGGGTGCGCCCTGCGCGGCGCGCACGGCGGCATGCGCCTCGGCGCCGAGCACCACGATCTGCGATGCGGTGGCGAGCAGCCGCGAGCCCCCGGCAGTCAGCGTCATGCCGGACGGCCCGCGGCTGATGAGCTGGTCACCGAGGTGGACGCGGAGCGCGGACAGCGCCTGCGACACGGCGGGCTCGCTCACGCCCAGCGCGTTGGCGGCGGCCGTCACCGAGCCCAGCCTGGCCACCAGGACGAACGCATTGAGCTGAGTGAGAGTCATGTCCCTGTCGATTATCACGCAGTTTCGGGCGCCGGACGGGCCGGGCGGGCCCGGTGAGCGGGCCTTGGCGCGCAGGTGAACGACCCGCGACCAGCCTGTCCCCGGCGCCGCCGCCTCGTACACTGCACTCGCGTGGCAATGCTGCTCAGGGGAGGCCGCATGCAGGTTCCGGCGTACGTCGAGTATGAGAAGGCGACCAGCGTGGACCACGCGCTGGCGCTGCTGGCCAGGTTCGGTCCCGAGGCGAGAGTGCTGGCCGGGGGACACAGCCTGATCCCGATGATGAAGCTGCGCCTCGCCCAGCCGGAGACACTGATCGACATCAACGGGCTGACCGACCTGGCCTACGTCGAGGTCGCCGGCGGCGAGCTCCGGATCGGCGCCATGACCAGGCACGCCGAGCTGCTCGACTCGGCGGCGGCCGGCCGGCACTTCGCGATCCTGCACGACGCCGAGCGGGTGATCGCCGACCCGATCGTCCGGCTGTGGGGAACCGTCGGCGGGTCGCTGTGCCAGGCCGACCCGTCCGAGGACCTGTCGGCCGCGTTCGCCGCGCTCAAGGCGACCATGGTGATCAGGAACGCCGGCGGGACCAGGACGGTTCGCGCCAGGGAGTTCCACACCGGGCCGTACGAGACGGTGGTCGCGCCCGGCGAGCTGCTGACCGAGATCAGGATCGAGATCACCCCGGGTGGCGGGAGCGCGTACGAGAAGGTCGGCCGCCGGGTCGGCGACTGGCCGGTCGGCGCGGCGGGAGCGGCCGTCTGGCTGGAGGACGACGGCGCGACCATCGCCGACGCCGGGATCGGCCTCACGGCGGTCGGCGCGGAGCACTTCTCGGCCGCCGCCGCCGAGGACTTCCTGCGCGGCGCGGCCGCCACGCCGGAGAACTTCGCCCGGGCCGGCCAGATCGCCGCCGGGCACTGCCGGCCCGTCTCTGACCAGCGGGGTCCCGCCGACTACAAGCGCCATCTGGCCGGCGAGCTCACCGCGCGGGCGTTGCGCGCGGCCGTGGCCAGGGCCGCCGGAGCCAGACCAGGCGGCCGGCCCGGGCCCGCCGGCCAGCCCGGGCGCGCGAACCCCGCCGGACCGCGGGGGGCGTGACATGCAGATCGCCGTGAACGTCAACGGGACCGAGTACTCCCGCTCGATCGAGCCGAGGCTGCTGCTCATCCACTTCATCAGGGACGACCTCGGCCTGACCGGCTCGCACTGGGGCTGCGACACCTCCAACTGCGGAGCCTGCGTCGTCTGGCTGGACGACCTGCCGGTCAAGTCATGCACCGTGCTCGCCGCCATGGCCGACGGACGCCGGGTGCGCACCGTCGAGGGCCTGGCTCGCGACGGCGTGCTCGACCCGGTCCAGGAGGGGTTCGCGCGGTGTCACGGGCTGCAGTGCGGCTTCTGCACCCCCGGCATGATGCTGACCGCCCGCTGGCTGCTCGACCGCAACCCCGACCCGTCCGAGGCGCAGATCCGCGAGGCGATCTCCGGCCAGACCTGCCGGTGCACCGGCTACGAGAACATCGTCCGCTCCGTGCGCTGGGCGGCGCGGCACGAGGCGGCGGCCGGCCGGGCCGGTTCCGGTGACTGCGGCGCGAGCGATGGTGCGGCATGACACACATCTCCGAGCATTTTCGTAACGGAAGCTACCGGGCAGTGCCGCGCAAGGAAGATGCTCGTTTCGTCCGCGGCCGGGGGACGTTCGTCGATGACATCGCGCTGCCGGGGATGCTGCACGGGGCGGTGCTGCGCAGCCCGCTCGCGCACGCCAGGATCGTCTCGATCGACACCGTGGCCGCGCGGGCGCACCCCAGCGTGGAGGCCGTCATCACCGGGGAGACGCTGGCCGGGCGCGACCTGGCCTGGATGCCGACCCTGTCCGCCGACGTGCAGGCCGTTCTCGCGACCGACAAGGTCAGGTTCCAGGGCCAGGAGGTCGCCTTCGTCGTCGCGCGGGACAGGTACTCGGCACGGGACGCGCTCGAGCTGATCCACGTCGAGTACGAGCCGCTGCCGGCGGTCGTCGACGCGCGGCGCGCGCTCGAGCCGGGCGCGCCGGTCGTCCGCGACGACCTGCCGGGCCGGGACGACAACAAGATCTTCGACTGGGCGGCGGGCGACGAGGCCGCGACCGAGGCCGTCTTCGCCGCCGCGGACGTCGTCGTGGCCCGCGACATGACCTACCCGCGGGTCCATCCCGCGCCGCTGGAGACCTGCGGCGCGGTCGCCGACATGGACCAGGTCAGCGGCCGGCTGACGGTCTGGTGCACGACGCAGGCCCCGCACGCGCACCGGACGCTGTACGCGCTGACCTGCGGCCTGCCCGAGCACAAGATCCGGGTCATCTCGCCGGATATCGGCGGCGGGTTCGGCAACAAGGTGCCCATCTACCCCGGCTACCTGTGCGCGATCGTCGGGTCGATGATCACCGGCAGGCCGGTCAAGTGGGTCGAGGACCGGTCGGAGAACCTGATGTCGACCTCGTTCGCCCGCGACTACCACATGCGCGGCGAGATCGCGGCGAGGCGGGACGGCACGATTCTCGGGCTGCGGGCGCGGGTGCTGGCCGACCACGGGGCCTTCAACGGCGCCGCCCAGCCGACCAAGTTCCCGGCCGGGTTCTTCCACATCTTCACCGGCTCCTATGACCTGGCGGCCGCGCACTGCGCGGTCACCGGCGTGTACACGAACAAGGCGCCGGGCGGCGTGGCCTACTCGTGCTCGTTCCGGATCACCGAGGCCGTCTACCTGGTCGAGCGGATGGTCGACCTGCTGGCCCGCGAGCTCGGCATGGACCCGGCCGGGCTGCGGATGAAGAACCTGCTGCGGCCCGAGCAGTTCCCCTACGCCTGCCCGACCGGCTGGGTGTACGACTCCGGCGACTACCCGCGCGCGCTGCGGGCGGCCATGGACCTGGCCGGCTACGAGGAGCTGCGGCGGGAGCAGGCGGAGCGGCGCGAGCGCGGCGAGTACATGGGGATCGGGGTCAGCTTCTTCACCGAGGGCGCCGGCGCGGGCCCGCGCAAGGACATGGACATCCTCGGACTCGGCATGGCCGACGGCGCCGACCTGCGGATCTACCCGACGGGCAAGGCGGTGCTCGGCGTCTCCTGCCAGACCCAGGGCCAGGGTCACGAGACGACGTTCGCCCAGATCGTCGCGGCCGAGCTCGGCCTGTCGCCGGACGACGTCGAGGTCGTGCACGGCGACACCGACCGGACGCCGTTCGGCCTGGGGACCTACGGGTCCCGGTCCACCGCCGTGTCGGGCGCAGCGGCGGCGATGGCCGCGCGCAAGGCGCGCGATCGGGCCAGGGTCGTCGCCGCCGCGATGCTGGAGGTCGCCGCGGACGACCTGGAGTGGTCGGCGGGCGCGTGGCGGGTCCGCGGCGACCCCGACCAGGCCGCGACGATCGCCGCGATCGCGATGGCCGCGCACTCCGGGCTGGAGCTGCCGGACGGCGTCGAGGGACATCTCGACGCCCAGACCGTCTACAACCCGCCGAACCTGACCTTCCCGTTCGGCGCCTACATCTGCGTCACCGACGTCGACACTGGTACCGGGCAGGTGCGGGTGCGCCGGTTCGTCGCCGTGGACGACTGCGGCGTGCGGATCAACCCGATGATCGTCGAAGGCCAGATCCACGGCGGGCTCGCCGACGGGGTCGGCATGGCGCTCATGCAGGTCATCGCGTTCGACGCCGAGGGGAACTGCCTGGGCGGCTCGTTCATGGACTACCTGCTGCCGACCGCGGTCGAGTGCCCGTCCTGGGAGCTCGGCGCGACGGTGACCCCATCGCCGCACCACCCGATCGGCGCCAAGGGCGTCGGCGAGTCGGCCACGGTCGGGTCACCGGCCGCCGTGGTCAACTCGGTGCTTGACGCGCTGGCCCCGCTCGGGGTTCTGCACGCCGACATGCCGCTGACCCCGGC
>WNGP01013504.1_pt1 | contig 13667 bp, 10 predicted proteins | sample 5407671 | NCBI WGS metagenome assembly WNGP01 (sample SAMN13153381, study PRJNA577476) | soil metagenome | isolation source: 40 cm soil or saprolite under Garry oak tree replicate 2 | place: USA:California | collected 2016-06-15 | reverse complement strand
GCCCTCACCACGCTGCAGTTCTTCTGGAGCGCTCCCCAGAGCTCCGCGGCCACGGGCGTCACGGGATACAAGGGGTTCTTTTACCATTTCCTCGACATGAGCACCGGGCAGCGCTTCGGCACGGTCGAGCTCTCCACGATCGACACCGCGCTGCTGCTCGCCGGCGTGCTCACCTGTCAGTCGTACTTCACGAACCTCTCGGACTCCGTCGAGACCGCGATTCGCACGCTCGCGGACTCGATCTACCGCCGCGCCGACTGGCAGTGGGCGGCGAACCACGCACCCGCGATCACGCTCGGCTGGACTCCGGAGAACGGGTTCATGCCGTACGACTGGCGTGGCTACAACGAGGCGATGCTGGTGTACATCCTCGCGTTCGGCTCGCCGACGCACCCCGCCGATTCCACCGGCTGGGCGGCGTGGACCTCCACCTACCAGTGGGGCACGTTCCAAGGACAGACCTACCTCGGCTTCGGGCCCCTGTTTGGGCACCAGTACTCGCACGTGTGGATCGACTTCCGGGGGATCCAGGACTCGTTCATGGCCGCGCACGGGATCGATTACTTCGAGAACTCGCGCCGTGCGACGTACGCGCAGCGCTCCTACGCGATCGCCAACCCGGGCGCCTGGCTGGGCTACGGCGACCGGAGGTGGGGCCTCACCGCCTCGGACGGCCCCGCGAACACAACGCTCACGCTCGCCGGCCGGAGCCGCACCTTCCACACGTACTGGGCTCGCGGTGCCTCGTTCACCGATCTGGAAGACGACGGCACGATTGCACCCACCGCCGCCGGCGGCTCCATCCCCTTCGCCCCGGAGATTCGCCCCGGAGATCGCCCTCCCCGCGCTCTGGGCGATGCGGGACAAGTACGGCGTGAACCTGTTCTCGACGTACGGTTTCCTCGACGCATTCAACCCGACGTTCACGGCGGTGGGACAGGCAACCCAAGGGCGGGTGGATCCGCAGCTCGGCTGGTTCGACACCGATTACCTCGGCATCGATGAAGGACCGATGCTCGCGATGGCCGAGAACTACCGCACGGGGCTCGTGTGGCAGCTGCTGCGTGCCAACCCGTACGTCGCGCGCGGGCTGTGCCGGGCGGGGTTCTCGGGCGGGTGGCTCATGGGCCGGTGCCTGTGAGGCGTCCCGAGTGAACTCGCGGCTCGATGTTCCCAGGCTGAAGCCTGGGCTGGTGGCGGTCTTCATCGCTGCCCTCGCAGGTTGCCGCCCCGCCGCCGGCGGCGTCGTGCTCGACTTCTGGGGGCTCGGGCGGGAGGGCGAGGTGGTGGCGGAGCTGATGCCGGCGTTCGAGCGCGAGAACCCGGGCATCCGCGTGCGGGTGCAGCAGATTCCCTGGACCGCGGCGCACGAGAAGCTGCTCACCGCGTACGTCGGCAACGCCACGCCCGACGTGGCCCAGCTCGGCAACACGTGGGTCCCGGAATTCGTCGCGCTGGACGGGCTCGTCCGGCTCGACTCCCTCGTCGCGGCGTCCGCGACCGTCCATCCGGCCGATTACTTCTCAGGCATCTGGAGCACCAACGTGCTGGACGGCGGCGTGTACGGCGTGCCGTGGTACGTGGACACCCGTCTGCTGTTCTACCGCAAGGACCTGCTCGCGCGCGCCGGATTCCCGAATCCGCCGACGTCGTGGCGCGAGTGGCTCGCCGCCATGCGGACGATGAAGGCGCAGGGCGGTCCCGACCGCTACCCGATCTTCATCCCGACGAACGAGTGGCCCCCGCCCACCATCCTCGGGCTCCAGGCCGGCTCGCCGATCCTGCGTGACGGCGCCCGTTACGGCGCCTTCACCGAGCCGCCGTTCCGCCGCGCGTTCGACTTCTACCTGCGCCTGTACCGCACCGGGCTCGCACCACGGCTCGGGATCAACGAGATCGGGAACATCTATCAGGAGTTCGGCCGCGGGACGGTCGCCATGTGGATCACCGGCCCGTGGAACGTCGGCGAGTTTCGCCGCCGCCTGCCGGCCGACTTCCAGGACAAATGGGGGACCGCGCCGATGCCCGGGCCGGAGGGCGCGGCGTCGGGCATCTCGCTCGCCGGGGGCTCGAGCATGGTGGTGTTCCGCGCGTCGCGCCACCAGGCCGCGGCGTGGAAGCTGGTCGAGTTCCTGTCGCGCCCGGAGCAGCAACTGCGTGTCTACCGGCTGTCGGGCGACCTGCCGGCGCGGCTCGAGGCGTGGCGCGACCCGGCGCTCGCGGCGGACCAGGCCACGCGGGCGTTCTGGGAGCAGCTGCAGCGCGTCGTGCCGACGCCCCAGGTCCCGGAGTGGGAGCTGATCGCGACCCGCATCTTCGACTACGGCGAGCAGGCGATCCGGGGCGGCGCGCCCGCCGACACGGTGCTGGCCCGCCTCGACGCCGAGGTGAACCGCATCCTCGAGCGGCGCCGCTGGCTGCTGGCGCGGCGCGGCCGGCCGTGACCACGGTCGAGCGCGGCACCGCCCGCGCCGCCTGGTGGTTCCTGGCGCCCGCCCTCGCCGTCATCGGGGTGTTCTTTTTTCTGCCGGTCGTCGCGTCGCTCGCGCTGAGCTTCACGGACTTCGACATCTACGCGATCGCCGACTCGCACAACGCCCGTTTCGTCGGCCTCGCGAACTACGGGCAGCTGGCCGCCACCCCGCTGTTCTGGACCGCCCTCAAGAACACGCTCTACTTCGCGTTCGTGGGCGCGCCGCTCTCGGTGCTGGTCGCGCTGGGGGCGGCGCTGCTCGTCAACGCGAAGCTGGTGCCCTTCAAGGGGTTTTTCCGCACCGCCTACTTCGCGCCCTTCGTCACGACGCTCGTCGCGGTCGCGATCGTGTGGCGCTACCTGTACCATCCGCGCTACGGCCTGCTCAACGCGGCCCTCGGCGCGGTCGGGATCGGGCCGGTCGACTGGCTCGGCGACCCGCGATGGGCGATGCCGGCCATCATCCTGCTCGCCGTGTGGCGCAACTTCGGCTACAACATGCTGATCTTCGTCGCCGGCTTGCAGCGCATTCCGGCCCAGCTGTACGAGGCGGCGGAACTGGACGGCGCGGGCGCCTGGGGGCGGTTCCGCTACATCACCCTGCCCCAGCTCGCGCCCACGTTCGTGTTCGTGGGCGTGATCACGGCCATCGGCTACTTCCAGTTGTTCGCCGAGCCGTACGTCATGACCGGGGGCGGACCGCTCAAGAGCACGCTCAGCATGGTGCTCTTCATGTACGAGGAGGGGTTCCGCTGGTGGCGGCTCGGCTCCGCCGCGGCCATCGCCTTCGTGCTGTTCTTCATCATCCTTGGCTTCACGCTCGTCCAGCTGCGGCTGCAGCGCGAGGCGCGATGACGCGCCGGCTACAACAGGTATCGCTGCACGGCGCCCTCGTGGTCGGGGCCGCCGTCACGCTGGTGCCGCTCGTGTGGATGGTGTCCGCGTCGCTCATGCCCACCGGCCAGGCGACGACGTACCCGCCCCGCTTCTTCCCGCGGGCGGTGACCTTCGAGCACTACGCCGAGCTGTTCACGCGCCTCTCCCTGGGGCGCTACGTCCTGAACAGCTCCATCGTCGCCCTGGCGGCGACCCTGCTGTCGCTGCTGTTCAATTCGATGGCGGGGTACGCGCTCGCGAAGCTCCGCTTCCGGGGGCGGGACGGCCTGTTCCGGTTGCTCGTCGCGGGGCTCGTCATCCCCGCGCAGGTGACGATGCTGCCGCTCTTCCTCCTGCTCCGCGCGATGGGGCTCGTGAACACCTACCTCGGCGCCATCGTGCCGGCGATGGCCACGATCTTCGGGATCTTCCTGATCCGCCAGTACGCGCTGTCGATCCCCGACGACCTGCTCGACGCCGCGCGGCTCGACGGTGCGGGGGAGTTCCGCATCTACTGGTCGGTCGTGGTCCCGTCGCTGCGCCCCGTGCTCGCGACGCTCGCGATCTTCACGTTCCTGTCGACGTGGAACGACTTCCTCTGGCCGCTGGTGGTGCTCTCGGACGACGCCAAGTACACGCTCCCCGTGGCGCTCGCCAACCTCGCGGGCGAGCACGTGCAGGACACCGAGCTCATGATGGCGGGCTCGGTGCTCACGGTGCTGCCGGTGTTGTTATTGTTCGTGCTGCTGCAGCGGTACTACATCGAGGGCATCATGGCGGGGAGCACCAAGGGATGACGATGAAGCGGGTAGCGGTGTTGACGAGCGGCGGCGACGCGCCCGGGATGAATGCGGCGATCCGGGCCGTGGTGCGGACCGGGGTGGCCCGCGGGCTCGAGGTCGTGGGCGTGCGGCAGGGGTACTCGGGCCTGATCGACGGCCAGCTCCAGCCGCTCGGCACGCGCGACGTCGCGGGCATCCTGCAACTCGGCGGCACCATGCTCGGGAGCGCGCGCGCCCCCGAGTTCCAGACGCCGGAGGGCCGCGACCGCGCCCTCCGGGGGCTCGGCCAGCATCGCGTGGACGGCGTCGTCGTGATCGGCGGCAACGGCTCGCTCGCCGGCGCGCAGGCGCTCGCGGGCACCGGGTTCCCCGTGGTGGGCGTCGCCTCGACGATCGACAACGACGTAAACGGCGCCGACATCACGATCGGCGTGGACACCGCGCTCAACATCGCCCTCGAAGCGATCGACCGCCTCAAGACCACGGCGTCCTCGCACCAGCGCGCCTTCCTGGTCGAAGTGATGGGGCGGAACTGCGGCTACCTCGCCCTGGCAGCCGGCGTCGCGGGGGGCGCCGAGGTGGTCGTGATCCCCGAAGTCGAGATGAGCCCCGATGCGATGGCGGACGAGCTGCAGGCGGCCTACACGCGCGGCAAGCGCCACGCGATCGTGGTCGTAGCGGAGGGCGCCCGCTGGGACGCGCTCGCGCTGGCGCGGCACTTCGAGAAGCACCGCGAGCGGATCGGGTTCGAGCTGCGCGTGACGACGCTCGGCCACGTGCAGCGCGGCGGCGCGCCCGGGGCGTTCGACCGGCTGCTGGCGACACGGCTCGGCGCCGCCGCCGTAGAGCGCCTGGCGGACGGCGAATCCGGGACGTACATGGCGCTGGCGCGCGGCGCCGTCACGCCGCTGCCGCTCCAGCAGGTGCTCACGGCCAAGCCGCCGCCCGACCGCGAGCTGATCAGGCTGGCGCAGCTGATGGCGCGCTGAACAGGGTGGCGCCCCGGCTGCGCACCACGGAGGCGTAGAACCGGGCGCTCGCCTTGGGGGTGCGCCGTTGCGTCGCGAAGTCCACGTGCACGATCCCGAACCGCTTCGAGTAGCCGTGACTCCACTCGTAGTTGTCGAGCAGCGACCAGGCGAAGTAGCCGCGCAGGTTCACCCCCCGGCGCACCGCCTGGAGCGCGGCGGCGAGATGGCCGCGGTAGTACTCGACCCGCCGCGGATCGTCCAGCCGGCCGTCCACGGGCGGCTCGTCGGCGAACGCGGCGCCGTTCTCCGTCACGTAGAGCGGCAGATCCCCGCACCGCTCGCGCACCCACAAGAGCGTCTCCGTGAGACCGGCGGGATACACTTCCCAGTCGGTCTCCGTGTACCAGGGGTGCGGCTGCCGCACGGAGCTGGCGCGCAGCGGCAGGGCCTGCGGGTCGGCGCGCGTCACGCCGCGCGTGTAGTAGTTGATGCCGAGGAAATCGATCGGCTGGCGGATCAGCCGGAGGTCCGCCTCGGTGACGTCGGGCCACGCCTCTCCGAAGATCTCGGCGAGCTCGGCCGGGTAGGCGCCGCGCACGACTGGCTCGAGGTAGTGGCGGTTCATGTAGGCGTCGGCCCGGCGCGTGGCGGCGAGGTCCTCGGGCGAGTCGGACGCGGGGTGCTTGGGCTCGAGGTTCAGCACCAGCCCGATTTGCTGTTTTCCCTCAGCGCGATACGCCTGCACCGCGGCCCCGTGCGCGCGCAACAGGTTGTGGCTCACGCGCGGAGCCTCGAACAGGTTGCGGTGCCCGGGGGCGAGCCCGCCGGTCAGGTACCCGCCGTCCGCCACGACCCACGGCTCGTTCAGCGTCGCCCACAGCCTGACGCGGTCGTCGAAGGCGCGCACCGCGACGCGCGCGTACTCGGCGAACCAGTGCGCGATGTCGCGGTTGAGCCAGCCGCCGAGATCGTCCAGGGCGGCGGGGAGATCCCAGTGGTACAGCGTCACCACCGGGGCGAGCCCGTGCGCGAGCAACGCATCGATCAGGCGGTCGTAGAAGTCCAGGCCGCGCGGGTTGACCGTGCCCTTCCCGGCCGGCAGAATGCGGCTCCAGGAGATGCTGAAGCGGTAGGCGTTGAGCCCAAGCTCACGCATCAGGGCGACATCGTCGGCGAAGCGGCGGTACTGGTCGCAGGCGACGTCGCCCGTCTCGCCCCGCAGGGTACGGCCGGGGGTGTGGGAAAAGCGGTGCCAGATGCTCGGGCCGGCGCCGTCGGCGAGCGGCGAGCCCTCGACCTGATAGGCGGACGTGGCCGCCCCCCAGAGGAAATCGCCGGGAAACCGGATCGCCTCACTCATTCGCGTCGTGATGCCGCATGGCCAGCGTGACCCTCGTCGGTGTGCGCAAAATATATCAGGAGGGCCCCCGCGCCCGCGTGGCCGTGGACGGGGTCGACCTCGCCGTCCTTGACGGCGAGTTCGTGGTGCTCGTCGGGCCGTCGGGGTGCGGCAAGAGCACCACGCTGCGCATGATCGCGGGGCTCGAGTCCATCTCGGCGGGCACCGTGCGGATCGGCGAGCGGGTGATGAACGACGTCGCCGCGAAGGACCGCAACATCGCCATGGTATTCCAGAACTACGCGCTGTACCCGCACATGACGGTGTTCGAGAACATGGCGTTCGGGTTGAAACGCCGCGGGCTCCCGGCGCGCGAGATCGACCCGCGCGTGCGGGAGGCCGCGGCGCTGCTCGGCATCACGCCGCTGCTCGAGCGGCGGCCGCGCCACCTCTCGGGCGGCGAGCAGCAGCGCGTGGCGCTGGGTCGGGCCCTGGTCCGCAAGCCCGACGTGTTTCTGTTCGACGAGCCGCTCTCGAACCTCGACGCCAAGCTGCGCGTGCAGATGCGGCGCGAGATCGCGCGCCTGCACCGCGAGCTCCGCGCCACGATGCTGTACGTCACACACGACCAGGCCGAGGCGATGACCCTGGGCGACCGCATCGTCGTGCTCAACGGGGATCGGCAGCCCGGCGATGAACCTGCTGGCGGGCGTCTTGGTGCGCCACGGCGGCCTGCGGTTCCGCGCGGACGGCGACGCCTTTGCGGTCGACATCCCGCCGGTGTGGGAGCGGGCGCTCGCGTCCCGCGAGGGGCGGCCGGTGATCCTGGGCATCCGCCCTGAAGACGTGCGGCCCACCGCCGGCGCCGCAGGGGGCGGGGGCGGGGGCATGGCTGGCGTGCGACTACGGCTCGATCTGGTCGAGCCCGTAGGGCAAGAGCTCCTGGTCAGCGCGCACTCCGAGGGGGGGGCGCAGGAGGTCACCGCCCGGCTGGCGCCCGGCTCCCAGGTCGAGCCCGGCCAGGAAATCACCGTGTCGTTCGATCCCAACGCGCTGCACTTCTTTGACGCCGAGACGCGGGAGCGGCTGCCGCTTCCCACCCCATTTACCCCAGGCGCGCGATCATTCCCACGCTAAAAAGAGGGGGCTCGGCGAGCACTGTGCTGAAGCACACTACGCTTTAGCGTCGTGTTGTGCCGAGCCCATCCTTCAGGATGAGGAAATCCGAAGCCGAAGCCTTCCTCTTCAGCAGTTCGCTAGAACACGCGCCCGAGATTCGTCGTAAGACCCACGAAGACGAGGTCGGGCGTGTCGCGCCACAGTCCCACGCTCCCGCCCGCGTCCACCACCGCCCACTGGGCGAGCCGGACCGTCACGGCCCCCAGGGCGCCCCACTGCGCTGGCTCACCAGCGCCGGCTGAATACCCATAGGCCTCGCCGGTAAAACCGCAGCGCCCGCCGCCGATCGCGGCGCCGACGGAGTGAAACCACCGTAGCGGCGACCCGCCCGTGCCGAGCGCGACCGGGCCGAGGTTCAGGTCGACGTGGATCTTCCACGGCGCGTCCACGCTCGCCACGGCGAGGAGGGCGCCCTGCGCGCGACCTGCCCCGCGACCGGCGGACGCGTCCCCCGTCGCGAAGGTCACACTCGGCGCGAGCGCCACGGTGGTTCGGGTTGAGACGGCGGTCGAGAGCTTCAGCGTCGTGCCCACATCGCCCGGCCCGGTGCCCGCCGCGGTCCGCATGAAGCCCGTCCCGAAGAAGGCCAGCTGGACACCGCGGGCGAGCCCGAACTTGAGGTTGTAGTCCCACGCCGTGGCGTCGCTCAGATCGTCCGCGCCCTGGACGCGCACCCCCTGCTCGAGCTCGATGTAGCCGGGCGCCACGGTGTACGCGTGGGTCGCGAAGGTAGGGCGTTCCGGGTTGGCCGCGCGTGGCGACTGGCCGCGGGCCACTCCCGGAATGGACAACAGCGCGCACAGGGCAACCGAGCGACGCACGCCGCCCAATGTGGAGCCGTCCGGGAACTTTCGGAAGGACATAGTTCATTCATGAATTGCCTATGGAGGCGAGAAACGTTGGGCTGCTGATCGCAGCGGTCGTCGTGCTGGGATTCGCGCAGGGGTCCGCCCAGGGGCGCGGGGACGGGGTGTTCCAGCCCCTCCTCGCCGATCCCAAGGAGCCGCAGTTCTTCGCCACGTATCTGTGGGACCGCTCCCCACGACTCGGCTCGCGCCTCGCGAGCGTCGGCTTCGGCCAGACCATCGGCCTGGTCCGCGAGTCGGACTGGGAGCTCGCGATCGCCGCCGGAGTGTTCTCGCAGTTCAACATGCAGTCGGCCACCAACGACCTGATCAACACCGACTACCTGGTCGGCCTCCCCCTCACCTACCGCCACGGCTCCTGGGCGACGCGATTCCGCCTGTACCACCAGAGCTCGCACCTGGGCGACGAGTACCTGCTGCATACCAACGCGCAGCGCGTTGACCTGACGTTCGAGGCCGCGGAGCTCCTGGTCTCGAAGGAGATCGCGCAGTGGCGGGTGTACGGCGGCGGGGAGTACCTGTTCGCCCACTCGCCGGCGGATCTCGCGCCCGGCGTGCTGCACGGCGGGCTGGAGTACCGCCAGCCGGAGGCGCTGGTGCGATTCGGCCGGTTCGCGGCCGGGCGCCTCGTGGCGGGGCTGGACGCCCGATCGGTGCAGGACCGCCAGTGGCAGGTGGGCTGGAGCCTGGTGACGGGGCTCGAGCTGGCCGACCCGGCGGCGGCGGCGGGCTCCGGCTGGCGCTGGCGCGTGCTGCTCAAGGCGTACACGGGGCCCTCGCCCTACGGCGAGTTCTACCGCGATCCGGTGTCATCCCTGGGCCTCGGGATCGGATTCGCGCTGTGAACCATCAACACTCATTGGAGGATGCCATGCTGAAGCGTTCGATCTCCTTCGTCGCCGCGGCGCTCGTGGTAGTGCTCGCGCCCGTGACGCTCCGCGCCCAGAGTACGGGCCGATTCGACAACGTAACCGTGGGCGGCGCCTTCGGCGGCCTCTCCGGCGCCGCCAACCTGGACGTGGCCGGCACCGCCGACTGGCGGCTCGGCTGGGCGGCGTCCGTCGACGTCACCAAGTGGCTGCAGCAGTACGTGGGCGTCCGTGCGAGCGGCAGCTGGGCGCAGGACAGCCTCAACGGCGCGAGCCTCGGCGGCCGCGGCAAGTTCAACAAGTTCACCTACGACGCGGACGTCGTGCTCCGCTACCCGATCCAGAGCGGCACGGGGACGTTCAGCCCGTACGTGCTCGGCGGCGTCGGCGCGATCAGCGTCCATCAGCTCGAGTCGGACAGCACCTGGAGCAAGTTCGCCGGCAACTTCGGCGCGGGAGTCGAGTACCGCTTCGGGCGCTGGGGTGTCCGGGCGGAAGGGCGTGACTACGTGTACACGTTCGACCGCTATGGCTTCGACAAGACGCAGCACGACATCGCCTGGCAGGGCGGCATCACGCTGTCGTTCTGAAACAGGACCCCCCCTTCGCCGGCCGGCGCCAGCACGGTGCCGGCCGGCGTCGCGCCCCCACCCGTTGAGATGGCCCTCTCACCCGAGCGGGTGGGTGGAGCTGAGCCGCTCCGGCAAAGGCGGGAACCATTCGGCCCGAAAGTTCATTCCTGCACTATCAACCGTGAACAGCGACACGATCGCGAGGAGGGTGCTGTCATGAAGCGACTGATCAAACCGGTGAGCTGGCTCGGGGCGGTGGCCGCGGTGCTGTTGCTCGCGGGCGCCGTGGCGGCCCGGTCGCGCACCCCTGCCGCTCCTGGGGCTCCGCCGCCGCCGGAAGTCACGGTCATCACGGTGGCCACCCAGACGGTCGCGGCCCAGTACGAGTACGTGGGGCAGGCGGAGGCGTCGCGCCGCGTCGAGGTCCGGTCGCAGGTCACCGGCGTGATCGTCGCGCGCCCCTACACCGAGGGCACCGACGTCGCGCAGGGCGCCCTGCTCTTCCGGATCGATCCCACGACCTACGAGGCGGCGTATCGCAGCGCGCAGGCCCGGCTCGCCAACGCGCAGCGCACGCTGGCGCGGCTCAAGCCGCTCCTCGCCGCGCGCGCCGTCGCGCAGAAAGACGTGGACGATGCCCAGACGGACGTGGATCAGGCGCAGGCGGCGTTCGACCAGGCGAAGAAGGACTACGACGACACGTTCGTCCGCGCCGAGATCGCGGGCCGCGCCGGTCGCGCGCTCATGGAGCTCGGCGCGCGGGTCACCGGCCCGGGCGACCTGCTGACGACCGTGGAGCAGGTGGATCCCATCTACGTGAACTTCAGCCCGTCCGACCAGGACGTGCTGCGCTGGCGCCGCGACGCCGCGGATGGCCGGCTCGTCATGCCGCAGGGGGCGCTGACCGTGCAGGTGACCCTCGCCGACGGAACCGTGTATCCGCGGACCGGTACGCTCAACTTCACGGACCTCGCCCTGCAGCCGGTCACGGGCACACAGCAACTCCGCGCCGAGCTGAGGAACCCCCAGCACCTGTTGCTCCCCGGGCAGTTCGTGCGGGTGCGACTCCTGGGCCTGAAACAGCCCGGCGCCATTCTGGTGCCGCAGCGGGCCGTGCTGCAGGGCCTCGGAGGGGCGTTCGTCTACGTGTTGGACGCGGGCGACAAGGTGGCAACGCGCAATGTGACCGCGACGTCGTGGGACGGCGGGTCGTGGCTGATCGAGCAGGGGCTCGCGGCGGGCGACCGCGTCGTCGTTGACGGCGTCCAGCAGGTCGCGCCCGGGTCACCGGTCCGGGCCGTCGCGTACCAGCCGCCCACCGACACCGCCGCCGCTCGGAGCACCCCGTGAGCGACACGCCGCAGATTCGCAACGTCTTCATCCGGCGCCCGATCTTCTCGGGCGTGATCTCGATCGTGATCGTGCTGCTGGGGCTGTTCTCGCTCGGCACGCTGCCCGTGAACAGCTACCCGGCGCTCACGCCTCCCGAGATCCAGGTGCAGGCCGTGTACCCCGGCGCGACGGCGCAGGACGTCGCCGCAGCGGTCGCCGCGCCGATCGAACAGCAGCTGTCGGGGCTCGAGGGGCTGCTCTACTTCAAGTCATCGAACTCGAGCGACGGCATCATGAACCTGTCGGTCTACTTCGACGTGTCGCGCGACCCGGACCTCGCGGCGGTGGACGTGCAGAACCAGATCGCGCTCGCGGAACCGCAGCTGCCGCAGGAGGTCGTGCGCAACGGGATCACCGTGCGGAAGCGCCAGACCGCGATCCTCGTGGTGGGCGCGCTCACCGCCGACGACCCGCGGTTCGATGCCGAGTACCTGAGCAACTACTCGAAGATCTACCTCGAGGACGAGCTGAAGCGGATTACCGGCGTGGGCGACGCGCAGACGGTCGGCCAGCTCGAGTTCTCGATGCTCTTGAGCCTCGACCCCGACCGGATGGCGCAGCTCGGGCTCACCGTGGGGGACGTCGCCGCCGCCGTGCAGGAGCAGAACGCCACGAACCCCGCCGGGCGCATCGGGCGCGAGCCCTCGCCGCCCGGCACCGAGCTTACCATCCCCGTGGTCACGGCGGGTCGCCTCAAGGATCCCACCGAGTTCGGGCGGATCATCGTGCGGGGGCGGCCGGACGGCTCGCTGGTGCGCGTCAACGACATCGGTGAGGTCCGGCTCGGTGCCCGCAACTACGATGTCGTGGGGCGGCTCGACGGCAAGCCCACGGCCCTCTTTCTCGTCTTCCTTCGGCCCGGAGCGAACGCGCTCCAGGTCAAGCAGGCGGTGCTGCAGCGCATGGGCGAGCTCGCCCGGAGCTTCCCCGCGGGCGTCCACTGGTCGGTCCCGTTCGACACGACCCCGTACATCACCGCCTCGATCCACGAGGTCGTGAAGACGCTGTTCGAGGCCATGCTGCTGGTGACCCTCGTGGTGTTCGTCTTCCTGCAGAGCTGGCGGGCGACGCTCATCCCCGTGCTCGCCGTACCCGTCTCGGTCATCGGCGCGTTCTTCGGCATGCGAGTGCTCGGCTTCTCGATCAACCTGCTGACGCTGTTCGGGCTGGTGCTGGCGATCGGGATCGTGGTGGACGACGCCATCGTCGTGATCGAAAACGTGGAGCGCATCATGGCGAGCGAGGGCGTGCCGCCGGCGGTGGCCGCGGACCGGGCGATGCGCCAGGTCAGCCGGGCCCTGATCGCCATCGTGCTCGTCCTGTGCTCCGTGTTCGTCCCCGTGGCCTTCCTGGGGGGCATCACGGGCCTGATGTACCGGCAATTCGCCATGACGATCGCGGTCGCGGTGGTCCTGTCCGGGATCGTGGCGCTGACCCTGACCCCGGCGCTGTGCGCGGTGCTGTTGCGACCCACCGCGGAGCGGTCCGCCGCGGGCTCCCGGCTGGGCCGGTTCTTCGCGCGATTCAACCAGGGCTTCCGCGCGGCGACCGAGCGCTACCTCGGCGCCGCGGGCCGCGTGATCGACCGTCCACGCACCTTCTTCGCCGCGTTCGGGGTGGTCGTCGCGCTGTTGTTCGTGCTGATGCGCGTCGTGCCCAGCGGGTTCATCCCCAGCGAGGACAAAGGCTACTTCGCGATGCTCGTCGAGCTGCCGGACGACGCCTCGCGCCAGCGCACCGAGGGGGTCGTGAGCGGGATCGAAGGATTCCTGAAGCAGCAGCCGGCCATCAATCACGTCGTCTCGCTGGTGGGGCTCAACTTCATCCAGAACGCGAACCAGACCAACGCCGCGATCATCTTCGTCAACATGAAGCCGTGGGACGAACGCACGTCCCGGAGGGATCAGATCGACGCGGTGCTCGGCGCGGTCAACGGCTACCTGTTCGGCATGCGAAACGCGCGCGGGTTCGCCTTCAATCTGCCGGAGATCATCGGGCTGGGCACGAACGCCGGCCTCGAGATGAACCTGCAGGATCGCGGGGTGAACGACGTGAAGCGGTTCGCCGCGCTCGCCAATGATTTCACACGAGATGCCAACGGCAGTCCGGACCTGCGGGGCGTGTACTCGACCATTCGGGTGAACACGCCACAGCTCTACGTCCACGTGGACCGGGAGAAGGCCAAGGCACTGGGGGTCTCCCTCACGGACCTGTTCCAGACGCTGCAGGCGTTCCTGTCGACGCTCTACATCAACGACTTCAACCTGTACGGCAAGACGTACCGGGTGCAGGCGGAGGCGCAGCCCAAGTACCGCCAGAGGCCCGAGGACATCGGGCGGCTGTACGTG
>WNGP01021617.1_pt1 | contig 13682 bp, 10 predicted proteins | sample 5407671 | NCBI WGS metagenome assembly WNGP01 (sample SAMN13153381, study PRJNA577476) | soil metagenome | isolation source: 40 cm soil or saprolite under Garry oak tree replicate 2 | place: USA:California | collected 2016-06-15 | reverse complement strand
ATCGCGTCTCGGCCTTTAGCTGTGGAATCGTCATGGCCGGGCTTGTCCCGGCTTATCCCGGCCATCCACGCCTTTGATACATCAGGTTCAGTTCGTGGATGCCCGGCACAAGAGCCTGTCCCGGACTTGATCCGGGGCCGGGCATGACGAGACTGGGTGTCACTGGCAGATGCGGTAGCGGTCGCTCGAGCCGTGCTGCATGATGTCGACGTGCATGTGATCCGCATGCGCCGCATCCGACCCCGGCCCCAGCACCGTCGTGAACCAGCCGCATGCGGCGACGCGGATGGCGGCGACCGTGGCCTGCATGTGCTCGTCGCCCTCCGGCTTGACAGTGAGCGTCCTGCCGTTCGCGAGCTCGAAGCTCGCGACATCGGCGGCCAGCCCGGACGCATGCGCGCTGATTTTTCCCGCCTCGGCGCGATTGCGGTTGCGGCATTCATAACCCGGGCCGGTGCGAACCGACTTGAGCTCGACCGCGAGCTCGCCGGCGATGAGCGGGGCGACGAGGTCGCGCAGCCAGTGGCCGAAACGTTCGCCGAAGCGGCAGGACAGCGTCGGCTCGTCGGGCAGCCGGATCGAGATTCTCCACCGCGGCGCCAGTTTGACGGTCTTGAGGCGCACAGGCGTGTCGATGGCGCACCCCGATTTGGACGCCGGGGGCAGCGTGATCGATTCGAATTCGATTCCGGCGGCACCAAGCCGATCGAGGCACGCCTGATCGATCGCAGGTTCCGGCTGCGCATGTTCCGCCGGCGCGGCCTCGTGCGGTGCGGTCCGAGGCGGCGCCTCGGCCGGACGCGGACGCGGCAATGGCGGGGGCGCGTCGGAGGGCGCACCGGAGGCCTGGAGCGGCAGGGCGATCACCGCCGCGGCGATCCATAGCGCACGGGGCACGTGTGCACCGTGGGCTTTCTGCACGAGCTTACGAATCCGGCGGACGGCTTGCATGTCTCGGCCCTAGAGCACGCGGGTTGCGCCTTGCGCGCCGAGCTCGATCAGGACAAGCCTGCCATCTGCCACATCGAGCAAAGTGCAGGAGCAATAATCCGGCCGAAAGCAGGTCACGCGTGCGTCTCCCAGCGCGTGTCCGACCGCGACGTTGATGGCGATGTAATGCGAGACCACGATGGTATCCTCGGAGAGCGCCCGCAGCGCCTCGATCACCGCCTCGCGCCAGCGCTGGAGGGTTTCCGCGAGCTCCGGCCAGCGGCACGGCATGATGCCGCGGAGCCATTCGGCGCGGGCGGCGAGATCCTCGACCGGGGAGGGGATCTCGCCGACCCGCGGTTCGATCCGCGCCCCGAGCTCCCATCGCCGCTCCAGCGCCGCCGCGGTCTCGCGCGTGCGCCGCAGCGGGCTCACGACGAGCGGCAGCGGTCCTTTCGGCGCCAGCTCGCTGGCCATTGCCTCGGCCTGGGTTCGTCCGACATCATCGAGCCCGGGATCGACGTGAGAACCCCAATCCGCGGCCGCCCTGCCGTGGCGAACGAGATAAATCCGGCTCATGAAATCTGTTCCATTACCGCGCGGCGCGATCCGGACAAGGTCAGCCCAACCTTGCCCGGCTTCGCAGCTTGCCCCGGCTCACGTCGCAGACGGGAGCGTTTCCTCGACCCGGTTCTCGGTGCTCGAACCAGGTGATACGCTGCTCGCCACGACAAGATCCGCACCGGACGTGGTATCGGAGGCCAACATGCCTGTCAGTCCCGAAGCCGAGCTCGACCGCTCCTTCGACGAGCGAGGCATCGAAATCATGCCCACGGGCGCAGCGCTCGGCGCCGAAATACGCGGAGTCGATCTCACGAGGCTCGACGACGCCTGGTTCTCCCGGATCACGCGTGCGTGGCTCGACCATTCGGTGATCCTCATCCGGGACCAGACGCTCGACGACGCCGGACTCATCGCCTTCAGCCGGCGTTTCGGCGAGCTCGACTGGGCGCCGATCCAGGAAACCGGGCGGCGCTTCGTCGAAGGCATGCCGGAGATCTATGTCGTATCCAACGTGCTGGTGAACGGCGAACCGATCGGCAGCCTCGGCGCCGGGGAGGCGGTGTGGCACACCGACATGTCGTATCTGGAGCTGCCGCCCAAAGCCAGCATGCTCTACGCACTCGAAGTGCCGCCGTCGGGCGGCAACACTGCGTTCTGCAGCATGTATGCCGTTTACGATGGCCTGCCACTGAGCCTGAAGCGTCGGATCGCCGAACTGAAGATCAAGCACGACGGCACCTACAACAGCGGCGGCTATGTCCGGCAGGGGGTGACGCCGAGCGACGATCCGCGGACCTCGCCTGGCGCGGTTCACCCGCTGGTCTGCGTCCATCCGGAGAGCGGGCGGCGCATGCTCTACCTCGGTAGGCGCCGCAATGCGTACATCGTCGGGCTGGAGCTTGCGGAATCCGAGGCGCTGCTGGACGAACTGTGGTCCTACGTGTCGCGCCCGGAGTTCGCGTGGGAGCATGCATGGCGGGTCGGCGACCTGGTGCTGTGGGACAATCGCTGCACGATGCACCGGCGCGATCCGTTCGACGCCGGCTCCCGGCGCATCATGCACCGGACCCAGATCAAGGGCGAGCAGCGGCCGGTCTGATCGAGCTCGACGCGTATCTCGCGCGCGGGGAAGCCGACGGCGGCATGTGCGGCGGCACGGATGTCCGCGCTACCGGTCGCCCCTGAACGACACGCGCGGAACCCCTTCGCCGATTTCCGGGTTTCCTCTCGCACTCGGGCCGTGTCCGGAGGAAACCATGCGCGCAGTCGTCACCGCTCTATTCGTAGCGACGGGAATAGCATTTACCGCCCCGGTCTTTGCGCAAGGCGCGGGTGGCGGGGGAACATCCGGTGGGGGAGGGGCCGCCGGCCACGGTCCCGGTTCAGCCGCAGGCTCCGGTAACCGGGCAAACCAATGCGGGGGTAACCCCGAGTGCTCCGACGCCAGCGGGAGCAACTGCCCCGACGGGGACTTCACCGAGCGCGCCGCAGTCGCCCGGCTTTGCCTCGAGCGGCCATCGCCAACCGCGTGCGCAGGACGCTCCGCAAGGCGACGCAAACTCGCCGGACGCGATCAAGGAATTGGACAAGGCGATCGATCGCAAGCTCTCGATCTGTCGCGGTTGTTAGGTCCGCCCTGGTTCGTTCCGGAGCGTTGCTCCTGCCCGATCCCGGCCGTTGCGCGTGAGTACCGGCTGGTACCCATGTTCCGGCGCGAGCCGGTGTGCTAACCCCCACCACCAAGATCCGGCGTTGTTGCGAACGATCGCCGATCGTTGCTGCGGCCGGGCCAGGGAGCACGCGAATTGACTGCCAAGACGATCTTGACGGTCGGCATCCTCGTCTGCATGGCGCTCGGTCTCGCGCTCGCCGGCTGGCTGTTCGTGGTCAACAACGCGGGCGCGGTGTTCCGGGCGTTTGCCGCGGTCGGTTGGGGCCTCGCGGCGGTCGTCTTCGTTCGTGCCTCCATCGTGGCGCTGAACGGCACCGCCTGGGCGTACTTGCTCGGCGGCGCATTCCCGGTGCCGACCCATATTTGTTTGCTGCTGCGCTGGATTCGCGAGGCCATCAACGTGGTGCTGCCGGTCGCCAACGTCGGCGGCGAGATCGTCGGCGCACGCCTGCTCACGTTCTGGCGCGTGCCCGGCGGCATCGCCACCGCCAGCGTTTTCGCGGATCTGCTGCTGCAGGCAAGCGCGCAAGCCGTGTTCGCATTGCTGGGCGCCGCGCTGCTGATGCAATTGACCGGAATTTGGCCGGCGGGTGTCGAGCTCGCGGCCGGGCTCGGGCTTGCCGCGCTCGCGCTCGGAGGCTTCTACGCCGTCCAGCGCTACGGCGGTGCGCGCGTTCTCGACCGTGCCCTTGCCGCGCTCGCGGCGCGCTGGCCTTCCGCGGGTTCGGGCGCAGATTTTCGGCTGCAGGAAGGCCTCGAAGCGATCTGGCGCAATCCGGGGAGAGTCCTCGTCACCACCGCCATGCATATGGTGGGCTGGCTGATCGGCACGCTCGAGGTCCTCATCGCGCTCGCCCTGATGGGCCACCCGGTGGATCTCAAGGAGGCCATCATCCTGGAGAGCCTGACCAATGCCATCCGCGGCGCCGCCTTTGTGGTTCCGGGCGGCTTCGGCGTGCAGGAAGGCGGTCTGGTTCTGCTCGGGCATCTCATGGGCTTGGCCCCCGAAACGGCGCTCGCCCTCTCGCTGGTCAAGCGGGTGCCGGATCTGGCGCTCGGCCTTCCGGGGCTTCTCGCCTGGCATTGGCTCGAAGTGCGGAGGTTGCTCGGGCCCGGCCGGCGCGTCCCGCCGCCAGGAGCCGAACGCGGCGGGGCACCTTCCACTGCCCGGTTTCCTCGGAACTCATAATTTTGCCGGGCTGTGTCTCCGGAACCTACGCCGTCATGGGCCGTTGCATCGGCGCCGACCGGCTTGGCGGTTCGATCTTGAGTGTTCCCTATAGGCGGGCTGGTACAGCCCCGGTCTTGTCGGGAGTCTTGGCCGGGGCTGCCGATGCTTCTTGCCGTCAGCCCATCAGCAGTTGGCCGGTCACTTCGCGGCCCATCTTCATTACTTCATCCTTACCGACCCCGGCCTTCAACAGATCGGTGACGAACAGCTGGAGTCCATCCGCCGGACTGGGGTTGCCGGTCTGACCCAGATCGGTCGCTAGCACGAAGTTCTGGGCGCCGACTTCCTTGATCGCCGCGGCGGTCTCTTCGATCTTGACGACCCGCCAGTGCCGCATCCACGCCAAATGCGCGGTGGGCCCCATCAGCGTCCCCATCGCGCAGAGCTCGAGCTTGGCGCCCATCGATGCGGCTTTCTTCATCTGATCGACGCTCATGTTCACGACCTCGAACTGAGCGTGAGTAACGACCAACCGGTCGACCCCCATTTCCCGGCCGGCCTCGATCACGGCCAGTGCCTCGGTCGGTGACAGATGGCCGGTGTGAACCACGAGCTTCTGCTCGGCGGCGAGCTTGAGCACATCGCGGACCGCCGGGAGGGCCTTGCCGTCGGCGCCGAGGACTTTGATTCCCTCCGGAGCATCCTTGAAATGCTTGACGTGGTTGTCGGCGTCGAACGTGGGGAACCACACGACACGGCCGTAGCCGCCCTGCATTCGCCACATCCAGTTGACGGCATCGGGGTTGATGCCGCCCACCGCGGAATTCAGCACGATGCCGCCGAACACTTTGAGACCCTCGACGTGTTTGCGGGCGAACCAGGCCCGGTCCGCCGTCGTTGTGACATGGTTCTTGAGCACCAGCCCTTCTAAGCCGCGTTCCTTGTACAGAATCGCCATTTCCTCGTCGTCCAGGGAACGGCCGAACACGTCTGGCGCGGCGTGCACGTGCGTGTCCATGAGCCCGGCGATCGGGCTCACCGCCGGGGGCGGGGGCGGGAACACGCGGACCTGCCCGAACACCTCGCGCGGATCGAGAATCGTAGAGAACCCCGCGGCGCCGACGATGGCGACGCCGGCCTTGAGAAAGTGGCGCCGCGTTGCGTGGTGACATGCGGCGTGGCCGGCATCGGCGCAGCCGAGGTGAATCGCGCCTGGCGCATGGGGCCGGCCGCAGCTGTCGGTGAATTTCCATCGGGGCAGATAGGACCAAATCATGGAACCGCCTCCTTGGTTGTGAAAATTCGGCGAGGACCCGCCGGCGTTCGTCGCCCGCTCGATGCCCCGCGGTTTCCTCCTGTTTGCCGGATCACTGTAGCACCGAGAACCGACCGCGTCAGGCGGCGTGCTCCTGCTGCATCGCCTGGCGGCGGAGCGCGCGGCCCGGACGCGCGCCGGTATGGGCGCCGTCCTGCCACACCAGCGTGCCGTTCACGAGCACATGCGCGATGCCGGCGGCAGGCGTCGCCGGCTGCTCGAAGGTGGCGCGGTCGATCACCCGATCCGGATCGAACACGCAAACATCGGCATAGGCGCCCGGCGCGATGCGGCCGCGGTTGGTGAGGCCAAAACGCTGGGCGGGAAGGCCGGTCATGCGCCGAACGGCTTCCTCGAGCGGGAATAGCCCGACTTCGCGGCAATAATGTCCGAGCACGCGCGGAAACGTGCCCCACAGTCGCGGATGCGGATGCAGGTCGTGCGGCAGCCCGTCCGAGCCGACCATGGTATGCTCGAAGGCGAGCACGCGCCGGACGTCCGCCTCGTCCATGGTCCAGTACACGGCGCCCGCCGGCTGCAGGCGCTCGCAGGCTTCCGCCTCGCTCACTTTCCACTCGGCTGCGATCTCCCGGAGATAGCGTCCCGCCATCTCGGGGCGGCTCTTCGACCAGGTCACCAGCACCTTGAGCGCGCGTGGCACCATGAACGCGCGAAGCACCGTCGAGGAGGCGACATAAGGATAGGCGTCGAGGCCGATCCGCTGCTCCGCAACCGCCTTCCTGAGCCGCGGAAGCGTCTCGCGGGTGCGGCCGAAATTGGCTTTGCCGATCACCTTGTGGTGCGAGATCACCACCGGGACATCGGCTTCGCGGCCGACCGCGAAGCTCTCCTCGAGGCTGTCGAGCACGTGCTCGGCCTCGTCCCGCATATGCGTCGTATAGACGGCGCCGGCCGGGCGGAGCAGCTCGGCCAACGCCACGATTTCGCTCTTCGGCGCGGCGTTCGCGGGCGCATACCACAGCCCGGTCGAGAGACCGACCGCACCGGCCTCGAGCCCTTCGGCGAGCCGCGCCCGCATCGCGTCGATCTCCGGCTCGCTCGCGGGGCGGTCGAGCTCGCGCATGCAGCCGACCCGCAAGGACGAATGACCGACGAGACAAGCGGCGTTCAATGCCGGCGGATGCGCATCGAGCGCGCCGAGATAATCGGCAAAGCGCCCGAAGCAATAGTCGCGCTCGTCGCCGATCAAATCCAGCGGCGGCGGCGGCGCGCGAGTAAGCGTGAGCGGAGCAAGCGAGATGCCGCAATTGCCGGTCACGACCGTCGTGACGCCCTGACTGACTTTCGCGCTCATGTCGGAGCTGACGAAGAGCGCGCGATCGTCGTGAGTGTGGACGTCGATGAATCCCGGCGCGACGACGAGCCCTGCGACATCGAGCTCGCGCCGACCGCTGCCGCGCGGCAAACCCGTCACGGCAGTAATGCGCTCGCCGTCGATCGCGATATCGGCGCTGAACCCCGCGGCGCCGGTGCCGTCGATCACGCGTCCGCCGCGCAAGACTAGATCGTGGTTCGCCATTGCCGTTCGCCTCTCGTGCTTGCCGGCGCCACACGCCATGTCTGTTCCATCGAGCCGGTGATCCCGAAGGCAGCGGTTCTCCCCCTTCAGCGCGGCTAGCGCACGCTGGAACTTGCCTCCCCGCGATAATAAAGCGCGACGGTATGCGTCGCTTCCGCGAAGAACAGCCAGCGTTCGACCACCACGCCCGCGGTAGCCGCCACCGCGGCAACGAGCGCCAGCACGGCGCTTGCGGCGGCGCCGCGCAACAGCCAGGCGAGCGCAAGCAGGATGAGCGGAACGAAGAACCCCCCGCCGAGCGCGATGCGGCGCAGCTTGGCGGCGTGCCGACGCGCGATCCGATATCCCATTTCTCTGAGCAGGTAATTCTCCTCCGTATGCGGCGGATCGAGCGGCCGGATCGGGCGGCCTGGCGGCAATCCCGTGGCCGACGCCAGGGTCGAGCGCGGCGAGCATCAGATAATTCGGTATGACCCAACGGTTGTACCATTGCCGAATCGGCTTGAGCGAACGGTAGATCATCGCCGTGCAGATCACGGTCACGATCGATCCGGCCGCAGCAAGCCAGCCGCAGACCGCCCAGCCCCCGTTCCTCGCGTCGAACAGCCACAGGCCCGCAAACGTCAGCGCAGGCACATAGGTGGCGATGGCTGCCACGCCTTCGCGCGAGAGCCATGAAGAGCGCCATTGCGAGATCGCGCGCCATGCGCGCTCGGGATGACCGAGATGGAGTGTCGAGGACAACAAGCCCGCGGTGATGCAGCCGAGTGCAAGCAGGAGGCTTACCGCGCCGAATTGACGGGTGAGCGGGAGCGCACCGATCGGCGCCAGCAGCCCGATCCAGGCGAGCAGGCCGTAGCCGACGCCCGACGACGTCGTGAAAAAAATGATCGACAGCGCCGGATGCAATTTATCCCCCGGTCCCGGATCAAGCCGGCGCGTTGGTGATCGCAGCCGCCGGCAAGACCGAACCGCGCCGCCGACGCCGGCTCCCGTTCACCGCGACAGAACCCGATCGATCCACTGCAGGAACCCGTTTCCCCCGGGGCTCTTATGCTCGGGTCTCTCGTCCCTCACCCGGGTCGGGCGGATCGATCGCGGCGGCAAATATTTGCTCACCGGCCGATAGCCCATTTCCGGCATCGGATCGCAGCCGCCGCGCTCGGCCACCAGCTTCGAGACGGCCGAGCTCGCATCACCGAGATCACCGAAATGTCGCGCCGAGGTGGGGCAAGCCGCCACGCAAGCCGGAATGCGGTCCCCTTCCGGCAGGTTCTCGTCATAGATCCGATCGACACACAGCGTGCATTTCTTCATCACGCCGCCGTCCTCGTCGAACTCGCGCGCGCCGTACGGACAGGCCCACGAACACAGCTTGCAGCCGATGCAGAGCGCGGCATCGACCAGAACGATGCCGTCCTCGGCGCGTTTGTAGGAAGCGCCGGTCGGGCACACCGTCACGCAGTCCGGCTCCTCGCAATGGTAGCAGTTCTTGGGAAAATATACGGTGCGCCCGTCCTCGCCGTCGCCCACTTCGAACGTGTGCACGCGATTGAGCCACACGCCCCAGGGTTCGGCCTGATAGGGACCGAACTCCGGCAGCGGCCCGGTTTCGCCGAACGCGTTCCACTCCTTGCAGCTCACCACGCAGGCGTGGCACCCGACGCAGGTATCGAGATCGATGACGAGCCCGAGCTTCTTGGCGCCAGGCTGCGGAGTGGGGAGGCTGGTCATCGGCCGCCTCCAGGCGCGCCATGATCCATGCGCGCGTCCCGCACGATCCCGGGCGGCGAAGCCATGTTCGGAAGGCGCGACACCGCCGGGAACTGCGGCTCGGCGTTGCCGGCCTGGTCGGGGAGCGCCTTCTCGATCCGGACCCGCAGGTCGTACCACGCCGCCTGGCCCGTCACCGGGTCGCAGTTTGCATATCGAACCGTGCTCGCGGCGGGCAGCAATTCCGCAATGAGATGATTCAACAGGAACCCGCGCGTGGACTCCGGGGCGTCGGCGGAGAGGTTCCAGGCTCCGGCACGTTTGCCGATGGCATTCCAGGTCCACACAGTGTCGGGATTGACGCCTTCCATCAGGCGGATCTGGCACTTGAGGCGGCTGTGGTGGCTGACCACCCAGACCCAATCCTCGTCATCGAGACCGAGCTCCGCCGCGCGCGCCCGGTTCACATAGAGGCGGTTGTGGCTGAGGATTTGGCGCAGCCAGGCGTTCTGCGAGTGCCACGAATGATACATCGGCATCGGCCGCTGCGTCACCGCGTGCAGCGGAAAGGTTTGCCCATCGACCGCCGCCTCGGAAAACGGCACGTACCAGATCGGCAGCGGGTCGAAATAAGTTTCGATCCGGCCGCGGTGCGCGTCGGGCGGCTGCACCGCGCCGTGGCCGCGGGCGGCAAGCCGGAACCGCTGCAGCGGCTCGCAATAGATCTGCAGCACGATCGGCTCGGCTTTCTCGATGAAGCCGAAGCGCTTTGCCGTCTCGAGATAATCCCTGTTGGCGTGCTTGAAGTAACGCTGCTCGGGCGGGAGCTCGTATTTCCAGAAGCACTGGTTCTCGATGTATTTGTCGAGCTGGCCGGGATTGGGCTCGCCGACGCCGTCGCTCCCGCCGTCGCGGCCGCGCCAGCCGGCCAGCGAACCGATGCCGGGCTTGCGTTCATGCCGCACCAGGTAATCGGCGTAATCCTCGTACAACGGACTGCCGTCGCGCGCGACGAAGCCGGGCAGATCGAGCTTCGCGCCGAGTTCGATCAGCACGTCCTGGAACGGGCGAACGTCGCGGTCGGGCTTCAGCACCGGCCGGCGGATGGAGTCGGCGGGACCATCCGCGGTGCTGATCGGGCGATCGAGCAGCGAGATGCAATCCCAGCGTTCGAGATAGGTCGTGTCCGGCAGCACCAGGTCGGCGAACGCCACCATCTCCGAGAAGAACGCATCGGAATAGATGATCCGCGGAATTCTGTATTCGCCGTCGGCACGCTTGTCGGTGAGCATGCCGGTGGTGTCCGCGGTGTTCATCGCGGAGTTCCACGACAGATTGGTCATGTACAGGAACAGCGTGTCGATCGGATAGGGATCGCCGGCCCAGGCGTTGCGGATGACCATGTGCATGAGGCCGTGGGCTGCGAGCGGAGCCTCCCAGGAATAGGCCTTGTCGATGCGCAGCGGCCCGCCCGCGGCATCCACCAGCAAGTCCTCCGGGCCGCATGGATGGCCGAGCGGCATGCCGTCGAGCGGCTGCCCCGGCGCCGAGGTCTTGCCCGCGGGTTTTGGCGCCGCCGGGCAGGGGCGCGGAAACGGCGCTTCGTAGCGGAAGCCCCCGGGGCAATCGATCGCTCCCAGCAACATCTGCAGCAGGTGCAGCGCCCGGCAGGTGTGAAACCCGTTGGAATGCGCCGAAATGCCGCGCATCGCATGCATCGCGACCGGCCTGCCGATCATCGACTCGTGGCGGCGACCGCCGCAATCGGTCCACGGCTGCGGATGCACGATCGCGCGCTCGAACGCCACGTGGGCAAGCTCGGCGGCGATACGCCGGATTTTTTGCGCAGCGACGCCGCAGCGTGCGCTCACCGCCTCGGGCGAATATTCCGGCGATCGGTAGCGCTCCGTCAGGAGCTGGAACACCGGGACGGCGCGGCGGCCGTCCGCGAGCGTGAACTCGCCGGTGAGCGCCGGCGCATCGCAAGCCTCCGCCGGCGCGCCGCGCGCGCGATCCCATACCAGCGGCCTGCCGTTCGCACGGGCGAACAAGCCGTCATCGGCGGCGCCGGCATCCTGCACGACCAGATACGCGGCATTGGTGTAGCGCACGAGATAATCGAGATCGATGCGGCCGGCGTGCAGCAGCTCGTAAATCAGCGCGAACACCAACAGGCCGTCGGTGCCGGGGCGGATCGCGACCCACTCGTCGGCGATCGCCGAATAGCCGGTGCGCACCGGGTTGACGGAGACGATCTTGACGCCGCGCGCCTTGAGCTTGCCGAGCCCGATCTTGATCGGATTGGAATCGTGATCTTCGGCTACCCCGAACAGCAGGAAATATTCGGTGCGCTCCCAGTCGGGCTCGCCGAACTCCCAGAACGAGCCGCCGATGCTGTAGAATCCCGCCGCCGCCATATTGACCGAGCACAACCCGCCGTGCGCGGCATAGTTCGGCGTGCCGAACTGTTTGGCCCAATATCCGGTCAGCGCCTGGCTCTGGTCGCGGCCGGTGAAGAACGCTAGCCGCTTCGGATCCGTTGCTCGAATCTTGCCGAGCCATTCGCCGGCGATGCGCAGCGCCTCGTCCCATTCGATCTCGCGGAACTCGGCGCGGCCGCGCTCGCCGACGCGGAGCAGCGGCTTGGACAGCCGCGCCGGCGAATTCTGCTGCATGATCCCGGCGGCGCCCTTGGCGCAGATCACGCCGCGGTTCACCGGATGCGCGCGATTGCCCTCGATGTAGCGGATGCGGCCGTCGTCGAGGTGCACCTTGATGCCGCAGCGGCAGGCGCACATGTAGCACGTCGTGCACTTCACCTCGCCCGAGTTCCGCGGCAACCCGCGCGGCGCGGAGGCCCCCGCGCGATCCGCTCGGCTTGGCGCCTGACGCGATCGGCCGAAGCTTGCCGGGAGCCATCGTACCGTCATTGGGCGAATCCCTGAAGCAGAAGCAGCAAGCGAGCACCCTTATCGCGCGCAATCGGCCGCTTCAACGGGATTCGTCGAAGCGCGCCCGTTCGAATTGCCTGATAGCTTCCGGATATCATCTATCGGCAGACCGGCCGGGCGGGATGGACCGCACGCCGTCGGCGATTTGAGCTCATTGCGCTCGCCCGTCGCGGGTGGCGCCCACGGCGATCAGCGCATCGATCTCCGACCGCGACAGTCCGGCCTCGGAGAGAATTTCGACGCTATGCTCGCCGAGCCGCGGCGGCAGCCGGCGAATGTCGGGCTCGGTGCGGCTGAAGCGCGGCGGAATATCCGGCATGCGCATCCGGCCTTCGGTCGGATGATCGAATTCCTTCCAGAAACCGGTCGCGGCCAGCTGCCGGTCGTCCAAGAGGTCCTCGATCGATTGCACCGGCCCGTGCGGGACGTTGGAGTTCTTCAAGAGCGCCGTCCATTCGGCATTGGTGCGCGTCGAGCAAATCTCCGCCAGGGTCGCATAGACCGTCTCGATATTGCCAAGACGCAGCGCGGTCGACTTGAAGCACGGGTCTTCCAGAATCTCCGGACGCCCGATCAGGGTGCAGAGCTCCCGCCAGTTCGCGTCGGTGTACGGCAGCATGGCGAAATAGCCGTCCTTGGATCGATACGGTCCGCGGTTCTTGTTGAGCAGGCGCCGGTAGCCCATGCGCTCGACCGCGGGCACGAAGGTTTCGCCGTAGAGATGCTCGACCATGGTGAACGCCACGAGCGATTCGAACATCGGCACTTCGACCGCCTGGCCGCGGCCGGATTTCTCGCGCTCGTAGAGCGCGGCCAGAACCGCGCTCACCACGCAATTCGACCCGGTCTTGTCCGCCATGACGGTGGGCACGAAATGCGGCTCGTCGGCCACTACCGCCTGCAGCATGGCGATGCCGCAGCCGGCCTGGATGATGTCGTCATAGGCGGCCTTCGCGCCCATCGGGCCGTCGGCGCGGAAGCCGTAGGTCGCCAGATAGACGAGCCGCGGGTTGGTCTCGGCAAAAATCTCGTAGGAAATGCCGAGGCGTGCTGCGGGCTCCGGCCGGAAATTGTGCATGAGCACGTCGGCGCTCCCGGCGAGCCGCAGGAGGGCCCTTCGACCCGCTTCATTCTTGAGATCGAGCACGATGCTGCGCTTGTTGCGGTTGCAGCCGAGAAAGAACGCGGCCATGCCCGCATGGCGTCTGGGCCCGAGTTGCCGGGTGGTGTCGCCATCCGGCGGCTCGACTTTGATGACGTCGGCGCCGAGGTCGCCGAGCTGCTGCGCCGCGTAAGGGCCGAGCACGACCGAAGTGCAATCCAGAATTTTCACGCCGGATAGAGGTCCAGGCACGTGCTTCCCTCCCTCGATGCCTGGGTTTGTTAAAGGGTCGGCGCGCCCCTAGGCAAGCGTGTTGTCGCGTGCTCGCATTCTCCGGCGCTGCTCGCGACGGCCTGGCTGCGCCATCGCCTACGGCGGCGGTCGGGCGTGCGCGCTGATACACGGCGTCTCGGAGATCTGCCACGAAGTGTTGTTGAGCACCATCGCGCAAACGGCGATGCGCGGCCCCTTCGGGGTCTGCAGGCACATCGATTGCCCAAGTGGAGAAACATACCCATTTATTAACCACTTCTTGACGCCGTTAACGTACAGGAGGATCGTAAAAGTGCTGAGCGTGGGGGTGACGGTAATGAGTATCTCCTCGAAGCTGAGGATTGCATCGGCTACTCTAGCCGGGCTCTATTTTCTGTTCGCGCCATTTTCATCCGGCGGAGCATGGGGTCAATATCTTACCCGCTCGGAGTTCGCTCAGTCCCGAACAGCC
>WNGP01003226.1_pt1 | contig 13684 bp, 14 predicted proteins | sample 5407671 | NCBI WGS metagenome assembly WNGP01 (sample SAMN13153381, study PRJNA577476) | soil metagenome | isolation source: 40 cm soil or saprolite under Garry oak tree replicate 2 | place: USA:California | collected 2016-06-15 | reverse complement strand
CAATATTGGTGTGCAGGGTAGCAACCTGCTGATCAGCGCGGATGTTTACGACTCGTTCTTGGGCAAGATTGGTACAGCCACAACGACGGTTGCACCAACGGCGGCGGGTGGAAGTCTGGCAGTGCATGTGTTGAGTACGACGATTACCTTCTTAAATATCTTCACCTTTCCCTATGACAGCTACAATGCACAGATCCAGCAGACATTAAACTCGAAGCTCAATCGCGCGCTGGCAGGCAAGTTTACTGTCATGCAGGCGGCGATTGGCCCCAACACGCATGTGCCTTGCGCAGCGGGTGATAGCCTGGTGCTGACGGGTGTGGCGAGTTTGGGGTAGGTGGGGGACGAGGGCGATGCTGCCTTCATCCTGATTGTAGACTGCTGTGAGCATATATTCCAGGAAATAGTTATGCTGAGAGCATATCCATAGAGCGATCTATGCTCTCAGCATTTCTTTTGGAAACCTGTCACAAGATGTCATGAAGTGTCAGGTACACTCGGTATAAGGAATTTAAACAGGTATATTCATTGTGGTGAATGGAAGAGTTTCTGTTGGGGTGTGGAGGGCTGGGCGGTTTTCGGATGAGAATACTAGAAGGTCCACCTCGCGTTGAATGTTACTTCCCATTATGATGGTACCCTCTATTCCTCATCGATTCTTGGGAGTAGCCGGGTGTTTCGTAACCTGGACTGTTCTGGCTCGCGTAACCACAGTGAGACATGCGCCGGCTGCATCGTTTCCTGCACCACGGCCATTAATTGCTCACTCAGATTTTCTAAGTTTACCTCGTTGCGCAGTATCGTAGCAAAAGCTGCCAGGGTTTTAGCTGCATCATACTTCCGGCGGTAGAAGCGGCGGTCGATGATTGCCTGGATGCGATGGCGCAACGGTTGGAAGAGGGCAGCAATTGCTAGTGTAGAGACGACAATGGCTACGTCGGTTGTTTGATTGATGAGGCCACGCAAGAGGGATTGTAGCCCGATGACCAGGCCAAAATAGAGCAGTGCCAGCACTGCTGTGAGCACAGCATAGACCAAAGTGCGATTGATGAGCATGTCAATATCAAAGAGCCTTGAGCGGAGAATTGCTCTGGCAATGGAGATTGGAATGAGGTAGATTAAGAGACTAGCAATAGGGGAGATAATTAAGATGGAAAGGATTTCAGGGCGATCCGAATGGAAGAAAGACGGTAAGACAAGAAAAAGGACAACTATGGCGCTAAGCTCGCCGATTATCGCTACCGATACTCCAAATACGACCCACTTGGTCTGCTGACGTTGTAGAGGAGTAGACACGCGCCGGAAGCGATAGACTTGCACGACCACCACACTGGCTGTAAGCCCTAAAAAGATCACAAAAGGAAACAAAGACTCATTGAATGGCAGGGAAGGGAAGAAGATATTCACCACCTCGAATGCCACCACCCCAAGCGCCAACCAGCGTGTCCATGATGGCACAAAGCGACCATCGGGGAACAGGTAAAAGAAGAGGTAAAAGCTGACGTTGCTAAGGAAGCTTACGGCCTTGATCGCTAACAACCAGTGTTGGGGAAGCGTACTCAGAGAGTTGCTACTAAAGCTAAACGGAAACATGATCAAGGTGAATGAGGCGAAGAGAGCCATGCGGTCACCGGATTTGCGCAGGAAGATCAGCAAGCCCACCACCAGGAAAACACACTCAAAGACGATCCCATTGAGAACAGTGTACCAGGCGTAGAAGTCTACTGTGAGACCTAAAGCCTCAAGGGTTTGTGCATCTTGTGGGGTGAGCTGCCCACCAATGCTTGGTGATGATGAGGCATTGAGAATATGGAGGGATGCATAGTAGGGTGGGATGCTGGCAACGAAAAGCCCCAAGGCAAACACAACCAGGACAGCCCAGACGCATCGCGCCAAATTGAGCCAGCGCCCATGCAAGCGCGGGTCGTTATTGCTTCCTTTTGCAGAACCGACAGTTTCATATGTCGATGCAGACGAAGGGTTCATGCACGTAATCTCCGAAGGACTTCGCGCCCTGTCTATCAAGTGGTTTCTCTCCCCTATATTACCATACGCACGTCTGCTCATCGTTACAAAAAGCGTTACGAACTGCCAAACTTCAGGAACTGTTGCAGGGATCTCATCCTCTTTGTATCAACGATATCAAATTTTTCAACAGTCTGGAATAGCATGAGGATCCGTTAAGGCACTGCTGACGCCAGAGGAAAGCCTGCAAGCACACGGGTACCCTATTTGGGGGAATCTGCACGAATACATTGCTTTTTTCAAGGTTTAGATGTACAAACGGTAGAGCACACCTACTTTCATGAGAAGAGAGGTCCCCTGTTATGCCCACACTTGAAAAAACCGCCGGTAAACTTGCCCTCGTCAAACTGGAATACCATCCTACCATCCATGACGTGCCCACCGATGAACGGCCTCGCGAGCGGCTCAAACATTATGGCCCCAAGGCGCTCTCGACGGCGGAACTGCTGGCGATCATCCTGCGTACGGGAACATCACGGGATAACGTGATCGAACTGGCGGGGAAACGGCTGGCGAAATATGGCGGACTCAGCGGACTGATGCGCGCTGATTTTGGTGAGCTGTGTTCAGAACACGGCCTGGGAGAAGCCAAGGCCTCGCAACTGAAGGCTGCATTAGAGATAGGGCGGCGCCTGGGTATGTTGCAAAACGAGGAGAAGTATCAATTGACATCCTCCCCACGGATAAATCCGGGGGATGCCTCCTCTCGCGAGGGGGCTTTCCTGCTTCGTCGAGGCTTGCCCGATGTGGCTTTCACCGCACCAGGTCTTACAGCCTCTCCACAGGCTGACACCGCGAGCCCCGCGGCCAACACGTTGTTTGCTGCGTTATGATCTCGATCATGGACTACGCCACACTCGGGGCAGGTCCAGACACGAATCTCTAAGGGAAGCTCTCCCACCACGTGGCCACACGCGAAACAGCGTTTCGAAGATGGATACCATTTATCGATCTGGACGAAGGTGCGCCCAGACCACTGGCTCTTATACTCCAGCTGACGGACGAACTCGCCCCATCCCACATCGTGAATCGCTTTGGCAAGCTTGGGGTTTTTGACCATGTTCTTGACTGCCAGACTCTCCACGCAGATCACTTGGTTCTCGTTGACAATGCGTGTGCTCAGCTTGTGCTGGGAGTCCCGGCGTCTGTCGGCAATCTGGGCATGTATACGAGCCACGAGACGATGCGCCTTCTCTCGGTTGCGGCTGCCCTTCTTTTTCTTGCTAAAACGGCGCTGGGCTCTGGCCAGCTTTTTTTCATCTCGCTGAAAGTAGCGAGGATTGCCCACGGCTTCACCCGTGGAAAGCACGACCATCGATGTCAGACCGAGGTCAAGCCCCACCTGTTGGTTGACGACCGGCTTGGAGTCCATCTCCTCTTCGATCAGCAAGGAAACAAAGTAGCGGTCGGCACAATCCTTGCTCACGGTGACCGTGGTGGGCTTGGATCCGTGGGGCAGTGGCCTGGACCAGTGGATATCAAGAGGCTTCTCCATCTTGGCAAGAGTCAGCCTCTGCCCGTCCCAGGTGAAGGCATTCGAGGCGTAGGCTGCAGCTTGAGGGCCATGCTTGTTCTTGAAGGTTGGGTAGCTGGCACGTCCTTCAAAGAAATTCACAAACGCGCGATCCAGATGACGAAGAGATTGCTGCAAGGGGACTGCCGAGACCTCATTGAGCCAGCTATGGTCACCTTGCTTTTTGAGCTCGGTAAGCTGAGCCGAGAGATCATCATAGTAGAGACGAGTGCCCTGCTTGTAGTAGGCATCCGTTCTCTTTCGCAAGTCCCAGTTGTAGATGTATCGGGCACATCCGAACGTACGAGCAAGGAGGCTCTTTTGTTCCTCGGTCGGATAGCACCGATACTTGTATGCACGTTTGTATTTCATCTGTTACAAGATAGCACACAAGCTGTAAAAAGTCAACAGGAGTGGAGAGATGGAGTCTCTCCACCAGCAAAGGAAGCGCCAATCATCCCCAGGCATCAATGACGCGGTCTTCTGGCGCGAGGGGATAAAGTCGCCAGCTGACGCGGCGAACCTGGTGATTAGGAAGTTTCAATCTTGCCATTAGCAGGGAATTCCTCCTAGAGCTCCGGGCTATCCTGGGTCCATGTCTCATCTCCTGACGAAGCACCTGCGCGTGCTGCTGAGCGAGGGAGGGAGGGAGGGAGTGGGACCAATGGGCATTGATGACGTTCAGGGCCGTAAGCTCACCTTCAACGAGACGCTGACCTATCGCGCTGGCTGGCCAGCGGCACAAAATCCGCAGGCGCCAGCGCAACCAGCAGGGCAGGGGCCGTACACCGGCAGAGTGGTGGACTTCACCGACTGGGCGATCGGAGTCCGGGCCGACAGCTGGTGGGGCCAAGCGCCCCTGTACTACGTGTTTCCAGAGGACATCCTCAGGGAGCTGGTGTCCCTGGTAGGTGAGCCAGGGCTGTCGGCGGCGGGTTCATGGTCCCTCCTGGAGTCTGATAATCTCGCACTTATCAGACTATAGCAGAGGCGTCAATCCCGTCAACTGGCACGTTGTGATGTGGGGGTATTGTGGCCATCCAAGTTGTCACAGTGCTGCAGGTGTGCTCTCCTCTCTTCTCTGCTCATTGCCCAGCAGTGTTACCCAGGCATTGACTTGAAGAGGCACTGCGCACCTTGCAGGCCCACATTGAGAAGCAGGTGGCAGCAGCTGGAAATGCCGTGTTTCTCAAAGTCATTCGTACTATCTCAGTGAACTGTGAAGCCGACTGATCGTTCTACTGAACAAGGGATGTTGCCTGGTCAGGCAATACTTACCCAAGCACTGAAGCAGCTATCAGCAATTTGCTGATAGCTGCTTGAACATGCTCATTAACAACGAGCTAGCTGAAAATGATGTAAGGATAGATGACTTGGTGACGACAGTATCGAAGGGCAGTAGCTACCCACCGGCGACGGAGTTCACAATCAAGAACCGTGCTCGCAGACCGGCATCACCATCTCGGGTCGTGGGCTACTCCCGCTTCTACCTTTGCGATCTCCAGGTGCACACTCCGGCAGACAAGAGCCATCGGTACGGGCAAGTAGGCGGTCGCGATCCCAACCCGGAGTTTGCAAAGATACTCATGCAGGCACACATCGACCAGGGCGTCGGCGTCATTGCAGTTACGGATCACAACCGCGTTGACTGGTATCCGGTGCTGCGTGATGCAGGACGTCCGCTGGGAATCGTGGTATTCCCAGGACTTGAGTTCAGTGTCAATGGCTGCCACCTTCTTGCGGTCTGGGATTGTACCGATGAGGGATACCACCTAGCTGAAGAGTTCGTAGTCACACTATTCGATCCAGGTACCTCGCGATTTGATAGTGCCGGCCACCCCATGCCTATAACGAAGGGGCAGGTCATAGAGTGGGCTCAACGCATCGTCAATTCGCGAGGTCTAGCGTTCGCGCCACATGCCACGAGAAAGGGCATGGGCCTGTTTGGGAAGAGTGTTTGCAGCAACAGCGCTGCGATCGCACAGAGCAACTGGATCACTGGCTTCGACATAGTTGGGAGCTCGGGTGCAGATGTGCTTACCAACCCGTGCTCGCAATTCGGCCCGGTTCAGCCACGCTGGTTCATCTCGGGTGACGTGCGCTCGATTGAAGACGTGGGGCGGCGGGTCACCTGGCTCAAACTAGGAGCGACACCAAGTCTGGAGGGACTGCGTCAAGCATTCCTCGCACCGGCAGCCCGTATCCGGCTTCCGGCGGCTCTGCAATCACAGTGGTGCCATGTCAAGGACCTCCGATTTGCCGAGTCGATCACACCAACGTGGTCGCGTCTCGGACGCCTGACGGTACGTGGCGGCTTCCATGATGGTGTAGACGTTACCTTTGGACCAGGACTGAACGCGATCATCGGCGGCAAGGGGACGGGGAAGTCCGCGCTGATCGAGATCATTCGGTCCGTGAGTTCCTCTCCTCAGAGCACGAGTAGTGAGCTGAAAGACAATCTCAAGCGCAACTTCCCTGCGAATGCGGATGCCACGCTCACCTTCGTTGACGCTGAGGGCAATACCTACGAGGCGCGCCGCGGTGGAGATAGCGCAAAGCCACGATTGTTGTGGGATGGGGAGGATGTGGGCGTCGATGTAGCGAAACGCCTAAGTCTGCGCCTCTTTGGTCAACGCGAGCTACAGACTCTTGTTGACCAGCCTGCACACCTTCGCGAATTCGTCGCCACGCTGGCGGGTGATGTCTGGCAGGGTAAGAAGGGCGAGGAGGACCGCTTAGCGACCGAGTCGCATCAACTCGCCACGCGGATGGAGGGGCTCACAGAACAAGTCGATAGGATCCAAGCTATCGAGAGCGAAATCGTTGACCTGAAGGAAAAAATCGCACGCTGGGAGGAACGGGGCGTTGGCACGGTTTTCGAGCACTCACAGAGGCTCGCCCGAGTCGATCAACAGGTGAAGACCGTGGAGGCATGGCCAGATGCAGTCCTTCGAGCGGTAGATGCTCTTGCAAAAACTCTTCCTGCGCCGACTGCTCCCGACCACCCGCACATGCCCTCTGTCCTATCAGAAAGCCCAGCTGAGCTGGACGAGGCAGTGCGTTCGGCACTCGCCGGACTCCATCCAGCCATCGAGAAGGCACGGCATGCCGTGGCTGGTGGCGCCAGCGAGTGGGCGAGAGCGCATGACGAGGAACGAGAGTCAATTGCTGCTCAGCTGGCAGAAGCTGGCATCACCGATCCCAAGCAGGTAGCCCAAGCCCAGACACAGCTTGCTGCGCTGGAGGAGCAGGCCAAGGGCTCGTCCACTCACCGTGGTGGTCTCGAGGATGCGCGCAAACAGCGACGAAAGGCACTTCAGCAGCTCACGGACGTCCACCGCGAGCTGTCACGGATTGTCGATGACGCAGCTCACAAGCTGACGGCCCGAGTCGGCGAGCGTGTCCGGGTCCGGGTGGAGCCCCTGGCTGACACCAGTGCGGTCCTGGCAGTTCTTGAGCAGGCGCTGCAGGGGCAAGGTGCAAGGCATGAGCACCTCACGCGGCTCGTCGAACACCCACCGCTAGAGGTCGCGGCCGCGATCGCGGAGGGCACGAGCGCGCTCGCTGTGCTTGGCTGCACGGGTACGACAGGGGAGAAGGTGGCTCGACTGCCACTCTCAGTTCGTCATAGGGTCGAGGAAGCAGCCCTCCTGGACCGGATAGTCGTCGAGGTGAACCTCGGCAGCCCTGGTGCAGAGAACTGGAGACCCGTTGATAAAGTCAGTCCTGGTCAGCGCGCCACTGCCATGCTGGCATTGGCTCTCGCGAGTGGCAATGCGCCCCTCCTCATCGACCAGCCAGAGGATGACCTCGATAATCGATACATCTTCGATGAGGTCGTCAAGGTCCTTGCATCCGTGTGTGAGACTCGTCAAGTGATCGTCGTCACCCACAATGCCAACATTCCCATACTAGGCGATGCAGAACTTGTGCTAGCCCTCGACGCTGTATCGGACCGAAGTACGGTTCTTGCCTGCGGTGGTCTGGAGGAGCAATCAGTCGCCGACGCAGCACGGCGCATTCTCGAGGGCGGGGATGAAGCCTTCAGAGCGAGACAACGCCGCTATATGGCCGCCGAGCTCCGTTGATTCGTTCGAGGAGCTGGCGATCGAGCTACTGAAGGAATTGGGTGAGGCTGACGCTGATCCGGACGATCTCATCAGCAACCATGAGTCGGTCGACTGGCAAGCGGCGGCCGATGGTGACGTGGCCGAGCTGGTCAGGCTGTGTGTGGTCTGCTGGCTGCCGCGGCTCTCCTGATGTGATGGGAAAACAGTGAGGCTGACGTAGTCTCGCTTGGAGGGTGAGAGTGAGAGACGATGGCTGACCATATGCCGGGATCCGCGCCAGGAGCGAAGCCACGGGCGGCGTGGTTGGCGCTGACGAGCGGCAGCGCCGCTATCTGGTGGCCATCTACCACCTCGCCGACACGGTCCGCCGAGGCGAGCTACGGGAACTGTGGACTCCGCCTGCGCGCCCAGATCCTTATTCCGGTTCTCTGTTCCATTGCTACGATGTTAGATTGAGCCGGAAGAAACGGGCCCGGCATTTTGTTGCGAGGAGAGTGGACCTTGAACTCGGTTGAACCGGTCGGAGAAGCTGCATCTCATCAACCATATCGACGGATTACAGGTTTCCCCCAACCCGGGTTCCAGGACCATGTCCGGGACGGGATCAAGGTGGCCGTAGCTGCGATTCCGCTTGTCGGAGGCGCCATCGATGAGCTCATCGACGTTGTGATCAGGCCCTCGCTTGCCAAGAGGCGCGAGCACTGGTGTCAGGTACGGAGATAAGAGACTGATGACCCGGGTCAGCGAGGCCAGCATTGGTGTAGCCGGCCAAGCGCAGGCGCTCACCTCGGAACACAATTGTGTTCAGCACCGCACCTCGGCTTCCGGCATGGACCGCATGGCATGCCCATCGATAGAAGGGGCGGAGGTGAACCAAGCCAGCCTGTCGCTCCAGATCCGCGAAGGTTAGCTTCTTCATGCCGAGCAATTCAGCTGCCCACCCGTACTGACCGCTAAACGCCTGCCCGTAGCGACCGATCGCCTCGTCTCGGCGTGCATATATCTTCTCTATCTCATGGCGATCAAGGGGTTCCTCGCCGAGCACGGCACAGTAGAGTTGATATTCTTTGGCGTCCTTTGCCTGATCCACGACATGGTGATCGCGGTAGCGGCGCGCGACATCCGTGTCGGCTGCGTTGTCGGCGATGACGCAGGCGGTGACCGCCAGTTCATGCAAGGTCCGCGCTCGTGCCTGAGCGCCAACGGGAAGGCCGTTATCCAGCAAAGCATGCACCTCGAGAGCCACCCGGCAAGCCTGCGCGTGAAGATCAGCGAGGGATTCAAGGACCATCCTGTCGTTCCTGGTTGGTGAAGTCGGCTTCTCTTCTAGGAGGTTGCTGCCGAACTCCTGGCTGGCGGTCACGATCGCATAGTGCAGATTCAGCGCCTTACCCCACGTGCGGCGAAGGCGACCGTGGAATCCGGCCTTCAGTCGACGGTGGTCCGCCAGCATCGAGGGGATGCGCTTCTCCAATTCCTGCTGGATAACGAGAGCGGCGTCGCCCGTGGCTCGGTCAAGGGCGGCGGTGAGCCGCTCCATGTCAACGTCATCGCGCTGCGCCGCGATGAGCTTGGTGACTGCGGCGTCGATCGATGGCTCCGGTGAGTGCTCTTCCTTGCCTCTCGTCATCTTCAGCGGCTTCCTAGCTGTGAGCTGCCCACCTCCAGCACCTTCATAACCTCATCGCCGTAGTGGTTGATCACCTTCACGGCGATCCTCCCCGTATCCGGTGCCGGGAACGGCCGGCTCGTCGTCCGGTAGAGGCTGTTCCAGGCTTCCTCGTCGATGTCCGCACGCAGTGCACGCTTCAGCGACTCGTACGGCTCATTGCCGCCACTGAAGTACGCGTGTCGGACGAAGAAGCTGTTGCCGTCGTAGCTCGTGTCGATGAACCAGCAGGCGATGTCATCGGTGGAGTGTGACCGGATCTCCCCGGTCGTGGGGTTGTAGACATCGACCCCCCTCACCTCGATCTCCCACAGACCGTCGGAAGTCGTACGCGCTTCGATGTCCGGCTCGCCAAAGACCATGAAGAGGTTGCCGGAGCCGGTCTTCTTGAGGAGCTCGTCACCCATCGCCAGATCGGGGTTCATCGCTGCCTTGAGGATCGTCAGCCTGCCAAGCTTGCGAAACTCGCCTGCGATATACCCATCGAACGCGAAGCCGCACACGATGAGAAGATCTGCGAAGTCGACAGCCTCACGCGCAGCCTGATGCACGAGCTCGGCATCGACCGTTCCGTATTCAGGGCCGATGGAGATCGCGGCGCGCTTCTCGACGCCACTCTCGCTATAGGTACCGACTGCGTGGGCGTACCGTCCGGGCCAGGGCTCGACGCTATCGAACATCAGGCGCTCGGAGCGCACCGTGTTCTGGACGCCGGCCTTTCGGAGGTGATCGAGCACGACACGCTGGAAGCGCTCCACGTCGTCGGCGCTGCCGTGTGCTGCGCTGTCCCTGCCGTCGTTGGCAGGGCCTCCCGAGAGTGGGAGTGTGACGTGAGGGGAAAGACTCTCGACAGTGAAGGGACCGGTCACACGGACTACCTTCCTGTCCTCGTATGGCTGGTCGTACAAGATCTCCTGGTCGGCGTGACGGGCCATTGCTGTGTCGATGTCCTCGCGGCTCATCCCGTCACGGATGTCTGGGTTGTTCGCAATCGACTTGAGCGTAACGTGCGGGACTGTTTTGTAGACGAACCCCTTGCGCAGATCACGACTTGGCATCGGGTCAGCGGTGTCGAAACGGCCTGACTGCTGCGCGAGTTGCCGGGCACCCTCGGGTGAGTCAGTGAGGATGTAGTAGGGCAACTTCGCAGCCATGAGGCGTTGCCGTGCAAGTGCTAGGGCGACCCTGCTGGTGTCAATTGTGATCCACCAACGCCCCCATTGTTCTGCTACATATGCCGTCGTACCACTCCCGCAGGTCGGATCGATCACAAGATCACCCGGGTCTGTTGTCATCAGAATGCACCGCTCAATGACCCGATTGGTGGTCTGCACGACATAAATCTTTGGGTCGGTTCTACTCTGAATACCACCAACGTCGGTCCAGGTATTCGTGATCTCGAAGATGGGGAAGTCAACGAGGTAGCGCTTGTATCGCAGTGAATGGCCTCTCTCGAACACCCGCCCAGCTGCTACTAGTTTGGCCATGCCCTCCTGCGTCGTCTTCCACCGACGACTGTGGCCTTTCGGGAGGAACGTGGTTCCATTGAACTTGAAAGCAAAATTAGTGGTGGTGGCAAATCCGTGCCCCGTGAGATCACTGTCAGTTAGCAGTCGCACCCCTTTGGGTATCGTCCCGTCTATCGCTACTGCAGAAAGTGGCTGGACAGAACCATCAGGAAGCTCCGCGAGGTTGAACTTGGTCGCCCCTGCCTCGCCAAGGCGCTTCTCTGAAAATAGTCGTCGGAAGTTTGCATTGCCCCGATCTCTGGCATACCACAGTAGATAGTCGGAGATCGAATAAAGGAAGTCGCTTCCCTGCCCACTGGTCTTGTTGAAAGTGATCAGCGATATGAAGTTGGCGCTTCCAAAAACCTCGTCTAGAAGCGAACGGACCAAATGAACGTTCTCATCTCCGATTTGTACAAAGACAGAGCCGGACAGCGCTAGCAGCTCTCTGCTTACAACCAAACGGTCGCGCAAATAACTTAGGTAGGAATGAATCCCCAACTCCCACGTGTCTCGAAACGCCTTCACCTGTTCTGGCTGTCGCGTAGCGTCCTCGACTTTTCCGTCCTGGACGTCACGCTTGTCTGTCGACACCTGCCAGTTCGATCCGAACTTGATGCCATAGGGGGGTCCATGTAGATCATCTGAACCTTGCCCTTCAACCCCTCCTTCTCCGCGAGCGAGGTCATCACGAGGAGGGAGTCGCCAAGGATCAGTCTGTTGGACCAGTTCTGGTCGTGCTGATAGAACTCGACCAGCTCCTCGAACTGGATGCCGTTGAAATCGCCCCAGAGGTTCAGTTGCGCTTCCCCTCCCGCCTTCTCGGCACGCAAGTCGTCGATGAGCGCCTTCGGATGGATCTTCTCCTGGATGTAGATCGGCACCGCAGCCACTTCGAGCGGACGCCGGTCCTGCTCGTCCTTGCCCTTCCAGACAAGCTGTGGGTCCAGCGATGTGTCGCGTGGGTAGAGAACCGGCTTCGGCTCCTTGTCCTGGTCGGCGAGGAACGAGCCAAGCTCGGTGGTCGGGATGTTGCTGCGGCTCGCCTCCTCGTGGACGGTCGTCTCGACTCGCGTCCTCGTTCTTTGTTTCTTAGGTACCGGCCGTCTCCTTTCGTGCATGCACCGCGATCCGGGTGCGGATCTCGTCCATTGCCATGTACGGATCGTGCAGCTCCATGTAGTCCCACTCCCCGAGGCCCCCCCACTGGTTGACAGCGGGGAGCCAGAGGTTCATCGCTGTTCCTGCCTTGGCGAGCTTCGCCTCGCGCCGCTCACCCGTCACCTCGATGAGGAGATGCCAGTCTGGTCTGCCGTCGCCGCTGCTTGCCAGACCTTCTTCTCGGACTCTGTGAGGTCGCTGCTTTTCATGGTGTGGTCCAGCTCCGTTGGGAAATGAGCAGCGTCACAGGCGAACGAACAATCACATGCGTCTCTCTTTCCCTATTCGTGTCACCTTTGGCCGAAGCAACACTGCACTAGCAACAGCTCGACCGGCGGCGCGCGAAAGGAGACAGTCTTGCGCGTCTCAGGCAGCCGGGAGCTGAACGATATCTCTGCTGTGAATTATACACCCGCATGTATAGGTCCATCCAGCCGACGTGCCACGCAGACGACGACCTTCACCTGCTCGACTTCGGGCGCCGCTCCACGTGCGCAGCATGATCAGCCCGACCGTCGCTCTCCTTTCCCCGCCCCAGCAGGAGGCGCGCTGTGTGGGAAAGAGCGGAGCCGACGTTGCCGGCGAGCTTATCCCCCCAGAGAGCGGGGATGATCCGATCGCGAGGTCAGAGTCAGAGTGACCACGCTGACCAGTAATTCTGCAACCGACGAGTCCGCCAAACCGTAGATACTATGATACAACGCTCTCCTGTCTAGGCATGACCCTTTGGTGTATGGGTGTTCGGCGTACACCGCGTCAATTATTGGGGGAGGAAAGAGCAGTACTGAATGTACCTCTTACTCCTTTTGCATGGCTTTTTAAGTGACTCGGGCTGGGCTGGCATTGCCTTCATCACTGCTTACGTGCTAGCACCGCTCCTACGAGTGGCTTGGAAAGCGCGGCCGACAAGTAAGCGTGCTGAGCAAGATGTGGTGGTCGAAGTAGTCGTGATAGTCGACCACCTCTAGCCCGAAAGGAAAGGGCGGATCCATCGCATGGATGGACCGCCCTTTTGCGTACCTACACCCGAGTCCCATCTATTGGCCGTAAGCGGAAAGGACGGCCAATAGCCTCCTGTGGCCGCTAGTGCTGTCAAGTCGCTTCGCGACTCCTTCGCTTCGCTACGGCCCTCCGGGTGACAGCGCGACCACGGAGGCTGAGCTGCAGCCAAGGGCTGCAAGCAGCCCCTCTGGCAACCAGAGGGTTACCGATCACGGAGGAGGGGGATCATGGCGGACGAGCAATTCTTGGCGAGGGTTCTGGCGGTTATCAGCGCAGCACGGGCGTTCCTCGACAGCGACGCGATGTACGGGCTGGATAACCCGCGAACGCGGGAGGCGAAGGAGCTGCTTGCGCAGGCGATGGCGGCTCTCATGCCAGACGATGTGGACATTCCCGAGCTGCATGTCATCCGGGGCGATCTCGGAGATGCCAGAAATGATGTACCTTGACCATGAACAGGTGCGCATCTTGATACTCGATACAAAAAACCAGGTTGTGGAGAATATCAATCGCTACCAGGGGACGGTCAATAGTTCTGTACTGCGCTCGGCCGAAATATTTCGCCCGGCTATTATTCGCAACTGCCCCGCCGTAATAGTCTGTCACAATCATCCGAGTGGAGATCCAACGCCTTCGCCAGAGGACGTCGCTGTGACTGAACAACTGGTGAAGGCCGCGGAATTTCTCGATATTGACCTGGTGGATCACATTGTTATCGGGAGCCACAGGTTTGTCA
>WNGP01003220.1_pt1 | contig 13691 bp, 10 predicted proteins | sample 5407671 | NCBI WGS metagenome assembly WNGP01 (sample SAMN13153381, study PRJNA577476) | soil metagenome | isolation source: 40 cm soil or saprolite under Garry oak tree replicate 2 | place: USA:California | collected 2016-06-15 | reverse complement strand
CGTCATTGTGTACATTGTTGTCTTGATAGCTGCCAGTGTTTCCGCCTTCGAGTTTCCCACACGCCAGGCCATTGTTCCTGGTCTGGTGCCGCGTGAGCAAATGACCGACGCGATGTCGCTCAATATGGCTATGATGCAGCTCACATTCATAATCGGATCGACCCTCGGCGGCTTTGTCATAGCCTGGGTAGGAGTTGCCAATACCTACTGGCTAGATGTATTTTCCTATCTTGTAGTTATTGGAAGTATTCTGATTATGATCGTACCGCGTCTTCCAGTCGAAAAACGTGCCCAGCCCGGCCTTGGAGCGCTGGTTGACGGAGCACGTTTCCTGCGTTCGCATCCAGTCATCCTCGCCGTACTCTCCCTGGATTTCTTCGCTATGTTCTTTGGCTCCCCAAAAGCTCTTCTGCCCGTCTACGCCAGCGATATTTGGCACGTCGGCCCTCAGGGACTCGGCATCCTGCTGGCTGCGACCTCAGTTGGCGCGGTCGTTCTCACGCCCTGCGCCGGACGGATTGGTCGCATTTCCCGTCAGGGCCTGGGGATTGTGCTGGCAATCCTTACCTGGGGCGTCTGTATCGTCGCTTTCGGCATCTCCCCTGGTCCCTTGTGGCTAGGAGTCATTTTCCTGGCATGTGCTGGTGCCGCTGATATGGTGAGCATGATCTTGCGCGGGGTGATCGTACAACTCATCACGCCCGACGAATTTCGTGGACGCATCAGCGCCGTCAACGCCATGTTCGTCATCGGTGGCCCCATGCTCGGTCAATTCGAGTCCGGCCTGGTAGCGGGAATCTTCACTCCTGAGTTTTCAGTTATCAGCGGTGGCCTGGGCTGTATTCTTGCCACGATCGCTATTGCTGTCTCTGTGCCCAGTTTGCTTCGTGTGAAAGTGAAATAGCGATACACTCCACTCCTCTTCCCTTCAATCCCTTCATGTGTGCTATGTTACATCGGCTCATATTGAAGTAGCACACTCGGAGCCAAGTAGATGTGGTCTCCCTTTCTTAGCGTATGATGATCAATACGCTGTCCCCGGTAGGTGAGTCCATTCAAACTTTCTGCATCCTCGATGAGCCACGTTTCGTTCTCCCAACAAATCTTTGCATGCAAGCGTGAGACATGCCGCGATGATATCTGTATGTCGTTATTCGAGTGGCGACCTACGGTGAGGAGTCTCTTATCTAGTTGATATTCGTCAACGAGCTTCCCATCTACCTCGATCAAAAAGCGAGCTTTCTGAGTAATTGCAGCTGGTTGTGGATTGTTTCTCATGAAAGGCCTCTTGCCAGTGCTAGAGGCTTCTCTTCTTAGGACCGGGGCAGGCAAGCCTCCTTGTGGAGGCACTATAGGCGGAGGTGGGACAGGGCGTTGTGCATCTGGCTCTGCTTGAGGTATTACAGGCTTCATGATCGACTTATCACTCGAACGCTCTGCGTTATGACGGTTCTGCTCCGCAAGGAGGCGAGCAAACTCTCCTCCCTTGTGCTTTAACTCCTTGTAGGAACCCTTCTCTATGATGCGCCCATGCTTGAGGACGATAATTTCATCCACATGAGCAATCGTGCTGAGGCGATGAGAGATCATCAACACGGTGCGGTTCACAATCAATGTGTCGAGGGCGCGGATAACCTCGGCCTCAGCCTCGACATCCAAGCTTGCCGTGGGTTCATCCAGGATCAAGATTGGAGCATCCCTCAGAATTGCTCGAGCAATTGCTATACGCTGCCGCTGACCACCCGAGAAATTCTTCCCTTGCTCGCGTACCTCAGTCTCGTAGCCATCGGGCTGTTCCATAATTGTGTCATGGATGTGCGCTTTTTTCGCCGCGTCAACAATTTCTTCTATGCTCGCCCCTGGTCTCCCTAGTTCAATATTCTCGCGGATGGTTCCTTCGAAAAGCACCGATTCCTGCAACACAAAACTGATGTTCTGGCGTAATAGATTGAGAGGATATAAGCGGTTATCATATCCGTCGATTTTGACGACTCCCCTGCCCTGCTCAAGGTTATAGAAGCGAGATCAACTTGATTAGGGTCGTTTTGCCTCCACCTGAAAGCCCGACAAGTGCCACTTTGCGACCGGCAGGAATATACAAAGAGATGCCTTTCAGAATAGGTTGATTGGGAGTGTAGCCGAAGGTGACTTTCTCAAAAATGATCTCGCCTCTCAGGTTTTTAGGGCCGTAGTAGGGATTAGGACTCTCGGGCACTTCAGGGGCTTGATCCAACACTTCTTGTATGCGCTCAGCACCGGAAGCTGCACTACTCCATAGATTTGTCAATTTCGAGATATTACGCACGGGTTGGTACAGCATGTTGAGGAAGAAAAGGAAGAGGAGTACAGTGCCAATTGTAATGGGAGTTGACGGAAGAGGGAAAGGCACAACGGGAAATGCATGAAATGCTACGACATATGTTCCCACACCAAGTATGGTTGCCGTACCGATAGCTACCAGAGCGGTGACAAGGGGAGTATATTGGGCCTGTAAATCACCGGCATGTAGCGCTGCTTCACGATTTTGAGAGACGTAGCGTGAGAAGCGTATAGCTTCGCGAATCTCAAGTGTGAAGGCTTTCATAAGTGTGAACGCACCAAGATCTTCTGTCGCAACATTTGCAATCTGCGCGGCGGTCTTTGATGCGGTTTTCGCTGCTGCCTTAATGCTCTTTGTGTACATGAAGACAATCGCAATGAGTGCTGGTAGAATTATGAAAGAGGTGAGTGTGAATTGCCAACTGTACAAGCTCATTACTATAAGGATGCCAACAATAGTCAAGGTGCCTGCGAGCAAATCTACCAGGCCATCTGTGACGAGTTTCTCAATGTCAGCAATATTCCCTGCAATGCGTTGCACCAAATCTCCCTTCTTCTGCTTGCCATGCCAATCCAGTGTCAAGCGCAGGAGGTGTTCAAAGAGTTGCTTGCGCAGTCTCGCTGTGAGATTTTGTGCAATAAAGGTGGAGAGCCGAAGCTGAACATAGGTGAGGATTGCGTCTAAGAAGCCAAAAACGATCATCATGATTACTCCGAAGATGATGACGCCAAGTTGGGTATGTACTTCCCCTTTCATGAGAGTACCGAAGCGGTCGAAGAAATAGAGGAGACCACCGAAAAACGAGATATTTGGTTCTTGATGATCCTTGATCTTATCAGGAATAAATTTGAGCGGTAAGGCAACCAAGATATCACAGCCCACTTGTAGAAACGTCAATACAATTGCGATAACTATGAGAAGACGATACCCTTTCAAATTACGAAACAAGAACCGGAACATGGTAACGTTCTCCTCGTCTCATCTGATGAGTAGATGACGATATGAAACGGCTAGTAGTTTCTAGTGAGTACTTTCTCTGGAAGAAATACCCTATCAAAGCTTATCCTGATGACATTCTCAGGTATTGGTCGCCTTAATTCAAGAGAAAGCTTGTGTTACCGAAGTGGCTACTACTTCTTGAGTCGGTCAGACCAGCCCTAACAGGTACCGCACTGTGAGTGGTGCTGTTTTATTCTTCACTTCTAAGGGAAAAGATTTCCCAACCTGCACATGCCGATAGACCAGCATATAAGTCGAATCATTCAGCAAGATATCGTTATCAGCAGCATTGGATTGTAGACGATTGGCTACATTGACTGTATCGCCAATCGCCGTATAGTTTTGTAGACGTTTCTCTGAACCAATATTGCCTACCACGGCCAGGCCCGTATTCACTCCAAAACCGAACGAGAGAGGTGTTTCCTGCGAATGAGAACGTTGATAGTCTAACACGGCCAGACGCATATTCCATGCCGCACGTACTGCCCTCAAGGCATGATTCTTTTGTGGTAAAGGTGCATTAAAAATGGCCATTAATCCATCACCCATAAATGTTGTCACCGTCCCTCCTTCTTCCCAAATCTTCTCGACCATCAGCTTCAAGTAACTATTAAGTAAATGCATTACCACATCAGGTGCAAGATTTTCACTGATGCGGGTAGAGCTACGAATATCTGCAAAAAGGACGGTTATTTCTTTTGTTTCCCCACCCAGAGTCAGCGCCTGAGGATTTTTCATAAGCTGCTCTACGATGTTTGGATGCACATAACGTTGAAAGATGTGGCGTATCTCCTTAGCCTGCGCCTCATTGTGTTTCTGTTCTGTACGATCATCTATAACAAGTGCCATACCGATATGTGCATTCTGCGTATCCCGCAAGGACGAGACATACAAGTTCAGATAGATTGGGCCCCGTCGCCCAGGAATATCACAGACAACTGAATTGGGTACGATCGTACCATGCTCATGCTGAACCTGGGTATTTTGGAACAAATCAATTAGGCCAACCTGCGGACGTAGATGAAACACTTTCTGGTAATGCCTACCCAGAGCTGTCTGTGGATTCAAGTTCAGAATGTTCCCGGCCGCTGCATTAAACATCGTAATGATCCCAGACGAATTTGTCGTAATAACGCCATTTGCAATAGAGGCAAAGATGTTGTCCTGGTACTGTTTGTCTTCGTTGGCCTTCTTCATCGCCTTAGTGAGGTCAGCGAAGAGGCGAGCATTATCAATAGCTATAGCGGCCTGGTGGCAAAAGGCGAGTAATAGTTCTCTTTGCTTGGGAACAAAAAGATCCCCAGTTGTACGGCGATCAATGTATACCGCACCTATACACTTGTCTCGCACGATGAGTGGTGCACACATAAGAGAACGAATGCCATATTCAGCCATGCTCTGCGTAGGATCGAACAGATCAGCATCAGTAAGTGCTTTTCCAGTACTTACTACCTGATTCACTGTACTGAGACTAATCTTCTCGAACTCTCTTTTTTCAATCGTCCGTGCATGATGGTTACGCGCAATTTTGAACTCAAGGGTACTCATCTCCTGATGCCTTAGCATGAGGAATCCACGATCTGCTTCTACCACCTCGATGACCCGGTCCATCACCATTTGCAGCACTGTATCCAAATCCAGCGTTGAGTTCAGATCACGTGCTATGGAATATAACGTTCCTAGCTCGTCACGATTGAGATGACCATCGGATAGAGCGGTCAATACATTCCTCCATACAGATAGTCGCTAAATAAACATCACCAAAACCTCTGTGTCCCGGTAGTTCACCTAACAGATATTTATTCCCAACATTTGATTGGAAAGTGGACCTTGTGTAACAATTGGATCATCTCCCTATGCCGTTGTGTGAGATCCCATAACAACGGCTTTTCTTGTATAAGACACCGTAACGGAGGTGAAGCCATTTGAACAGTTTTAGATCACTGATTGATCCCTCAGAGGAAGAATCCCTCACAGGCTTGTTGGCAAGTTCTTCGTGATATCAAAGGTGTCCAGCTGTTGAGCTTCATTGTGAGCTTGTCGCACCCCGGGAGTGATGGTATACGTAACTGGATCAAGCTGACCGAGGTAGGCATTTGTGATCTGCGTCACCAGATCATCCAACAGACAGTTGAGGTCCTGGGTCAGTTGATTTGCACAGACGGTCGTACTCTGACTCTGAGGCAGGATGCAGACATCCAAATCCTGAGCGGGTTGATTAGCACATTGTGCCCTACTCTGAGCCACTTGACAGGTTGCTATACTTGGAGGCGGTAGATTGAGTGTCATATAGAAGAGTTGCTTGGCATCTGCCCGCGCACAGGTCAGCCACTGCGAGGCGTTGAATATCGCAACGCTAATCTCTTCTGCGAGTTGATGGATGTCCTGAGTTGCGTCAGGTGCTAGGTTCAGTTCATCGACATGAACCTTCAGGTGATCAAGGTCGCCAAAAGGATCATTTGCGAAGTTAGTAGGAATCTGACGGTTTGAATCCACAGTCAGGAGGCTAATTCTAGCAATGTTGCGATCGGGTATAACAGGTGTACCAGGCGGGACATCGACGTGAACGTTGGAGGTTCCATCCAGGTAATCCAGGATGCTAGTAAACAGATCGTGCATCTGCCCATATTTTGCTGTGGGATGCATGGGATCGAAATCATCTCGTGCCGCCGTAGCCCACTCCAGGAGCTTTTGCGTATCTCTGGACACCCAGATATCCAGTCCTCCATAGCGGGCCAGCACTCGAGCGTTATCTTCGTTATAGAAGATATGACGAATATGATCGAGTCCTCGCAATGTTAACTTATGAGGGGAGTTCGGGATAATTGCCTGAGGAAGCTCTGCATAGTATTTCCAGGTGGAGCGATCAGTCGAGTAGCTAGCAGGCATTCTCCCAGCATCTTCAAGTGTAATGAGCAGGCGGCTGGTTGCTGCAAGCAGATTATTATGTTGCGCATCGCCAGGGTACGTCCAGTGGACGGTGCCATCTGCCTTCACTGGTAAATTATTCGTCAGCAATATGGGTGGCTGTATCAGTGGTGGTCTTAAGAGATCTGATTTGTGCGTCGTGTCTTTATCAGCTAGCAGCCAGAGGTAGTAGCTTTTCCCAGTTGGCGGTGGCTGGACGTTTTGCATATCGACTTGCAGTCGGTCGGCGATACCTCGCGCATCTTCTTCCTTTATACCGTCCCCCATCAATATTTCACTGCTCACATAGAAGGCACGGCCTATAACCGAGTTTGATGGCAAGAAGAATGGGCGAACGAGTAACAAGAATGCACCAATGCCTGTACCAATCATCACAATGAGTAACAGAGCAGCGAAAATTATGTACCGTCTACCTACTCGTCGTCCTGGTGCAGACGGAGGGGGAGGTGACAATGGCGAAGGCGACGGCGATTGCACTGCTTTACCAAGTCGTCGTGGGCTCATAATCTCTACCTCCTCTTTTCAGGCGAGATCTCACTCTATCGTCCTTGTCTCACGCGCAGGAACTCTGGCCAATCAGTATCGTACAAGGCACAACATCAAAGGTTGCCAACTTTTGAATATCGTAGTGAATTTGCGCTACACCTTCTAGCGTCATACGCGTGTCGGGATTGAATTTCCCATTAAGGGCATATGTGGCCTGCAGAAGCAAGTCATCGAGAATCATCAATGCCCCGGATTGTGACAACTGTACGTTGTTCATATTCACAAGCATCTTCGCATCAGCGCGCACCGCTTCTAACCACCCATGAACATTGTTGATTTCCTGGGTGATTTGAATAGCCAGCGCCATCTGATCCTGTGTCACACCAGGAGAACTGGACAGGAAAAGGAGATGGTTGCCGATATGGTCGAGATAGTTAGGCACCTGATTCACTCCATTAACGTCGATTAAGGCGACAGGAGGGAGGGTCGGATCAAGTAGCGATGCTGGCACATCCGATTGAACAGATATCCTCCCATCCATGTACCCCAGAATACGTCCAATTTCGCGCAGGACGAAGGGGCAATCTAGATTTTTTGGGGCTGCTGTACAGCGCATCTGTGCATCTCTGGCCGCCCCGGCTGCTTCCAAGACCTTCAGAGTATTTTTGTAGAGCCAGATATCCAACCCACCCCGTAAGCCCACTCCTTGAAGTTTAGGGTCCAGTGCCAGCAGGTGTTTCAGGTGATCATAGAGGTGATAGTGATGCAAGGCATCTGCCGAATTGGGCATCTGTGAAAAGGAGGCATCATAGCGCCATGTATTCTTGTTAGGAGAAGGTTGATGCGGTGGTATTGCAGTAGGCTCCTCTGTGATGAGAAACTGGGAGTAGTTTGCAAGCAGATCGGCACGAGATGGATCGTGATATGAGAGCATACCCAGCCGTGGGTTGAATGTGCCAAGAGGGATAGCTGGGTTACCGGTTCCAGTACTCATCAACCAAGCATAGTAGCTGTTGCCTGACCGGGGATTTAGGATACCCTGCAAATTGATCTGGAACCCATCAGCAATACCTTCGACATTGTCGGTTGTTAGCCTCACCAGTCCACTACTGGTAAAGAAAGCGTGGCCCACTATCGTACGGTTTTTGAGCAAGATGAAGGCCCCCACACCCGAGCCAGCCATCATAACCAGCACGATCAATGCAACTAGCAAACCATTATATAGCCTCCTTTTAGATGGTCTCGGTGATACAGGCGGTACGTGTAGCGGTGTCTGCGCAGGTGGACTTGCTGCTGGACTGATAGGAGGAATAGCTGAGAGCGAAGTACCCTGTGCAGGCCCTATCTGGGGTAGAGGAGAAGGCGGATTTGCGACTGGATTGACAAAAGGATTTGGAACAGGGACGTTGAAAGCCTTCCCCAGCGCAATAACCAGAGCCATGGCGGTAGGGAAACGTTGCGTAGGGTTTTTCCCCAGATTACGTAGCAGGATGCCTGGGACTGCGGTCAACATCGTAGGCTTCAGGGACGCATCAGATATCGCTTCAAAACGTTTCTTGATTGGCTCAACGGGGTCCTTCCCCTGAAAGGGCAGTACACCGGTAAACAGTTCGTAGACCATGACCCCCAACGAGTACAGATCACTCCTTTCATTGTCTGCATCTCCTTGCATCTGCTCTGGAGCTGTGTAGACCGAAGGTGCTACTGTTGAACCGCCAGCCGATCCGAGTATGTGAGCCATGCCAAAATCGCTGAGCACAGGCTGTCCCATCGAATTGACAGAAGTATTGCTTGCATCCAGTAAAATGTTGCCAGGTTTCAGGCTGCCGTGAATCACGCCTTGCTGATGAGCATAGTCAATTGCTAGGCATATCGGGATCAGCAAACGTACAAGCTCGGTAGCTGTCGGAAATTTCCCCTCACGAGACGTCTTATGCAGATAGTCAGCCAGTGTCTGGCCTTCAACATAATCCATAATGATATAGGCTTTGGTCTCGGATACTACAGCAGCATGTGCAAAGCCGAAATCGCGGATATGCACGATATTTGGATGTCCTAGTTCTGCAACCTGCTTGAGCTTCTCCAGAAAACGAGCCGGGAAATCACGATCAGCCTGGATATTCGGCCGAAGTAGTTTGATCGCCACCATTAGCTGCTGTTGAAGGTCGAGAGCTTTCCAAACCTCGACAGTATCCTTTTGCCTTAAAAGTTGCCGCTTTTCGTATCTATCAAGTGGGTTAGGTTGCGCCATTTGCTGGGTATCTCCGCCCGGTGAGCCTGTACTCATATCACACCTACCTGATTGTGTTGTTGCCTGGTACGACACACCCAATTTACAAACAATGGAGCAATAAAAGGGCGAGAAAATGTTCTGTTTATATATTATCAAGGATAATCTGTCTCATGTCAATGAAATATTTCACACTTTCACCTTTAGAAAAGCAATGTGAACAAGTTACTTGAACATGACTTTTGCCCCCTACGGAGTAAATTGCCGTGGATTAGTGAAGCTATTTGTAGTGGATCCGAAATCTTGGACACAGAGGAAACCAACATGAGAAGGTATACTATGACCAAGAGGAGGGATCACGAACATGACCGCCCATCGCAGTTTTACACCGGAATTCAAAGCCCAGGTCGTCCTAGAGGTGTTAACGGGAGTCAGGAGCGCCAGTGAGCGTGTCAGCACTACCAGCTCAAGCCTGATCTCGTCTCCAGGTGGAAGGCGCAGTTTCTGGAAGGGGATGCCACGATCTTCACCAAGGAAAGCCAGACCGATCCCGCCCTGGCGCGGGTGGCAGAACTGGAGCGTCTGGTGGGGCGTTTGACCCTGGAGTTGGAGGTGGCAAAAAAAGCCTCCAGTCTCTTGCAGTCCCATCAGAGCAAAGGCGGGAAGTGATGCAAGAGCTAGCAGAGAGCTATCTGGTGCAGGTCATTTGCCAGGTGTGGCAAACGCCAAGAAGCAGCTACTACTATCAGTCGCAGGCCAAAGAGGAGCCGGAGCTGCGAGCGGCTCTGCAACGACTGGCAGGAGCGTGGCCCAGATATGGATCGCGCCGCTTGACCGCCAAGCTGCAACGCGAAGGCTTCCCGGTCAACCGCAAGCACGTTCAACGCTTGATGCGTGAACTAGGGCTGCAAGGCCATCATCCTGCGAAGAAACGATGTACGACCAACAGTGAGCACCCTTTCCCTCGCTACCCCAATCTGGTCGAGCACCTCGAGATCGTGCGTCCCGAACAGGTTTGGGTCTCGGATATCACCTACATCCACCTTCGCGAGGACTTTGTCTACCTGGCGGTGCTCATGGACGTTTTTACGCGCAGCATTCGCGGCTGGCACCTGGGGCGCAGCCTCGATCAGAGCCTGACCTTGCGAGCGCTGGAGCAAGCCCTGGCCCGGCACACACCAGAAATCCACCACTCGGATCAGGGCGTGCCGTATGCGGCCCTGGCCTATACGGCACGCCTGCAACAAGCTGGAGTGAAGATCAGTATGGCCGAAGTCGGGCAGGCCCGGCAAAACGGCTATGCCGAGCGACTCATGCGCACCATCAAAGAGGAGGAAGTTGACTTATCAGAGTATGAGGATTACACTGATGCGGTCAGACAAGTGGGACGGTTTCTCGATGAGGTCTATATGCATAAGCGTATTCATTCCTCTCTTGGCTACCTCACTCCTCTTGAGTTTGAACAGCAATGGCTCAGCCAACAGGCTAGCAATGAATTGATGATGTTTGCGTAGATTGGTGTTCCGCTTTTTGGATGCCATCAAAGAGCAGTACCCACAACAGGAGGGAAGCAGCCATGAATCAATCCACGAGCTGGTTTAGCGGAGGGGATGTTGCCCAGAGCCTGGGAGCAAACTACGAACGGTACCTGGTGCCGACGATCTTTGGCCCGTGGGCAGCCGATCTCGTCGCGCTGGCCGCGCCACAGCCAGGCGAGCGCATTCTGGATGCGGCTTGTGGGACAGGAGCCGTGGCCTTTGAGGCGGCGCGAGTGCTTGGAGCAAGTGGCCGGGTGACGGGTCTTGACCTCAATGCCGGGATGCTCAACATTGCTCGTGCGCACGAGCAGCAAGGGGCAGTGCAGTGGCAAGAGGGCTCGGTGTAGGCGATGCCTTTCCCAGACGAGGTCTTCACGCTCGTGCTCTGCCAACAGGGGATCCAATTTTGCCCTGACCGAGCGGCTGCATTGCGAGAAATGTATCGAGTGCTGGCTTCTGGAGGGCGGCTCGTCCTCTCGGTCTGGCGTGCTCTCGAACGCACTCCTGGCTTCCTGGCGCTGAGTCAGGCGTTGGCACGGCACATCAGCCCTGAGGCCGGGATGCTCTCTCCTTTCGTTTTAGGAGACGCGGAGGGACTCAGCGCTGAAGTCGCCGCGGCGAGGTTTCGCGACGTGAGCACTCAGACAGCATCGCGGCTCTTACGCTACGGCTCGGCAGAGGAATTTGTGCGCACCTATGTCATCTCTACTCCATTGGCAGCCCTGCTGGCCCAGGTAGAGGAGGCGAGGTGGACGGCACTGCTGGCAGATGTCAGCGCGGCACTCCAGCCTTACATCGATGACAATGGCCTAGTGTTTCCTATCGAGAACCAGATTATCCTAGCATGCAAGTAAATCCTGAGAGCACTGAGCTGACTCCACTGCATAGAAGTCGGCAGACAAAACTCTCCGCGACGCACGCAGGCAGCCGCACTGGTACACGACAGGAAGTACTACTGGGGAAGAGCAAGTGAATCAGTCAGATGGATTGACTCTTTTCGCATATCGTTGTGTCTGGCTTTTTGGGTCCAGTACAACGAATTAGCCTCTATTCTCCTTTAAAGGAGGTGTAAGATGGCAGACCTCGTAGGAAAGCAACTTGGCAACTACCGCCTCGTCCGCATGTTGGGACACGGAGGTTTTGGTGATGTTTATTTGAGTAGGCATATCTACCTGGACAAACACGCAGCTATCAAGGTCATTCACCCTTACTTGACAGAATGGCAAGAAGAAGCCTTTCGAGTTGAAGCACAGAGACTAGTAGACCTAGAGCATCCCAATATTGTGCGTATCTTGGATTTTGGGATTGAGGTAGACCTTTCCTACTTGGTGATGGAATATGCCCCCAATGGATCCCTACGAGAGCGTCACCCTCCCGGCTCGCAATTGCCACTCGACACCATTGTGTTCTATGTGAAGCACCTTGCTGATGCTTTGCAGTATGTCCATAAGCGAAAGCTGATTCACCGCGATATCAAACCCGCCAATGTCTTGCTTGGATCGAACTATAACCTCCTGCTCAGTGATGTAGGTCTGGCTATTGTGGCGCACAGTGAACGTTCTTTCAGCCCCCAGCAAGCAGGTGGAACTCCTAGTTATATGGCTCCTGAACAAGCTGAAGGGAAGGCTGTCCCAGCAAGTGATCAGTATTCTTTGGGCATTATGGTCTATGAGTGGCTCTGCGGAAAAGTTCCCTTTTCTGGTGGGAACTACATTGAGTTTTATCACAAGCATAAGAAAGAAGCGCCCCCTTCATTCAAGCAAAAAGGTGTAGGGGTGTTACCATCGGTCGAAGCGGTCGTCATGATAGCGCTCGCCAAAGAGCCGAAGGAGCGCTTCCCGACTGTACAGGAGTTTGCTATCGCTCTGGAACAAGCCAGTCAGGAAGCACCTGCCCCCTCGACTGATGAGAATAGTATATCTGGGTCCCAAATTTCGACACAGCATTCTCCACCACCAGCAATACCACCGCTACCACCAGCGCCTCCGCAACCAATCAGGAGAATGAATAGGTTGACTATTGGCTTGATTGCGCTGGTCGTCATTGTTATTGGCACAAGTGTTCTTTATGCCATTCCTGCGCTAATGGGAGCGTCACAACCATCGACTACAAATCAAGCCGTGGGTTATTTTCAATTTCTCAGCAGCCCACAAGCTCATCCGGGGACCCTAAATGAGGTACAAATTAAATTCCTTCACCCTCTTCATCCTGCGGATTCTAACACGATATACTATGCTTGGTTGGTGGCCGGCCCTAACATCCTAGATTCTTGGCAATTGACTCTACAGAAAGATAGAATGTCTTCAACTCCACATCTTCTTCAACTCGTGACGAATTTGCGGGATGTTGACTTCTTTCTCATCAGTCTGGAGGTCCCGGGAAGTGTCGGATCTTTTCCGAAGCCGGGCTTGGACTATCGGCCCTACTATGCCAATATCTCTCTAACAAATACACTATTTCCTCTCATGACATGCCCAGGGAGCAATATTAACAATCCTTGCACTAGTAGAGTGACATGAAGCCTCCCTGCTTGCAATGATGAAAATACTACCTCCGGCGTTCAACCTCTAACAGTTGAGTACCACATTGACACGCAATAGGTTATCCCTGATAATGAAGGAACAGTGCATAAGTAGGAGCTATGATGAGGTTATCTCTAAGGATCGCTCCTTTGGTCAACACATTGGCCATCGACGCGATCAGACCAAAGGCAAGCAGTAGTATGCTCAGACTCGATGCAAGCTCTAAAGCATACAGAATGCCAGTATCGAGCTTTTCAATGGTAGTAAACTGCTTCATGGGTAGGTCCTTTCTCTCGTGGCATGCGGCGGCTGAGGAGGTGTTGCAGGACGGCAATAAGTGGAGTGGGGTTAAACAAGGTGCGAAATTGGTGAGGTGATGCAGTTGACGTTTATCCTTGGCTCAACCCTGGGTGGATTCGTCATCGCCTGGCTGGGCGTCGCCAATACCTACTGGATCGACGTCATCTCCTATTTTGTCGTGATTGGCTCGCTCTTGCTGATGGTGGTGCCGCGTATTCCTGTTGAAAAGCGGGCACGCGCCGGGTTTGGAGCCCTGGCAGATGGTATGCGCTTCCTGCGTGCGCACCCGGTAATACTCGCGGTCCTTTCACTGGATTTCTTTGCCACTTTCTTCGGCTCACCAAAGTCGTTGCTGCCGGTCTATGCCA
>WNGP01003213.1_pt1 | contig 13699 bp, 12 predicted proteins | sample 5407671 | NCBI WGS metagenome assembly WNGP01 (sample SAMN13153381, study PRJNA577476) | soil metagenome | isolation source: 40 cm soil or saprolite under Garry oak tree replicate 2 | place: USA:California | collected 2016-06-15 | reverse complement strand
TTCGCGACCGCTACGAGGAGTTCGCGGCGCAGGACGCGGAAGTGATCGGGGTCAGCTCGGACTCGATCAAGTCCCATCACCGCTTCGCGGCACGCCAGGACCTGCCCTTCGTCTTGCTGAGCGACCGGGGGAGCGTGGTGCGCCAGCTGTACGGCGTCGAGAAGACGCTCGGCGTGCTCCCGGGCCGCGTCACGTTCGTGATCGACACGGCGGGAATCGTGCGGCACATCTACTCTTCGCAGGTACTGGCGACGCGGCACATCCGCGAAGCCTTGTCAGCGGTCGCGACGCTGGGTGGGCCGAGGTGACCTCACCCACGGCCCTCATCACCGGGGCGTCGAGCGGGATCGGGCTCGAGCTGGCGCGGCTGTTCGCGCGCGACGGTTACGATCTCGTGCTCGTGGCCCGGCGCATGGAGCGGCTCGAGCAGCTGAAGGGCGAGCTGGAGCGGTCGCATGGCGTCCGCGCCCACGCGATCCCCGCGGATCTGACGGACCCCGGCGCTCCCGCCGAGCTTGTGCGGCGGCTCGAGGAGGCGGGCCTGACCGTGGACGTGCTGGTGAACAACGCCGGATTCGGCATGGCCGGTCCGCTTGCGACGACCGAGCCCGACACGATTCGGGACATGCTGCGAGTGAACGTCGAGGCGCTGACCGAGCTCACCAGGCTGCTCTTGCCGGGCATGCTCGAGCGGCGCCGTGGCCGGATCCTGAACGTTGCCTCCACAGCGGGGTTCGTGCCCGGTCCGTTCATGGCGGTCTACTACGCCACCAAGGCGTACGTCATTTCGCTCTCGGAGGCGCTGGCCGAGGAGCTACGCGGCTCGGGCGTCACCGTGACGGTGCTGTGCCCGGGCCCCACGCGGACCGAATTCCAAGCGGTGGCACAGATGGACTCCGCGCGGCTGTTTCGCCTTCCTGGCGTGATGGATGCGGAGCAGGTGGCGCGCGCGGCCTACGCGGGCTTGATGCGCGGCAGGCGTATGGTGGTACCAGGGCTGATGAATCGCGCCCTCCCGGTCGTGGTCCGGTTCTCGCCCCGGGGCATGGTGGCGCGCGTGTCGCGGTTCCTGCAGGAGAAGGTACGGGGCTAGGGAACCACGTCGGCCATCGCTGCGGTCACGAGCAGCGCGCGGATCACACCCAGCGCGCCGTCCGAGTTCTCGTACCACTCCGTCGTGAGGTGCGCGTCGCCGGCCCGTCCCCCGGCGCCGAGGGCGATCGCGGGGACGCCGAGGGCGATCGCGACGTTGGCGTCGGTGGAGGCACTCGCGAGCTCGGCGTCCCGGCCGAGGGCGCGGTTTGCGGCTAGTGCGACCTGCACCAGCGGATGGGTGCGGGGCGTAAGGCCGGAGGGACGGTCGCCCACGAGCTGCAGGTCGAGACGCAGTCGCGCGCTCCCCGGGGTGCGGCGCCGGTTCTCGTCGTCGGTCGCACGCTCGAGCGCCGCCCGCACCGTCACATCGAGCTGCGCCAGCGCCTTCGGGTCCTCGCTCCGCAGGTCGAGGTCGAGCCAGGCTTCCTGCGGAATCGAGTTCAGACCCGTCCCGCCGCCCAGGCGCACCACCGCGCAGGTGGTCCTGGGCTCGCTCGTGACCGGGAGGTCGGCGAGCAACGCCGCCGCCCGGCCCACGGCGTTGGCGGGATTCGCGACCCCGAACGCCGCCCAGGAGTGGCCCCCCGGCCCGCGGAAGGTGACACGGTAGCGGCGTGATCCGAGGGCGCGATGCACGACGCGCTCGAGGCCGGCGCCGTCGAGCGCGATCAGCACCACCGGCTTGAGCCCGTCGCGCGCGAACAAGTGTTTCACGCCCCGCAGGTCGCCCGATCCCTCCTCGCCCACGGTCGCAGCGAACAGGATCGGTCGGGCTGTGGCGACCCGGGCGCGCACCAGCGCCTCGGCGACGGCGATGAGCACGGCCAGCCCGCGCGCGTTGTCCGAGATCCCAGGTCCCTCGAGCCGCTCTCCCCGCCGCTCCACCGCGACCTGCACCTCCGGTCCGAACACGGTGTCGAGGTGGGCCGCGAGCACCACCGGCGCCGCTCCGTCCCTCGTCCCTCGTCCCTCGTCCCCCCCGAACCAGCCGTGCACGTTCCCGACCTCGTCGATGAACACGTCACGCAAGCCGACCTCGCGAAACAGCTCGGCGGTGTGGGTGGCGCGCTGCGCCTCGGCGCCGGTCGGGGCCGGGATCGCCGAAAGGGCGGCCTGGCGGGCGAGAGTGGCCTGGTCGGTCCGCTCGATATGGTGGCGCGCGGCGCGTACCCGTTCGTGGCCCAACAGCTTCGCGATCACGTCATTCATCGTCACGAAGGAAGGTCGCTTGACCCCCGCGCGGCGGCAAGCGACACTAGTCGCATGGACGAGCGGGAGCTGATTTACGACTGGAATCGCGTGGGTCCGGCGTTCGACTGGTCGGCCACCCGCGTGGATCTGAACGACGAAACGCTGCGCGACGGCCTCCAGTCCCCCTCGGTGCGGGACCCGTCGCTCGACGTCAAGCGCCGCCTGCTCCACCTCATGGCGGACCTGGGGATCGCGTCCGTGGACCTGGGTTTGCCTGGTGCGGGCCCCAAGGTGGTCGATCAGGTGCGCGCGCTGGCTCAGGAGATCCGCGACCAGCGTCTCCCCCTCGAGGCGAACTGCGCCGCCCGCACGGTGATCGCCGACATCGAGCCGATCGTCCGGATGGCGGATGAGCTGGGAGTACGCATCGAGGCCGCCACGTTCATCGGGTCGTCCCCCATCCGGCAGTACGCCGAGGACTGGACCCTGGACCGGATGCTCGAGGCGACCGAGCAGGCGGTGACCTACGCCGTGCGGGCCGGACTCCCCGTCATGTACGTCACCGAGGACACGACCCGCGCCCGCCCGGAAACGCTCACCGCGCTGTATCGGGCCGCGATCGACTGCGGCGCCGGGCGCATCTGTCTCGCGGATACGGTCGGTCATGCGACACCTAACGGGGTGAAGGCGTTGGTGAAGTACGTCAAGGAGGAGATCGTCAAAGGGGACGACGTCAAGGTGGATTGGCACGGTCATCGGGACCGGGGAATGGGTTTGGCCAACTGTCTCGCGGCGATGGAGGCGGGCGTCGATCGAGTCCACGCCACGGCGCTCGGCGTGGGGGAACGTGTGGGCAACGCCGAGATGGACCTGCTGCTCGTGAACCTGAACCTGCTCGGGGCCCAACGCCGGGACCTGGCGAGGCTGCCCGAGTACTGCCGCGTGGTCGCGGACGCCGTGGGCCTGCCGATCCCGGCCAACTATCCTGTGCTGGGCGCGGACGCGTTCCGCACCGGCACCGGGGTGCACGCCGCGGCGATCATCAAGGCGAAGAAGAAGGGGCACGACTGGCTCGCGAACCGCGTCTACAGCTCAGTTCCGGCCGAGGAGCTGGGCCTCGAGCAGAAGATCGAGATCTCGCCGGTCTCCGGCCTCTCCAACGTGAAGTACTGGCTCGAGACGCACGGCTACGACGCGGCGGACGACGCGGCGTGCGCGACGCTGTTCGAGGCGGCCAAGCGCGCCGACCGCGTGCTGAGCGATGAGGAGTGCCATCGGCTGTTGAAGCAGGTCGCATGGCCATAGGGCAGTTCCGCGAGATCGAGGGCTCCTACTTCGACCTCCGCTGGCACCTCGATCCCGTCGCTGCGACGCAGGCCGGCGTCACCGCGCACGACCACCGCTTGGGACGCTACAGCCCCACCCTGCTCGCGCCGCACCTGGCGGCGCTCAAGGCCATCTCCCTGGCGCTCGAGGAAGCTTCGGCCCCGACGCGGGACGATGAGATCGATCGTACCGCGCTCTTGAACGACATCCGAGTGTCGCTGCGGCGGTTCGAGCACGAGCGCCCGCAGGCGAAGAACCCGGGGTTCTGGCTGTCCCACGTGCTCGGCGGCCTGCACTTCCTGATGCTGCGTCGGGATCGTACTCCGGACGAGCGGGCGCGCGCGGTGGCGGCCCGGCTCGAGGACGTCCCCGCGTTTCTGGACGACGCGCGCGCCACGCTGGTGGAGCCGGTGCGGGTGTTCGTCGAGACGGCGCTGCAAGTCTCGGAAGGCGGGGTCCAGCTGGTGCAGGAGGTGGCGGCGACTGTCGCACAAGAGTCCCCCGGCGAGGGCGCACGGCTCGCCGTGGCGCGTGATGCGGCAGTGTCGGCGCTGGGCGCGTTCACGCGGGATTTGTGGCGGTGGCTCGACGGGGTGTCGGAGGCGTTCGCGCTGGGGGAAGACGATTTCAACTTCCGCCTCCACTACGAACACGCGCTGCGCGACACGGCGCCGGAGCTGTGGCGTTACGGCCATCACCTCAAGGAGGAGGTCGAGGCGGACCTCGCGGCGCGCGCCCGGCGGCTGGACGGGCGCAGCCCCTGGCCGGCGGTGGTGGATCGGCTGCGCGCCGACCACCCCACCGATGCCACGCTGGTCGAGGCGTACGCGCGCGAGATGGCGCGCGCCCGTGATTTCGTCTCCCAACGCGGCCTGGCCTCGATTCCGGAGGCGCCGCTCGACGTCGTGCCGACGCCCGCCTTCATGCGGCCCGTCATCCCGTTCGCGGCCTACGACAGCCCGGGCCCGTACTCGCACGATCGCACCGGCTGGTTCTATGTGACGGTGCCGGACCCGCGGCTTCCCGCCGACCAGCAGGAGCGCATCCTGCGCGACCATTGCCGCTTCGAGCTCCCGGCCACGGCGCTGCACGAGGGTTACCCCGGGCACCACCTCCAGCTCGTGCACGCGCAGGCCCAGCCCTCGCACGTCCGCAAGAACATCTGGACGCCGCTCACCGTGGAAGGATGGGCGCTGTACTGCGAGGACATGATGGGGGAGCAGGGGTTTTACGCCTCCGAGGAGGAGCTGCTGTTCCAGCGCGTCCATCTGCTGTGGCGCGCGGTCCGGATCCTCCTCGACGTCGGCCTGCACACGCGGGGCATGACCTTCCAGCAGGCGGTGACGGACCTCGTGGAGCTCGTCCACGTGGATCGCGCCAACGCCGAAGCGGAAGTGCGTCGCTACTGCGCAGAGCCCGCGTACCAGCTGTGTTACGCGGTGGGCCGGCGCGAGCTGCTGAAGCTCCGCGAGGACTACCGCATAAAGGCGGGGGCGGCCTTCACGCTGCGTGGCTTCCACGATGCGATCCTCCCGTACGGCGGTCTGCCGGTCACCCTGATTCGCTGGGGACTGGGCCTGGATGAATAGCGCCGGGCGTGGGGAGGTGGCTCCCGCCCGGCTGCCGCGCGCCGTGAAGTTGTTCGGGCTCGTCTCGCTGCTCAACGACTTCGCGAGCGAGATGATCTACCCGCTGCTCCCCGCGTTCGTCACGGGCGTGCTGGGCGCCGGAGCCGGAGCCCTGGGCGCGCTCGACGGGGCGGCCGAATTCGCGGCGGCGGTGGTGAAGTATGGCGCCGGCCGGCTCGCCGATCGGCCCGCGAGGCGGGGGCGCCTCGTGGTGCTGGGCTACGCCACGGCCGTGCTGGTGCGGCCGCTGATCGCGTTCACGGGCGCCGCGTGGCAGGTGATTGGACTGCGGGTCGTGGACCGTCTCGGCAAGGGACTGCGGACGCCGCCGCGCGATGCCCTCATCGCCGACGTGACGCCCGCGGCGCTGCGGGGCCGCGCCTTCGGGTTGCAACGCGGCCTCGACCACGCAGGCGCGGTGCTCGGGCCGCTGGTCGCGTGGTGGTTGCTCGCGCATCGCGGTGCGAGCCTGCGCACGGTGATCGGGGCGAGCCTCATTCCGGGAATCGCGGTTCTGCTGCTGGCAACATGGGCGGTCAGGGGCGGTCAGGGGCGGTCAGGGGCGGTAGGTGTTGACTCACGCAGCGGCCCCCTATCGCCTCCCGCCTCTTACCGCCCCTTACCGCCTCTTACCGCCTCCTCCCGCCCCCTACCGCCCATTCTTCTCGCCATTTCATTCTTTTACCTCGTCCGCATGCCCGAGACGCTCATCATTCTGCGGTCGCAGCAGCTCGGGGTGGCGGTGACGGTCGTGCCACTCCTGTGGGCTGCGGTGCACGTGGTGAAATCCTCCACGAGTTTCGTCGGGGGCCGCTGGAGTGACCGTTTCGGTGCCGAGCGCACCATGTGGATCGGATGGCTGTGCTATGCGGCGCTGGCGGCGGGCTTCGGCGCCGCCGCGTCCGCCGCGTGGGCGTGGGCGCTGTTTCTCGCATTGGGAATCGTGGCCGGGCTCACCGAAAGCCCGGAGCGCGCGCTCGTGGCACGCCTGGCCGGTGGCCGGCAGGGAAGCGGGTTCGGCGTGTACCACGGCGTGACGGGTCTCGCCGCACTGATCGGAGGGGTGGCGCTCGGCGTGGTGTTCCAGCGGTATGGCGCCGGACCCGCGTTCGTCGCCAGCGCCGCGGCCGGCGCCGCGCTGGTGTTGAGCTGGCCTGTGCTCTCGAAGGGAGCCGGATGAAGGTGGCGCCGTCGCCGCCCCGGGGTCCGCTACATCAATGCCCGCTCGGCGTGCGGGTTGATATCCAGATATCCCTGAGGCCGACACCGCCCGGTCGGTCGGAGTCGAACAGCAGCGTGCGGCCATCGGTCGACACACTGTTTGTCTGATCACCGAACGCCGAGTTCACTGGCAGCCCGAGATTCACAGGTGGCGACCAGGGATCGTGGACGCTGCGCCGCGTGGACACCCAAATATCGGTCGGGCCGAGCGTACCGGCGCGGTTGGACGCGAAAAAGACTTCCCTCCCATCATCGCGCACCGCGGCGCTCATGTCGCTGGCACTCGGGTCGCTGAGTTCGGCAACAAGCACGGCGGGCCCACGAACCTCGCCGTCCCGCGTCACGGCCGCAACGTAGATGTCGTTCAGAACGCCTGCGGCTGGCCCTCTGTTGAAATAAAGGTTGCCGGCACCGTCTTCCGCGCTCTGCTGGTAGAATGGCCGGTTCTCCAGCGCCGCTGTGTTCACGTCAGGCCCGAGGAGCGTGGGCGATTCCCAGCCGAAGTCGTCCTTCGGGTTGGCTCGACGGGAGACGTAGATGTCGTTGCTTCCCGGCCCTTCGGGGCGGCTGCTGTGGAAGAACAGTAGGTGGCCGTCACGGGAGAGCGCCGGCCCGCCCTCCAGGAAGGAGGTGTTGAGGGGCGCCACGTTCACGGGCGTCTCCCAAGGACAGCCATCACAGGCGCGTCGGGTGACCCAGATGTCGCTGGCGCCAACGCCTCCTGCCCGGACGGACGCGAAATACACGCTGAGCCCGTCATGCGAAAGGGATGGCTGGATGTCGTTCACCGTCGAATTGACGACTGGGCCGAGATTCACAGGGGTGGACCATTCCGAGTTCGCGAAGGAAGATGCGGAAAAACCAGAGGGAGACCGATCGGACGCCGAGAGCTCAGAGGGAAGCCGGTCGGACTCGGCTCTACATGCAAGCAGCAGGGTGAGGGGGGCCAGCAAGGTCAAGAAACGGGGCGCGGTTGTCATGGAGCCTCCTTGCCGCTCGGTGTGCGCGTTGACATCCAGATGTCCGTCCCGCCAAAACCGCTCGACCGGCTTGAGGCGAAGAGCAGCGTTCGACCGTCGACCGATAGCCCCGGTTGTTGATCCGCGGCCGTCGAGTTCAGCGGACTGCCGAGATTCACGGGCGGGGACCAGGGATCGTGGCTGCTCTGCCGGGTGGACGTCCACAGGTCGTTCCCGCCCAGCCCACCGGAGCGGGTCGAGAAAAAGAAGATCTCCCTCGCATCGGTGCGCAGGCTCGGACCTTGGTCGGTGCCAACGGCATCGCTCAACTCGGTGATGACGATGGCAGGCCCGCGGGTCGCGCCGTCACGCGTCAGCGGGGCGTAGTAGAGGTCGGCCGTACCGCCCGCAGGTGCTCTGTTGAAATAGAGGTTGCCGGCTCCCTCCTCAGCGGTCTGCAAGTACTCGGCTCCCGCTTCGTTCGCGGCCGTGTTCACACCGGGCCCCAGCGCCACCCCAGGCCCCCAGCCGAGATCATCCTGCGGGTCCGCGCGCCGCGACACCCAGAGATCCTGTCCGCCCGGGCCGCCGGACCGGGTGCTGGTGAAAAAGAGCAGGTGCCCGTCGATCGAGAGACTTGGCCCCGTCTCGCTGGCCGCTGTGTTGACCACTGAGCCGACGTTTACAGGTGCGTCCCACGAACAGTCGAGGCAGCCGCGTCGGGCGATCCAGAGATCGAACGAGCCGGAACCACCCGTCCGGTCCGACCCGAAGGAGAGGGTGAGGCCGTCCTTCGACAGTGACGGGCCCTGCTCGTTAGCGGCGGTATTGATCGTCGCCCCGAGATTCACGGGTGAGGACCACTCGGAGTTGGCGAAGGACATGGCCTGGATGCGGGACGCGGGCCCTTGGGGCTCCGTGACACAGGCGAGAAGCAGGGCGAGCGGGGCCAACAAAAACAGCATGCGGGGTGCGGGCGCCATGCGAACCTCCAAAGCGGTACGTGCGTTGCCGTCGGTGGCGGAGGCGGTTCGGTTCGGCAGGGGACCCGCAGGGGCCATCGGCGGAGCGGAAAACTCCCTCCACCGTTGCGGGTTGAAACTATGGGCCATCCCCGATCCTGCAAGGCCCGGTCAGCAACAGCGGGCGATCCGACCCTTTCGTTCAAAGAAATCGCTCAGGTATTCGCGCTCGCTGAGCGCTGGCTGATGGCCCGCCCGCCTACAATGCTCGAGGTATGCGGGGTAGTCCGGTGCGCCGAGAATCTGGCGCAAGACACGGGGGAAGCGGGGAAGGGCCGCCTCCCGCTTCCCGCCTCCCGCTTCCCGGCCGTTAGTCACCCGTCGCATAAGCGCTCTCCACATACGGTGCTTCATGCACCACCGGTGCCTTGCGACCGGACAGCACGAGCCACCACTCCCAGGCCGACGTGACGACCAGCAGGGCCACGACGGCCATGAACAACAGCGCGATCCCGGCGTCGAGCCGGGCGTTGAGAATCAACCGGCCGGCGGTCGGCGCGGTGGAGCCCGCCAGCGTGGTCGCTTGCGCGAGGAAGCCGAGCTTGGGGTCGGAGGAGAAGACCTTCTCCCAGCCCGCGGTCATCGTCACCGCGACGAGCCAGGCGAGCGGCGCGAGCGTGACCCAGGCGAACCGGCCCCGCCCCATCTTGATGAGGATCGTCGTCCCCACGCTCAGCGCCACCGCGGCGAGCAGCTGGTTCGCGATGCCGAACAGCGGCCACAGCGAGTTGATCCCGCCCAGCGGGTCCATCACGCCCTGGTAGAGGAAGTATCCCCACGCCCCGGCCATGGCGGCGCTCGCGAGCAGCGCGCTCGGATACCAGGACGTCTCACCGAACTTGGGCCACACATGACCGCCCAGCTCCTGGATCATGAATCGCCCCACCCGCGTGCCTGCGTCGAGGGTGGTGAGGATGAAAAGCGCCTCGAACATGATGGCGAAGTGGTACCACAGGGCGTCGAACGCGCGGCCGCCCAGCACCTGGGTGAGGCTCGAGAAGATCTGCGCCATGCCGACCGCGAAGGACGGCGCCCCGCCCGAACGGGCGACGAGCGTCTGCTCGCCCATGCGCGCCGCGAGCTGCTGCATGGCCTCGGGGGTCACCACGAATCCGGCCTGGTGGAGCAGCGCCGAGGCCTGAGCCAGGGCGGCGGGTGTGGTGTTCATCGCGAAGTAGACGCCGGGGTCGAGGATGCAGGCGGCGATCATGGCCATCACGCCGACGAACGACTCCATGAGCATCGCGCCGTACCCGATGAAGCGCGCATCGCTCTCCCGCGCAATCATCTTGGGCGTGGTCCCGGACGCGACCAGCGAGTGGAACCCCGAGATCGCGCCGCAGGCGATCGTAATGAACGCGAAGGGGAACACCTTTCCGGCGAATACCGGCCCTTCGCCCAGGTCGGTGAACACCGTCAGCGCGGGCATGCGAAGCCGTGGCAGCACGATGAGGATCGCGGCGGCCAGGACCAGGATCGTGGTGATCTTGAGGAACGTCGAGAGGTAGTCGCGCGGCGCGAGCAGCATCCACACGGGGAGCACGGAGGCGATGAACCCGTATCCCATCACCATCCAGGCGAGCGAAGTGCCCGATTGGGTGAACGCCGCGGCCAGTCCCGGGTGGCGGGCGACGTAGCCACCGCCGACGAGCGCGACGAGCAGTAGGGCGGCGCCGGCGACAGACGCCTCCCCGACGTTTCCCGGGCGCCACCGCTTCATCCACCACCCCATAAGGAGGGCGATCGGGACGGTGCAGACGATGGTGAACAACCCCCACGGCGAGGCCTTGAGGGCATTGACGAACACCAGCGCCACCACGGCGAGCAGGATCACGATGATGCACAGCACCGCGAGCATCCCGGCGATCCCGCCCGTGGGGTTGATCTCCTCCTTCGCCATCTGCCCGAGCGATTTCCCGTCGCGCCGGAGCGAGCAGAACAGGATCGTGAAATCCTGGACCGCGCCGCCCAGGACGACGCCGATCACGAGCCACAGGGTGCCGGGGAGGAACCCGAACTGCGCCGCGAGCACCGGCCCGACCAGGGGCCCCGGGCCGGCGATCGCCGCGAAGTGATGCCCGTACAGCACCCACCGGTTGGTCGGGACGAAGTCCCGGCCGTTGTCGTGCCGCTCGGCGGGGGTGGCGCGGCGGTCGTCCAGCCCGAACACGCGGGCGGCGAGAAAGCGGGAGTAGAAACGGTAGCTGATAGCGTAGCTGCACACGGCCGCCGTGAGCAGCCAGGCGGCGTTGACCGACTCGCCGCGCGACAGCGCGAGCACGCCGAACGCAGCGGCTCCGAGGGCGGCGATCCCGCCCCACACCAGCGGCCCGGCGAGTCGGCGCATGCGGGCTAAGTTACGCCGTGCCTTGCCGCTGATCAAACTCGAACATAGGTTCGAATCCCTTGAACCCGATCGCTTGGACGTTGGCTGCGCGCGAGACCACGTCGGGAGGAGCGGGAGCACTCGCGGCCCAGGAGCAGCCCCGGCCGCAGCGGCTCGCCGAGACGGTGCAGGGCCGGGTCGCGCTCGTCACGGGCGGCGCCACCGGGCTGGGGCGGGCCACCGGCCTCGAGTTCGCCCGGCTGGGCGTCGCCGTCGCGTTCAACTACGTCGATCTCCCCGAGCGCGACGTCGCCGCGCAGGCGCTCCTCACCGAAACGGCCATCCGGGCGCAGGGTGTCCCCGTCTTCTGCGCCCGCTGCGACGTCCGCCAATACGCCGAGGTCGAGCGCTTCGTCACCGAGACGCGGGAGCGCCTGGGCGGGGTGCATTATCTGGTAAACAACGCGGGGGTCGCCCATGACGGGGCCCTGTGGCGTCTGTCGGGAGAAGCGTGGCAGGAGGTGCTCGACACCAACGTCACCGGCGCCTTCAACTGCATCCAGGTGGTGTCGCGCCACATGCGCGCGCAGCGCTATGGCAAGATCGTGAACGTCGCGAGCCACCAGGCATTCCGGCCGGGCTTCGGAATCGCCAACTACGCAGCGAGCAAGGCCGCCCTCATCGGACTCACGAAGGCGGCCGCGGTCGACCTCGGCTCTTCCAACATCAACGTCAACGCGGTCGCGCCGGGATTCGTGAAAACCGAATTGCTCGCGAAGCTGCCGCGCGAGGTGCTGGAGCGCGCCGAGCACGAGTCCGTGCTGGGTCGTGTGGCCGAGCCGGAAGATGTCGCCCGCGTAATCACGTTCTTATGCAGCGACGCGGCCCGCCACATCACGGGCCAGGTAATTGTCGTCGATGGTGGGCTCACGCTCGCTTGAAAAAGCCGAGCCGCAGCGCAATATTGCGCCGGTGAGTAATCGCTTACAATTCAAATACTTAGTGCGTGGTGCGTGGTGCGTGGTCGCTGCCGCAGCGGTCGGATGTGGGCACAAACCGGAGACCAGCGAGCGACCGCAGCCGACGGCGCCGCTCCCGACGGCAGCGCTCGCGGGCCGGGAGGTGCTGGTCCTGCCCATCACCCTGCTCGCGGCCGAGGACTCGCTCCGCTGGGGCGCGGTGCTCACCGATCGGCGCGCGACCCTGGCGCGAGCGGACAGCGTCATAGGGACGCTGCTCAAGGCGCGGGTTCCCGAGGTGACGTGGATCCTTCCGGAGGAGTTGCGCCGCGCCGCGCGCGGCGCTCCCGGGATCGCCACAGACCCCGACCAGATGGGGACGGCCATCCTGCGCGCCCGCAACGTGACGATGGTGCCCGACCCGCTGCGCAGCCAGTTGCGCACCCTGGCCGCGCTGGCCCGCGGGAGCGTCTACGCGCTCGTTCCGGCGGCGCTGATCTATAGGCGGACGGTCGCACGGTCGGACGGTCGGACCGTGGTCTCCGGTGGCTCCGCGGTTGCCACGGCCGAGCTGGCCATCGTACTGGCGGACGTGCGGCTCGGACGTGTTGGCTGGCGCACCGTGGCGACGGGCGAGGGCGACGATCCCTGGAGCGCCCTGACGCGCGCCGTGAAGGGGCTGACCCCTGGGCTGCCGTGACGTCTGCGCCGTCGCCGGCCTCGACGCGCCATCGCCGGGCGGTCCGTCTGGCGCGCTGGGTCTCCCTCGGCAGTGGGTTGGGATTCGCGGGCTACCTTGCGCTGATGCTCCGGTCGGTGCCGGCCGTGTGGTTGGGGACGGGGCGAACGATGGGCGCCCTGGCCGTCGTCGCGTGGTGTCTGCTCACGTACAAGATCGTGAAACGGGTGGCGCTCGAATGGCTGAAATGAAGGCGTCAGCCATCCGCCGTCAGCTTGCGGCGTCACTCCTGCTGCTTGCGGGGCCGCTCGCCGGGCAGACATCGCTCTCCATCTATAGTGACGGGCGCGTCGTGGTGCGGCGCTCGCTGCCTCAAGCCCTCGCGAAGGGGCGGAACATGTTGGTGCTCGACATCGATGGGGTAGATCCCGCCATGATGTTCTCACCGGACACGGCTGTCACAATCGCTTCGGCGGTGCGCCTTCCCGCCACGGAGCGCGGCGCGGCGCTCGAGGCCGCCGTAGGAGCCACGCTCTCCTTCGCGCACGGCAAGGGCGACACGCTGCGGGCTACGGTGGTACGCGTGAGCCCGCCGCAGTATCGCCTGGCGGACGGGCGTTTGCTCCTCGGCGAGCCGGGAGAGCCGCTGTTCCCGCCCGAGCTGGTTCGCACCACCTCGCAGGTGAGCCTCGTGCTCGAGGCTGCGCGAGCCCGTCCGGCCACGGAGCTCGCCTACGTGACGGCAGGCGCGGGCTGGCGCGCCGCCTACCAGATCGTGGTACTGGGAATGGCGGGGGGGACAGGCTCGGCGGCGGTTTCGGGATCGGCGACGGTCACGTCACAGGGGCTGCGCGCCGACAGCGCTGCAGTGCAGCTCGTCGCCGGCACGATCGCGCGGCAGCAGCGAGGCAACCCGCCGATCTTCGCGGCGCAGGCGATGCGCATCGAGGCGGCGATGGCCGCCCCCGAGCCTGCGACGAGCGAGGAGGCCGTGGGCGAGGTGCACGTGTACACGTTGCCTGGCCGCATCACGCTCAGCCACGACGCTGCGGTGACCACGGCCCTGTTCCCGCGCGCCGTCGTGCCCACGACGGAGGCGCTGATCGTTCCCGGGGCCGTGCCGTGGCGCGGATACCTGGCAGGGAATCCGAGCGGCGCCGAGCCGGATCGCGTGCCGGTGCAAGTGTGGTACACACTCAAGCGGGCGCGCGGCACGCCTTTCGGGGACCGGCCGCTGCCCGGCGGGACCGTACAACTGTTCGTCGGCGACTCATCCGGGCGCGTGCAGCTGGT
>WNGP01023264.1_pt1 | contig 13703 bp, 13 predicted proteins | sample 5407671 | NCBI WGS metagenome assembly WNGP01 (sample SAMN13153381, study PRJNA577476) | soil metagenome | isolation source: 40 cm soil or saprolite under Garry oak tree replicate 2 | place: USA:California | collected 2016-06-15 | reverse complement strand
TAAAGTTGCCAGGTCTTTACCGTCAAAAAATATATTTCCGGAAGTCGGTTTGTAGAGCCGCACGATGGTACGCCCGATGGTCGTTTTGCCGGAACCACTTTCACCCACAAGCCCTAACGTCTGCCCGCGTTCGATGCTAAAACTGACTCCATCAACAGCGCGCACATAGCCAACTACACGTTGTAATACGATGCCTCGCGTCAAGGGGAAATACATTTTGAGATCTCGGACATCGACCAGCGTTTTACTCGCTACAAGGGTATCTACCATCTACTTCTCCTCCGATGTTTGCAGGGCAGCTTCCGCCGATTTAGCGATGGCAGCTTGCATAGCCTCTAACCTGGCCTGGCGCCGCTTATCTGCATAGGCTTGCTCTTTCGGGTCGGTTACATCCACCCAACATGCCTTGAGGTGAGCGCTGTTACCCGCGACAGGATCAAGCGGGGGCATAGTGCGACAAATAGCACGGGCAAAGGCGCAACGCGGCATGAATGGACAACCTGGTGGAGGTTGCAACAGGTCAGGAGGAGCGCCTTCAATGGTCTTGAGTTGGGAGTGGCGTTCCTCATCGAGACGGGGTACGGAGGCCAACAAACCCAGTGTATAGGGGTGACGAGGGTTTTCAAATAACTCATCTGTAGGCGCTGTCTCGACTACTTTACCGGCGTACATAACTACCACGCGGTCGGTCATGCCGGCAACAACGCCAAGGTCGTGCGTAATAAGCATGACAGCCGTGCCAAAATCACTGGCCACTCCATTGATCAACTCGAGAATCTGCGCCTGCACCGTTACATCCAGCGCAGTTGTGGGTTCATCAGCGATGAGCAATTTAGGATTGCATGCCAGGGCTATAGCAATCACCACACGCTGGCGCATCCCACCACTGAACTGGTGGGGGTAGGAATTTACACGCTCGGCAGCCGCAGGAATGCCAACCTGCTCCAACAAGGCAATAGCTCTTTTTTGCGCTTCATCTTTGCTCAACTTCAAGTGAATGCGCAAGGCCTCACCAATTTGTTTGCCCACGGTCATGGTCGGGTTAAGGCACGTCATGGGGTCCTGAAAGATCATACCAATCTTACCGCCGCGTATCTTCCGCATAGCGCTATCAGGCAGATCGAGTAGATCCTGGTCCTCAAATAATACGCTGCCACCGGCAAATTCCCCTGGTGGTTGGGGAACCAGGCGCATAATTGAAAGGGCCGTGACGCTTTTGCCACAGCCGCTCTCGCCTACTACAGCTAGCCTCTCACCAGGCTTGATCGCAAAACTCACTCCATCGACCGCACGCACCCGACCAGCTTTCACCTTAAAGTAAGTCTTGAGATCCTGTACCTCTAATAAATACTCTCCCAAGGTTTTGACTCCTTCCGCACCAATTTAACGTTCCGTCATATAGGGGTCAAGCGCATCGCGCAGGCCATCACCCACCAGGTTAAAGCTGAGCACCGTTAAGAAGATGAGCAGGCCTGGAGTCAGAACCAGCCAGGGGGCGACATCAAAAAAGCCTTGACCATCACTCACCAAATTACCCCAGCTCGACGCGGGAGGCTGAATGCCAAAGCCAAAGTAGCTCATGACCGATTCGAGGATGATGTTGGCACCGACAAGCAACGTGGCGTTCACAATGATCGGCCCGGCTGCATTGGGCAGGATATGACGGACCATCAAACGGAAGTTGCGTGCCCCGATAGTACGAGCCGCCAGGACGAACTCACGCTCCTTCAGAGCCAAAAACTCCCCACGCACAAGACGCGCCGCATAGGTCCAGGTCAAGACGGCTATCAAGATAATCACACTTTTAGGCGTGTGATCAGTGAAAGAGGCCGACAGGACGAAAAGGAGCAGGTAGAGCGGCACTGCTAGGACGACATCCGTAAAACGCATCAGTAGATTATCGACGACCCCACCATAGTAGCCTGCAAACGCTCCAATACCGACGCCAAAGAAGATAGCCACGAACATCGAACTGAGGCCTATCAGTAGCGAGACCCGGCCGCCTGCCATGACACGAGCCATTTCATCACGCCCCACATCATCGGTCCCAAACGGGTGTTGCAAGGAAGGTGCTGCTAACGTAGAGGATACATTAGCCACATTGATGGCATCGGTGTCGATCCGCCAGAGCAGCGGACCCAGGAAACAAAAGAGAAACAGCAGGATGAGGGCTAGCGCACCAGCGATAGCAGCGCGATTGCGTATAAAACGGTCGAAGATTATACGCCCTTGACTACGCCGCTTCTGCACTAATGCCGGCGTTACTTCCAGAAAAGGCTCAACTTCTTCAACCGGCGTTACATTGAGTCGATCTGATATATCCACAGGTGTTTCCATCCGCCAATAGATTGAATGCAATCACAAACACAGCGCCAATCATCAATACCGCCAGCAATACAGGATAGTCACGAGTATCAAGAGAGTCGAGAAACAGTAACCCCATGCCATGCCACTGAAAAATCCCCTCTGTAATAGCAGCGCCGCCGGCCACCGCCCCAAAATCTATGGCAACGACGGTAATCAGGGGGATAACCGAATTGCGCAGCGCATGACGCGCGAGCAGTGGTACAGGAGCCACTCCCTTCGCGCGAGCCGTGCGCATATAGTCCTGCTTGACGACCTCAATCGTACTCGAGCGCATATAGCGGCTCCATTGGGCGATAAAGGTAATAGACAGGACCAACATCGGTAAGATGAGATGCTGGAGGTGATCAAGAAACGCATTGAAAGGGTCGAAGGTATAGCCGAGTGTCGCGCTTCCTGAGGTAGGAAACCAGTGTAAATACACACCAAAGATGTCCTGCGCGAGGAGGCCGAACAGAAAGATGGGCATCGAGATGCCGAAATAGGCAAGCGTCGTCAGGGTGTAATCGGTCACTGTCCCCTGACGCACTGCTGAGAGCACTCCTATCACAATAGCTACGATCAGAGCCAGCACCAGGGCAGTGCTAAATAGCTCAAGCGTCGGGGGGAAGCGCTGAGCAAGCACATTCGATACGGGCTGATTATCGGCAAACGAGAAGCCAAAGTTGCCAATTAAGGCATTTCCTATCCATTTGAGGTACTGAAGATAGATCGGGTCATCCAGGCCAAAACGGGCGCGCAAGGCTGCCCGGCCTGCCGCACTTAAACGAGGATTGAAGATCACCTGCTCCGGCCCTCCTGGTAGCAAGTGGATCAAGGCGAACATGCCGAGGGAAAACAATAACAATAAGAGGAGCGCCTGTAATAAGCGTCTGATGATATATCGCCCCATAGACACCTCCGACGAGCTTAAATAGAGGACAGGTAACGTTGAGCATAGAATACCATATTTATCATCTCTACGCCAACACGCACGTTGTCCATGAAAAGTTTCAACTCATAAATCCTCAGCAGGCACGTTCGCAACTTGCACAATGGCATTTAACAAATTAATCGGGACATCTGTAGTGCAGCATGTACCACCCCCATTTTAGCAGCGAGCATCGGGTTGGACATCTTTCAATGCTATCCAGCCCGATGCTGCGTTCATACTGACAACTACATTGACAACCTTAGCACTCGTGCACTAACATTGACCGTTGGTACACCACCAGCTCCAGACGTTCACCGTCTCCTGAGATCCCATTGGGCCAGGGGTGTAGTTATGCACAACGTTTTTGTAAATGGCTTCATCCAGCGGACCGTACTCCGTGATGAACGGGAAGTCCGTCAGGTAAATCGAGTGGAGCTGATTAAAGGCAGCCTGGCGCTGGGCAGTATCAGTCGTCCCCAGTTCCTTCTGGAAAAGCGGTTCCAGCGCGTGGTTGCAGTAGAAGGCAAAGTTCCCACCGCCATAATTATTGGCAGCAGTAGGAATCTGGTTACACGCCATGCTCGTGGAGTCATCACCGTCGTAGGTGTACGTTTGCTCAAACTCCGCCTGCTGCAGGATCAACTCGTCGGCGGCGCGCCAGGCATTGTTGGCTGTCGTCGAGTATTGGAACTCCAGCCTCTGGCCATTTTTCGCGCGTACGCCATCCGCGCCTTTCACCCACCCAGCCTGGTCGAGCAAGGTATTCGCGGCCGCGGGATCTAATTTCGGGCAGGGCGCATCCGCTTGATATCCGGGAACAATCCCTGAGGGATGGTCGGTACACAGAGGCGTTGCCGCTCCACGACGGGCGGTCTGTATCAAAGCATTATGATCAATTGCCATCGCCAGGGCCTTCCGGATAGTGACATCCTTGAGGATAGGATTTTTTAGGTTTATCCAGATGGCTTCAAAGCCTGCAGACGTGGCCGTACGCGTCAGTGTATAGTTGGTAAGCGCCTGGTACGCTGGCGTCTTCTGCACATCCAGGAACCAGGACGCATCGATTGAGCCCGCCTGCAGATCTTTGAGAATCGTATTCGAATCGGTCACGAAACGAAACACTATCTTATCAAGGTAAGGATAGCCCTGCGATGCAAGATAGTACTTCGGATTACGCACAAGGGTGAAGTGGTCATGTACTACGCTCTCACTTACCGTGAACGGGCCGCTGACGACCGATGGCTTCAGGTTATCAGGAGACTTCAGGATCGCATCAGGCGACATACTTGCGAAATGGTGCGCAGGCAACGGCGCAAGACCGCCATCCGTCCAGAGCGCGACGAACGGTTCGTAGGCAGCGCTGAGGTGGAATGTAATTGAAAGTTTGTCGGCAGAGACGTCAGCCGAGGTAATCTCGTTGTAGCCTGCAGTAGAGTACGCGCCAAATTTGGCATTGTCCCAAAGCTTCCAGGTGAAATTCACATCGTCAGCGTTGAGTGGCTGACCGTCAGACCATACCAGGTTCGGGCGCAACTTGATCGTCCAGGTTTTGAGGTCGGCAGAGACGTCGCCATTCGCCTGAGTTGGGATTTCTGACGCCAGGCCAGGATGAACAACGCCCTTCGAATCTCCGTAGAAGAGCGGGGCCCAAATGGCTTGATCGACCAGAACCGCATACGTTTCTGAAACGCCGTTGGGGATCAGCGAATCGACGTCTTCATACAGGTCGTCGGTAAAGGTACCGCCTTTTACTGGAGCGCTGCTTGTTGTAGAGCCTGTTGGCGTCCCCGACGCACCACAGGCACTGAGGATAAGCATTAGCAGTGCAACAATGGAAAAGCTTAACTTCAAAAATCGAGGTCTGGGTTTTTTACGCATCGTTTCCTCCTAAAGTAAATAAGCTTGAGGAACTTGGTTACCCGTCTATACGGGAACCACCACTTCGTTTGGGATGGCAACTTTCACTCCACGTTGCCAGAAAGCACACGCCAACTACACACATTCAGTCCTCCAAGAATATGTATCGGCGTTACATAATTATACGTTGATTTTCAGTAACTTCTCACATGAAATTTTATTACTCCTCTTCGCGAGTGCTTACACCTGCTTCCTCAAACGTAGCCATCTCACGGTGTGTATGTAAAGCAGCCTCGATGATACTCATAGCAAGTACGGCCCCGGTCCCTTCTCCCAGCCTTAGATCGAGATAGAGTAGAGGAGTGAGCACAAGCCTCTCGAGAATCAGGCGTTGACCTCGTTCCTGCGCGGCATGTCCAGCGAGAAGATAATCACGAATAAGCGGATTTAGCTCAACTGCAATCAGTGCCGCAGCGCCTGAGATGAAGCCATCGATGACGACGGGAACGCGGCGAGAGGCAGCGGCTACTATTACACCAACCAGTCCAGCAATCTCGAATCCCCCGACTTTCATCAGCACGTCGAAGGGGTCTTGAGGATTGGGAGCATTACGTTCGAGCGCTTTTTCGATCACCTGTACTTTGTGAGCCAGCTGCTCATCGTTAATCCCCGTTCCACGCCCGGTGACGAGTGCTACTGGCGTTTGCAGCAGAGCAGCAGTAATTGCGCTTGAAGCCGTTGTGTTGCCAATACCCATGTCTCCGGTTGCTACCAGGTCTATTCCCTGGTCTAACTGGGCATCAAAGACATCGATGCCGGCCTGGATCGCCTCCATCATTTGTGCCCGGGTCATGGCTGGCCCTAGCGCTATGTTGGCTGTGCCAAAAGCCACCTTCCGCACGAGTAAATCGGGGTGAGAGATCTCGGCTGCCACTCCGACATCGACAACGGTGACCTTTGCTCCAATATAGTTAGCAAGAGCGTTGATCGCTGCTCCACCCCGCAGGAAATTGTATACCATCTGCGCAGTCACGACGGAAGGATAGGCACTTACACCTTCACTTGCGACACCATGATCCCCTGCCATAACGATGACCGCTTTCCGTTCTATGCCTGGTAAGGGTTGCCGGGTAATGCCTGCAATTTGAACAGCTATATCTTCGAGCCTCCCGAGACTTCCCGCCGGTTTCGTCAACTGTTGCTGGCGAGCTCTGGCCTGCTCCATTGCACCGCTATCGAGAGGTGCGATGCTTGCCACTCTATCAAGTATACCTTGCATGTTGTTGTCCTTTTCTGTTCTATGCTTTAGAAACGCCAGGGCCGAGACTTTTGATTGACACGCACGCGTCTAATAATGCATTCTCTGACACTCCCCGGCCTAAAGGCGCAGGGGTTCTTGGTTCCGCGAGCCGACTTGCTGCGTTGCCATCGCTGACAGCGCTGTAGAGGTCGGCTCTCCCCAAGCGTTTTCCTCATCGAGGATGTTTCCCTGTGCCCCAGGGTACATTGCTAGTGCTTTCTGCAAGATGCAGCGCGCGGCATTGTGATCTCTGTCGAGTACCACACCACAACCAGGACAGATGTGTGTACGTACGCTCAAAGACTTCTTGACGCGCGTTCCGCAGGCGCTACAATCCTGGCTGGTGAACTGTGGTTCGACAGCAAGAACAGGGATGCCATGCACAGAGCCATAGTGCTTGACCCAACGGAGAAATGTTCCCCAGCCAGCGTCATGAATGCTCTTGGCTAGATGTCTGTTCTTGACCATGTTGCGTATCTGAAGATGTTCATAGGCAATCAAATCGCTAGATGTAACAAGCGTGCTTGCCTGCTTGCGGGCAAAGTCTTCACGCTGCCTCTGTACCTTCAGATAGCCTTTTGCCAGGGCTCTCCTGGCTTTCTTTCTATTCTGAGACTTTTTCTGCTTACGGGAAAGGCGTCGGTGCAACCGCTTCAATTTCTGCTCAGCTTTACGATAGTGGCGAGGGTTATCTACCGTGTGGCCCTCAGAGTCGGTATAGTAGGACAGGAGGCCCATATCGATCCCAACCTGTCTTCCTGATGGTTGATGGACAACCTGTATCTCTGACTGGACGCCAAACTGAATGGAGTAGCCATCGGCACGGTGGACAATCCGTACACGTTTGATTTGCTTCAGAGGAAAGGCTTCGATCTTCTGGCTAGGATTGCCAACTAACCGCAAGCGTCCAATGCCACAGCCATCCGTGAATGTGATATGCTTGCCATCGGCTTCTAGCTTCCAGCCTGTCGTTTTGTACTCTACGCTTCTATTATCGTGCTGAAACTTGGGATAGCCTTTCTTGCCTGGCTTCTTCTGCTTGCAGTTCTCATAGAAGCGTGAAATAGCGAACCAGGCTCGCTCTGCTGCGGCTTGTCGAGCTTGAGAATTGAGATGAGAAGCGAAAGGATAGTCTTTTGCGAGTACAGCACAGTGGACATTGAGATCGTAGGCATTGCTGCCGCGCTCATCCATCCACAAGCGCAAGCACTTGTTACGGATGAACTGCACAATCTGTATCGCCTCATCAATAGCGGCATACTGCTCTTTGGAACCGTCTAGCTTGTACTCGTAGATCAGCATCCCTTGTCCTTTCTCGTTTGTTGTGCTATACTAAGCATACATTGATAGATAGTACATGTCAAGAGGAAACACCTATGAAACGAACAAATGTCTATGTTACCGATCAGCAGTTAGAGCGGCTTCGGGCACGTGCCGAACACGAGGGGGTGGCTATGGCTGAAATTATCCGACGGGCCATCGATGCATTTCTGGCTTGGGATGATCCCACGTATGCCCCAATGTCCAAGCCCCAAACAAGGAACGGTGCTCTCATCCCCCGCTTAAAAGACGAGGGTTTTCCCGCGCCCGCTGTATAAAGCTCTGCGTACTAATGAGAAGTTTTCTCCTGGGCCAATATAGGGAGCTGGTTGCAGCGGTGCGTTTCCTCTCTGTGCTGCCCCTCCCAGGGAGCACGCAGCTCTTTGATAAGAACGAGACCATGCCGCGCCTCGTGATCGGCTGTGAATATTTTCCGCCGGTAGGCTTACTGCTGGCATTGCTGCTGTGGCTGCTTGCGCTGATACTCACTCCGCTTGTCCCACAACTAGCTTTGGCGGCTCTGCTCGTTGTTGCGCTGGTAATACTTACGGGGGGACTTCATTTAGATGGGCTGATGGATTCCTGCGATGGACTCTTCGGCGGCAGCACACGCGAACGCAAATTGGAGATTATGCGCGATAGCCGTGTAGGAAGTTTCGGTGTGCTCGGCGGGGCATGTGTATTGTTGCTCAAATTCGCACTGTTCGCCAGTTTAAGAGTACACGCGCTCCCGCTTGCCTTGCTGGTAGCGCTGCCTTCCGCCCGCTGGGCCATGGTACTGGCACTGCGTATATTTCCCAGCGCTCGCCCCACGGGTCTTGGGGCCGCGTTTCACCAGGCTGTCACGACTGTACGATTGGTGATAACAGGCATCGTCGCCCTGGCAATAGTGCTAGTCGCAGGGCAGTTTATTGGTCTCATTGTGTGGATGACAGTGACAGCCGCGACTCGGTGATGGAGGTAGTGGCACTGTTGACGCTGGTGATTGCGCGAGTATGAAAGGAAAAGTCCATAGAATCTTCGGAGAAACCAGTCCCCCCACGGATGGTACTTATACTGGGTGGGGCTCGTAGTGGAAAAAGTGCCTTCGCGGAACGACTGGCCGCAGGCAGCAGGCGGTCTGTCGCCTTCATTGCTACAGCTACGGTGAGCGATGATGAGATGCGCGAACGCATTGCTCGCCATCGTGCATCTCGCCCCAAGGGATGGCACACGCTCGAGGAACCGCTTGACCTGGCCGGAGCGGTGCGCCAGGCGAGTGAGTTGGCAGATGTCTTGCTTCTGGACTGCGTGACCCTCTGGTTAGGGAATGTGCTGTCGCAAGAGTCCGGGCAGCATGAAAGGGATGACGAGGAAGAGGAGTTTTATCCAACTGGCAAGCTGTTTGACGAGAGAGCCTTGCAAGAGAGCGAGGCTATGCTCGGGGTAGTGAAGTCGCTGGATCCAAACAAAACGCTCATAGCGGTCACTAACGAGGTTGGACTTGGTATTGTTCCGGCTTATCCTCTTGGTCGGCTCTATCGAGACACGCTTGGATATGTCAACCAGCGCCTGGCCCTGACAGCGGATCGTGTGTATTTGATGGTAGCAGGATTGGCGGTAGATATCAAACGCTTGCACGAAGAGGCTTCGTTATAGCTAAGTCATGTAAATTCGTTTGACAACGCGAACAGTTCTTGCATATACTATATGCAGGAAAACTAGACAACTGTTGTTCTCATCGGGTGGCCTGGATCAACGGATCCAGGCAGAATAGGGAAGTCGGTGCGAATCCGACGCAGTCGCGCTACTGTAACTGGTGAGCAACTCATTCTCTTTAAGATGAAGAGAGCAGCCACTGTTCTGCAATCGAATGGGAAGGCGAATTGAGAAGCGTTTTGAACCAGGAGCCAGGAGACCTGCCCGGTGAGGTATGCTCACGATCCTTCGCGTATGAGGAGCGAGCTGCCGGAACATCGACGCCCAGTGTGAAGCAAAACGTCGCTTCAGGAAGCGCGTCTTTTCCTGTCCCGGGTTGACCTCCATTACACGCGAGGAGACAACGAGCGTTGTAATGATCAAGGAGGTTACAACCCGATGTTCTCCCGTGTCATCTCTTTTCGACTCTCTCTTGTTTTACTGCTGTCTCTCTTTGTGCTGCTCGCAGCATGCGGGCAGAGCTCATCAACAACGACCAGTTCACAGCCATCTCCCACTCCCACGGTAGCACTCGATGATTTTGGTACGCCGATTTCCTTCCCATCAACTGCACCACAGCGTATCATTTCACTTCTCCCAAGCACCAGTGAAATTCTGGGAGCATTGCATCTACAGAGCCGGGTAGTCGGTGTTGACTACTTCACGACCTATCCACCTGATATGACGTCTCTCCCGAAGGTGTCAGATGCCAATGGTAAGTACAATGTCGAGCAGATTGTGGCTCTGAAGCCTGACCTGGTGCTTAGTTATGGTGGAGAGACGAAACAGTACGATTTACAGCTCAAAAATCTGGGTTTACATGTCGTCGACCTTCCGCTCTCCAATTTCTCACAGTCACTCCAGCAAATAGTGCTCATAGGCCGCCTGACATTCACAGAGAACACTGCCTCAGCCTTAGTAAACCAGCTTCAGCAGCAAATCCATCAGATCGAGACAGCGGTGACAGGCACGACAGCGCCCAAAGTGCTACTCGAAGTAGACGATAGCACACCCGGGAAACCATTTGTCTTCGGCGGTGGTTCTTTTGGCGATGAACTACTACAGGACGCGCATGGCATCAATATCTTCCATGGCAATACTAGCAATGGCGGTTATCCACAGGTCACAGACGAAGCGATCATTGCCGCCAATCCACAGTTCGTCATTCTGACTGAAGACCCTGCTTATGGCGGTAATCCTGCCCTGGTGTACAAACGCTCCAACTGGGCCAGCATCGATGCGCTCAAAATGCACCACGTGTACCGCATCAATGTCAACATCACACAGCATCCCGGCCCACGGCTGGTAGAGGGGCTGCGCTGCCTGGCACAGCTTATTCACCCGGATAAGTTCTCCGCTGCATTGCCCGATTACTGTTCAGGGAACATCTAATTATGTAGATTAACAAACTACTCCAACCCTCCCTCGGGGCCGATTGATCGCGCCCAGCGCCGATGATGAATTTTAACGACCAAGATCGGTAATAATCGCGGGTCGCTTGTCATCCTGAGCAAAGCGAAGGATCTCTCGATGGGCAGCCAGATGCTTCGCTACGCTCAGCATGACACGACCGGCTTTGGTCGTTCATCTTCATGATCAGCCCTCGCTGCCTGTTCCGCTATCCTGGTGAAAAAGCATAAGTATGTATGACACCCCCCGTGCTTTGACGTATACTAAGGTGTGCATGGAAAGAGGAGCTGAGCGTTCCAGAAAGACAGGGGGGGTCACGATGAAACAATTTTGGATCATCTTGTGGCGAGGACTGCTGCTGCGTTGTCCCAGGTGTGGCCAGGGGAAGTTGTTCCGTCGCTGGTTCAAGATGTATGAACGGTGTCCTGTCTGTCACCTGCTCTATGAACGTGAACCAGGGTTCTATACTGGTGGCATGGCCATCAACCTGGTCATCAGCGAGCTCATAGTCGCGGCCTTCGTTATTCCGTTCTCAGTATGGGCAGCATTGAATGCAAATGTTCCTTTCATCCCAATACTGATAGCGATATCTCCTTTACCGGTGCTCTTACCCATCCTCTTCTTTCGTCATAGTAGAAGTTTCTGGATAGGTTTGAATTACTGGCTCGATCCCCCTAAGCAAACCGCAGATGAGTACCAGTGGGACCCAAATACACGCCAGCATAGGTGAAGTACCCCGAACGAGTCGCATTACTTCCTCTCTCGTGTCTTCCCATTCAACATAACTATGTGTCTCCTCCGTTTCCCTTTGCCATCCAGGGCTGTTGCAAGATCTGGAATACGACGCTTACTTGTGGGAGTGCAGAGGGCGACAGCCCTTTGCCGGAGCGCGAGGTGTCCTCGCTTCATCCCCCTTTCCCGCCGCCGCAGGCGGCATAAAGAGAGTTTGTAACAGCCCTGTTTGCCACCACTTTTCCCTTGCATTTTTATCAAAAGTAATATATAGTCCTTAATAGTAGTTTATAGTTTTTTTGGTACTATATGATACTCCTTAGCACGGAAGGATAGGATCATTATGGAACACTGCACGTTGATCCGGTCACGATCCGCCGATTGGTCAATAAAGGCGATCTCTCCGCCTATCGCATCGGTGCCGATTACCGCTTTGCGCCGTCTGATCTTCAGGATTACCTCCAGCGGCAGCGCGTTTCTGCTCGTGCAAAAGACGAGTCGGACACCAGCCTGAACAATCCGCTCGATCAGTTCACTCAGTTGATACGGAAAGTAGTAAGCCAGGGAAAACACACGACCCCATCGGAGCTTCCTGGCCGATTCGACCGGTTCACAAAACGAGCACGTAACGTCCTGGCGCTGGCGCAGGAAGAAGCGCAGCGCTTCCAGCACAATTACATTGGCACGGAGCATCTTCTTCTAGGACTGGTGCGCGAAGGTGAGGGTGTTGCCGCTCAGGTGCTCAGCAACCTGGGCGTCGATGTGAACCAGCTACGCCATGCCGTTGAAGCGATCATTGGGCGCGGCGACCGTATTGTTCTCGGTGAGATAGGAATCACCCCGCGCGCGAAAAAGGTGATTGAGCTTGCCGCGGATGAAGCACGTCGCCTCAATCATCGCTTTATCGGTACAGAGCACCTCCTCTTAGGCCTCATACGCGAAGGCGAGGGGATCGCTGCCGGTGTCTTAGAGAGCCTGGGCATCCAACTGGAGCAGGTACGCACAGAGACAATACGCGTGCTTCGCCAGCGTCAACAAGAAATGGCATCTGCCGTCCCGCCAGTACCATCAGAAGCGACAGCACTGCTTGCTGAAGAAGAGCAAGGGCTTACCTGCACCCACTGCGGTGCACGTAGCCCAGACTACTTCCGCTACTGCTTCAACTGTGGACAGCAGTTCATCCGTGAAGAGTCGAGCCCCGGTGAGGAGGAATAAGGCAAAGTGTTAACCTTGAATGGAGCACATCGCTCTGATGTTTTAACCCTGGTTACGCTTGACAGTGAGGACAAAAGAGGTGGCTATCGAACTGGCCGCCTCTGGTTCTTATACGAGGCATCTTCCAATGAACGCACCTTCACCGAGGACGAGCTTCTGCAGGTGCGTTTCATTTTTTTGCAATAAGGGGAGGAGGGAAAAGATGGTAGAATAGATGAAAAAGAACAGATTTCTCTTCTGAAAATAGCTAATTTTCATGTGCGGTGGCGAGCCAGCGGCTCATGGGTGACTCCTATGAAAGACCGTTTGACAAGTCAATCCTAGTAAGGAGGCATACCTATGGATCGCGGAAAAACCGCTCTCATTACGGGAGCATCCAGTGGAATTGGTTATGAACTGACCAAGTTATTTGCACATGATGGGTATAACCTTGTCCTTGTGGCCAGGAATCAAAAGCAACTCACGCAAATGGCGGACGAGTTAAAAGAAAAATACAGCGTATCCATAAAGGTTATTGCGAAGGACTTATCTGCAGCATCTGCCCCGAAGGAAATTTTCACGGAGCTTCAGCAAGAATCCATAGGGATTGATGCTCTTGTGAATAACGCCGGATTTGCTGCCTATGGGTTGTTTGCTGAAACGGACCTGGAGGCCGAACTGCAAATGATGCAGGTGAATATGGTAACCCTCACACATTTAACCAAGTTATTCCTCCCTGGCATGCTAAACAACCGAACGGGGAAAATATTAAACCTCGCATCAACCGCCGCTTTCCAGCCAGGTCCGCTCATGGCCGTCTATTATGCAACCAAAGCCTATGTGTTATCGTTTTCCGAAGCTCTTGCCAATGAATTACATGGTACAGGTGTGAGCGTCACTGCTCTTTGTCCAGGACCAACAGAGTCTGGTTTTCAA
>WNGP01003355.1_pt1 | contig 13707 bp, 13 predicted proteins | sample 5407671 | NCBI WGS metagenome assembly WNGP01 (sample SAMN13153381, study PRJNA577476) | soil metagenome | isolation source: 40 cm soil or saprolite under Garry oak tree replicate 2 | place: USA:California | collected 2016-06-15 | reverse complement strand
CCAGGCCGTATGCGCCGGGGATAGCAAACCCTACAGCATACGATGACAAACCGCCGCTCCTTGTCATTCCTGCCTCGATAGCATTTGGAACCGGTGAGCACGCCACGACAGCAATGTCGCTTCGGTTCTTGGAAGAACTGAGTCGCGGGTGGAAGCGCGGCTGGTCGCTCGTCGATCTTGGCACTGGGAGTGGAATCCTCGCTCTGGCGGCGAAACGTTTCGGCGCGGGGCGCGTCACAGCCATTGATGCCGATCCCACGGCGATTTCCATCGCCGAATCAAACGCACGGCTGAACCAAATTCATGGTGTCACTTTTCGATTAAGCGATGTCCGCAAATGGAGATCGACGCACGAGACCAACGTCATCACTGCAAATTTACATAGCGAATTGCTGATAGAAATCCTTTCGAAATTAAAACGCGGCGGCCGGTTGATTCTGTCAGGGATTTTGCACCGCGATGAAGCCGAGTTTCTGCACGCCCTGTCCCGAAACAACCTCGAGATAATCAAAATTAAGCGTCGCGGAAAATGGATTGCCATCCTCGCCCGTTGTAGCGGCACTTTGCGAGCAGCGGACTTGGCCTGTGGCAAATTTTTGCGGCGGTCACAGACCGCCGCTAGAGTAGAACGAAATGCAAACTGAACAGCTTGCCTACGTTATCGTCACGCCCTATTCGATGCGAAAATCGCGCACCGGCGGAATCGTTGGCCGGTTGATTTCCCGCACCGGACTCGACTTGGTCGGAGGGCGAATGTTCGCTCCTGGCGCGGAACTAGCCAAGCGCTACGTGGACACAATTGTAACCGAAACCGATCCTCGCCACCGCGCTACGCAGGAATTGATTCGCGATTATGTACTGAAAAATTTCACTGGCGAAAAGAACCATCAACGTCCCCGTGTCCTGTTTCTCATTTTCCGCGGCCCGGACGCCGTGGAAAGAATTCATGAAGTCGTGGGCCATATCGTGCACGAGCGCACCAGCGGCGAAACGATTCGCGACACCTATGGCGATTACCTTACCGACGACTCAGGCAATGTCGTTTACTTCGAACCGGGAGTCGTTACAGCTTTCGAACCCAGCGCAGTCGAGCGTGATTTAAGACTTTGGGCGGAATTTTCTGATTCCGACGGCGGAATCCTCGATGGCGCCGTGCCCCACCCGCCCGGCACCCTAATCGAAAAAACGCTAGTTTTAATCAAACCGGACAATTTCCGATTCCCGAACCTGCGCCCAGGCGGTGTGATTGAAGTGTTCTCGCGCTCCGGCCTTTCAATCATCGGCTTCAAGGTTCATCAAATGAGCGTAGCACAGGCAGAGGAGTTTTATGGACCAGTGCTACCGGTGCTTGAGGAAAAGCTCGGAGCGAAAAGCGGCCGTGAAAACTGGGAGTGCATTGTCGAGTTCATGGCGGGCAAAAAACCGAGCGAATGTCCTGCCGAGGAACGCGAAGCGCCGGGCACGGAAAAATCGATCGCGATTGTTTACCAGGGAGTGGACGCCGTGCGGAAGATTCGCGACGTGCTCGGGCCGACCGATCCAGCAAAAGCGCCGCCGGGCTCCATTCGAAAGGAGTTCGGACAAACGATCATGGTTAACGCCGCGCATGCATCGGATTCCGTTGAGAATGCGAAACGCGAAATGGCGATCATCCGAGTCGAAGAAAATAATTTCAAACCTCTGATTGAAAACTTCTATCGCCACCAATAGCTTGCGCTCCCATTTGTGGATCACATCATTGCCATGGAAATCTCTGAACGCGCCGCTCAACTGACTCCGTCGTTGACTCTCTCGATCGACAGCAAGGCGAAAGCAATGAAGGCCGAAGGCATCGACGTCTGCGGCTTCGGTGCGGGCGAGCCGGATTTCGACACACCTGAGCACATCAAAAGGGCCGCAATCGAAGCGTTGGAGGCGGGCTTTACGAAATACACGCCCAACGCTGGCATCCCCGAACTGCGGCAGGCGATTGCAGACAAATTTGCGGCAGATAACGGACTCAATTATCGCGCGGCACAGGTCATCGTCAGCAACGGCGCAAAGCACGCGTGCTACAACGCGATCCTCGCCACTTGTCAGCCGGGCGATGAAGTCATTATTCCAGCGCCGTATTGGGTCAGTTACCCCGACATGGTGCGGCTCGTCGGCGCCGAGCCGGTGATCGTGCCTACCAGTGAGCGCAACTCCTGGAAAATGCGCGCTGAAGATTTTGAAAATGCAATGACTCCGCGGACAAAGATGCTGATCATGAATAGCCCAGGCAACCCAACTGGTTCCGTTTATACGCGCGAGGAATTAGAAGCGATCGTCAATGTCGCCGCCGAAGAAGACATTTACATCCTGTCCGACGAAATTTACGAGAAGCTCCTGTACGACGACGCCAAACATGTGAGCATCGCGTCGCTATCCAAGGAAGCGTACGACCTGGCAATTACGATTAATGGGTTTAGTAAATCTTATGCGATGACGGGATGGCGACTCGGTTATCTCGCCGCGCCCGACCAGGTGGCGAGAGCTGTCGATTCAATCCAAAGCCATACCAGTTCAAATCCGTCCTCCTTTTCGCAATACGGTGCGCTTGCCGCCCTAAAAGGCGACCAACAACCGCTCGCCGATATGCGCGAGGAATTCGATATGCGTCGCAACTATATGTTTGACCGACTCTCGAAGATTTCCAATGTGACTGCCGTCAAGCCACAGGGCGCGTTTTACATGCTGGTAAACATTAACCAGCTTGGACTCACTTCGCAGAATTTCGCCGATCGTTTGCTGAGCAAAGCCAATGTTGCCGTGGTGCCGGGAGCTGCCTTCGGCGACGACCGCACCGTACGGTTCAGCTACGCCACCAGCCTTGATGTGATTAAAAAGGGCCTAGACCGATTCCAGGACTTTTGCCGCACGCTGTAGTCTGTCACCCCAAACGAAGCAAAACGAACCGAGAGAGCCAGCGGCGCACACTGAAGTCATCGGATCGGGCTTCCTCGACTTCGCTCGGAATGACAATGTAAATCTTTCGGATGCGCGGCCATCTCGCCCTCATTCTCCACGCGCATCTCCCTTTCGTACGCCATCCTGAGCACGAGCATTTCCTCGAGGAAGAGTGGTTTTTCGAGGCGATTACAGAAGCCTACATCCCGTTGCTGCGCATGATGCAACGACTCATGGCCGATCGTGTGCCGTTCAAACTCACGATGTCGATCACGCCAACGCTCTGCGCGATGCTTCAGGATCAGCTCTTACGCGAGCGCTACGTGCGGCACCTCGAATTGTTGATCGACCTGGCTGAGCGCGAGCAACAGCGAACTCGTAAAGATCCGCAGCTGCATCAGTTGGCGAACTTTTATTTCGAACTGTTCTCAGAAAATCGCCGCTTCTTTGTTGAGGAATGTAAATACGATCTGCTCAGCCTATTTGAGAGGTTTGCACAGACCGGCGCGCTCGAAATCATTGCCAGTGCCGCAACGCATGGCTTGCTTCCAATTGCTCAACAGCAATCGAGTGAGGCAGCGCGTGCACAGGTTTTAATCGGACGCGATACGCATGTCGACGTATTCGGCGCAGAGCCCGCCGGATTTTGGTTACCCGAATGCGGCTACGCACCTGGTCTCGAATGTACTCTCCAGGAAGCCAATCTCCGGTGGTTTGTGCTCGATGCACACGGATTGCTCTTTGCAAAACCGCGCCCGTGCCGTTCTATCTATGCGCCCTGTTATACACCGGCGGGACCGGTCGCCTTCGCCCGGGATCCCCATGCAGGCCGACAAGTCTGGAGTGCAAAGGAAGGTTATCCGGGTCATCCAGCTTACCGGGAATTTTATCGCGACATCGGTTTTGATCTGCCAACGGAATATTTGGGATCCATTGCACGCGGAAGCCGAAAATTCTCCGGGGTGAAATATCATCGGATCACTGGACCGGGTAACGAAAAACAGTTGTATGATCGCACGGCAGCGACGAACGCGGCGCTAAAACATGCAATTCACTTTCTGGAACAACGCCGTGAGCAGATTCTCGGAATCGGCCAATTGGGTTTTACCCCGATCATTATCGCTCCGTTCGACGCAGAATTATTTGGGCACTGGTGGTTCGAAGGACCGATCTTTCTTGAACAATTCATACGCCGCACCGCAAAACAATCCGATTTACGCCTGACCACGCCGAGTGAATATCTGGCTGAGCATCCCACACAACAAATCGTCAAGCCCGCTGCCTCGACATGGGGAGAGAACGGCCATCTCGCAGTCTGGCTCGATCCGGGGAACGCTTGGATTTATCCGCAGCTGCAATCTGCGGCGGACCGCATGACTCAACTCGCACGGCAGCACACCAACACGGTTGTAGGGCAACCGCTTCGATCGACGAAAGAAACATCGGCAGGCGGAGCGCCTGCCCTACAACTTACTGACCGTGTTTTGAAACAACTCGCCCGCGAACTTTTACTGGCGCAGTCAAGTGATTGGGCGTTTCTAATGAAAACACGGACTGCGCGCGAATATGCGACCCAACGCACGATCGATCACCTTGCTCGTTTCAATCGCCTGCACGATCAGTTTGTGGCCACGATGATTAGTGAAGAATTCCTGCGTGATTGCGAATGGCGGGACAACGTTTTTCCAAACCTCAACTGGCGATACTATGCTTAGATTGCGCATCGTCACTTTGGTCGCCTCGATCATTTCCGCCGCTCTCCTCCGAGTCGCCGCCGCACAGGAATCGTCCACCCCAACGCCTTGGCCCAGCAGAGAAGAATCGCCTGTTCCCTCTGTTTTGCCTGAACATTCCACAGCATCCTCGCCGACGGCGGAGCAAACGCCTTCACCTTCGCCTGCGAGAAGTGTACGCATCAGATTCGTTCCTCCGCCAATGGAAGGCACGATCAGCCTTGGGATTTTTGATCAGAGCGGCAAACTTGTACGCGTCCTGCATCAGAACGCACAGCTGAATGATTTCACGATCGGCGCCGACGCGTTGGTGACGCAATGGGATGGAAAAGATGACGCCGGCCAAGACTTACCTGCCGGACAATATCACGCGCGCGGGTACCTCATCGGCCCGCTCAAACTTGAAGATTTGGGCCAGACTTCGCCGCCCAAGCCGGACACTGACACGAACAGCGTCGTTAAAGTGCGATTGGTCCCTGATCCGTTACGGAAAAATAAAAGCCCGGTGATCGAAGCCGGCATCGGATTCGGTGCGGGCGGGAGTTACTTGGAAACCACCGATGGCCTGCCGCTGTTCAAAATTAGCGAGACACCGAATGTTGCGCATGCATTGATTGCGAAGAAAAGTGAAAACGGTATTGATGTTTGGCAGGATGACGGCAGAGAACCGCATCAGTTCCGCATCTCGAATGTTGACCAGATGATGGCGTTCGATTGCGGAGAGTTTGAGCTGAAATGAGCGGCAGCGGCGGTCTCCACCCTGCGAAATAAAAGAACCGGCGCTTGACACACGCACCGCTACGACGCAAGCGATTGCTAATCACAAATGCCCTCTACGCCTGAATTTCAGCAGACACTCGGCAAGGTCGCCGGCTTTAGCGGCACCGCTCTCCACACCGGTGAAAAAGTTACGCTCAGGCTACACCCCGCCCCGGTGGATCACGGAATTAAATTCAAAAGAAAAGATTTGCAGGATGAGCCTACGATCGACGCCAAAATCGAGAACCTGAAGACGGTCGAGCGCGCCACCACAATTGGCGAGGGCTCTGTGCGTGTGCACACCGTCGAGCACGTTCTCGCGGCGCTATGGGCGATGGGTGTGGATAACGCGATTGTGGAAATGGACGCAAACGAGCCGCCAATCGGCGATGGCAGCGCCCAAGCGTACGTCGATCTCATCCGTAAGGTCGGTGTTGTCGCACAGGAAGAACCGCGAAAATTCTTTGGCACGCGAGATACGATGCACGTCCAATCGAAAACGGGCGCGCTGCTCGTCTTGCTGCCGGACGACAAGTTCCGCATCTCGTGCACACAAGCTGGGCCAAACAACAAATTTACGCAGTTTTTGTCGATGGAAGTTACGCCGGCAGCTTTCGAACGCGAGATCGCTCCGGCGCGGACATTTGTCTTCTACGAAGACGTCAAGCCGCTGATGGACAAAAATCTGATCAAGGGTGGCAGCCTCGAAAACGCTATCGTAGTGCGCGGCGAAGCAGTGCTAAGCAAGGAACCGTTGCGGTTTGCCGATGAATTTGTTCGCCACAAGATTCTCGACATTATCGGCGACCTCGCGCTGGTGGGACGGCGCATTCGTGGCCATGTGGTCGCGGTGAAACCTGGTCACGCGAGCAATTCCGAGCTGGCCCGCCTAATCACGCGCGAGCAAACGCGTAGAAGCGCTCTGGCCGTGTCCCGCGCCGTTCCCAGCGGCGACGGCGGACTCGATACCGATCAGGTGATGCAAATTTTACCGCACCGTTTTCCCTTCCTGATGGTCGATCGCATTATCAGCTTCGAAACCGAGACAAAATGTGTGGGCGTGAAAACTGTCACAATCAATGAACCATTTTTCCAGGGGCATTTCCCGGGTCATCCCGTGATGCCCGGCGTAATGCAGGTCGAAGCAATGGCGCAAGTCGCGAGCATCTTGTTGTTCAAACTGGCGAAGACCACCAGCCGCATCGGTTATTTTATGAGTGCTGATGAGGTGAAATTTCGAAAACCGGTTTTGCCCGGCGATACCATGTTTATCCATGCCGAGCTCACAAAATCCCGCGGGGAACGCCTGGCAAAAGCCAAGTGCCATTGCGTGGTGAACGATGCCATCGTCTCAGAAGCCGAACTAATGTTCACGTTTTTGGATAAATGAAGAGAATAACGAAGCACGAATGGCGAGGGACGAAGGAATGAATCAAAAGGCTGTCATTCCGAGCGAAGTCGAGGAATCCCGCGGTGAAAGCTTAAGGTCAATTCGACGGGATCCTTCGACTCCGCGTCGCTCCGCTCAGGATGACTGCGATTTCGGGCTTCGGACTTCGTCATTCATTCGTCATTCGTCATTCGTCATTCGTCATTATGTCTGACGGGCAGATTCACCCAACGGCCATTATTGATGCGGAAGCAGAACTCGGTCCTGGCACAAGCGTCGGTCCATATTGCGTCATTGGCTCTGACGTCGTGCTCGGCCCGGATTGCTGGCTGCAGCATCACGTAACGCTGTGCGGACCGATGAAGGCCGGAGCGAAAAATAAGTTCTTCGCTTACTGTTCAATCGGCCAGAAAACCCAGGATTTGAAATATAGCAGCGAGCCGACTTACTTGGAAATCGGCGATGAGAATACGTTCCGCGAATTTGTCACAATCAGCCGCAGCACAACCAGCCAGGGAAAGACGTGTATCGGCAATCGGGGGACATTTCTCGCCTACAGTCATATTGCACATGATTGCGTTGTGAGAGATGGCGTTGTTTTTTCCAACAACGGCACATTAGCAGGACACGTACAGGTGGGCGATCACGCAGTCATAGGCGGCCTCACCGCCGTGCATCAATTTTGCCGGATCGGCAGGTTCGCCATCACCGGCGGTTGCTCGAAAATTGTCCAGGACGTTCCACCATTCATGATCGCCGACGGCAATCCCGCTGAAATTCGCGGAATCAATCTTGTCGGGTTGGAACGCAAAAATTTTCCGCCCGAAAGCGTGAAGCTGATCAAGGAAGCCTTTCGCCTGATTTACCGTTCTAAATACAACACCCGCCAGGCAATCGAAGCGATGCAGAAAGAATTGCCGCAAACAGAAGAAATCACCGAAATCATCCAGTTCATCGAACAAAGCGAACGCGGAATTATTCGCTGAAAATTTCAACCGCGGATTACGCGGATAACACAGATTGGACCATCGGCATCCTGTATGTACAGCACGCGGGCTTCCCAGCCTGCGTGTCTGCTAATTCCGAGAGATCAAGACATGCACGTCTCACCCAGACGAAAGGACGTAACGTTCACCGAATAACTTTTCGGCTTGGCAAATGAATCACTGATTGCAGATTCTTGACACCGAATCCTCCCTAGCGCTCATCATGCTCCCATTGCTAAAGCCGAAAATGTCCGGAGCTGATATCGCCCTCGGGTTCTATGACCATTTACGAAAGAACCGGGCCGAGGGATTTTCGAAGGCTCGGGACATCCTTCCGACCACCACAGCGATTAACTCGAACGCGGTCTTGGAGGAGTGGCTTTATCTCGAGATCTTTTCATTTGATTTCTCGGTCTATTTGGCCCTCGGCAAAACGCCCGCTAAAGCGGCCGTATTAACACCATTTTGGCAACACGTCGAGGCATGGCTCCAAGACGAGCAGGTTGCAGCGCTGCCCGAACGCTTTGCAGTTGTTGCTTGCGATCCTCATCCTATTCCCGCTGAACGAAGCGAACTTTCTTACGCAAGGTTATTACGACGGCTGCAGGAATACACCTCCTCGGTCACATCGCCCCATCAATTAGGACCGAACTCGGACGTGTTCTTTCGCGAAGATTCCGTGAAGGGAATCAACGTCCTTTCCGATAACATCGAGCGTGATTCGGGCTGGCGCCGTTATTGATTATCTTCGGAACGTCGCTAATGGACGTCGTTCTCACTTTGCTGCGAATAAAGAACCTCGCGCTCGTGGAAGAGCTCGAGTGGCAGGTAAGCCCGGGATTCGTCGCTATCACGGGCGAAACTGGCGCGGGGAAATCCATCATCATCGGCGCGCTGCAACTTTTGCTGGGTGAGCGCGCGGATAAATCGCTGATTCGGACGAGGACTGATATTTGCACGGTCGAAGCGATTTTTAGCGGAGACGGTCTGAAAAAACTAAACGCGCAACTTGCCGAAGCCGGAATCGAGCCATGCGAGAACGATCTCATCCTGAAGCGGACTCTCTCCTCGAGCGGAACAAATCGACAGTTCATCAACGGCTCACCTACAACGTTATCCATCTTGAAACGTCTTGGGGACGAACTTGTCGATCTTCATGGGCCGCACGATCACCAGTCGTTGCTTTCGCCCGAGACGCAATTGCGCTTACTGGATTCGTTCGCACGCGCTGAAGCACAACTCGAGGAATATCGAAAGTGTTACCAACAATTACGGGCGCTGCTCGCCGAACATGCTACGCTCAACACGGCGGAGACCGCCCGCGAACAGGAGCTGGATCTGCTTCGGCATCAAATCATCGAGATCGAGTCGGCGAAACTCGTCCCGAGCGAAGAAGAAGAGATTGAGAACCGCTACAAATTGGCCACTGACAGCAAACGGTTAATCGAGTTGGCCGGCGCCGTCGCGAACAAACTTTCTGAAGCAGACGAATCCGTTCTGTCGCAACTCGCGGAGACGCAGCGTCTGCTTCGCGAATTGGAAAAAATCGACAGCTCGAGTGCACAATTTGCATCGGCGCACGCTGCTGCTGTGGTCGAGCTTTCGGAGCTTGCGCGCGCGCTTTCCGCATACGCAGAAAAGCTTGACCTCGACCCTGAACAGCTATCGGCGCTGGAGCAGCGCGTCTCGATGTTTGAGACACTAAAGCGAAAATACGGCGCCTCGATTTCTGAGGTGATTGCTTTCGGTGAACGCGCGGCGGAACGAATGCGTAAGATTGAAGGTCGTGACGCGGAGTTGGAGCGTCTCGCCAAAGAGATTGAGAACGTTCGCGTGCAAATGAATCGCGCGGGTGGGGCGCTGCGGAAAACACGAGCAAAAGCAGCTCCGAAATTGTCTGAGAACATTCGACGCAGTTTGCGCGAGCTCGGATTTCGCCAATCGGAATTCGAAGCAAAACTCAGCGCACTGGATGAACCGCGCGCGAGCGGATTCGATTCCGCGCATTTACTTTTCTCGCCGAATCCTGGCGAACCGCTCAGACCTCTTCACACTATCGCATCCAGCGGCGAAATCTCTCGCCTGATGCTGGCGATCAAATCGGCGCTAGCCGCGCACGATGCAATCCCGTTGCTAGTGTTCGATGAGATCGACACGAACGTTGGCGGCGAGATCGCGCATGCGGTTGGTGCAAAGATGGAAAAATTGGGGCGCGATCATCAGGTGATCTGCATCACACATTTGCCGCAAGTCGCCGCGACGGCTTCGTCGCATTTTGTCGTGACCAAGGACGTATCGCGCGGCCGTACCTTTTCCAATCTGCGTGAAGTCACCGGCGAAGTGCGCCAGGAGGAAATCGCGCGGATGCTGGGCGGCAAAGGTGAGTCTGCGCTCAAACTCGCGGCGACGCTGCTTAAGCAGGAGCTAATCCGCCCTCAGCTGTAGAGGCTGCCGTGTCGGCTGCAAACTCGCTAGCTGTCGCAGGCGGCACGCCTGCCACTCCAGAAGATGCCAAGGAACAATCACTTCATCACAAGCCCGAGTGGCAGAACAACTTTTCCGTAGACTTCGTTGAGAACCTGGGCCAGGCCAGCATAGATCGCGGATAACCCACAAAAAATTCCTTCGTAGCCGGTAAAGTGTCTGAAATCAGACCCGGCATTGATGAAATCGCCGATCGCGAGCAGAAAGAAAAGAATGGCGAGTGAACCAAAAACTACTTGCCCGGCGACATGCAGCCGCATTGTGCCAACAAACATCACTGCCGTGAACAACCCCCACATAAAGAGGTAGGCGGCCATGGCAATGTTATTTGACGGCGTGGCCCACCCTAACTTCGGCAGAACAATCAGCGCCACGAGCGAGAACCAGAATAAGCCGTAGGAAAGAAATGCAGTCGTGGCGAACGTGTTGCCTTTCCGCCATTCCATGATGCCGGCGAAAATTTGGGCCGCGCCACCGTAGCAAATACCCATCGCCAGAATCATGCTGTTGAGTTCATAAAACCCAGCGTTATGGAGGTTGAGTAAGACCGTAGTCATCCCGAAGCCGAGGAGACCAAGCGGCGCTGGATTCGCCGTCGTGTCTTTGAGTTGAGTAAGTGATTCATTCATGGCTACCGCCAGTCTGCAGGAAGAAAGAGCGATGACGCAAGAGAGAATGGCTTCGCTCATTCGATCAATTTCCTCTAGCGTAGCGCTTTCATCGCCGGCGTTCTCGTAACAGGAAGGCGGTCGGACGTCGCAGACGGCCGCCACAGCACAGTTTTTTTCCCTTAACGATTTCGCTTGTCGGCGCGCCTGCGCTGAAATTATGGTCACAGTTTCAGATATGATTCGGCGCGATTATCTCATCGTTGGTGCAGGTATTGGCGGAGCAAGCGCATGCGAAGGGATTCGCAAATACGACAAGCGAGGCTCCGTGACTCTGGTCGGCGCAGAACCGTTCCCACCTTACAAGCGTTGGATCCTTTCGAAGGGCTTTTTGCGAGACAAGGAAGCGAATCCAAAAAAGCTCCACGAATTCGATGAGCGCTGGTTCGATGCGCACAAGATCGAGGCACGCTTGGGCACGGTGGTCACGCAATTGAACATCGAGCGTCGTCTCGCTGTGCTGGCCAACGGCGAAAGCATCGAATTTACGAAGGCTTGTCTGGCGATGGGCAGCCGGCCGGTACGCCCGGCAATGGCAGGGACGAGTCTTGGCAATGTGATCTATCTGCGAACGGTTCGTGACGCGCTCGCATTACGGGAGATGGCGAGCTTGGAGAAAACGATCATGGTCGTCGGAGGTGGTTTGCTGGCATGCGAGTCGGCAGCGAGCCTGCGCATGATGAAAATGAAGGTCGGTCTCATGCATCGCGACGCTTACTTGTTGAATCGCTACATCGCTCCTGAGACGGGCGCATGGTTGACTGATTATTTTGCGAAGCACGGCGTGGTGCTCTCGATGGGAGAAGCCCTCAACGGATTCGAAGGCAAAACTGTGTTGCGCAACATTCAAACCAAGAGCGGTAACCGTTTCCCAGTCGGTCTTGCCGTCGTTGCCTGCGGCGCAGAACCGAATCTCGATCTTGTTCGCAACACTCCATTAGCGGGACCACACGGGTCACCTGTCACCGAATATCTCGAGACCGAGGAAAAAGGAATTTACGCCATCGGCGATCTCGCCTTCTACCCGGACAGAATCATGGGCGGCATGCGGCGTCAGACTCATTGGGAGAACGCCCGCGAGCAAGGTCTGGTAGCAGGGGCTAATATGACGGGCAAGAAGCGCATCCGTTACGAGCAGGTCCCCTATTTTTGGACGGAGATGTTCGATTTGCGGATGGATTTCGTGGGCGACTTCACGCTGCCGCCTACGCGCGTGAACCTTGATGGAACGTACCCGAAGAAAAAATTCATCGCCCGACATTATCAGGGGGATAAGCTCCGCGGGATTCTTCTTTGCCAGCAAACGCCGCGCGAAGTCGATGCGGCCAAAAATCAGTTGCGGCAGGCCCAGGGCAAATAAATCCTTTAGGATTCGGCAAGCTTACCGCAATCAGTAAGAAACATCCGCTGGGATTTGAAACGCCGGATTGCTCACGCGCACGAGCTTCCAATCCCATGGCTTTCCTGAAACGTGATGCCACTCCAGCTCGAAAGCCGTGGGCAATCTGTTCACACGTTCATCCAACAACTGCATCACGCCATCGTCGCTGCTATAGACGTTGATTTTGCCAATCCAGATCGCACGCGGCGTTTCAACTCGCACCGCAGCTTCGGGCGCAGTAATCGTGGAGCCGCGCACCCATCGAAAACCTTCCCGCATACGCTCAAGAAGCCGCGCCCGATCGTGGTCCCACTGATCGCGATAGTCTTCGCCAATGAAATCGGCAACAGTTTCCCAATTTCGGCCATCGATTGCGTGAAAGAAATGTTCCGTGTGAAGGCGGACCTGATGCTCGGGCCGCCAAAGCCAGAGCAGATATAGGCCGATGCAAAGTGCAACGGCCAACACGCCAAAGAATGCTCCACGAAGTGTAATCGTCACACGCGAAGGTAAGTCAGGCGCGCTGGCCGACAGAATTGATCACGCTTTCTTGAAAGATGGCTCGGCTGGTTCTTTCACCGATGGGTCTCGCTCCCAGCCTTCGTTCTCGAGCGTGATGTGCTCGATGACGATTGCATTCGTGTTGGCGTCAAGATCGGGCAGGATTTCGTATTCTGAAATCCAGCACCTATAAATTTTGTACGCAAGCACGACCTGTCCCGCCTCGTTAAAGAGCTCCAGAACGATGTCTTTGCGAAAGTCCTTCAAAGAAACTTCCGCGCCGAGACCAGCACCGAGGCTCCATACCTTGTTCGCCCAATTCTCGAATTCCGGATCGTGAGTAACGCCGCGCTCAAGTGTGATCGGTGCGAATTCAGTGAGCCCGGGAGATTTGCGACTTGTGCTGGGATCCCACTTACCTTGCTAACGCCCGCAACATAGCGGCCATCCCATTTAACGCGGAACTTAAAACTTTTGTACGGATCGAAGCGCTTTGGATTAACGGTGAATTCAGCCATGGTCGCGTGACAGCGGCATCATACAAAAGGCGCTGATGCTTTCAATCTTCCTAAATTTTGAAAAAGGTATCTTCAGCGCTGCTCAGTTTCCGTACTATCCGGCGTCGCGTGCGTACCAATGCACTTTGCGGGTGATGTACATTACGATCGCCAGCACAACAAAGAGCGCGATTGCGCCCATGAGCAGCGCGTAATCCTGCTGCCGCAAAGTGATGTAGAGAAACAGATAAACGCCAGCCAGCCCTGCGCCGATCATGAATGTGCGCACGCCGCCTCCGAGGAAAAAGCGGCAATACCACGTAATCAACAGCGTCGATGCCACCGCCGCAACCAGGTAAGCCCAACTGAATCCGATAAAT
>WNGP01003206.1_pt1 | contig 13708 bp, 14 predicted proteins | sample 5407671 | NCBI WGS metagenome assembly WNGP01 (sample SAMN13153381, study PRJNA577476) | soil metagenome | isolation source: 40 cm soil or saprolite under Garry oak tree replicate 2 | place: USA:California | collected 2016-06-15 | reverse complement strand
CGTGCGGCAGACGTTTCGCATCTTCCCGCTCGGTACCGTGCGGGGCCGCTCCATGGGACCGCAGGCGCTCCAATTCGATGCCACGGGCTTCCTCTGGTTTACAGCGGCTGTGGGTGGGCGCATCGGGCGACTCGATCCGGCAACCGGCGCGCTCCAGACCTGGCCCGTTCCCCCGCCTCGCCCCGGAGTCCTCCCCTCTCCGTACAGTCTCACGGTGCTGTCCAATGAGCAGATCTGGTTCGGCGACATTACCGGCGGTGCCGTTGGCCATCTGGATGCCACTACGGGCCGTGTCACGCTCTATCACCTGGCGGACCCGCAGGAAACGGTCTTCTCGATGGCGCATGACGCGCGGGGACGTATCTGGTTTACCGAAATTGTGCCCGGCAAGCTCGGCATGATCGACAGTTCGACCGGTACCGTCATGGAATGGGCAGTGCCGGCGATCTCCGGCCATACGGCGGCTCTCTACGGGATCGTTGTCGCGCCCGGCGGTGACGTCTGGTTTGCCGCGAATGGCACAAATGCGCTCGTGCGCTATGCGCCGGGCGCCGCCACATTCACCTTCTACCTGCTTTCGCAGTCTGGGGCGGGTCTCTACGGTCTCACGCTTGCTCCCACTGGCACACTGTGGTTTACCGCGTCTGGCCCGTCTACCAACTACGCTGGCGAAATGACACCGTAGTACACGCTCACCCAGGCGGAAAGCCAGGAGTTCTATCCCGCCGCATTTAGCCCTGACCAGTGCGCCAGGCTCCCGCCCCACCTTCATCCACGGGCTTGCGTCGCCGTTCGAGCTCACGCCGGAGCTTGCGCTCGGATGGCCGACCATACGAGAAAGGTTCGCCATCAAGGAAGATCCCAGGCGGAAAGAGCACTCCGCCACGCATAGCGAGCGCCTGCCCATCGGGCGCATTCAAATCGAACGTTGTTACCGATAGATCGTACTCACCTGAGAGTCGGTCGAGTAACTCCTTGGCCTGCGTGCAGAACACGCAGTGTTCTTTGGTGAGGAGAAGCACCTCCATGACTACGATGACCCTCCTTTGAGTCCCGCGCGGATGTCGGCGACGAGGTTGGATACAGGAACATACATAGTGTAATTGGGCGCGCCGCCGTAGTCGGCTCGCCAGCGTATGAGACCGTCGGGACCCACGACGATGAAGGTATGGCCGTCGCGGTTGTTGCCCATCATGCCGTACCCGTTTGCTGTGTAGGCTTGCGAGACGGCCAGTTGTGGATCGGAGAGGACAGGAATGGTAAGCCCTTCATCGGCTACTTTCTGCTGCAGCGCGTCAAGCGTGTCAGTCGTGATGCTCACGATCGTATCTATGCCGAGCGCGTGAAAGTCACTTCTATGCGACTGGATGTCCTTGAGCTGGTCCCAGCAAGGTTGGCAGGTGAGTCCCTCCTGGAAGTAGAGTAGCACTGTCTTCCCGCGCTGAGAGGAAAGATCAAACGTTCCGCCGGTGGTAGACTGAAGTTGGATGGCCGGGGCCTGCGTGCCTATGCCCGGACTTCCTACCTGAAAGGCATATTTTCCTGCCTGATCGGTACCCGCAGGTGAACCGCCCTGATTGTTGAGGAAGAAGATCACGCCGAGCGCGATCACCGCCGCGCTTGCAATGATAGCAACCAGCATGCCGAAACTCAGGCCGCGTCTCTTCTTCTCATATCGGTTACGAGAAGAGGGAGCCTTCTTTGGAGGCGTGATATTCTTCTTCAGATGTATCTGGTTCCTCTTCCCCTGCCCGGTTTTCACTGTCCTGATGTTCAACTGGCTCCTCCTGTATCTGTACTAGAGGTGTTTCTGTTTCTCGTGATGATGCGGTTCCGTCATGCTTCCCATCCTCATCCGCACGCGCCCCGACCTGCCGCAGGGCATACCAGGCAAGGCCGCCGATGAGTGTGAGCAAGATGGCTATGCCAGCCCAGTTCGGGAGCCAGGCGAGGGTGTTCGTGATGACCTGGCCGACGTGCTGCAAACCGACTGTGAGGCGCTCCTGCCAGTCTGCCAGGGGAGGCATGGAGCTGTATTGCAGCCCGATCCACAGCATGCCACCTCCGATGAGCGCGAGCAAAAGCCCACTGGCCAGGTTTGTGACGGACAGCGTGCTCCGCAGAGGACCAAGCCGCCAGGTGAACGCGCGCGGGCGGAAGAGCCGACTCACTCGTCCACCAAGGCGTTCCCAGAGGAGTGCAATCACGAACAGCGGGGCGACCATGCCAAACACGTAGGCAGTACCCAGTCCGAGTGCGAGCAAGAATGAAGAGGCGACGCTGGAGAGGGCGATCACCCCGGCCAGCACGGGTGCGCAGCACGAGCTGGCCATGCCTGAGAAGATGCCGAGCGTGTACACGCTCAAGACCCCGGTCTTGCCACCTGCGCGTCGGCCTGGCATGGGCAGGTGAATCTGCCCACCGAGCAGCACGTAGACCGCGAGGCCCAGCATGATAAGCCCCCCGGTGACGTAGATAGCCGTATGCTGTGTCGTCAGGAGCTGCCGCAGCACCGAGGCACCCAGCGCGATAGGGAGGATAATCGTCGCGATGCCACCGGCGAAGAGGAAGGTCATCGCCACCAGCAGCCGACGGTTTGGGAACGAGCTGGCGAAATAAGCGGGGAGCATGACCGAGATACAGCAGGGCGCGAACAACGCGATGGATCCCGCGATCAAAGCGGCCAGCACCGACCCGCCGAAGAAAATGCTACTCGTCATCGCTGAATCACAACTTTCATGAATGAGGCATGCGCCGCCTTGCGAGTATATTTCTCCGGCGACGCATATTGACGTACTACCGCCCTGGGACGCTTCGCTCTTTTGCTGCCTGGACCACAGGCACCGCCTCGGAGTCGGCGGGTACCTGCGCACCCTCCAACTCGGCGATCTGGCGAGTGAGGTAATCCTGCTCCTGATGGAGTTCCGATTGACGGGAGCGCAGTTCGCCCAGGTGCTCATCAGGCGGAAGCTCAAAGGCAGTTGACTCCATGGCCTGCACGGAAAGCGCGGGAGTCTTCTCCCTCCCGCCTTGCATACCGCGCATCATAAAGAGCATCGAGAGCGGACATGCTGCCACGATGAGCAGCGGAACGGCCCCCAACAAGAGTTGTGGTGCCACAGCCCAAACGATCACCCCCACTATCACTAACCCGGCAACGACTTTCCAGTTCAGGCACAGTAAGAGCATTTTGAAGAGTGGCGTTCTCTGCGGAGATGCGTTTGGAACCTCAGAAGCATAGGGGATCGCTTGAGGTTGACCGGAGGTGTTCATGGGTCCCTGGTTCGTTTCACGCGGGGTTGTATCCTTACCGACGCGCATCATGAGCCACATCATCAGACCCATGCCGACCGGGCAGGCCAAAAGAGGTAAGAGCGAGAAAATGTATTGCACAGGCATTCTTCCTTTCGTCTCTGCCATGACTGTGGTTCTATTCTTGACTATAGTATAGAGAAAAGTGATACAATTGTCAAAGGTACTATCGGCGATAGTATCAAATGTATTGTAGCATGTACCTGGCGGAGGACTTGTCGACGCGGCCGTAAATGGCTATCATATGTCTGCGGTTATTGCGGCCCACGATGTACTGGACGATCGAAATAGATGCCTGAGATAGAGGCACAGGCAAAGGAAGTAGAACTATGAGTAAGCAAAGCTCTCGTCAACTCACGAGGCAAGAACAACGGCGCGAGGAACAGCGCAGGCGGGAAGAAGAGCGGCAACGCGCCGCACGCACGAAGCGTATCACGACGATCGGTATCACCGCTGTCGTGGCGCTGGCGGTTGTCGGCCTCATCATTTTCGCGGTGATACAGAATCAGGCCCCTGCCAACGCAGCGTATCCCCCGATAGATAAGGTTTCCTGTCAGAGTACGGAGCAGAGTGGCACTCACATACACGCGCATGTGTCCATCTACATCAATGGCACCTCCACTCCTCTCCCGGCGAATGTCGGGATTGCCCCGGACGGCTCGTGTCTCTACTGGCTGCACACCCACGACAGTACCGGTGTCGTCCACATTGAAGCGCCGAGTGGCTCCTCTGCCACCTTCGGCAACTTCCTTGATATCTGGTAGCAGAAATTCCAACAAGTGGGGTATCCCAATCAACTATCCTCAACAACCGGCTGGCAGGTCTATGTCAATGGACAGCCGTTTAGCGGGGATTTTCATGCCATTCCTCTGCAGTCACATACCTTGATTACGTTAGCATTCAACAGTCCGGGGATAAAACCCGATACCAGTTATCCCTGGAACGGTCTTTAAAGGAGACCCTGCGAATGATACTACTCTGCTAACATGCTCCGACAGGAGAGTGAGAAGAAGAGACAATGGCCCAGAAAACCAGCAAAGCGCAACAAGAACAGCAGACAGCGCGTATCGAACGACAGGAGTTGAAAGCCGAACTTGCCGAACAGGCCGCCAACCGCCCACGCCGGCCAGTCAATCGACGCCGACGGGTCACGTTGATCGTGCTCGCCGTCATAGCGCTGCTTGTAGGGCTGGTGAGTGTATTCACCCTACTTCCATCTTCAACACCGATGCCTGGAGGCGTACCTGTTGGAACGATTGCGCCTACCTTTAGCTTACCGGTGTATGGTGGAGGAGGCGTTGGCATGATCAATCTGCGGGCGGACCTGGGTCATCCCGTGCTGCTCAACTTCTGGTCGGAGTCGTGCATTCCCTGCCGGGCAGAGATGCCTTACCTGGAACACACCTACACCCGCTATGCGGCACACGGTGAATTCAAAATACTTGGTATCAATCAGGCTGATCCAAATGATGACATCGCCCCGTTTGGCAGGGAATACGGCATTACCTATCCGCTGCTGTTTGATCCGGGAGGCACAGTCAATGCCGCGTATAGCGTGACGGCCATTCCCACCACCTATTTTATCGACAGCCGTGGCATTATCAGATCGGTCTTTGTCACTCAACTGAGTCCAAAGACGATGCGCCAGGGAATGGCCTCGGTGGGAATTGTCATACCGTAATCTTTCGTACTGCTCGTTTGTGCAGAGATAAATATAGTCGGATCGCGTATTAATGGAGTCTTGGACACTGTGGATTCATCCCAATTGAGTATTGGTCTTGCCTTTGTCGCGGGGCTGGTATCTTTCCTCTCGCCGTGCATGTTGCCGCTGGTTCCCATCTACCTGTCGCAACTCGTAGGCCAGAGCATCTACCAATCAACAGACGATGAAGCGGGCCGCCCGGCGCGCCTCATCACATTTATTCACGCGGTGATGTTTGTCACGGGATTTACCCTCGCCTTCGTGGCGCTCGGCGCGACCGCTAGCGCTCTAGGAAGTTTTCTCCGCGTGCATCAGTTTCTGCTGCGACAGATTGGCGGTGTTTTGCTCATCATCATCGGTCTGCACCTGATTGGACTCCTGAAATTGCCATTTCTTTACCGGCAAAAAAGTATTACCTTTCGTCCTACACGACCTGGTTATCTTGCTTCTCTCTTGATTGGTATAATTTTTGCCATTGGTTGGACGCCCTGTATCAGCCTTTTCCTCGGCTCTGTTTTGGGCCTGGCAGCAACTACAGCAACACTCAGGCAAGGCGTCGTACTGCTCCTGTTTTACTCGTTTGGGATGGGACTGCCTTTCTTGCTTCTGGGTCTTGGTGTAGACCAGGTGAGCAGGCTCTTGAAAAAGCTCAAACCCCACCTGGGCAAAATTGAAGTTGGCAGCGGCCTTATCATGATTCTGGTGGGAGTGTTGATCTACTTTAACTGGCTGGTCTACCTGAACCGCTATTTTACACCGTTCATCCGCTTGTGATGAAAAGGGCTGTCTTCGCCTACTTTATTCCCTGGCCGGGATACTGGTGGCCCACGTGGGGTGGCGCTCCACCCTCGTCGTGCAGAGACTCGCGCAGCTGGCGATCGCGCTGCCATTGCACGCGTTCCTGCTGCAGCAGCACCCAGAGGATCTGGGCCTCTCCCCCGATGGAGAACCTGCTCTCCCGGTACAGGCGCATGCACCTCTGCCTGGCGCAACGCTCTCGCAGGCGCTGGGGAGCACGATCTTCTGGATGCTCACGGCCTCGTTCGCGCTGGTGATGCTGGGGAGCACCGTCGTGTTCGTCCACCAGGTCGCCTTCATGATCAGCCGCAGTACCGACGCGATTCTGGCGGCGACGCTTTCGGGGATGCTGGGTCTCGCCAGCCTGCCAGGACTTTATGTCTTCAATATGTTTAGCAGCCGCATCAGCGCACAGAAGTTGCTCACGCTGAGCGTGGTGGCGCAGGCGGTGGGCATCGTCGTGCTCGTGCAAGCGTCCTCGCTTGTCTGGCTCATCCTCTACGTGGCGATCTACAGCTCCGCCTATGGCGCCTTCTCTCCCCTGCGGGCCTCGGTGATGGCCGACCACTTCGGGCGCCGGGCGTATGGTGCCATTACCGCGGTGCAAGGGATCCCCGTAGCGATATGCGCGGGCCTGGGACCGCTGGCCGCAGGCTGGCTCTACGACGGGCTGCACCACTATGAGGTGGCGTTCTGGTTGTGCGCCTGCGCCTTCCTGCTGGCAGCCATCAGCATCGCCCTCGCGCCTCGACCAAAGGAGCAGTACGCTGGCTCCTGGCAAGTCGAATCTGTGATGGACGAAGAGGTGATGGGGAGCTGAGGGAAATCGAAAAGTGAGAGGTGCTTCCATGAGATGTGCAACGAGTGTACTCGTCCTGAACGTGGAGATATGTTACACTCGGCAAGTACGAACATGAAGGAGAACTCCTCGCATTGTAAGCTCAAACTCACCTATGGCAAGCGTTTGGAGAGGAAGTTTTCTGCTTAGTACGTACTGCACGTAGCATTCCATTTCTGCAAGGGAAAAGCGATATGTTTCACACGAGCGTTTCACAAAGCCATCTGACTTCCCTTGATGAAGTCGTCGCTCGACTTGCACAGCATCGTGAGGTGGAGAGTATTGCGATCCTCGGTTCAGGAGCCAAAGGCATCCTCTCTCCCGCGAGTGATTATGATGTGCTGGTTGTGCTTTCTGAGATGCCTGTGCCGGTCTCTCTTGTCCTCACCACCATTGAGCGAAGGTTAGCTGAGGTCGTCTTTTTTTCTGCTGACACCATCGAAGAGTGGCTCACCATGGACACGTTTGCCGCAGAAAGTTATGCAGCTTCCATGTTGCGACGGCTGCAAAAGGCACGCGTGGCCTTCGACCGCACGGGCCGCATCACGCGTCTGTACGAGAAAGCGCTGAGCAGTTCCTGGAAAGAGGAGCACGATCAACAGAAGGCGTGGGAGGCGTGGTTCAATTGCAATTACGATCTGCAGCACACCAAACGTCTGCTGACCTCAACTGATCCCGTCTATCTGCTGGCCGGTGATCTGCGCCTCCTTACCAATATCTCCGGCCTTTTGAGGACCTACTTCCTCATTCGCCAGGCGCCCTGGCAGGGCGCGAAGGAGGCGATCCGCTACCTGATGAGTCACGATCCCGGCTATGTAGAGGTGTTGCAACACTGTTTGGCTGAAACAAACCGCGAGCGCAAAGTAGACCTCTACGAAAAAGTAGCAGCGCTCACTCTGGCACCTCTCGGAGCGCTGTGGAGCTACGATGCGACGGCGATTGAGCTGCGAACAGAGGAAGAGATGCAGCCAGAGCTGTTGCAAGCAGCGTTTGCCTGGTGGGAGCAGCTGATTTCCCCATAGACAGGCAAGGCTCTCTTCCATCTTTGCCTTGTTTGTAGTATGCGCATGTGGTAATCCCACAGGGTGCTGCGTCCTTTTGGCGAAACCCCCGTCTCTCTTTGAGAAAGCATTCATATGAAAGGAGTACATGCCAGATGCCACCTGATTTGATCTTTTTTCTTCATCAACAGCGCCGCCAGGAGTGTGTGCGGCGATCTGAGCACGTCCGGCTCGTGCGGGCAAGCGGGCGAAAGCCTGTCGGTAGCCAACGTGCCTTCCAGCACCTTCTCTGGTGGGTTGGCGGCGCGCTGCTTACCTGGGGTTGCGCCTTACAACACGCTGGAGGAGCTACGCAAGCAAACGAGAAAGGGTGCAGCGTATGTCTGTGACGACGACCGAACACATCTGGGAGGCGTTTCATACCCCCTTGCAGCAGTTCATCCGGCGGCGCGTCTCCGATGAGGCCACCGCCGAGGATGTGCTGCAAGACGTGTTCCTCAAAATCCACCAGCATGTGGAAACGCTTCGAGACGTGAAGAAGCTGGAGAGTTGGATCTACCAGATCACGCGCAACGCCATCATCGATTCCTATCGCGAGCCGCGGCCAGTGGCCACCCTCGAGTCGCCGGAGGTGCTCGACTTATCTGAAGAGCTTCCCGATGATGATGTCGTGAGCGAGCTGCTGCCCTGCGTACGAGCGATGGTGAGGAGCCTGCCAGAACTGGACCGGCAGGCGCTGGTGCTCACCGAATATCAGGGACTCACGCAAAAGGAGCTGTCCGAGCGGCTGGGCTTGTCCTTTTCGGGTGCGAAATCACGCGTACAGCGCGCACGGGAGAAACTCAAACAGCAATTGCTGGAGTGCTGCCACTTCGAGTTGGACCGCAGGAGCCACATCATCGACTACCAGGCGAGATGCCACAGCTGTGAGACGGCGGCCTGTTGCAGCGACGGATTGCTGATGCCACCGGTGAAACGCCAGACTGCGTCCTTTTTGAAACCGCCCCGTCTCTCCTAGCAGAACAGAGCGCGGTGAGCGAACCCTAATTCCTCACCGCAAGAACACCAACCGAAAGGAAGAGGAAAGAAGATGAGTGCTGTACCAACCAATGATGAGCAGCTGCGGGCCGAGGTCAGCGCCCGCTATGCCAGGACGGCCTTGCAGGTGCTGGGGAAAGAACAGCCGTTGACCGCAGCCGATGCCTGTTGCGCCCCCACCTGTTGTACGCCGAACACGGCAGTCCCTGCCGAGAGCAGGACAGCCTTCCCGGTCGTCGCGGCAGAGCCAGCACAGACTGCGGCCTGTTGCGGGCCGAGTTGTTGTTCCACCGACACGCGTGATGCGAGCGTCATCACATCCGATCTCTACAGCCAGGCGGAGCTGGGAGCGATCCCAATGGCGGCCGCGCTGGCGTCGCTGGGCTGCGGCAATCCAACCGCGCTGGCCGAACTCTCGCCGGGGGAGCGCGTGCTCGACCTGGGCAGCGGAGGCGGTATTGACGTGCTCCTCTCAGCGCGCCGCGTCGGCCCGAGCGGCTTTGCCTACGGCCTCGATATGACCGATGCCATGCTGGAGCTGGCAGAGCGCAACCGGGCTGAGGCGGGCGTGGAGAACGTCCGGTTTCTGAGGGGCATTATTGAGAACATCCCGCTCCCTCCAGAGAGCGTGGACGTAGTGATCTCCAACTGCGTCATCAACCTCTCGGCAGACAAGGGCCAGGTGCTGCGTGAGGCATTCCGGGTACTCGCTCCCGGCGGACGCTTCGCTGTCTCGGACATCGTCTTCCAGGGCCGCATTCCGCCAGTCCTCCGCGCGGATCTGGAATCCTGGGCGGGCTGTATCGCCGGTGCATTGGAAGAAGAGACGTATCGAGCGCTCCTGGCAACGGCAGGCTTCACGAACGTCGAAGTGGAGGTCACGCGCCGCTACGCCTTGCAGGATATCGCCGAGAACGGAGCACATGCCTCTGTAGCCGCCCTGGGCGAAGCCGAGCAGAGGGATGTCGATGGGCGCTTCGTGAGTGCTTTCATTCGAGCGCAGAAACCTGGAGGATTGTAGAGAAACCGTTTCACACGCTGCGTCAGATCTCACCTCCACTCGTGGAAAGTGGTAAGCTGTCTCCCCTCATTCTTTGCGGGAAGGGAAGACAGCTTGTCTTCCTGTACAGAGTGCTCATTGTCAGGAGGAGACAGGCACCCATGACATTTGTCACGCCCGAATCACGATACACTTCACTTCCCCCAGGTCCGCTTCACGGCTATACTTTCCAGTAAGAGCAGACCGTCGGAGGGATAAGCGCCTTCCCTCGATACGCGCATGAAGAAGCTTCACCGAAGCTGAGAGTTGACTTCGTCTTCCCGCGCCCGTATGGCGGCAGAGCGAGTCTCTCTGGAGGGAAAACCTATGTTCGTCTTTGGCATCCCGCTCTCCTTCTTCCTCCCACTCATTGTCCATGTGTGGGCTGGACTGGCGACGGTGATCATTGGTATCGTGGCATTCAGCATGCCAAAACGGAAAGGGCGTCATCCCCGCTGGGGAGGGCGCTATCTGTGGGTCTACACCCTGGTGTTTCTTACCGCTACCATCCTGTCTGCAGAGCGCTGGTCGACGGATGCCTACCTCTTCTTCATTGCGCTGGTGGGATATGGGTTCGCCCTTGGTGGCTACGCGGCACGGCGATTTCGCCGGGAACGCTGGGTGATGCGCTTGCTTGGGAAGAACTGGGTGATCGCCCATATTATCGGGACAATCGGGTCGTATATCGTCCTGCTTACCGGCTTTTACGTGGATAACGCGCATCTGATCCCACTGTTGAACCGACTGCCGCAACTCACGTTCTGGGTGCTTCCCACCGTGATCGGGATCCCATTCATCGTGTTGTCCCTCTCCCGCTTTGCTCCGAAAACGGTTGCTCCATCCTCCCGATTGAGGACGGAAAGGCACGCCGTGACAAAGGAAGAGGGATATGACAGCGCATCTCTTGAGGAGGAAACGGTATGAATCTCTCTCATCACGGGCAACAGCACGAGCGTGAGGGGATGTCCAGTACCGCCGCGCTCGTTGTTCCCCTGGAGACACTTGACCGGACATCGCTCCCGCTTGCCGGGGGCAAGGCTGCCAATCTGGGTGAACTGATCCGCGCGGGCTTCACGGTGCCGGCGGGCTTCTGTGTCGCCGCCGCCGCCTATGTCCGCGCGTCATCTCGTGCTGGGCTTGACACCTATCTTTCGGGATTGGAGGCCGTTTCACCCGAAGAAAGCGCACGCCAGATCGAGCTGGCAACAGCCATTCGCGCCGCCGTGTGTCAGACACCTCTGCCGCCAGAGGTCATTGAGGCCGTCACGTCTGCCTACCAGTCGCTCTCTGCTGGAGAGCCCATCCCGGTCTCCGTCCGTTCCTCGGCGACCGCCGAAGATCTGCCAGACGCTTCCTTTGCCGGGCAGCAGGAGACCTTTCTCAATGTGATCGGCATCGAAGCAGTGCTCACCGCCGTCCAGCGGTGTTTTGCCTCGCTGTGGACGGACCGCGCCACGCAGTACCGTGCCAGCCTGGGCATTGCGCCTCGGGACGTGCGCCTGGCCGTCGTGGTGCAACGGATGGTGGAGGCCGAGGTGGCTGGCGTCCTCTTCACGGCCAATCCGCTCACCGGGAAACGTCGTCAAGCGGTCATCGATGCCAATCCCGGCCTGGGAGAGGCCGTCGTTTCCGGTGCGACCAACCCCGATCACTTTGTGGTGCAGACCACCACCTGCGAAATCGTCGAGCGCCGCCTGGGCGACAAGCAAGTGCTGATCCAGGTTGCAGCCGGAGGGGGGACCTGCAAGATCGAAGCAGGCCCGTCTCCTGCTCGTGCCTGCCTTTCTGATGAGCAGATCCGAGCATTGGCGACGCTTGGAGCGCGCGTGGAAGCGCTCTATGAGACCCCCCAGGATATCGAGTGGGCCATCGATGCTTCTGGCCAGATCTTCCTGCTGCAGGCACGCCCGATTACGACCCTGTTTCCCCTCCCGGCTGGCGCTCCTTCCACCGATGAGAACTTGAGCGTCTATCTGGCCTTTGGCGTCCAACAAGGCACCTATCGCCCCTTCACGCCTATGGGACTTTCTGCGCTCCGGTGCCTTTCGTCCGGGTTCCTGGCGCTCATTGGCTCCCCGCTGCGTGAGCCGCTCGTAGGTCCTCGCTTCGTGACAGAAGCCGCCAGTCGTCCTTTCTTCGAGGTCACCGCTGCACTGCGCAGCCCCTTTGGGCGCGGCTTTCTCCTGGAGGCCATGCGCGGGGCGGAAGCCCGCGCGGCCACCAGCTTCGAGCGCCTGGTGACGGATCCACGGCTCTCGCTGCGCAAAACACCGCGGCGCGTCTTTGGGCGCGCGCTCGTGCTCCTGCTCGCGCGTACCCGCTTGCCCTGGTATCTGCTGCAGGCGCTCCTCGCGCCGCAAGCCGCCAGCCGAAGGGTGCAGCGCTTCGTGGAACGACTCCGCAATGGGCCCCAGATCGATGCGTCAGTCGATGCCGCGGCCCACCTTGTCGCCTCGGAGTGCCTCCTTTTGCACGCCCTGCGCCTGGCCTTTCGCGTCTCGCCAGTGATGCTCGCGGGCATGCAGAGCTTTGCGCTGGCCCGCCGCCTGCTTGGTGAGCTCGCCTCGGAGAGTGAGTGCCAGATCGTGCTGGGTGGCTCTCCGACGAATCCCACCACCCAGATGAATCTGGCCCTGTGGAGGCTCTCTGGGGAGATTCGGGCGGATGCGACCAGCAGGCAGCTGCTCGCAGCGAGGCCCTCCGGGCGGCTCGCCCAGGACTATCAGCAAGGGACGCTCCCCGCTCCCCTGCAACAGGGCCTGGCGCGCTTCCTGCAGGAGTACGGCCACCAGGGGGTCTGTGAACTCGACCTGGGCGTGCCGCGCTGGTCGGAGGACCCCACCTACGTGCTTGCTCTGCTCACCGGCTATCTGGAGATGGAGGAGAGCGTCCATGCGCCGGATCGCCAACTCCAACGCGCCGAACGTTTGGCACGAGCGATGATCGCGACCCTGGCGCAGCGCGCCAGGTACAAGCACTGGCTTCGCGGGTGGCTCGTGCGCTTGTGCCTGCAACGCGCCCATGCCCTGGCAGGCTTCCGCGAAATGACGCGCTTTGTCGTGGGGCTGCGCCTTTCCCAGGCACGCGAACTGCTCTGGCCGGTCGGAGAGGAGTTGGTCCGGGCCGGGAGGCTGAACGAGGCCGCAGATCTCTTCTTTCTCACGCTTTCCGAAGCGCACGCGGCACTGGCCGGAGCGGATCTGCGTGAGCGCGTGAGCGAGCGACGAGCCACCTTCGCGCGGGAGCTCAGGCGCCGTCATGTGCCACTCGTCCTGCTCTCGGATGGTACCGAACCCACCGCTGCGCGCGAGACAACCCAGAGCGCTGCCCGGTCAGAAGGAACGCTGCAGGGGACCCCCGCGTCCGCAGGGCGCGTGACGGCTCTCGCGCGGGTGATCCTCGATCCGCACGACGCCCACCTCTCTCCTGGCGAGATCCTGGTCGCTCCCTCGACGGACCCAGGCTGGACGCCGCTCTTCCTGACGGCCTCGGGACTGGTGATGGAAGTGGGTGGAGCGATGGCGCACGGAGCGATCGTAGCGCGCGAATATGGCATTCCCGCCGTCGTTGGCGTAGCTGGTGCCACCGAGCGCATTGCCACCGGCAGCCGCGTGACGCTGGATGGCACCGTCGGCACGGTCGTGGTCGAGGAAAACAGCGTCGAGCAAGACCTGCTGTGAAGAGACAGTGGTACAATGAGGACGCGAGGACCGTTGCTGTCGCAGCAGGCAACCAGGAGGGATCGTATGCGAATCAGCCAACGCCAGGAAACAGCAGGACAACCAGTGAAGCCAGCTTGCCCTGCGGGCACCGTTCGCTCAGATGAGGTGATTGCCTCCAGCGGAGTGACGTTCCGTATCTGGCGGCTCTACCAGCACGCCTGGCTCGCCTGTCTCTTTTTTCCGCTGGTGTCCCTGGTGCGCGAACCGGGCGAGCCTGGGCATCTTGTCCTGGGATTCGTCGCCCTGGGATGGTATGCG
>WNGP01017012.1_pt1 | contig 13712 bp, 12 predicted proteins | sample 5407671 | NCBI WGS metagenome assembly WNGP01 (sample SAMN13153381, study PRJNA577476) | soil metagenome | isolation source: 40 cm soil or saprolite under Garry oak tree replicate 2 | place: USA:California | collected 2016-06-15 | reverse complement strand
GGATGGCTGACGAAAGAGGATGTCGTGAATTGTTTGCAGCTGAACAAGATCGAACAAGCACTGCAAGCCAAGCGCGAACGGTAGGGCGCGACAGTGCCAGTACGGCTCGGACCCGAGCGCGCCGAAATTTGCTACGACACGCGCAGGCGAGGACGCCCGCGCGCCGCACAGGCTGGAAGCCTATGTTCCGGTCCGTTGCCGTTGTGGCAAGAACATCGTCAGACATTTGCATGCGCCGCCCGCTTTGATGAATTCGCTCATCGGCAACTCGTGACAGCGGTAGCCGCGTTCCTGCAACGTGGCCACGAGTTTCGGCGCGCCTTCCGGCAAGACGATGTCGCGTTCGAGCACGACGGCGTTACACGAAAAATGCATCGCCTCTTCTGGCAAAACATCGATTAATTCAGCCACATGTTCGCGGATCGCGCGCTGTCCATATTCATCGAACGCGGGCGGAAACCAAACCGCGCCGCCGTCGGGCAGCGGACAAAAGCAGGTATCGAGATGATAAAAACGCGGATCGACGAGTTCGACTGAGATTACGAGGCAGCCGAGCATGTCTGCCACCGCGCGATGCGATTGAATATCCGAACGAAATTTGTAGCCGCAAAAAAGCGCGTCACCTCCGAAAAGTGCATCGCCTTCACCTTCGAAGTACAAATGCTCGGGGAGCCACGCGATTTCGTAGCCGTGTTCTTCCATCCAGCGCGCAAAATGCGGCGCTTCCCCCGCGCGCTCCTTGTGCCGGAAATTACTCGGAATGAATTTGCGACCGACCGTGAGCCCTGCGTTGGCCGTGAAAACCATGTCGGGAAGCTTCGGCTGCGGTGCGACCAACTCGATTTTGCAATCCAGCTTCGAGAGCGTCGCATGTAATCCGTTCCATTGCTCTTGCGCGAGCGCCGCTTCCGCGCCCCGGGCGCGGCTCATCCACGGATTGATCTCGTACTCGATGCCGTAGTAATCCGGCGGACAAAGGAGCAGCTCGCGCATAAGATCGCCAATCTACTCGCAAACGCGAAACACAGGCATTCTGCCTGTGCGGCCAGAGGAGAGGTTGTTCGCTGCATTCGTTTCAGCCCCGACTGCTTTCGGGGCTGGGTGCACAGAATGGAAGTCTATGTTCCGTCGCCAATGCCGCGGATTATCTATTGAGCGAAGCTTCTGCATAACTAACTGTGGACCTCACGGAGATAATCGGCGAGTTCGCGCAGGAACGGTTCCACGTCTGTGACCAGGCCGATTGATTGTAAAGGCTGGTGTTCAACCGCTCTCTCCACCGCCGAGGGATCAATGTCGACACAGACTGTTTTCACAGTCGGAGCGAGCATGCTAGCCACTGCGAGCGAATGCTGGACCGTCGCCAGCAGCATTACGTGGGTCACATCGGCCAGCTTTTTTCGCATGACTTTTTGAGCTTCGATTACGTCCGTCGTTACGCCGGGAATCGGTCCCTCATCGCGAATCGCGCCAGTCAGCACGATATCGACGTTGCGACGGACGCAGGCGTGCATAACGCCGCGGGTCAGGATTTTTTGATGCACGGCAGCGGAAATCCCGCCCGCCTCGCGAATTGTATTGATGGCACGCAGATGGTTTTCGTGCCCACCTCGTGCGAAGGCAAGATCCGGACTCATCCCCAATGACGTTCCAAACAAGGCGCGTTCCACGTCATAAGCGGCAAATGAATTTCCGGCGAAAAGGCGATCAACATACCGCGATTCAATGAGGCGCACCAAATGCTGGCCGGCCCCGGTCCGTACAATTGCGGGGCCAGCGACAATCGCGATTTTACCTTTCGCTGCGTGCGCGCGTTGCAACTCCTGAGCCAGTTCGCGAATGATAGCCGATTTCGGTTCGTCGGCGTCGATGATCGTGTTGATAAATTGAAACAGGTCAGTGCGCGACGTCGAGCGTTGCACCGGAACCACGCGAATGCCCTGATGACCGACCACAATCTCGTCACCTTTACTGACGTCGAAAAACTTAACTGCCCGGGCAGTGCGTTTTTTTCGGTCAACTGCAATTGCGCTGTCCATCATGGCAGGCTGAACTTCGATCTCTTTGCCATCGCATCGAACGAACGTTTGCTGGTTGGTTGTCACGTAGAAATCGCCCGGAAAAACTCCGTCCGCCGGGGACTGCGCCAGTTGCGCATCCTCGCGTTTGGCAACCTCCGCCCCGTGCTGTCGCAGGCGCAGGATCAGCTCGTCGAGCGCCTCACTTGTTTCGGCAGAGACCTCGATTCGCGCGAAGCTCTGATCCGCCCGCTTTTTGCCGATCGTGATCTCGCCAATCTTAAAATTCGCGCCGCGGGTCAAGATTTGATCCAGCACCTTTGGCAAAATGAGCGAGTCAATGATGTGTCCGCGCAGCTCGATCGTTTCCGAAAACATCCGCAAAATTTAGCCGAGGAAAGCGGTCGCGCCAGTGAGTCGAGCAAGACAGTCAATGCTCTCATGCTCTTGCTCGTTCTCTTACTCCTGCCCTGAAGCAATGCTTTTTTATTTTGGATTTGGAGCAAGAGCAAAAGAAAGAGTAAGAAATACCAAAGCGATATGGAAAAACCGAACGCGCGCGGACCCACCCCAAGCCGCAAAGCGCATCTTGCTTTGGGAGAAAAATTAAATCGCAAAGAAAAGCCACCGCCGCAAATGCCAGTGCGGGCCAGAAAAAATCGCCCGCACGCCCGCCGCGAAATCGGCCAGTAGATCGGCAAATATTATGCACGAGCATCTGCCAGCTCTCGCTGCAAAGATTACAACGGCGCTATCGACCAGGCCCGAGTACTTTGTCACCCAACCTGTGGAACTCCGAATCCTGCGAGGAATGTCTGAAGCAGAGATTAAAGATTTTGCTGCCAGTCACGGCTGGCGCGTCGTGCCGCGCCTCGGCGGACGCCAGGTCGAATTTTATAATGACGCGATCCGGAGCGTTGAGCTGTAGCCGAGATCGATGATCCCGGCCTGATTGCTGCGCTTTTCCCGCCGGGACCAACGATCCCGGCTACAACCGGCTGCTGGACAGCATCGGCGTGTTGGCTTACCAATGCGCGAGGCGTACTCAATGGAAGCAACGAAAATTTATTTCATCGTTTTCGGCGCTCTGACGATTGTCGGAGGCGTTGTCGGATACGCCAAAGCGGGCAGCGTGGCGTCGATTATCGCCGGTTCAATCGCTGGAGTCTTGCTGCTCGTGGCCGCGTTTCTTCTACCGGAACATCGCGCGGTGGGACTGGCGACAGCATTTATTATTTCTCTCCTCCTCGCTGCGCAATTCATTCCCAAATTTGCGCGGACTGGAAGAGTGATGCCGGCAGGCTTGATGTCGATCCTGAGTGCAATCGGGATCATCGTGGCGCTGGTCGCCTGGATAAAGAAGTAGTCACGTGGGAAGAATTCGTCTCCGGACGTGGCGGCGGCTGGTGCTGGTTTTATTCGGCGCGCTCTTCGCTGCGATTGTTTATCGCTGGATTTCCCTAGAGCGATTGCAGCACCTTGCGCCAGCAGAGGTGACTGTTACGCCAACGCCGGAAGCGACACCCACTCGCCCCCCGGTCATTACCGGCAAATTGGATACGGGTAAATTGTTCAACGGGATCACGTTTCACTCCACGGTTGAGACGCTGCTGGGAGTCGATGCTACCACGGAACGGACCGATCCGGAGAGTTACGTGCTCGATCTAAAATTGCAGGCACGAGTGCCTTTACCGAACAAGACCATCGAGGAGCTGGCCAAAGTCAGTCCCCAACTGCCCGCACTGTTACCCGGCTTGGCGGCGATGCTCACACCCGATCCGGTTTCGCCCCTTTACGCTCAGCTTTACGATACAAAAATAAGAGTGTTGCGCGAAAGTCTTGTTCGTCTTGATCAGCTTCTTTCGCGCCACAACTTCTTTGATTGCCAAACCGTGCTGGAATTGCGGCACCCGCAGAGTCATCGCAAAGCGCTCCTGCTCCAGGCGGATATGGATGTCGATGCCGATGGGTCCGATGCCGACCGCATGCCCATTGGAACCGGTGCCCCGACCAATTTCAAACCGGCAACAAGTTATCGCTGGCCAAAGAAAACGCCGGCGCCCAATCCGTATCTCGCCGCAACGGAAGAGAGAATGAAGCGCGCGGAAGATGAGTACGCGCTGAAAACGATCGCGCCCGAGCGCAAGCGCGAGTTGCGCAATGCCATCGCGCAATTGCGCATGGAAGTCAGCACGCTCAAGAAATTCAGCTTCCTCATCGGCGCGACCGACCCCTACATCGTAATTCCGGGCGCTTTCGCCCACGGAAAGGACGCTCCTAAAGTAGGGGATTATGCTGTGGTCATGTTCGCAGATGCTATTTATCCGGCAATCGTCGGCGATATTGGGCCTAACGATAAAGTTGGCGAGGCATCGCTGCGGATCGCGAAGCAAATCAACGCATTGTCCACCCCGTACAACCGGCCAGTAAGCGACCTCAAGGCGACGTATCTGATTTTTCCTGAAACGGCTGACAAACCATTTGGTCCGCCGGACCTGGATAAGATTCAGGCACGCTGCCAAAAACTGGTCGAGGAAATCGGCGGCGCGACCGTGCCGCTGCATCATTGGGAAAATATCATCCCGCCTCCGCCGACTCCTACGCCCACGCCTTCTCCGCTTCCAAGAGCAACCTCAACATCTTCTCCCGCACAATCTGCATCCCCCAGCATACCGCCGACCCCGGCCGTGTCCCCGCCGCCGAGATTTGCATTTCCAATTCCCAGCCCGAGCAGCATCTGAGCGGTCGCTAGATTAATTTGTTTACGACCCTGGCAATTTGCTGGCGAAAAAGCTTGGCGCCGCCGGAAGCGGGATGACGAACATAGTGCGCTGAAACGTCTAACTCGTTAAGTTCTTCGGCGGCGACGCGACCGAGCGCCACAAGTTCGTCGCATGGAAACAGGTCGAGAAAAGCTTTGAGCACCGAAATACCGGCACATCGTTCTGCCTGGGTCGGTGTTCTGTTGCTCAACAGGCCGGCGCGCGGATCGAATGAATGCCACGGGAACGCATTCCACAGAACGAATTGCTCTGCCGGCAGGCCAAGCTTCAACAGCGTGCTCCAGACAATTGTCGCCGTGGGTTCGGAAAAACCATCGCGGCATTTCTGAGATTTACTCGTGCGCCGAGGAGTAATGCCTGAAAAAACTTGCTTCGGCTGGATTCCGGCGTCTTTCTTTTTTTCGAGAAGGATGCGCTCGGAGGTCATGGGAATTCCGCTGAAATGACCGCCGCGGTACCCAAGCGCTTCGCCAATTACCACGAGCCGCGCTTTGCCGAGCCGTTTTCGAAGATAAGCGCGTAACTGTTTCCGCCGGATACGAGGGGCATTCCGACGAAAGTCGTTTTCCTTATCCACTTGCCACCACGGATTGAAGACCGCGCCGGACGGCGACTTTTTCAACATTCGAATGAACTGTTCGACTGATTTGGCGGACATAAACTTCAGTAAGATCCGAATTCCAAGCTTCAATATCCAGTCTTGAAGACGGGAGGGTACGCATCGCTCACGTCGATGTACTGAGCGCATATGTTTTGAAGGGCATCTCAGTGCGTGAGCTTGCACATCGCTTGAAAGGGCGCTGTTTCGAATCCAGTCGCCGTCATGGCAAGCATCTGTTCGTGCGCACCGATGGCAATGTTTGGCTGCGCCTGCATTTCGGCATGACCGGCTCTCTGCGTTACTTCAAAGACGAAGAGAAAGCGCCGCCGCACACGCGCGTGCTGTTCATTTTTGCCAGAGATTACCGGCTCGCCTTCGACGATCAGCGCAAGTTCGGCGAGATCGGATTGATCCAAGATGTCGATGAGTTTTTGAAAATGCGCGCGCTCGGGCCAGATGCCCTTGATGTCGATCTTACGAATCTGAAGGAACTGCTCGCAGAGCATCGCGGCGCCGTGAAATCGATTTTAATGAATCAGAAGTTGATCGCAGGCATTGGAAATATTTACGCCGACGAAATTCTTTTCCACGCTCACATGCACCCTGCGACTGAGACTGAGCGTCTCAATGACAAGAGGCGAAGGCAATTGTTCCGGGCGATGCGCCGCGTATTGGAAAAGGCGATCGAGCATCAAGCCGATGTCAATCGCATGCCGAAATCATGGCTGCTGCCGCACCGTGGAAAAGGCGGAAAATGCCCACGCTGCGGACGCAAACTCAAATCATCAAAAATCGGCGGGCGCACCGCGTGGTTTTGCCCGCATTGCCAGAGGCGCGCGTTGTGACCGAAAAAGTTCTGCTCACCGGCCGTCCCGGCTGCGGCAAGACGACACTGATCAAGTGTGTTGTAAATAATCTGCCGGGACGCGCTGGTGGTTTTTACACCGAGGAAATCCGCGACGGTGGCACGCGCGCCGGATTCAAGATTGTGACGCTCGACGGCAAGGAGGTCGTATTCGCCCATGTCGATTTTAAAACGCGCGAGCGCGTTGCAAAGTACGGGCTCGATCTCTCCGTGCTGGAAACCGTCGGCGTTGAAGCGGTCCGTGAAGCAGTGCGCCGGCGGCGGCTTGTGATAATCGATGAAATCGGTCCGATGGAAATCCGCTCGCCGATTTTTCGGGACGCAATAAACGAGGCACTCGACAGCGAAGTCCCAGTGCTCGCGACAATCTTTGCGCGACCCCTGCCATTTACCGACGCGATTAAGTCACGTCCTGATGTGACGCTAATCGAGGTTCGCCCGAACGATCGCGAGCGACTTGTCTCCGAACTGTCAAACAGGATTCAAGCGGTGAATCCGGGCTGATGAAAGGATTGGCCACAGGTCTTCAGCATGTCACGTGCAGACGCTCTCGCTGAGGCCAGGACCTCTCGAATTGGAGAACAATTCTTCTCAGCGCAACAATTCGAGAAGAGTGAGCGCATTTCGCGGCGCGGCGCCTTCGGCGTCATTGTCGAAATAGACGTGCACGGCGCGGTTTTCTTTGAGCCAACGCCGGGTCCGCGTTGCCCATTTTCCGAGCGCAGGCTTGGTGTAGCTGGATGCATATTTCCGCGTGTGACCGTGCAGTCGGACGTAAACGAGATCGGTGGTCACTTGGTCCCACATCGGCCAGTCGGGCGCATCGGACATGCAGACGGCGATGCCGTGACTCTCAAGGCATTCGGCCACCTCATCATCGAACCACGATTTGTGACGGAACTCGATGGCGTGTCGCGTGCTTTTCCAGCGGGCCAGGGCTTTCACAAATCGCTTCAGCCGCTCGATGTCCTTTTTCAACGACGCGGGAAGCTGCCAGATCACGACGGCAAGCCGTTTGCCTAGCGGCGAGGCGGCGTCGCGACAGCGAATCACAGGCTGTTCCACGCCGAGCAGTTTCTTGTTGTGCGTAACATAACGGTGGCCTTTGATCGCAAAAGGAAATCCCTCCGGCGTCTGGTCGCGCCAGCGTTTGAAGGTGCTTTTCTCCGGCAGCTTGTAGAATGTTCCGTTAACCTCGATGCCGGTAAAACGTTCGGCGCAAAACCGCAGCCATTGTTTTTGCGGCGTATCGCCGTAGAAACCGTCGCGCCAGCTTTTGTAATTCCAGCCGCTAGTGCCGATATATGCTTTGCCGGGCATCGCAGGTTAGCGCTTTACTTTCTTAGCTCGTTGCCATGTCTGTTTGCCCCTTCTTAAAAGGATCGTTGCGGATCTCGCTGGCGGTTCTTTTTCGATGAGCTCCGAGGCGTGCGATGACGAAATCCTGGCCCGCGTTTCGCAATTGCAAATTTTTCCTGAGCACCGTTCCCAGGATTAGATAATTCGCTGCGAAGTCGGGTCGGAGTTGGATGTTGGAAGTTTGGTTTTAGTTTGAGTCATGTCGTTACGCTTGTTTCTATGCGGCGATGTAATGACTGGACGCGGCATCGATCAGGCGCTGCCACACCCGGGGAATCCGGTTTTGTACGAACCGTATGTGTGCGACGCGCGCGAATATGTCGATCTTGCCGAGAAAGCCAATGGCCCGATTCCGCGTGCGGTGGCGTTCGAGTACATCTGGGGCGATGCGCTGCAAGAACTAGAACGGGCTTCGGTCGGCCTCAGAATCATAAACCTGGAAACGGCCATCACGTCGGAGGAAACGCCGTGGCCCGATAAGGCAATTCATTATCGCATGCATCCGCTGAACATTGGTTGCCTCTCCGCCGCTCGAATCAGCGCTTGCGCTCTCGCAAACAATCACGTTTTGGACTGGGGATATTTGGGATTGTCCGAGACACTGCGGAGTTTGGATACAGCGGGGATCGCGCACTCGGGCGCAGGAAATAGTGCGGAAGAAGCAGCAGCCCCTGCCGTTCTCAATGTAGCGGACAAAGCGCGCTTGCTACTCTTCTCATTTGGATCAACAACGTGCGGCATTCCGCGGGAGTGGAGTGCCACGCCTTCTCGCGCCGGAGTGAATCTTCTGGACGATATTTCAGAAGCGGCCGCCGCGCGAGTTGCGAATCAGATGCGGCACTATCAGCAGCCGGGCGATCTCCTCGTCGCGTCGATCCACTGGGGCAGCAATTGGGGTTATGACATCCCACCGTCGCCTCATTCTTTATGGCTGCGGCGATTTTCTCACAGACTACGAAGGGATCAGCGGTTACGAGGAATTTCGCGGCGATCTCGCTTTGATGTACCTGGTCGATGTCGATTCGCAGAGTGGGCAGCTTTTGTCAGCGCGACTGGTGCCGATGAACATGCAGCGTTTCCGCCTGGAGCGCACATCGGCCAGCGACGCCAAATGGCTCTGTAATCTTCTAAACGAGCTCGGAAAGCCATTCGCCACTCAGACGCGTCTGGGCGATGACAACGGGCTTACGCTCGATTGGCAGTAAGCGTGTGACGCCTTCGATGATTTCGATCTGGCAGGCGAGACGCCCGCCTGCCCCACAGACAAGATGTCTGTGCTACGAATCGGCGCCAGCGGCCAGTCACGCGACGAGTTCCCGCAAAAAACGCTCGACTTCCGCCGGGCCTTTGAGCGCGTAGCGCGCGGCGGTTGGCCGCAGCTCTTCCGTCACGACGATACCGACGCCGCGTTTCTCAAGCGCGCGGAAGGCATCTTCGTCAGTGAGGTCATCGCCAATGTAAATTGGAAGCACTTCCGGTTGTTCCAAGCCCAGCGTCTCCAGCAGCCAGGCCACGGCTTTGCCTTTGTTCCAGTCGATGTCTGGCTGGAGCTCGTAAACCTTTTTGCCGGTGATCGCGCGCAGCTCGCGGTGGCGTGCGATGACTTCATTCACGGCTCGCGTGACTTTGATACCGCCGCTCTCATCTGCCTGGCGATAATGCGCGGCGATGGAAAAGCGTTTCCGCTCCAGCAGCACGCCGGCGATGTCGGCGAGCTTTTCGCCAAGCTCCTTTTCTGCAGCGTCGAGAATTGGAAGAAACTCCGCGGCCACTTGTTTCCGCACTCGGCGCGGTCCGGCGATGTCGAAGCCATGACTGCCAGCATAAACAATCCCGTCGATATCCACGCGACGGCGAATGTCATCCAAGTCGCGGCCGCTGAGGATTGCGACCGGCATGCGAGCCGTCAGCGTCCGCACCGCCTGCCGCGTTGAATCGGAGAGCACCGCGTGAGCTGGGTGGCTGACGATGGGCGTAAGCGTGCCGTCGTAGTCGAGAAAAACGGCGAGCCGCCCGCCGCGCGTAGGGACGATCTCGTGCAGACGATCCAGCGCCGACGGAATTTCGGCCGTCGGCGAATTGGGATTGCGTGAGCTCTTCGTCATTCAGTCAACGTACAGTCTCGAACGCAGTCTTCCAGATGCGACATGGGTTGCGCAAAAAAGTACAGAAGACGGGCGCGCGATTCCTTTTGTGAGGTCCAATGTCAGTTTGGTAGGATACGCGCCTCATGAGCCGCCTCATCGTCGTTTCCAATCGGCTGCCATTTGCCCTTGATCTGACAAGCGAAGATTTATGGACAGTCACGCCTGCCGCCGGCGGTCTTGTCTCGGCCATCGAGCCTGTTCTGCGCGAGCGCGGTGGCACGTGGATTGGTTGGCCTGGAGTCGCGGGCGAGATTCCCAGGACACCGCTCGAGAAGGCCACACGCGGCACTGGTTACGCCGTCGTCCCGGTGAGCCTAAGCAAGGCAGAGCGCGACGAGTTTTATTACGGTTATTCCAATGAGGTCATCTGGCCGCTCTTTCACGATCTCCAAAACTTCTGCCACTTCGAGCCTGCCTTCTGGGAAACGTACAAAACAGTGAACGAGCGTTACGCCGACGCGATTGCGCGACACTGCCAGCCTGGCGACTTCATCTGGGTGCATGATTACCATTTAATGTATGTCGCTCAAGCGCTGCGCGCGCGCAGGGTGCATGCGGTGTTGACATTCTTCCTGCACATCCCGTTTCCGCCATTCGACATCTTCGCCAAGCTTCCGCAACAGCAGCGATTGTTGCGCGCCCTGCTCGAATTTGATCTGCTCGGTTTCCAAACGCGGCGCGACCTCCGCAACTTCCTGCAATGCGTGCGCCGCGTATTGTCCGACGCAGAAGTCCTCCCAAGCGCCGGAATCCAACGTATTCACTATGGCGGGCGCGAGATCCGCGCCAGCAGATTTCCGATCGGCATCGACTTCGAGTCGTTTGAAAAAGGCGCGGTGTCTGAAGAGGTTGCGCAGCGGACTCGGAAGCTGCGCGCGGCTTTTCCGGGCTGTCAGCTTATGCTAGGTGCGGACCGGCTCGACTATAGCAAAGGAATTCCCGAGCGTCTGCGCGCGTTCCGCGACGCGCTGGAGCGTCACCGGGAGCTGCGAGGTCGCGTGGTCCTGATCCAGAATGTTGTGCCGAGTCGAGTAGAGATTCCCAGGTATCACGAATTCAAGGACCGCATCGATCGTTTGGTCGGTGATATCAACGGCCGATTCTCGACCGACACCTGGTTGCCGGTGCATTATCGTTTTCGCAGCCTTAATCGCGACGATTTGCTGGCCCACTACCGTGCGTGCGAAATCGCGCTGGTTACGCCGCTCAAGGACGGCATGAACCTGGTAGCCAAAGAGTACTGCGCATGCAGCGTGGATAAAAACGACGGGGTGCTGATCCTCAGCCAATTCGCAGGCGCAGCCGAGCAGCTCAAGCCCGGCGCGGTGTTGGTAAATCCCTACGACGTGGAGCAGGTAGCCGACACCATTTTGAAAGTATTCCGCATGGGCGCCGCCGAGCGCAGCGCGCGCATGAAGCGCATGAGACGTGTAGTGCGCGACGAGAACGTCTTCTGGTGGGTGGATTCGTTTCTCAAGGCTGGATCGCAACTTACAATCCGATCTGCACGAATCGCCAGCCGGCGGCACGCCAAGATCACGCGATAGGCTGCGGGAATTGAGTTTGTTCAGGCCCACGCCCAATGCGGGGCCAACTCGATACAAAGAAATCTACCGTGGGAAACGATGTTTTATTGGAGGGCAAATCACATTCATAAAATCGGGAAGCGAACAGCTTCCCACTAGCGGCCACCGGTAAAACGCATTCACATGGCCATCATCGATGACGTGCAAAAGATTTCCGACACGGTCTGGGAGTTACCGGTGACTTACAAGGATGGCATGCGCGTGCCGGCGCGCGTCATCGCGACAGAAAAGCTGGTGCGCGAAATGGACGAAGCCGTTTACCAGCAGATCAGCAACGTTGCCACGTTGCCAGGCATCACCCGCTACGCGCTCTGCATGCCCGACGGCCATAGCGGCTACGGGTTTCCCATTGGCGGTGTCGCCGCGATGGATGTGCACGAGGGCGGCGTCATTTCGCCCGGTGGCATTGGATTCGATATCAATTGCGGCATGCGTCTAGTCATCACCAACCTCACGCTCGACGACGTGCAGCCGCGTCTGAAAGAAATCGTCGATCTTCTTTTCCAGCGCGTGCCGGCAGGCGTCGGCAGTCACGGTTTTTTGAAAATCTCGCGTAACGAGTTTCGCGAAATCGTCGAACAAGGCGCGCGCTGGTGCGTTGAACACGATTACGGCTGGGACGAAGACCTCGAAGTCACAGAGGAGAATGGCTGTATCTCCGGCGCAGACGCGGCCAAAATCAGCGACCGCGCGATTGATCGAGGTTATAACCAGGTCGGCACGCTTGGCTCGGGCAATCACTATCTCGAAGTGCAGATCGCGCGGCCTGAAGACGTGCGCGACAAGGATCTCGCGGCGAAGTTCGGGATCACGATCCCGAACCAGATCGTCATCATGTTCCACTGCGGCAGCCGCGGTTTCGGACACCAGGTTGCGACCGATTATCTTCAGGTTTTTTTGAAAGTGATGGAAAGCAAATACGGCATCAAAATCCTTGACCGCGAACTCGCGTGCGCGCCGTTTGAATCGCCAGAGGGCCGCGATTATTTCGCCGCGATGAAGTGCGGACTCAACATGTCGTTCGCGAACCGGCAGGTGATCCTTCACCGGATCCGCGAAGTTTTTTCCGAAGTTTTCGGGCGCAGCGCCCAAGATCTCGGGCTGCGGATGATCTACGACGTCGCGCACAACACCGCGAAGCTGGAAAAACACGATGTCGATGGAAAAGAGAGAAAACTGCTCGTGCATCGCAAAGGCGCAACGCGCGCGTTTGGACCCGGCCATGAGGAAGTGGCCCCGCGCTACCGCGACATCGGCCAGCCGGTAATCATCGGCGGGTCGATGGAAACCGGCTCGTATCTTCTCGTCGGAACATCATCGGGTGCGCAAACATTTTTTAGCACCGCGCACGGGAGCGGCCGCACAATGAGCCGCACCAAAGCGCGCAAACAATGGCACGGCAAACAGCTCCAGCGCGACCTGGAAGCGCGCGGCATTTACATCCGCAGCACCTCCTGGGCAGGTCTCGCGGAGGAAGCCGGCGCTGCTTACAAAGACATCGACGAAGTGATCGAAGCGACCGAACTGGCCGGCATCAGCAAGCCAGTCGCGCGATTCACGCCGATCGGGAATGTGAAAGGATAGTTGTCTCTCGCCGATGCAACCACGCACTCCCATCACCCTCGTCACCGGCCCGCTCGGCAGCGGCAAAACCACGCTGCTCCGGCACATTCTCGCGACGCGCCCGGCGAAGATCGCGATCGTGATGAACGAATTCGGCGAGATCGCAATCGACACGAAGGTAATCGAGGGGAAAAACGTGCGTATCGCCGAGCTGGGTGGCGGTTGCGTTTGCTGCTCGTTGCTCGGTGAGTTCGAAGCCGCGGTGAAAGAGATCATCGAGAAAATCGATCCCGACATCATTGTCGTTGAGACCACAGGCGTAGCTGAGCCGGAGGCGCTCGCGTTCAACATCCAGGAAGCGCTGCCGCAATGCCGCACCGATGGCATTGTGTCGGTGGCGGATGCTGACGGGCTGGTTCGCTTTCCCGAGATCGGCCATACCACGCGGCTCCAATTCGAGAGCGCAGACATTTTGCTTTTGAACAAAATCGATCTTGTCGAGCCGCGCCAGATCGAACCATTGGACACGAAACTGCGCAAAATTAATCCGACCGCAGCGATCATTCGCACTGAGCGTTGCCGGATCGACCCCGAGCTATTGTTCGGCATCGGGCGGGAGAGAAAGGTGGCGCCGCCTGAGCACGAACATCAGCCCGAATTCGAGTCGTTCACATTCACCTCCGACAAAAAATTTTCGCGCGACTGCTTCGAACGCTTCGCGGACAGCCTGCCCGCGAGCATGTATCGAGCAAAAGGCTTTGTACGCTTCGAGGACTCTTCGCAGCTTTTC
>WNGP01004192.1_pt1 | contig 13712 bp, 13 predicted proteins | sample 5407671 | NCBI WGS metagenome assembly WNGP01 (sample SAMN13153381, study PRJNA577476) | soil metagenome | isolation source: 40 cm soil or saprolite under Garry oak tree replicate 2 | place: USA:California | collected 2016-06-15 | reverse complement strand
GCTATGCCAAGAACAATCCGTGTCGTTTACCCGAAAGCAGCCGCTGGTGTTGGTCGGCTAAGAAAGAATTTCAATTGGGGGATATCCCCTCCAATTACCAAGCAATCAGTCGTTCATGTCTCTGCTGCCGAAGCAAGCCTCCCTGGTCCTGGTACGTTGGGTGGTATTACAGCAGACAATACCGCTTTCAATCTTGGAGAAGCCGATGTTTATGTCACCAACGTCTCCCCTCATGATGGTGGGGTAGAGTTCATTCTTCATGTGAACTTTGGTTCCCCCCTTGACATCATCGTCGATATTACTGTTTTCGACGATCCAATCGCAGATTTCTTTGTTGTTTGACGCAATTCCATTCGCATTTTGAGTGTCGTTTGACGCATATCTCCCCCTTTAGGCGGATTTATGAGTCAAACGACAATCGGCTTGCCGGACGCGACGCTTTTCCTCCAGCAGGTGCGCGTAGTGATGACTACTGGCCAGCTCTTCTGCCAGCTCTCTGATATCAAATTCTGATAATCAGTGATGCTTTGAATGGGAAGGAGGCCACCAGTGAAAGTGGGTCAGAGAACGGATCCTCTCTGCTTGGTTCTGAAGCACGACACAGCGCTCAACTTGGGCGATCTCAAGGTCGTCGAGGGTCCGGAACGAGCAGTTGGTCACACTCTCGTTGGTGAGCGGCCACAAGCGGAAGCCTCGCTGCAGTTCGGGGGAATAGGGTGGCAAGAAGAGCAGATGGATGCCCTGGGGCACCACGAGCTCTTTGCTCGTATGCCACCCCGCTCGATCCAGCACCAGCAGGATCCGCTTGGTGGGGCTAGCTCCGACAGCGATGCCGCAAAGTGGGCAAGCGCGATGGTGAACACCTCGGCCGTCACCGTGGGCAGCAGCAGCCATTCGGTCTTGCCGGTAGCAGGCTGGAGAAAACTGTAGACGTAGAGCCATTGGTAGCGCTGCTGCACAGGGACGCGTGGGCGAGACCCTTTGCGCACCCAGACGCGTCGCAGGATGGGTTTGAGTCCCACCCGATGTTGATCCGTCGTCCACAGCTCAACCGTCGCCTGAGGAAAGGCGTGTTGGAGCGCGTTCAGCTGCTCTGGGAGGTTTTTTTAAACGCCTCCTGAGCGGCTGGGTCGGCTTTGGCGTGACGGGGACGCAGCACGCGCTGGCTGTAGTTCAGGCGTTTGAGATACTCCCAGCCACGCTGGGGATGCACCTTGCGCCCGGTGTGGGTCTGGATCCACTGGGCCACCTGCCGTCCTGTCCACAGTCCGCCATCCGGAGCAGGGGCATCGAGCGCCTGCATAAGTTGTGCTTGCTGCTCGACTGATAAGACAGGAGCTGCTCCTGGATTGCGATGCCGCTGGTCGATGATGGCCGCTGGCCCTTGTTGATTGTAGCGCCGCACCAGGATATGGATCCAATTGAGACAGTAGCCCGTGACCTCAGCCACTTGGCGGGTGGATTTCCCTTGCGCCAGTAACCAGAGGAGTTGCCAATGGCTCTTCTCCACGGCATCTCTGGCCTTGCGATAACGGGTTTCGAGCTCGTCTCTGCTCAGATAGGGTTGGATTATCACATGTCTAGCCATATCATCATTATACAACAAGAATTGATATGATGTGGTGGCGAAAGCTGGCCGCGTCCTCTTCAAAGGCACCATCAATCAATCCGATCTGCTGCGCGGTCCTGGTGCTGACCGGCAGCAGCGCCTCCGATCTGCTGCGCGGTCCTGGTGCTGACCGGCAGCAGCGCCTCTGTCAGTTCTCGCGCCCTGCTCGCTCCTACCCGTTTCGGTAACAGGTAGGTCCAGTATTCCGAGCCATAGAGATTGCCCATCCCTTTATAGTGTGGGTTAAGCACGATGCCTTTTCTGGCATAGACCAGGTTCGCCGCCAGTGCCAGCATCACTCCGCCTGCCGCCGCATTCCCCTGCATGGCAGCTCTGACAGACGAACAGCAAGCCCTTGTTGGGCCTATTCGCCTTGCTGGTATAGCCGCACGTCGGAATATACCTAAAACAGTGGATGGCACCTACGACTCGAACTCACCCCGCTCTCTACCTGCAAGCAGCTTCGTCCAGGCGAGCACTTCTGATCTGGAGGTGGGCAAGCCCCAGGTGTAGGGGTGATCATGATCACCCCCTGCGCCGAGTTCTACCTCTAAGCGCCTCACCTCGATCCAACTGATGCAGTGTTTGTCCCAGAGCTGCCCGATGGCGACGGCAGTGGAGAGCAACCCCTGGTTGGACCGGCTGAGCATCTCCTCCATCTGCTCAGGCAGGGTGGACAGAAACACGCGGATGCGCTCCCTGGGCACACAACGGTACACATTGAGCAAACCCAGCACTGCATGCAGTGAGGTGAGTACCGTTGATTTCCACTGCCACGTTGTCGATTGGCTCCCCCGTAAGGCAACTCTATAATAGATCATGTGACTCCTTTTGCTCCTCGCTGCTACACCCGCTACACCCACTACACCTGCTACACTTGCTATACCGCCCCATCACTCACCTCGCTTAACTTGTACTTGTGCTCACGCAGGGCCTATTCGATGATCGGCAGCAACTGTTCGGCTGCCAGGGGTGATCCGTTCCATGCCAGGTGCTCCTTACTACACAAGGGTTATTGACGTCATCTGTGTCGAAGGCTAGTTCCGCCAACGACCTGCTTCAACCGCTCATGTGAAGTGTAGTAGACACGGTATCCCGCTTGTGTCCCAATGGATGTCCCGATTTTGCGGAACAGAGAGGGAGGTTGTCACGAGAAAACCTCTCACATCTGCGGTACATCATCGCCGCTGAAAGTGTACCTATGTGGGCTCAATTGCACCATGAAGAAGACCCACGTGTTCCCCACAGCTTTCTCACTCCATTGGGGATCACGTGGTCGCGACCAGGACCTCTGCCAGCGCAAGATTTCCCTGATTGACCAGTTCCACGTAGATTCTACGTGACAGGTGTTTGTTTTCTGCCGACGAGATTCCTTCTCCCATATTCAGAGTCTGGCCGGTTGGTGCGTGCGAGTCATCGGTAAGATTACATGATTATTGGAATGCTCACATCTCTTTCCAATGCCATTTCAATAAACCGGTGCTACTCTTCTGTATGTCAGGCAAGGATTCTCTAGACCTGAGAGAAGAGCACCAGGCTCGCACTCACTACTTTCAAGGAGGAATAATGAAGAAGCTTTACATCTTGCTGGGCATACCCAGCGTTATTCTCGCCATTATTGTCGCCGGTATGGTATACACGGCACATTTCACCAGCACCGTCGACCAACCCCATACCGCGCCAGGGGCCGCAACGGCAACCGGAACACCCATTGCGTCCACCAGCCTGCAGACTTTTCAGATCGTGTCTGCCCAGACTACAGCATCCTACAGCGTGCATGAAAATCTGATCTTCCAAAATAAACCGAATAATGATGCCGTTGGCACGACACACACGGTGCAGGGCAGTTTCGGTATACGCACCGGCGCATCCCCGCTTGTCGCAGCCATGAACATTAAGGTCGACTTAAGGACGCTACAAACGGATTCGGCGAGGCGCGATAACTTTGTGCGACAGAACACCCTGCAAACAGACACTTATCCGTATGCGACGTTCATCTCTGTCAGCACGCGGGGCTTACCGGCGAGCTACAGTGACGGGCAAACCGTCCATTTTCAACTCACCGGCAACCTGACGATGCATGGCAAAACTAACAAAGAGGTATTTGACGTGCAGGGAAAAGTAGTGGGCAATACGATCACAGGAACGGCGACCAGCACGATCTACATGACGGATTTCGATATCCAACCTCCTAACCTGGCCAACATTGCTATTGCGCAAAATAAGGTGCTCATCACCCTGGCCTTCACGGCCAAAGCAGCATGAGAAGAGGAGATAAAGTATTTCTAAATTTTAGAATAATATTAGCAGGATATTAGAGAACGCTTAAAGTATTATTGTTGACTTGTATCATCAAATCATTTGTGGTAACTTGTAAGTGTAATGAGTGTATCTCAATGGTAATCATCGCATCTGTCATTTGATAACTACTCAGAACTCCTCATCACCTTCGGTGATGCGCAAAAGGTGTTTATGGTGGGCTTGGCGGCCTGCGGCCGCCAAGCCCACCATAAACACGACGCGAGCCGCCGGAGGCGGCGAGGGATCAGGTGTCTGAATAGTTACCATTTGTTAGAAGCCGGTAATGCTATACCGGCTTGGAAAAGAGGAGGTGAATTTCACCATGACACTTGCAACACTTGTTTTAGCGGATGTGACCCTTGCAACCCTCGTGTGGTGGCTTCTGGTTGGTTTGATTGCTGGCTTCCTGGCTAGCGTCGTGATGCGCGGGGGCGGTTATGGTGTCCTTGGCGATATCATCGTTGGTATCGTCGGCGCCATCATAGGTGGTTTCCTGGCCAGCCTGCTGGGCTTAGGTGCATCCGGCCTTGTAGGAACGATCATCATCGCCTTCCTTGGCGCGTGTGTCCTGATCGCGATCCTGCGCGCCGTTTCCGGTGGCTTCCCACGCCGCACAATGTAAGGACAATCCAGGGCGACTTACCTGGTTGCCCTTTTATCACTTGCGGCACGGAATATATCCGCGCTAAGCTCCTTCCAAAGTGGGTACTCTACGGGGTACCCACTTTTGTTATAGCTGGTGGAGCCAATCACCGGCGCTGCTGGAAGTTGTCTTCACAAAGTTCCCCTAAATTATTACCGGATTTCCACATTGCGGCAAGAACCCGTATAATAGGCATACAGCTTCTTGAAAACATCAAACCAGAGGGAGAGCGGGAATTATATTCCCACGGACAGCTATGGACTATGACCAGCTTGCCTATGACTTGCAGCACGCGCCGGGTATCCGGCTGCTCAAGGCCGATCATGCCGCGTTGATTATCAGTTTCCTGCACCGCCAGTTCAAGCGCCAGCAGCGCTTCGCCATTCCGCTGCCAGAACTGGCAGAGCACCTCGCGGATACGCTTGAGGCGCTGAATGAACAGGCGCCGGGCAGCTATCCGCGCCCGGCTCACTCCTACCTGTCGGAGTGGGCTGACGAGCACCACCGCTTTATCCGCATTACAACTCCCGCCAACAGCGATACGCCACTCGTCGAGTTGACAGCGGACGCGGAACGGGCCATTGGCTGGCTTGAAGAACTGCACGGGCAACCATTTGTCGGCACGGAATCGCGCTTCCTGTATATAGTGCAACTTCTGCGCGATATTGTGCAGAAGAGCACAGAAGATCCTGTCACGCGGCTGGCACAACTCGAACAACAGAGTGCTGCCCTCCAGCAGCAAATCAACATGATTCGTGAGACGGGCGTTGTCGATGATCTCTACAGTACAACCCAGTTGAAAGAGAGGTTCTTTGAAGCCTGTAACGGGGCGCGGCAGCTGTTACGGGATTTTCGTCTCGTGGAGGAACGCTTCCGGGGCATTGCGCGAGCACTGCAGGAGGCTCAGTTGCAATCGAACGCACAGAAGGGAGCGCTGGTGGCCTATGTTCTCGACGCCGATGCCGAGTTGAAAACCTCGGATCAAGGGCGCAGCTTCTATACCTTCTGGGATTTTCTGATGACTCCATCACAGCAAGATGAATTGTACATGCTGCTCGAGGCCGTGCAACAACAGACTGATTTGCGGCCGGTTATCCACGAGGGTAAGATACTTCAGCATCTACCCGCGCACCTGCTGGAGGCAGGAGAGAAAGTGGTACAATCGAATGCCGGACTGGCTCAGCAATTGCGCAGAATGCTGGACGAGCAGAGCATCGCCGAACGTCGCCGCGTGCGTGCCATCATCTCGGATATCAAGCAACAGGCATTCCAGGTGGCGAGCAATCCTCCGGATGGATTGGCCTTCATTGACCTCGAGGGGCCGCCAGGGGTACACCTGGTAATGGAACACGGCTTATGGGAAGCCGGCGATACATTCTCCGTGAGTGCGCTGCCAATCAACAGCGCTGGCGAGGAACCAGCCATAGCCGATCTCATATCCCTGCATACACAGTTTCATATCGACAAAGCCATCCTCTACCAGCGTATCGAGGCGCTGCTGAACATTCGCCCACGGGTAACACTGGCCGAAGTGCTGGCTCATTATCCGCCCGAGAAAGGGCTGGCCGAAATACTGGCATACTACACGCTGGCAGCAGACGATCCAGACCATCACATCGACGCGCAGCAGACCGAAACAATTGAGCTTCCCATCGCCACGACTTCCGGCCAGGAAATCAGGACCCTGACCATCCCTCGCGTACTCTATCAGAGGAGGACCTATGTCTAATAGCGCTATTATGCCGTATGCTCCTGTCGTACTGAAATTGCTTCAGAATCCACTGTTCAGCGACGAGACAGCTTCCTGGAACTTGCTGCTCTCGTATCTCACACCGGTTCAGGAGTATTTCGCGCGCATCGGACTCGAAGTGAGCGTCCATGAAGAGGATGGCTACGCCTATCTGCACCAGCCCGCTCTTGAAGACGACGAGGGTCAATCGATAGTGCTGCCAAGGCTGACACGGCGCGATCGTCTCACCTATCACACGACACTGCTCTGTGTGCTCCTGCGCGAGTGGCTCGAGCAGTTCGAGTCTACCCACCTCGATGCCGGGAAATGTACGATCACCGAGGATCAGGTGCGCGAACTGCTCGTACCTTTCTTGCCCGCGCGAACAGATGAACGCACTATCCAACGCAGAATGGACTCAGCTATCGAACGCCTCGTAGACCTGGGCTTTCTCAAGCGCATGTCCAGCGCGGAAAAACTGGCTTATTTTGAAGTACGGCGCATCTTGAAAGCCAAAATCGACGCGGAAAAACTAGCCGAGATAAAGGAGAGACTGGCACACTATGGAACTGCCGAGATTGAATCATAATCAGAGATGGCGCGATAAACCGGGTCCTACGAGCGGCGACAGTACATCAGGTGGCTTTCGCTTGCAACAGCTCGAGGTATATAACTGGGGAACGTTCAACCAGCGTATCTGGTGCATCACTCTTTCCGGCGGAACAGCGCTGCTGACCGGTGCAAACGCCTCCGGCAAGTCCACGCTGGCGGATGCTCTATTGACCCTGCTCGTCCCGTATACCCGGCGAACGTATAACCAGGCATCAGGAACCGAAAAGCACCGTGAGCGTAACGAAGGAACGTATGTGCGAGGAGCATGGAGCAAACAGAAAGATCACGAGAGCAGTTCGGCGAATGTGCAGTACCTGCGCGGGAGAGATTCCTATTCCGTCCTGTTAGCCGCTTTCGCCAATGCAAGTCTGGAACGATACGTGACACTGGCCCAGGTCTTCTGGTGGCAGCAGGGCGAATTACGCAAGTTCTTCGTTATTGCGCCCACACCGTTAAACATCGAGGAGCATTTCTCTGTACGCGGCGATATGACGGATCTGCGTAAGCGGCTGCGAGCCAGGGGAGCCGAAGTATTTGACGAATTCGCGAAGTACAGCCGGCGCTTTTGCTACCTGATGGGCCTGCGTTCCGAAAAAGCCCTCGACCTGTTCAACCAGATTGTTTCAATTAAAGACATCGGCGGATTGAATGTCTTCGTACGCGAACACATGCTCGAAAAGACCGATGCCCAGGAACGCGTCGCGCAGTTACGAGAAAACTTTGAGAACCTGACGCGCGCTCATGCCGCTATTGAGCTCGCGGAGCGGCAGCTTTCCGTGCTTGAGCCGCTCATGAACGAGATAGGGGAATATGAGAAGCTGCAAGTGCGTATCGTCGAGGCGGAGCGGTGTGCGCAAGTCGTTCCCATCTACATTGCTGATCACAAGAAAACGCTGCTTGAAACGGCCATCGATGACGCTCGTCAGCAGCGCGTCGCAGCGCAGGGACGCGGCGAGGCCCTCAAGCAGCGCCTCGCTCAACTGATGCAGCAGCAAATTGACTTGAGCGTTGCCATGCAAAATGACCAGGTTGGCCAGCACATACGCCAGATCGAGCAGGATATCCAGGTGCTGAATGAGCAGCAAGCAAGCAAGAAGAAACAGGCAGAGCTGTATAATACGCATGCACGCGTGGTCAACCTGCCGGAGTGCGGCGATGAAACAACGTTCCTGGCGAACGCGCGGCAGGCAACCATGCTGCTGGCACAGGTCGCGCAGCGTTCCACTGCACTTACTGGCCAGCGCGACGAACAAAAACAGCAGGAGGCATCGCTCACAGCCACGCTGCGTGGACTCATGGAGGAACTGGCTTCGCTGCAGCAGCGCAAGAGCCAGATTCCCAGCGAAGATATCCGCTTACGTTCGCTGATTGTGCAGGCGCTCGAGATCCCGGAAGGCGAGCTGCCTTTCACCGGTGAACTGCTGCGTGTTCGCGATAGCGCGCGGCAATGGGAACCGGCCATAGAGCGACTGCTACACGGCTTTGGGCGGCAGCTGCTCGTACCAGAACAGCACTACCAGCAGATCAGCCGCTTCGTGGATCAGACGAACCTGCACGGGCGACTCATTTATCACCGGATGCGTGGACCCCGAACACCGCGCAACAACGCGGCAATTGAGCGCAACTTGCTCTTCTTCAAGCTTGAAATCAAACCGGACACCGAGTTCACCAACTGGCTTACTGCCGAACTCATCGACGCCTATGACTACGTGTGCTGTGAGACGCTGGAAGAATTCCAGCAGGCACGCCGCGCACTCACCATCAACGGCCAGATCAAGCACAGCGCGGCCCGCCATGAGAAAGATGATCGCTCTTCCCTCGGCGACCGCAAGCGGTATGTCCTCGGGTGGAGCAACGCCCAGAAAATAGAGGCCATCTCGGTGGAACTCACCGCGCAGCGGAAGGCGCTAGAGACGATCAAAGCCCGCATCGAGCGGATCGAACAGGCACAAAAATTCGAGCAAAAACGCGAGCAGGCGCTGCAACAGATGCTCCAGTTTACCTCGTTCGCGCTGATCGATTGGCGGACTGACGAGCAGCACCGCAACAGCTTGCTGGCCCAGAAACGCGAACTTGAAACCAGTGCTGATCACCTGGCAGAGCTACGCCACCAGCGCGACGAGGTCACAAGACAGCACCGCGAACACCAGCAGGAGCGAGACAACGTAAATGCGACCATCACCACGCTCGATAACGCCATTGCCAGGTACCAACAGCAGCACTCCGCCTGTCATGTGACGTTGCAAGCCGCCGCGCATATTAACATTTCGACCTACGTAGCGCAGATTGAGAAAGACCACAAAAACACCACACTGACAATTGAGAACGCTGATGATGTTCGAGAAAAAATGGCCCAGTTCTATCGCGCTCGTGCCACCTCTTTGCGAGGACTAGTTACGCCATTGATGAGCAAAATCATTGGCTTGATGAACGATTTCAAGCAAACCAGCCCAACTATTGCTCACGAGCTCGATGCATCGATAGAGGCTATTACTGCATACCGGCACCACTACGAGCAGATTCGTCGCGAGGATTTGCCGCGCTACCGCAGGCGCTTCAAAGAATTGCTCGATGAGAAAGTGATCACCAATATCAGCGTCTTCAAGGCGGCATTAGAGCGGCAAATCGAGGATATTAAAAAGAGCATTGGCAGCCTCAACGACTCGCTGCTCCAGATTGATTATACACCATCGACCTACATCCAGCTTTGCTTTGACCAGACGCGCGATAGTGAGGTTCGTGACTTCAGAACCCAGCTGCGCGCCTGCCTACCGGACGTGACACAGCCGCGCACAGCCGAAGCGAACGAGGCCAGTTTCCAGCGCATCCAGGCACTGATCCGGCGCTTCGAGCAAGAAGAACGCTGGACGGCGAAGGTGACAGATGTGCGCAACTGGCTCGACTTTTCCGCCGAGGAGCGCTATCGCGAAGACGATACCACCAAGAATTACTATAACGACTCTTCTGGCAGGTCCGGCGGGCAGAAGACGAAGCTCGCTTATACCATCCTTGCCTCCGCCATTGCTTACCAGTACGGTCTTGACCAACAGGAGGAGCGAAAACAGGCTTTCCGCTTTGTCGTCATCGACGAGGCGTTCGTCCGCTCGGATGAGATGAATGCACGCTACGCAATGGAACTCTTTAAGCAGCTTGACCTGCAACTGCTGGTTCTGACGCCGCTTGATAAGATCCACGTGATTGAGCCGTATATCAACGCGTGCCATTATGTAGCCAACAACCAGGAAGAAAACGACTCGAAGGTGTACAATTTCACCATTAGCGAGTACTTTGAGCACAAACAGGCTCTACAGGCAGGAGTGCTTCCGCTCCGACTGACTGAGCCGCAGGGTAGCCGCGCCAGCGGCGTTGTCAGTCGGAATACGGAGCTAAAGTATTGGTGATTACGCCAGGTGATATACGACAGAAAGCGGCGCGGCTCTACCTGCCATTCCTGCGCGCATGGCTGCAAGAAGAGGCGTTCTTCCCGGTAGACTTTCCAGTGGGCAAGCTGCCAACGGATTATTTGGAATTACGCAAAGGGGTACGCGACTTGCAAGTGCAGTCCAAAGAGCAGCGCGGCTACGGTTATGCCCTTGAATACCAGGTGCAGCAGAAGCGGTTCTCTGGACCACAGACCTTGCCAGTGCGGGTAGTCATCGAAACGGAGCAGGATTTCTTGCGCCTCATCGCGAAAGAAGCAGAGTTCGGCCTATTCCGGCGGGATATCGCGCTGATTCGCGCACAGCTGCCTCAACTGGAAAACTGGATGAGGCGATACCCACAGCGAGTCATTGAGCAGCACGAAATTTGGATAGGCCTGCTCGCAGTGTGCCACTATTTCCTGGAGCATCCCAGGCCACAAATATACATACGCGAGCTGCCGGTCAACGTGCATACCAAGTTTATTGAGCAGCATCGCGGCATTGTACGAGAGCTACTGGAGCAGGTTCTCCCGGCAGAGGCAATGATACCAGAGGCGATAACGTTTGAGCAGCGATTTGGACTGCGCGAGAAAGAGCCGCTGGTGCGGGTGCGTTTGCTGGATGAGCAACTAAACAAACGGTACAGGCTGCCGCTCACTGAATTGAGCGTTCCGGCCTCGCAGTTCACGACGCTTGACCTGCTGCGCGGGCAGCGCTGCATCGTCACTGAAAACGAAATGACATTTCTTACGCTGCCACCCCAACGGGACACCTTCGTTCTTTTCGGCGGCGGTTTCATGGTCCACAACCTGGGCCGTGTCCCGTGGCTGGCCGAGTGCCCCATCTTCTATTGGGGCGACCTGGACGCGCAGGGCTTCCAGATTCTGTCACGCTTGCGGGCGGTGTTCCCGCACGTAACTTCGGTGATGATGGACCAGGAAACGCTCTCCATCTTCGCCGATTTCTGCGTCGAAGGTACGTCCTGCCCCATACAACACCTGCCACATTTAACACCTGAAGAACACACCCTCTTCGTTCACCTGGCCAGGGAAGGCATTCGCCTGGAACAGGAGCGCATCAGCCATGCTTACGCGCTAGAACAGTTCGAGCGCGTAATAAGCTGGAACATAGGATGAGCCCTTACTGGTCCAGGGTCGCAAACAGGTTGTTCAGTGACTCCGCCAGCGTGGGATGAGCGAAGACGGCATCGCGCAGGACAGTATAGGGCACTTTACCCATCATGGCCATCTGCAATATGGCCATGATCTCGCCTCCTTCGATGCCCAGGACCGCGCAACCCAGAATCTGCCCGTCACTGGCATCTACCACGGCTTTCATGAAGCCGCGCGGCTCGTCCGTTTCCAGGGCGCGAGCTACATAATTCATGGGCATCGTGGCTACTTTGATATTGCGATCATGAGCACGGGCCTCGGTTTCAGTCAGTCCTACCCGGCCCAGCTGCGGGTCAATGAAGACGGTGTAGGGCACGAGCCGCTCGCGTGTAGTGGCGCTGCCACCTTCGAGCAGGTTTGTACGAATAATGCGGAAATCGTCGTAAGAGATGTGGGTGAAGGCGGGGCCACCTTTCACGTCACCCAGCGCATAGATGCCCGGCACATTGGTCTCCAACCGCTCGTTTACCTGGATAGAGCCGCGTTTGTCCACCTGCACACCCACTGCCGCCAGGTTGAGCCAATCGGAGTTGGGGACCCGACCCGCGGCCAGGAGCAGGTGCGACCCATTAAGAGTACGTTCCCCGGCAGGTGTATGTACGGTCAGTTGAATAGCGCCGCCAGCTAGCTGCTCTACCTGTACCGGAGTAGTCTCCAGCAAGACCTCGATGCCGTCCTCGCGCATGATTTTTGCTACCTCGCCAGCCACATCCGGGTCTTCACGGTTCAGCAAATACTTTCCCCGCTGCACAATAGTTACCTGGCTGCCGAAGCGACGAAACATCTGGCCAAATTCCAGCCCGACATAGCCACCACCTATCACCAGCAAATGCTCTGGCACTATGTCCAGTTCCATGATCGATGTCGAGTCCAGCGCAGATACCCGATCCAGTCCATTTAAGTGAGGTTTTGATGGTCGATCGCCAGTATTAAGAAAAATAGTGCCGGCGGTTAATTGGCGGGTCTCACCATTGGTCAGGCGGACCTCCACTAGCTTCGGACCAGTAAAGCGAGCTTCTCCCATCACCAGGTCCACGCCCTCGGTACTTTCGATGCGCTGCTGGCTGCCATTGCGAAAGCTTTCTACGATGTCCCGTTTGCGCTGCCGCACCACAGTCATATCCACTGTTACAGGGCCAGTATGTACACCATAGTCAGCGGCACGCCGGGCCAGGTAGGCCACACGTGCACTGGCAACCATTGTTTTAGTAGGCGTGCAACCTTCGTTGATGCAGGTACCTCCTACATGCACTCGCTCGATAATGGCAGTTTTCCACCCGGCTCGCGCCAAAGCGGTGGAGAGAGGGCCCCCGGCCTGACCCGCGCCGATTACAATGGCATCATATTGTGTTGTTGTCACCTGTTTTCACCTCCAAGTTTCTTGTTACGTGTTCCTTCAACTACCATTGTACTCTACTTGTCAGGTACCCCAGCCCTGAAGGGCTGATTCTTACCCACATTTTTGGGAAGCCGCCTGGCATTTAGCTCTAGAAAGCAGAGATTTTGCCAATCCCTACAATACAAGTCAGCTTGCCAGGCTCTTTCACAAAATCGGTTTGTTAAATGTGGGTAAAAGACAGGCCTTTAGGCAGGGGACTCCACGCCGCTTATTGTTGAGCGCCGCCTTTCTGGCGGGAACGTGCGTGGCACGAAAGATGGCAGCATGACGCACACGTTTCCAGCCATTTCGCGCGGGAACCTGTGTCGGCGGGACGTGCGCCGATCTTATTTCACCACGCGGAACGAGAGATGGGTGGCTCCCGGTGTCTCAAGCGTTCGTATGTGTTCCAGGTGGATCGGCTCTGAGCCCAGATGATCGAAGAGGCGCACACCCTCCCCCAGCAGCACATGAGCAATGCTCATATTCAATTCGTCGAGCAGACCCGCCTTCAAGGCTTGTTGGACCGAGCTTGCCCCATGAAGGGCCACATTTTTCTCGCCTGCGAGCTCCTGTGCTTTCGCCATCGCGCTTTGGATGCCATCGGTGACAAAGTAAAATTGCGTCTTGCCCTTTTTCACGGGTTCTCGCACCTGCGATTGCATGACAATCACCGGCCAGTCGGGAGCCGTGCCGTCAGGAAAGACCCACCCCTGCTCACCGTCAATCTCATCGAAGCTTCTGTGCCCCATGATCACCGCGCCAGTCTCGCCCAGCGTATCGCCCACAACTTCATGAAACTGTTCCATTGCCCTTCCCATCCAGGCGAATACCTGTGACACGTCA
>WNGP01004790.1_pt1 | contig 13716 bp, 8 predicted proteins | sample 5407671 | NCBI WGS metagenome assembly WNGP01 (sample SAMN13153381, study PRJNA577476) | soil metagenome | isolation source: 40 cm soil or saprolite under Garry oak tree replicate 2 | place: USA:California | collected 2016-06-15 | reverse complement strand
AAAATCTTTCACGTACGCGCGCTAGGCGCGGAAGTGCGCATCGTCCGTTCGGACGTGACCCGGGGTCATCCGGAGTACTATCAAGACGTGGCCGCGCGACTTGCTGACGAAATTCCGGGCGGATTTTATGTGAACCAATTTGGCAATCCGGCGAATCCGCTTGCGCATGAGCGCACGACCGGTCCGGAAATTTGGGAACAAATGCGCCATGATGTCGACGCAATCGTAGTCGGCGTCGGCTCAGGCGGGACGCTGACGGGGCTTGGCCGATTCTTTAACCGCGTTAAACCGCGGCGCGGGATCGAGATGGTGCTGGCCGATCCGACCGGGTCTGTGTTGTACGAATATGTCAAGACTGGCAAACTGGTTGAGTCCGGAAGTTGGGCAGTTGAAGGAATCGGGGAAGATTTTATTCCGGAAATAGCTGACATGTCAATCGTTACGGATGCGTTTGAAATCGACGATAAGGAAAGTTTTGCGACCGCGCGTGAACTGCTGCAGAAAGAAGGGATTCTCGGAGGTTCGTCCACCGGCACTCTTGTGGCGGGCGCGCTTCGTTACTGCCGCCAGCAAAAGAAACGCAAACGCGTTGTGACTTTTGTGGCGGACACCGGAAACAAGTATCTCTCGAAAATGTTCAATGACTTCTGGATGGCGGAGCAGGGATTTATTCATCGCCCGCCACACGGCGATTTGAGTGACCTGATTTCGCATCGCTACGAAGCCGGTGAAGTCATTTCAATCGGTCCAGACGACACGTTATTGACAGCTTTCAAACGCATGCGCGACTCGGATGTTTCACAGCTCCCAGTTGTCAACGTAAGCGGTCGGCCGATTGGCATTATCGATGAATCCGATCTTCTGGTGAAAGTGCATCGCGATCCGGGGCATTTTAATGATCCAGTGAAAAATGCGATGACCGACCGGCTCGAAACGCTTTCACCGAGTGCGAAGATCAAAGACTTGCTTGATGTGTTCGATCGTGGCCGCGTCGCAATCGTCATGAAAGGCGACAAATTCCTCGGCCTCGTTACGCGCACCGATCTGCTCTCTTATTTGCGGCTGCACATGCCGAAAGAGTCCGTGCCGCCAGCACGCGAACATTTGTAACACATGCCTCCCGATTGTGACCAATTCCAATCGCGAGCCGGAGGCTTGCGTTCTTTTCAACAGGCTGGAAGCCTGTGCTACGCGACATGAAAAGGCAACAAGGCTTTGCCACGCGCGCGATTCACGCCGGACAGAAACCCGATCCCTCCACTGGCGCGATCATGACGCCGATCTACGCAACATCAACTTATGTGCAGGAAAGCCCCGGCAAACACAAAGGCTACGATTATTCACGCTCTATCAATCCGACCCGCAGTGCTTACGAGCGCTGCGTCGCCGATTTGGAGAGCGGTACGCGCGGGTTCGCGTTCGCTTCCGGGTGCGCTGCTGCCGCTACGATTCTCGACGCACTCGAGAGCGGCTCGCACATCGTGGTGAGTGACGATGTTTATGGCGGGACGTTTCGTCTTTTTGAGCGCGTGCGCCGCCGTTCCGCCAATCTCGATTTTACATTTGTCGATTTAAACGACGCAAGAGATTTCGAGGCCGAAATTAAACCGAACACACGGATGATCTGGATTGAGACGCCGAGCAATCCGCTTTTGAAACTGATTGATCTCGAAGCGATCGCGAAAACCGCTCGTGAGAGCAACATTATCTCTGTATGCGACAACACTTTCGCGAGCCCCTGGATTCAACGTCCCATCGAGCTGGGATTCGACGTGGTGGTTCATTCAGCGACGAAATACTTGAATGGACACTCAGACCTGGTTGGGGGTATCACCGTCGTCGGTGAAAACAAGGAGCTTGGCGACAAGATTGCGTTTCTGCAAAACGCCGTCGGCGCTATCGCGGGACCATTCGATAGTTTCCTTGCGCTGCGAGGCTTGAAAACGCTTGCCCTTCGCATGGAGCGGCACTGCGCAAATGCAATCGAGATCGCGCGCTGGTTGGAGGAGGAGCCGAAAGTAAAATCGGTGAGTTATCCCGGTCTCAAATCGCATCCGCAACACGATCTCGCTCGACAGCAGATGCGCGGCTTTGGCGGGATGATCACTATCGTGTTGAAAACCGATCTCGAAGGCACGAAGCGTTTTCTGGAGAACACGGAGCTGTTTGCCCTCGCGGAAAGTTTGGGCGGCGTCGAGAGCCTGATCAACCATCCCGCGCTCATGACCCACGCTTCGGTTCCGAAAGAGCAGCGTGATGCGCTCGGTGTGACCGACTCACTTGTTAGGCTTTCCGTCGGCATCGAGGACGTGCGCGATTTGATCGAGGATCTGAAAAACGCTTTCGAGGCGATTTGACGTTAGCGTAGGCATCCTGCCTATGATCAATTTGGATTCACAGCCAGCACGGCTGGGTTACGAGAATGGGCAACACAATTTTCGCGTCACGACGTTTGGTGAATCGCACGGCGGCGGCATCGGCGTCGTGATTGATGGCTGCCCGCCGAAGATCGACATCAGCGAAGCGGAGATTCAGCACGAGTTGGACCGCCGCCGGCCGGGTCAAAGCAATATCACGACGCAACGAAAGGAGGAGGACCGCTGCGAAATTCTCTCCGGAGTTTTCGAGGGACGAACACTCGGCACTCCAATCGCGATCCTCGTGCGCAACAAAGACGCGCGGGCGGAGGACTACACAGAGATCGCGAGAAAATTTCGGCCATCACACGCTGATTTTACCTACGAGGCGAAGTATGGGATTCGGAACTGGCAGGGCGGCGGTCGCGCGTCGGCGCGTGAGACGATTGGTCGCGTCGCCGCGGGCATAGTCGCGAAAAAGACATTGTCGACCTTATATCCGAGATTCGAGATCGTCGCGTACGTCGCGCAGATTCATGAGATCGTCGCGAAGATCAATCGTTCCAGGATTACAATGAAGGAGGTGGAGAAGAATGCGGTGCGCTGCCCGGATGCAGCAGCAGCCAAAAAGATGGTCGCGCTCATCGAACGAATTCGCGATAAGGGAGATTCGGTGGGCGGCGTGATTGAGTGCGTCGTTCGTAGTCTTCCAGCCGGACTCGGTGAACCGGTTTTCGATAAGCTCGAGGCGGATCTGGCGAAGGCGATGATGAGTCTGCCGGCAACCAAAGGATTCGAGATCGGTTCCGGGTTTGCCGCGACGCGCATGCGCGGTTCCGAGCACAACGATCCATTTGAAATGCGCGACGGGAAAATTCGCACAACAACGAACAACTCTGGCGGTGTCCAGGGCGGGATCAGCAACGGCGAAGAGATTTACTTTCGGGTCGCCTTTAAGCCGACTGCGACGATCGCACACGAACAGAAAACCGTTAGCACATCACATGAACAAACGAGCCTCGCGGCGCGTGGACGCCATGATCCATGTGTTTTGCCGCGCGCGGTGCCAATTGTGGAAGCGATGGCGGCACTCGTGCTTTGCGACCACGCGCTACGGCAGCAAGCGATTAGTTTGCCCGCTTCGTCGAAGTGAGACCCGAACTGCAGACGGTGGCCGGTTCGCCGCTTTGGCAAGCGGTCTTTATTTCATTTGGCGTCGTTTTGGTCTTGTTCGAAGTGGTGCGCGGCTGGCGACTCGGCCTGATGCGGCAACTTGTGCGCGTCGCCGCCCTGGCCACGGCCTATGCAGCTGCATTTTACTGCGGCCGGTTGCTCGTTCCGCTGGTGCGACCATTTTTGAAAATGCCGGATATCGTGCTGTCGATCTTAGGCGGCGCCGTGCTCGCCCTCGTCGTATACGCGTCTATCACCTCTCTCGGAATGATTTTTTTCCGACGCACCGGCCAACAGAACGCAAGTTTGCTCCGGTTGATTTATGCAGTCAGCGGGGCCGTGATCGGATTATTTTTTGGCGCGTTTTTGTTCTGGATGATCGTGGTGAGCGTTCGTGCCATTGGCGCGCTGGCCGATGCGCAGCTCCGCGGTCGATCAAATTCTTCAGCCGCGGGCCTACACGCTTTTGAAGTGCGACGACATCCTTTTCCGGCGCCCGAAGGAGAATCGACGCTGGCGGCATCGCTGACGCGATTGAAGAATTCGCTCGAGCTTGGGGCTATCGGAAACGCGATTACGCGAACGGACCCCGTTCCCTCGAAAACTTATGAGATGCTCGGGAAAGTCGGAAACGTATTTTCCAATCCCGAAAGCGCGCAGAAATTTCTCACATTCCCAGGGGCACATGAGTTGAGCGAGCATCCGAAAATTGTCGCTTTACGAGACGATCCAGAAATTTCTGACATGATTGCGCAGGGACGTTTTCTCGATCTTTTGCAGGACCAGCGCATCATCGACGCGGCGAATGATCCGGCGCTCGCCAGCCAGATCAAAAAATTCGACCTCCAGAAGGCCCTGGATTATGCAACCCGGAAGTAATTGCAATGCAGTACATCACCACCATTGGACTCGAAGTGCACGTCCAGCTTAAGACGCGCTCGAAAATGTTTTGCGCCTCTCCGGTTGAATTCGGCGCTGAGCCGAACACACACACATGTCCCGTCTGCCTAGGTCTGCCCGGTGCTTTGCCGGTGATGAATCATGAAGCGCTGCGCATGACAGCGCTCACCGGATTAATGCTCGGATGTGACATCGCTGCGATCTGTAAATTCGATCGGAAAAATTATTTCTATCCGGACATGCCGAAGAATTATCAAATCTCACAATACGACATGCCGCTGTGCACGAACGGCAGCGTGCCTCTGCACGATCTCGCGTATCCGAAGGACGCGCAGAAAAATATCGCCACGCCAGACAAGGAAGTGCCCCTCGTGCGGATTCATCTGGAGGAGGACGTGGCCAAAAGTTTTCATTTTGAAACGTACACAGGCATCGATTTCAACCGGGCCGGCACGCCATTGATGGAGATCGTGAGCCAGCCCGAAATCAATTCGCCAGAAGAAGCATTCGCGTTTCTGACTTCGCTCAAACAAATCTTGATCTACGGCGCGGTTAGCGATGCCGACATGGAGAAGGGGCAGCTTCGTTGCGATTGCAATGTTTCTGTCCGGCCCGAAGCGCAGGCTGAACTCGGCGCAAAAATCGAGATCAAAAATATGAATTCGATCAGTGGTGTGCGGCGTGCTCTAGCTTATGAAATCCAACGCCAGGTCGATGCGCTCGAACGTGGTGAAAAGCTAGAACAGGAAACGCGTGGCTGGGACGACGCGGCTACGGAAACATTTCTCATGCGGACAAAGGAATTTGCCCACGATTACCGCTATTTTCCCGATCCGGATTTGGTGCCGGTGAAAACCGAGGTTTTGCTGCCAGATGCGCGTGCGCGCATACCAGAATTACCGAAAGCGAAACGCGCCAGATTTGTCCAGCAGTATCAAGTGAGTCCCTACGACGCCGGCGTCTTGGCGAACGATCTGGAACTTGCTCGCTATTTCGAAGCTGCAGCAAAGGGCGCACGCAAATCGAAGAACATTGCGAACTGGATCCTCAATGACCTGCAAAATGCGCTGAGCACCGCCGGGAAAACGATCAGCGATTGTCCGATTCGGCCGGAGGCGCTCGACGAGCTGGTCAATCTAATCGACGGCGGGCAAATCAGTGGCAAACAAGGCAAGGAGGTTTTCGCGGAAATGTTTGCGAGCGGCAAACGTGCGGCTGAGATCGTCAAGGAAAAAGGGATCGAGCAACTGAGCGACGCCAGGGCAATCGAGGCATTCTGCGATCAGGTGATCGCGGCCAACCCGAAGCCCGCTGCTGATTTCAAGGCGGGCAACGCTGCGTCGCTTAATTTTCTCAAAGGACAGGTGATGAAGCTTTCCAAAGGAAAAGCCAACCCGCAGTTGGCCGGCGAAATTTTGGAGCGCAAGTTGAGCTAGCGCATACCTCTGGCTTGCCCCTTTGTCATTCTGCGCGGAGTCGAGGAATCTCTTACTGTGCAACAGACAGCAATAAGAGATGTCTCGACTTCGCTCGACATGACAAAAAGGGTTGCGGCAATGAACTTGTCTCGTGCGCATCCTGATCGCTCCCGATAAATTCAAAGGCTCGCTTGGCGCGCGGGAAGTCGCCGAGAATATCGCAACTGGTCTGCGCGATATTTTATCTGACGCAAAGATCGACATCGTGCCGATGGCAGACGGCGGTGAAGGCACGGCCGAAGTTATTTATGACGCGCTCGGTGGTTCCGGGGTGAATTGTCCGGCGCATGATCCGCTCGGCCGCGAGATCGAGGCGCGTTACGTCTGGATCGAGGAAGACAAACTCGCAATCGTGGAAATGAGCGAAGTCGCCGGAATGCATCGGCTTTCCGAAAATCAACGCGATCCACTTCGCGCGAACACTTTCGGCGTTGGCGAAGTGCTGCTTGATGCGGCGCAACGCGGCGTGGATCAAATCATTATCGGACTTGGCGGCAGCGCGACCAACGATGGCGGCTTTGGAATGGCAAGAGCGCTTGGGTTTCGATTTTTTGCCGGAGAACAAGAACTCACGCACGCAGTGAGCGATCTGCAAGCGCTCACGAGGATCGAAAGGCCAAAAGCAGTGTCGCTACCGAAAATCATTGCGGCAGTCGATGTGCGAAATCCGTTGCTGGGCGAAAACGGAGCAACGCGAGTGTTCGGCCCGCAGAAGGGCGCGAGCGGAGACAAGATCGATAAGTTGGAGGCCGCACTGACGAAACTCGCTGATGTTGTCGCCAAAACCTTTAAGAAAGATTTTCGCGACGAACGGGGTGCAGGTGCGGCCGGTGGACTCGGCTTTGGGCTTGTGAGTTTTTGCGGCGCCAAAATTCGGCCGGGATTCGATGTTGTAGCGGAATCGATCGGGTTCGAATCGAAAATAAAAGATGTGGATGTTGTGATTACGGGTGAGGGGAGCCTGGATCGGCAAACGCTCGAGGGGAAAACGGCGGCCGGAGTGGCGTGGCTCGCGCGGAAATTAGGCAAGCGCGTTTTCGCAATTGTTGGGCGTGCGAGCGAAGATCGACGCGTGCGGGAAATTTTCGATGGGGTTTACGAGAACGCGCAACCCGGAATGAGCGAAAAGGAAAACATGGCGCGCGCCGCAGAGCTGCTGCGGGAAAACGCGCGAGAGTTGGCGAAGAAATTGTAGGGCGTCTCTGTGAAACGCCGGATTATAGAATGGCGTCTGTCAGAGGCGTCCTACAATTTTCGCGAAGCGTAAAATTCGCGGAAGTATTTTGCTGTTTCCACGTAGCTCCAGGCCCAGCGGGTGATGTCGTTTTGCTCGTCAAGGCTGAGTGCACGCCTGATTTTAGCGGGAGAGCCGAGGACGAGCGAGCCAGGGGGAATTTTCGTTCCCAGAGTAACGAGTGCATTAGCGCCGATAATGGAACGTGCACCCACTTCAACATCATCGAGAATGATCGCGCCCATCCCGACAAGGACTTCATTGTCGATCTTGCATGCGTGCACGATGGCGCTGTGACCGACGGTGACCAGTTCGCCCATTGTTGTCGGATAACTCGTATCGAGGTGGACGACGGCATTGTCCTGAATGTTCGAGCGCGGCCCGATGATGATACGGTTGATGTCGCCGCGTAACACGGCGCCGTACCAAACGCTCGATTGTTCTGCGAGGGTGACATCGCCAATTACTGTTGCGCTGGGAACGATCCAGGCGCTTGGATGGATCGTGGGTCCTTTATTTAAACGCGCGGCAATGCCGGAGTGTCCAGTAGGCAGTGGGTCTGGATCGATATGCATTTCGGGATTAACGTCTAACGCCAAAAGCCGAACGTCCAACATTGAATGACAGAATGAGGTTTCTTATTCTGGCGCCTCGATGATTGTAAACGCCGCATGCATCAACTCCCTCCAGAACAATTGACGCCGTTTGTTTTTTCCGATCCGGCCGGTAAACGCTGGCCGCGTTTGCGACTGATTTTGCTCGTCGCAGGAGTGCTCTTTTTTCTCGGGACGGTGCTGTTTGTCCAAACGCTTTTTGTTGCACCACAAATGAGAATTCCTTTTTCCTTGCGGCAGTTGAAAGGCCAGTTGAAAGCACTGCAAAAGGAAAATCCGGCTGGGCAATTTTCTCCGGGTTCTCTGCTCTGGCAAAAATTTGGCCAGGCCCGACAAGCGGCGAAAAAGCTCGGCGGCCCAGCGCCGACACCCCCGACGCGCCCCCGCAAAAAATCGCCGGAGAACGAAGTACGGCTCGCATTCTATACGAATGGGGACCCGTACAGTTACGCGTCGCTCCAACAGCATGCGGCGCAGATCACGCACGTCTGTCCGGAATGGATGACTGTTACCAACGGCATGGGCGATTTGCAGATTGACGCGGATTCGCGGGTGCCGAAGCTCGCTGCAAACAAAGGCGTCGCACTCATGCCGTTGCTGACCAATCTGGTTGGCGATACGTGGCAGCCGGAAGCGATTGAGAATCTGGCGCACGGCCCGCAAGATCGGCAAGAGCGATTTATCGGCAATGTGCTAGCGGTTTTGCGCAACGCGAAGGCCGCCGGAGTGGTGGTCGATTGGGAGCAACTCGATCCAGCCTACAAGAAAGACATCACTGGATTCATCGACAAGTTCGCCGACGCGTTGCACGACGACAATAAACAACTGTGGCTCTGCGTTCAGCCCGGGCAGGAGCTGGATTACATCGACTTCGATGTTCTTGCGGACAACGTCGATCGTTTTGTGGCAATGTTGTTTGATGAGACGTCCGACGTCGATCCGCCCGGCCCACTAGGATCACGCTCGTGGTTCGAAGGTTGGCTGCACGTTCTACTGGAAGGTTCCGACCACAAACAGTGGATCATCGCGCTCGGCAGCTACGGATACGATTGGACGATCGGCGGGAAAAAGGCGGAGCTGATCAGTTTCCCCGAAGCGATGAGTCGCGCCAATGATGCGGAAGTCGGAAGCGCGGAAGTGAAGGCTCCGGGCTACAGTCCATATTTTTATTTTGAAGACGGAGACAAGGAGCATGCCGTCTGGTTCCTCGACGCCGTAACCTTCCTCAATCAGTTGCGCGAACTGCGCGACCAAAAGGCGGGTGGGTTTGCGGTCTATCGGCTCGGCAGCGAAGACCCAGCGATCTGGGACGCCTTAAGCGTGCCGCGTGACTTCAAAATCGACAACCAAACGCGCGGGTCGCTCGAAGTTTTAAAGGGCACGGACACGATTACGGACGTGGGCGACGGCGAAATTGTAACCGTTGATGAGAGCCGCTCTGATGGGAGGCGAAATCTCGCGGTCGATCCGGAAGGTTATCTCACCGCGAAGTACGTAAAATTCCCAGAGTTCCCGACGCTTTATCATCAAGGCGCAGGCGGTGAGCATCAAGTCGCGATTACTTTTGATGACGGGCCGGATCCGCGGTGGACGCCAAAGATCTTGGACATTTTAAAAGCGGCGAACGTCAAGGCGGCGTTTTTCCTCGTTGGGGTAAACGCCGAGCATCACCCAAGCCTTGTGCAACGAATTGTGAATGAAGGGCACGAAATCGGGAACCACACTTATTATCATCCCAACCTGGCGCTGTGCTGGCCCGAGCATATCCGGCTTGAACTGAACGCTACGCAGCTTTTGCTCGAAACGATAACGGGTCGGGCGACAACGTTATTCCGTCCACCTTACGCGGCCGATACCAGTCCATCGCAGCTAAGTGAGCTGACTCCGCTGCAAATTGCGGAAGACCTTAACTATCTCGTGGTTTTGGAGAGCATCGATCCACAAGATTGGGCGAAACCGGGCGCCGACGTCATCCTGCAGCGCGTGAAACAACAACGCCGCGATGGCAGCATTATTTTGCTGCACGATGCGGGCGGCGATCGTTCGCAGACTGTCGCAGCGCTCCCGCGCATTTTGGATTGGCTGCATACGCGGGGCGACACGGTGGTGCCATTGAGCACGCTGCTTGGAACAACGCGCGACGCTGTTATGCCGCCGTTGCAGCAAAGTTCGCAATCGCTCACGCGCCTCGTCAGCAGCACTGGGTTTCGCGTTTATCATGGAATCGAGGAATTTCTCTGGGCGTTTATGATTGTGGCGACGGCGCTCGTGGTCATCCGCACGCTCGTTGTGATCTGGCTGGCCTATCGTTTTCGACGGGGACCGAAAGCGGATTTTGCTGCGCCAGTCAGTGTCGTGATGGCTGCTTACAACGAAGGGAAAGTGATTACGGAAACTTTACGCGCGCTTTTTGCCAGCGACTACAAAGGCGAAATCGAAGTCATTGTTGTTGACGACGGTTCGCATGATGAGACCGCTGCCGAAGTTGAGCGCGTGGCGCATGTTGATCCACGCGTTCGTTTGTTGCAACAGGAGAACCGCGGTAAAGCGCGCGCACTGCAGCATGGTCTGGCTGCAGCGCGTCACGGGATCGTGGTCTTCATCGATGCCGATACGCAATGTCAGCCTGACACTCTCCCACGCTTGCTTGAACCGTTTGCCGATGCGCGCATCGGCGCGGTTTCGGGTCACGCGAAGGTTGGAAACTTGCGCACATTCATCGCGCGCTGTCAGGCGCTGGAGTACACCTGCGGTTTCAATCTCGATCGGCGCGCTTATAATCGCTGGAATTGCATTACGGTGGTGCCCGGCGCGATCAGTGCCATTCGCAAAGATGCGATCGATGAAGCAGGCGGCCTGAGTTTGCAAACGCTCGCAGAAGATACCGACCTCACGTTGTCGCTGCACAAACATCGACAACGGATCGTCTATGTGCCCGGTGCGATCGCCTGGACGGAAGCGCCCGAAAGCGTGCGCACGCTCGCTCGGCAGCGTTTTCGTTGGGCCTACGGGACGCTGCAATGTCTTTGGAAACATCGCGACATGGTGTTCAACTGGAATTATCGCGCGCTCGGCTGGTTTAGTCTGCCAAGCATCTGGTTTTTCCAGATCATTCTCGTGGCCATCACGCCGATGGTGGATTTGTTTTTGCTCGCCTCACTGCCATTTGGTGCATGGAGCGCGGTGATGCCATTCGTCATCACTTTCCTGGCGATGGACCTGATTCTCGCGACGCTCGCTTGCATTCTCGAGCGCGAACCGATCGTACGCGCCTGGCGGATTCTTCCCATGCGGCTGATTTATCGTCCGATGCTGAGCTATTGCATCTGGAAAGCGATCTTGCGCGCGGTGAAAGGTGCATGGGTGAGTTGGGGCAAACTCGAGCGCACAGCCAGTGTGCCAGTGCGTGCGTAGCAGGGGAACCTAAACTGCGTCCCCCGATTGCCGTCCGGAATCACAAGTCTGGAACGTATCCACGTAATACGGAGAGCGAATAGGGTGGCAATTCGTACGAGGGAGACGCCAGGCGACGAACGTGTGCAGGCGGCATGCTGCGGATGGGATGGCCGTTTTGTGCATCATCGTGCCACGCGTACTGCTGCCGCGAGAACTGAACGACATCGACTTTGACGGCAAATGTAACTGAATTGCCCGCCAACTTAAATTTCACCTCCAATCGCACCGAACGTTTCGGATCTTTGTTGATTGCGAGAATCGCCCATTGCTTGTCCGGCCGGCGTAGCGCGTAGATGCTAACTGAAAGCGCCGATCTTGAGCCATGCTGTTCGATGCTTGCCGGAAATAAGTCGTGAGCCTTATTCGTAGGCTGCATCCATTCTTTCGTAATGACTTGGGCGGCATAGTAACCGGATAAGCGATTAAGTTGGTTACCGTTTGGGCTCATCTGCAGCATCATGAGATTGCCCCAGGAACACTTGAGTTCATCTGTCAGATAGTTTGGCTCATATCCATATTGGTAAGGTTTGGAGCCGCCCAGTGTTAGGAATGTCCCGACTGTATCCGCGTTGAAAAGCGCGCCTTCAATGTCCACTTCGTGGCGACCGGCAAACACAGAATAGCCAAATTCCGTCATAACCCATGGAATCTCGGTAGGAACTCCATCCGCTCGCAAGCTGGTCATCATGGCGCGCAAACGTTTTGGGATTTCCAATAGCTGCGGCGCCGCATCCGAGCAGATGTCGTCGAAGGGATAGAATTCAAACGAGAAAAAGTCGAAGCGGCATCCTGCTGCATGAGCGTAATTGAGGAAGCGGTTCATCCAGGAACAGTTGCCGGACACGTCAGGCCACGTGAGTAATTGCGACTCGAAATTCTGCAGGCTCGGTCCTCCGAGTTTGAGATTCGGAGACAGCTCCGATAGCCGGTGGGCGACTGCTGCGTAAAGCGCTGCATAATCCTCCGGCAAAGTCCACTGGCCGTCAGGTTCTTCGCCTAGCTCGATCCCTTCGAGAGGATATTGCCGTTTCAAAAGATACTTGATCTCGGCAGTTGCGTTGTCCGGCGTGTCGTACAAAACGCCGACCGGTACGAGGACTGGTAAGTGATTCGTCAGTTCGCTTGTCAGAATGAAATCCAGACCCGGCTGCTCAATTTTGTAGTCGATGTCCTCGACTCGGTGCCATGGATCGGTCGATGACACATAAATCACCGTCTGGTTATGCCGATCCGGCATGTGCCGGACATAATCATGGAAGCGACCGTTGCCGTCGATCCTGCCGACGTTGATTTCGCGAATGGCAAATCCCAAGCGGTCGCGAATGTCATTTGAGGGTTGCGCCGTCCTTCGCGAACTCTGACTCATTAGAATGCGGAGGAATCGAACTGAACGAGCCTCTCCACTAAGCCGGACGTATTCGTCCCCACCTGAGCCATGATTTACCTGACCTTTCGGAAAAAGACGCCATTCATCTTTGCGGCCGCTGTGTAAGTGCATCGGATCGCTTCCCGTCCACGACGCGACCCGGTATTGTTCAGCGCACGGCGTGCCCCAGTGAATTCGAATGGCGTCAACCGGTTTGGTCGCGCCCAGATCGATCACGACCCACTGCGGGTGCGCATCGTCCGGCTGCCCCGTGAAGTAGGAATCGAGATAGGGATTGCTTTTCCAAAATGAGTCTTCGTCTCCGTCTGTAATGCGCGAGTAACCATCGTCGTTCGCTTGATCAATTGTGTTTCCGCGCCGAGGCAAACGGTAGCCGTATGAAACATTGATTGCGTCAGCGATGGAATCATCCGAGGTCCAGTATCCGCACTGGTGAATGGCATCCGTCCATCTGCCACGCGGATTCCAATGCCAGACTTCACCACTCAATTCCGTCCGCAGCCGATACGTGAGCGGCCCGAACCCGGCTGACCGCATTTCCGCGATGTTCTTATCCGTGAACATTCGGGCGCACTCGCCTTGCTCATGACCGTCAACCCCTGCCCCGAGTGCCTCTGTTGGATTAATCGTGTTAACCGGCCGGTCGGCATGTACAGTTACGTAGAAAATATTTTGTCTGCCAACACCCCGGCCAGCGGCCGATAAATCACCGGCCGGAAGGGCATGGTATAGGACGACACTCAGTAGAACCGCCGCACACTCCTTGGAGAGTCGGCCCCTTTTCGTTGAACCGCTGAGCGCTGGACAGCTACCTACTTTGCGCAGAACTTGCGAGTCGAATGCGCGTGGATGCATTTTTTGCAGTCGTTGTTGTAGCAATTGCATCGAGTTTGACGCTAGCTGGATGCCACAAGCGTGTATCGGTTCAGCGCGTTGACCCAAATGGTCCGGTTGAGGTAGTCATTCCCGAGCATGGCGCTTATACGGGCGCTTTCATTGATTTCGGCGAAGAGGAAGAGGACGTCACTCTGGAGATGATCGAGGATTTCGAAACGATGGTGGGCAAACATCAGGCGATCATCGCATCCTCAAGCTATTGGGGTGAGCAAGATTTTCC
>WNGP01004202.1_pt1 | contig 13716 bp, 12 predicted proteins | sample 5407671 | NCBI WGS metagenome assembly WNGP01 (sample SAMN13153381, study PRJNA577476) | soil metagenome | isolation source: 40 cm soil or saprolite under Garry oak tree replicate 2 | place: USA:California | collected 2016-06-15 | reverse complement strand
CTTCCCAGAGGAGAAATCGGTCTGAACATCGTTCTTCTCAACAATGGCCAAGTACTGGTTCCAGGAGGGAACTACCAGCCAGAAAAGGGGCAGTCTTCTTCAGAACTCTACAACCCGGCTTCGGGGACCTGGTCTCTAGCCGGGAACATGTCTGTGCCCCACGGTGAAGGAGCCATGTCGGTTCTGCTCAGCACCGGGAAAGCACTAGCATTCGGAGGCCTACTACCTCACAACTGCACATACTGCGGCAGCGGCGTCACCGGACAAGATCTCGCAACGACCGTCGCCGACCTCTACACTCCGACCTCTACAACAGGAACCTCGTCCACCGGATCAGGTGCCTTGGGGGTCCAAGTCATAATGCCGGCTGGAGTAGGCGGCAATCAATCATTGAACTTCCAACCTGCTCACATCAGAGTAGTAATCGGATTGAACAATACGGTTTCCTGGATTAACGATGACACCGCCCCTCACACAGTTACTTCAACGACCGTGCCCTCTGGGGCAGCGAGCTTTGACTCAGGAAACATGAACGCTGGCGCAGTGTATACTCACACGTTCACTCAGCCAGGAGACTACACGTACTACTGTCAGTACCATCACTGGATGCAAGGTACCGTCATCGTCGAGGCATCGTAGACAGCGGCCGAGTCCTAGACCTGCCGAAGCCGACTAGAACCCTAAGCCAGTGTTTTCGCCCGGCCGTCACTTTCTGAGAACCAAGAGGACAAGGAGATTAGAGTCTGTTAATTCCCTCGAATAGTCGGAGTTCTGTGTCGCGAGACTCATACGCATACCCAATTTTTCCAGAGCGTCGTTAGCTCAGCGGATCTTATCACAGATCGCTCAACCAGTCCGTGTAACCGATCGCCAGTCTCTCGCAGACCTTTACATCGTCATGGCCCCTCAGCCGTTTTCAAGGCGTTTCCAAGGGGACAATCAGGTCGATGGCCCCGGCTATCCGCAATCATGGGGAGACAAGATTGAAACCAGCGACCCTCCTTCACGAAAATCTTCCCAAACGCGAGTCTTGTGCCGCGAGGAGCAACTACTTTTGAGACTTCTCGAATGGTAACGGGTCTGGTAACCGCAAAAGGGAACATCAAATCGGAAGCTGTTAACATCGAAGATCTAACGTTCAATCCCGTCGATGAGTTTCTCGGTACTCAATCGTCTTGGTTCACTCCCTGCTGAGCCAAACGAAAAGTCCTTCATTTATCGCATGATGTAAGACTGGTAGGATGCCGTGGAGCCGTCTAACAAGTCCAGGTGTTACTTTGCTGCGATTCTCGTTACTTTCCGATAGCAAGAACTCGATCTCTCCTACTAGTTGCTTAGTCTTCTCGACATCGAGAACGACATCCGGTTCCGGATAGCCTGTCGCGGGCTTCATTTCAGATAGGTATCCAAACTCGCGAGCAAAAAACCCGACCGCGCCTGCCAGGTCTTTTTGAGCGTCCTCGTCCAATCCACCATCGGTTCCATTAAGAACCATCTCAAAGATAGATAGCGAGAGAGGTCTACTCCTTTGAACGCGTCTCACGACTACGAACCGGAGACTGTATGGCGATGGCCAGGCAATCCGTCTGATCTCATCCAACTTCTTCCAGAGCGGGTCCCTGACTTTGCCTCTTTCATAGTCCAGTTTGGCGATCTCCCCCGGCAAGTGACTGCAGTCAGGTCCATCAAGAAACATGAAGTCCTCGCTCACATGATTTACAAGACAGCATCGCATCAAGCCGCTCTACCTCTTCCGTGTCCAGCATAACCAGTGTCGGCGATTCTTTCATCAGTTTGACCCAAGCAGGCATTTCTGAACCCGAAGAACCACCGTGCTCTAAGGTATTTCGTCTACTCTGCTAGCTAGCACCCTACACCTATGGGCCATACCTAGCGAAGCCGAGAGAATCAACAACCTAACAAACGAATAGTCGCGCCTTGGATTGAAACCGATAAGGGCGAGAATCTACTTTGAGACCATGCAAGAACAACCGGATACTACGAACCCACCACCATGATCCCTCGACCACCTCGCATTCTCCCCAAACTGGCCCCAAAAGTGCAGATTACCGATTACCCCTGAATGATGGCAAGGAAATTCACCTTAAGGAATATGACTACGAATACCTCGGTCATTGGGATTTTGCAAGTGCGATCAAGAACCCAATTATGCATCTAGTCAAGGACTCACCGGGCTGGCTCATTGCAGGTGCGATTGTGGGTCTAGTTGTCGGGGGAATCGCGCTAGCATTGAAGGATTCTTCTAACAAGGAAGATGCAGTTTAGCCTGGTGTTAGAAATGCCATACCTAACACGTCGCGAAAGTAGTGAAAGATTGTCTCGAAAACCACGAAAGAAGAAGTCCAAGTTGCTCAGGACGAAGGTTGTCGAGACCTTGAAACTCAAACTTGGACCTGTGGAGGTCAGTAGAGCTACTGAGAAAGTGCCCGAAGAACAACTTCCTGCGGGTATTGCCGCGGCGGAGAAGGAAAGATGAAGATTTCAGTGAGCAATTTCGCTCCTCCGAAGGAAAGTAGGCTCAGAGCTCTGGTCTACTTGGCTCTCGGGCATAACGCTGAAAACAGAACCGGATACTTCGATTTGACGAACCAAGTCTACCAAATCTACTGTCCAAGATGTGGAGCAAAAGTATTGGCACTTTAAGCGGGCCGATTCAAACTACGCCCGGACCGGGAGAGCTTCGTGTCATACCCGCACTTCGGATGGAACTACTACGCCAAGTTACGCGGCGAAAAACCCTTCAACGTGCTACGGCGACTTGAGGGACCGCGCAAGAACAGTCGGATACTTCGAACCCGTCACGATGATCCTCGATAACCTAGCGTTTTTCGCGAAAACTGTCAGATAGAGCGGTTGCGACGTTGGGAGAGCTTTCGAAAGCGTTCTCCAATGATCTTTCTGGTTTGAGCAGTTCCAAATTTAAGTAATCTGTCCATCTCAGTTGTGGTGATGGCATCTGCTAGCTTTCGAGGTTAGTGCGGACGAGATTGCGCAACAAGATGCGTCTTCCTTCGTCGAATTAATGAACCACCTTGTGGGTGCTGAAGCCGACAAAATCGGATTATCTCCGACCAATGTCCTGACAACCACAGAAATTTCTGTTCCCGACGAGGGAGTAGATTCTTTCATCAACGACTCTGGGTTAAGTTTCTCAAGATGGATTCCTAAGGGAGCGAGTGCGTGGCAGTTCAAGTCCGGCACTGATTCCAGTGCAAAGTATCTGGCGAAAGAAGCCCTCAAGCAGGGAGTCGTGCAAACGTTAAGGGACAAGGGCAGCTACGTCGTCGCGATTTCCCGAAAGTGTACACCCGATATGATAGAGAAACGCGAAACCGCCATCAAAGACGCACTTCGAAAGGACGGAGTTCATGCTAGCAAGATCACGGTTTTGGATGCTAACATGTTGTCAACTTGGGCTTCTGAACACCCGTCGATTGTCCTCCTTCCAATCTTCAACCGGGCCATTGGAGGCGCCATGGCGATCGGAAGTTGGGAAAGGGAGGCACGTCATCAAGGCGAATTCGTAGCTGACGAAATTCGTAAAAAGTTGATTGGGCAGGTTTCATTGTTTGTGAGCGCCCGGGGAAGCCCGCTTCATTTTCGCGTAATCGGTCCCCGTGGGGTCGGCAAGACAAGGCTTGTCATGGAATCGCTTAGGAGCAAAGGGATCAGAGAGCGCGTAATCTATTCGAACAATCCTGACGCGTTACCCCGTGAGCTGTGGACCTGGCTCCGGCTCAAGACGACAACTTCGTCGATACTCGTTGTTGATGAATGCGACGACAAACAAGGACAGGAATATCAGGCGAAAGCGGACCTGTGCGAGGGACGGGTCCGTCTGATTACGGTGGGGGTAGGTGAACCATTCATGAGTGGTTCGAGCCCAGTGTATCATTTTCTCGACAAACTTGACAGATCCTCGATGGGGCTCCTAGTGGGGTCCAGATTCCCCGGTTTGCATCAGGGAGTGGTGGATTGGATTGTTCGAGTGACGAGGGGATACGTGAAACTTGCAGTTGCGTGCTCAGAGGCACTGTCACTCAATCCAGATCTAAGCGCAGAGCAACTGACCGAAGTGCCCGAGACCCGAATCGTCCTCGAGAGTCTACTTTCCGAACCAAATGAGCGCAAAGTCATGCAGGCTCTCTCTCTTCTTAGCAAGGTCGGTTTTGAGGCCGATGTAGCTGTGGAAGCTAGAAAGTTAGCTGATTGGATCGGAGTGTCTTGGCCTGATTTTGCGTCAACGGCAGAGGACATGTACAAGCGAGGGCTGTTGGAGAAGAGGGGACGCTATCGATATGTCACCCCCGACCTCCTCGCACGATGGCTAGCTTCTGATTTGTGGGCAGCAAGGGGTGAGGACGTCAAGAATCTTCCACAGAGTCTCCCGACCGATGGAAGTCGTGATTCATTTTTTGACCGACTCAAGGATCTACCCCCTGACGAAAGGACAAAGCCAGTCCTTCGGGAATTGGTTTCTGAAAAGACCATAGGCGATTTGGATGTTCTGAACGGCGAGCAGTCGTCTCGTTTCGTCTACTCCGTTGCTCTTTCGGATCCTTCTACAGCGTTAGAAGCTTTGGAACGTTTGCTCGGGAGGGCCTCGACGAAGGAGCTTCTCTCGCTCACCTCTGGACGACGTTATGTTGTGATGGCCCTAGGTTACATGAAATGGTTCAAAGAGACCTTTCGGACTTCCATGTTGCTCTTACTTTCTCTCGCTGAAGCCGAAACAGAAGAGTGGGCTAACAATGCGACGGGCATATTGAATGGTGCCTTTCAACTGTACCTTGGAGGAACAGAAGTTCCAATTCTCGACCGTCTTTCAATCATCGAAGATGTCCTCACAAGCGGCTCTTCATCGAGAAAACGAGTCGGACTCAGGGCTCTTGGAGCTCTCTTCAATATCGACCCGATCAGATCTTCCGAATCTGAGGAATTTGGATCAAAGCCTGTACCGAGAGAGTGGATACCGGCGACGAAACAGGAGGCTCGTGACGCTTACCTGCGCGGTCTCGAACTTGTAAGACGTGCAGTTCGTGATTCTGATCCGAATGTATCTGACTTCGCGAAGGGCCTAATGGTTTCCTCGGCAAGATCTATCATAGCATTGGGATTGGCTGACCAGCTTATTCCGGATCTCGAGAGATTGACTCCGAGTAGCGATGAAGAAAAAAGGAAGATTCATGAAGCAATTGGAACTATCCTTGATTATGAGCAACTTCCTAACGACCAGCGCGAACGATTTGTTTCAATTGAGCAAAAACTGACGGGTTCGGACTTCCGTAGCGATCTTCACCGATGGGTGGGTCAGTGGTCCTTTGGTGACTGGAATATTCAATCACGCGACAATGGTCCCCCAGCCTTTGAGCGTGCGGCAGGGCTAGCGAAGATCGCTCTGGCCAAACCCGACGACCTTAAGGCGGAGTTGCCTTGGCTTTTCTCCGATCAAGCTCACAATGTGATTCATTTTGGCCGGCGATTAGGGGAGCTAGACGTCGACCGAGTTTGGTTTGACGAGCTTTCAGTAAGAGCTAGCGGTGCAAAGCAGCCTCTATTCTTGGCTAGCTATTTGTGGGGTAGACAAAGTGCTGGAGAGCAGAAATTTGTCGAGGATATCATCGAAGAATGGGCAACCGACAAACCGCAACTGGCAAAAGTGGTGATCACTACAACTCCCGAGCTGAGACCAACACATAGAGCTGTGGAACGTATCCTCGGTCTCCTTAAGACGGACCCATCCCTCGGAGAGAACTTGATACCCGTCATCTGGAGTCGTTGGCCCGAGCAACTGTCAACGGAAGATTTTCGACTTCTAATTTCGGGAATGGGAGATGATAACGAGCAGACTTTGTACACAGCCCTTTTCGCCGTTGATCGCCGGCTTGAACAGTTCCCAAACGAGAAGGCTATTCTTTCCAGCCTAGTCTGGAAACTTCTAAGGAATCCTGTTTCAGCAAAAAGCGTCATGTCAATGCATTTCTGGCAGAAGCTGGGCGAACAATATGCTAACATTGAACCAACAAGAATAGCTGAAGCTGTCGTCGAAGTCTTTGAATCGCCTGAGGTTTTGCTAGATGAAAGGGATCCTCCGATGAAGGCGTTGGCAATGGCTACTGACTCTAATCGACAAGATGTACTCAACACAATCGGCAACGCTCTTCTTCCCTTTGATTCAAGGGCGCATCGGCTTCAATTGGCACTCAAAGGATGGTTCGTGTCTCGCATATCCTCGGATCTTCTTCTTGATTGGGCAAAAAAGCATCCTCCTAACGGAGCCAAAACCCTGGCCCGACTGACAGAACCAACAGGTGTACCTCTAAACGAGTTAACGCGTAAAATTCTCGACGAATTTGGTGAAGATGGCCAAATTGGTAACATCGTTAACGCTAATTTCCATAGCGGTACCTTCCGGGGAAATATGACCGAGTGGCTCGGCTCGAAACTCGAGCTGGCCCGCAACTGGACCCGGGACCCTTCGACTAGAGTGAGTGCTTGGGCTGCGAAACTGGTCGAATCTCTCGAACTAGAGATTAAGGAATGGAAGACTCGGGAAGAGGAGGAGGAGTTGGTCTTCTGAGATGGATCGACGCACTTGTTGGAGAAGGCCTTGGAAATAGATAGGGCAGTTTCTTGACAACGACGGTCCGGCCAGTTCATCAATGATACGCTAGCAGTTTCGGTCTCATGTCTGAGCAATAGCCGAAAGCTAGCTCAACCCTGCAGATGTCGAGTCAGCGGAGCGACTGGCGCGAACGACTACACGCCAACCCCTCACGAATGGAACAAGAACTGGCAACAAAACTACAAGAAGACGGAATACAATATCATACACAAGTCGAGATAGCAGTAACCACAGCAGATTTCTACTTCGCGCTTGAGACAGGACCGCTAATAGTGTTCGTTGACGGCCGGGTCCATCTTGGAAAAGCACAAATGGCGAAGGACGAAGAGCTTCGATCACTACTTCGGAAGAAAGGATATAGAATTCTAGAACTTTACTACAATGGCTACTCCGACAGAAAGAGAGATCATCTATACGATGAGATCTGGGCCAGCCTCACCAAGTTGGTTTTCTAGTGCCCCCATATGATAGTTGAGATTGAGGAACGGATAATGTCCTAAGCGCCGAACTCGCTCAAGAATCCCTCCCAGATTGGAGAACCAAGAAAACAGTTTCAGCAAGTGCTCCAAAAGACTTCACCAACATAGCCCTGTACTGTTCCTCTCGCGTCTCTAGTTGCTTCCCAATACTGACCATCTTGTTCATGGCCTCGATGAGAGATTCCTTGCTTACCGGATCGAAGGGTCCATAGTCTGCTGTCAAATGAATCATGAGGGGAACCCTTGCCTTCTTTTTCTTTGAAGACAAAGACCGGCTTCTTCTTCTCTTTCGCAGTGTCGAATTCCCATTGGATTATTGTACTCGTGTTCAGGCTCCTCGTAACATTTCGGGTCAAGATTAGAAACACAGCCTGAGACCGGGAGATTTCTCTACGCAGCTTGTCTTGCAGAGAAGTCTCAGATGGGCTATCGTAACCTGCTTGGTATGGGGTTATTCCAATCGCTCGAAGATTGCCCGCAATCCAATCTATTAGCGGCTTGTCTTTAGAACTGTGCGCAATGAATATCTGAACCATTTCTGTGTCTTATCCGCTTGCTTTCTTGGGCTGTTGGCCTTTCTTCTTTTTTCGCTTCTTGCGTGCCTCTAACGCATCGACGATTCCTGACTTCAGTTCTCTGCCCAATTCGGCAATGGAGCTGATCCAAACTCTGGCGCCTCGCCGGATTATTCCTCTCTGTCGGAATGACGCCTCGAATAAGTACAAGACGAGAACAAACTCTCCAGCCGTCGCGAGAATCCAATAAGGGTCTTGAACTGAGCTCGGAAGAAGAAATGAAATCTCGGCGAAGACAGTGATGTAACCGATTACCAGAAGCAATCCGATTGATAACAGCCCGGCTCCATGACAAACCATTCGAAATTCGCTCCAAGTTTTGCTTTCCGGAAACCAATCGTCAGAGAAGTAGAAGAACATGGAGATCCCATAGGCAACCCAAAGTCCGATCAAGTCAAGAAGAAGAGGGCTGACAAGAATTGTGAGATGCGGGAATGGAGAATTCAGAGGGAAGTTAACAAAGGAATCCGCTGGGAGTTTGTCATATAGCCCCACGATAACTGCAAGCAGACCCAGAAGAACTAGCGCTCTTCTTTCTTCAGCCTTTAGGGAAGCGTCGGATGTCGTCGGCAACTTATTTTGATGCTTGAAGGTCGTCGTTCAATACCCGGGTCAGATTGATAATCGCGTCCTGCATGTCCTTCTGCCAAGTAGGCATCTCTTCGCCGGTATCGAGCGATGACAGTTCAGCGAGAGCCAAGAGCCCGCTGGCTGCTGTGTTTTGGGACATTTGCGCAAACAATTGGAATACTCTGTTTAGGCTGTCTTGAATGGGCTTGCTAAGCTTGATTCGTTGGATTTCTTGACTGTACCTGCCAAGGTTATCTGCTTGCTTAGCGGAGTAATGTTGAAGCTCTAGCATCATTCGTTCTTTGATCGTCTCGAAGCCTTTCCTCATCTGAGCTGGACTGTCAGTACCTTTGCTTCCCTCCTCCATTTCGATCTCCATCAAGTACCGATAGAAATCCATCGCGCCCTCGGCTAACCAGATCGAACTTAAACCTGCAAGTTTGACAAATAGACCTTGTAACTCCGTGGAGTCAGCACCCTTGCGGGCCTTTAGTAGTTGAAGAGCGCGGAGGTCATAGAATGATTGAGCCGTCTTTCTGACCGCCCACTGTAATTCACTGTATACCTTCTTCTTGTCTTCTTGAAGCCGTCTTCGATGATCGGACCGCTTGAGAAAATAATAGCCAAGGAACGTGATGATGATTGGGACAACTGAACCAGTCCAAATAGTTAGAAGCGTGTTGGGGTCAAAGAGGTCCGAAGCTTTTTCACTACTTCGCCAAGAATCGTCAGGCTATACTTGAATCCTTAGCCTCTTTGGGCTTGACGGCATTTGTCGTGGATTAGTTCGAACAAATCCCGCCCTCTTATCATACCGGTTGTGCCACGGCCCGCCCTCGGGTCTGCAAGTCCCGCTCGTGCGAAGTCTGAGAATTCGATCAAGGTTCTTGACCTCAGGCTTGTCATATCCCTTCTCATAGCCGTAGTAAAGCAATTCATGCCAGAGATCTTGCAAAGACGTAACATTTCTCCCCATAACCTTGGATGCCCATAGTTGGGCAGTTCGCATTTTCCTGAGAGGGAACCGAATCAAGTAGAAGGGATAGTCTACATCATCAAAGTCAAAGCCGAGCAAGGGAAGATCGTGCTTGATTAACCGGGTTCCACTCCTTATGCCTGCGTCCATTAGTTCTCCATAATCCTCCTCATCTTCGAAGTGCATCTTCAGGATAACATCGGCCTGGCTAAGATCTGCGCCCCGCATATCTCCCTTGATTGTAATCCTGTCCGAGAATCCTTCCTGTTCTACGCGTTGGAGAGCCTTGGCTCTGCGTCTTCGTTCGTTTTCAAACCCCACCGCTTTCCTCACATGAAATTGTTTAACCGCGAAAAGAAGGACACTAGCGTCTCCACAGCCCAAGTCGTAGAAAGCATCTGACGGCCTTAGATTCGCCAACTCAAACATCTTTCGCTTGTGCCTTTCAGGAAAGTAGTCGGGAAATCCTAACGCAGAAGTTACCTCTCTCCGGGCATTCAGTTTTTTCCAGTTAACGCGTTTCAGCGTTTCTACCGAACTCGGACAGATGGAACTCAAGTCCCGTAAAAAAGTCATGCAAGGTGACCACACTTGGTACACCTCATTAGAAAGGAAGTCTCCTCGCACCCTTCGGATTCGCAATTCGCTTGCCAGTCCATACTAAGATCTAGCAAACTCGACCATAATTTGTAGCAGAGGTTCCCGATGCCAAGACGATGCGATTATGAATAAGAGATATGCAAACAAAATTACGGCGGGGTGTTGAGCTAGTGGAGATTGAGGAAATTCTCCGAGCGATACGTGCCTACTGGCTTGTTATTCTCGTCACTATTTTCTCAATGGCTTTCGCTTTCTTCTTGATCACGATGCTAGGTATCCTAGTTTATGCCGTCCACTTTAGCACAAGTGCGATAGTGGGGACTTCGACCGCTCTACTAACAGTCGAAGGATTCTTGCTGGGTCTTAGTTCCTTAATTGAAAATAGAAAAACTAAGACCTATGTCCTTACCGTCACTCTTGGATTATTTTCTGTAATATTTGCCCTCATTACGATAGCAGTATCCCAAGAGGTTCAAGCCCTTCAGGCCCTTTATCCTCAACAAACCTACGGTTCTACTAGCCCAGTTATACTGGGACTCTCTCCTCTCAATTACTTTGTGATCAGCGCGACGCTATTTATTTTCATGCTGATGTTCTACTGGATATCAGTGATGCCATCTCGGAAGAACGAAAGGGACTTTCTACCGCCCGGCCCGTACTAATCGTCGTCCCGGCCTAGATTCGTGACAGGCTAAGAGAACCCGTTCGCCAGCTTAGATTTGGCGGTACTCGGTTCGGCCCATGTTGTGTCTGGGCTCAGCTGCTGAGGTCTCATGACGTCTGATGCTATTGTTTCTCGTCTCGGTAGAGTCGTTCCGCAGGGTGGGTCTTGGGTTTGTTACCAACGGGTCGACGGAAACATTGTCGTTTGGTTTGCTCTCCTGCTTTAGTCAACGAACTCGACATCTTGTTTGGTCGGGATGTCTAAGCAGCAGACGGGTCTGAGAATAGACCGGGCACTCTTCAAACAGTTTCAACAGCTCTGCGCCTCGGAGAAGCTACGCCCGGGGGAAGAGTGGGCCTCGTCGGAACTGACTAAGTTAGTTCTTGCAGCGATGTGGGCTCGACCTTACGATAGACTTGGCATGGATCCAAGATTTTTCCATCAACAGTCAATAGGTCCCTCTCAATTGATATGCCGAACAGTTGCTCGTTCTCTTCCAGATATGGCAGAATGAGCTCCCAATCTTTCGGGGTTGAGTCAACCAATCGTCCGCCGTTGAGCTGATCTCTTGACACATTACGATGAGGGTCCCGGATGAATAAGGCCCCGCCAGAAGCTAGCGAGAACAAATTGCCTCCTGGATAGGGATATTCCTGCTCTACGAACCTCCCGTCAAAGGATGGCTTCAGACCGTTGACGATCACGAACCCACCTCCATTGTACGGATCACCTGCCATGAAAGATTCTGCCAGATAGTCTAGACACGTCCCGTTGATCACAACTCTCGGCCTACCTACCGCGTTGATGAGTGGTCGTCCCGCGGCGTTACCCAGCACGTACACGTCGCCTCCCTTTGCAGCGTACATGAAGGCCTGACCCACATCGCCATGAACCACGAGCTTCCCGTACTTGAGAATCTGAGCAGCTTGATCTTGAGCGGCACCATGGACCGTTATCTCACAACCGTCAATGCCCGAAGCGACATAATCGCCTACATCGCCGTAACAGTCAATCTTCAATCCGTTCGTTCGCGGACCTAGCCCGCTTCCGATGAACCGGTGGCCTCGCAGATTGTACAATAGAATGTTCTTCCAGCCCTGGTCGTATGCGTCGACCACGAACCTAGCTGCACTCTCGTCTCCCTCGACAGGAAATTCGAGAGCATCAACCACTAGTACCTGTGAGTCGAGTCCTGGATGGGCGAGTCTGGACCTGTTCTTCCAGTCTAGCCGAGTGTAGATGTCATAGTTTGACAATGGGACAGAGGAGAAGATCTCATTCAAAGCCTCGTGATGCAACTGCAACAGTGAGCTCCGCTTCTTGTAGCCTGTATCGTAGATCCTGTCGAATAACAGTGAGACGGTTTGTATTGCGAACCTTCTCGACTCTTGTCCTTTCAACGCGAGTTTCTTCAACTCCTCAAGAATCTCTCCTGCATACTGGAACCCAGCGTCCCTCAACGCGGGACGAACATACTCGTAGAATCCTAGCGGGTCCTGAGCCTTTGGACCCTTCTTTGGTAGTTGCAATGCAACGCTGACGTTTAGAGCGAGATCCGTTCGGGGTCCGTGTAGCCATTCCTGTTCTGGAATAGTAATTTCCCTTTCAAATTTGTCAGCACATTCCAGTTCCTTTCCATCCTCTCCATCTTTTACACTGAAGAGGAATGCTCCGCCATCGGTATGGCTCCCTCCGCGAGCGTTCCAGTAGGAGTCGGCAAACCTGCTCGGAATCCTACCATCCTCTTGTAATCGTCCCAGTACAGCATTGATTGCTTGTCTCTCAGACGCGATGATTCCAATCTTGATCGGACCTTCTTGCAATGCGAAGACTTGCGGTCGGAGCATCGACGTGTCGGTAATCCCTAGCAACTGCCAAGCATTCTTCTCTACATCATTTCTAGCGACGATGAAGAACCATGGACCATCCGGGGACCCATGGATGTGAGAAGTCTGAATCAGGCGATAGATCTTCTTCTTCTCCTCCGGAAGCATCTCAAAATCCCGCTCGGTCGTCGGCGCCAGCGCCTCGATCAAATACTCCAACGGATATTTGTAGACGCGGCTGATCAGATCAAACAGTAGGACAGACACTTCAGTATCCGTCAAGAACAATGGATGGATGTTCCTCTGAGCCAGATACTCCACTATCGAATGATAATTCGCAAAATCACCATTGTGCACAAGCGCCTCGTGCAATCCTACAAACGGGTGCGCGCCGCCGGGATGCCAGACCCGGCCCTTCGTCGGATATCGGTGGTGGCCGATCCAGACGTGAGCCTTGAAATCCTCCAGCCGGTAGTACTTTACAACATCATCTCCATAGCCGACCAGTTTGAGAACGATCAGGTTCTTGCCGTGAGAGACAACGAATGCCTTCTTCTCGCCCAGTGACGAGTAGTATTGGAGGTTGAGACGGTAGCTGTTCTGGTAGACGAACTCGTCCTCCAACTCGTTCCTTCTTAGACTGCCAAGATTGTTCTTCGCGAAATCGTCTAGAACCTCTGGCTTGACTCGTACGAAGTACCTGTATACTTCGGGCGGCTCTACTTCGAGACCGGAAATTGACCCATAATCATCAACCGCTTCAACCCTCGACTCGTAGTCGACGCGGAAGAACGGGCGGATATGCTCGTCTTCCACCTGTTTCCTAACAGACTTGTCGAGGTATGCGACCTGGAGGATGTAGTCTTCTAGCAGAATCTTCTGTGATACTCCTAGCTGTTCCGGGACGAGTCCGAGAGCAGCAATACCGCCACCTTTGCCGTTACCCCTGTTCCGCATCTGCATAAGCGATTGCAGGAGATATTTTCCCTCCAACGGGACGTTGGACGCGAGCCCAACGACCCCGCATCCTCCCTCGGCTTCTTGCTTGACCAAAGGCGGCTTTGAAAACGGAAGTGTCTTCCTTGAATTAACGAGTCGGTCGGGCATCATCGTCTCCTCACGCACAAGCAAGAATGTATAGAATTCCAATTTTGAAGAAATAATATCCGAGAGACTGCCATTCAGGGCACGAGATGGAGGCAGAGTTGATAGGAATGATAGGAGCGAGGAAAAAGAAGGCTGCAACTGCAACTATCGCAAGAACTAGAACGACAGTGCGCTGATGCCCTCTTGTTGGGGCCGCAGTCTTCTTCATTTGTAGCGCACCAGCAGATCCTTTCTTCCACGTAAATCCTTGACACTTTCAAGCCCGAAGCTCGC
>WNGP01006353.1_pt1 | contig 13723 bp, 10 predicted proteins | sample 5407671 | NCBI WGS metagenome assembly WNGP01 (sample SAMN13153381, study PRJNA577476) | soil metagenome | isolation source: 40 cm soil or saprolite under Garry oak tree replicate 2 | place: USA:California | collected 2016-06-15 | reverse complement strand
AAGTCTTTCGGCGACACCCTGCAGGCGCTCGCCGATCTCGGCATCGACGAAAGCGTCGCGCGCGAGGCCGGCATCCGTCTCTACAAGGTGGCGATGTCCTGGCCGCTCGAGCCGCAGGGTGCGCGCAAGTTCGCCGAAGGGCTCGAAGAGATCCTCGTGGTCGAGGAAAAGCGCCAGGTCATCGAGTACCAGATCAAGGAAGAGCTGTACAACTGGCGCGAGGGCATGCACCCGCCGCGCATCGTCGGCAAATTCGACGACAACGGCGAGTGGTCGATCGCCGAAGGCCAGCCCGCGGGCAACTGGCTGCTCCCCGCGCATTACGAGCTGTCCGCCGCGCTGATCGCCAAGGCGCTCGCGAGCCGCCTGGCGAAGCTCCGGCTCGACCCGCTCATGCGCGATCGCTATCGCGAGCGCGTCGCCTACCTGGAATTCAAGGACAAGGCCCTCGCGATGCCGCGCGTCGTCACGAGCCGCCTGCCCTACTTCTGCTCGGGCTGCCCGCACAACACTTCGACCAAGGTGCCCGAAGGCAGCCGCGCCATGGCGGGCATCGGCTGCCACTTCATGGCGGTCTGGATGGACCGCAACACCTCGACGTTCACGCACATGGGCGCCGAAGGCGCGCCCTGGATCGGGCAGGCTCCCTTCACCCACTGCCCGCACGTATTCGCCAACCTCGGCGACGGGACGTATTACCACTCCGGGCTGCTCGCCATCCGCGCCGCAGTCGCGGCCGGCGTGAGCATGACCTACAAGATCCTCTACAACGACGCGGTGGCCATGACCGGCGGTCAGCCCTTTGACGGGCCGCTCGACCCGGCGATGATCTCGCGCCAGATCGCCGCCGAGGGCGTGAGCACTATCGTCGCGGTCGTGGACGAGAAGGAGCCGTTGCCGGCGAAACTCGACTGGGCTCCCGGAACGACGATCCGGCCGCGCGAGCAGCTCGACGCAGTGCAGCGCGAGCTGCGCGAGAGGAAAGGCGTGTCGGCGATCATCTACGTCCAGACCTGCGCCACGGAGAAGCGCCGGCGCAGGAAGCGCAACGAGTTCCCCGACCCGTCCAGGCGCGTGGTCATCAACGAGATGGTCTGTGAAGGCTGCGGCGATTGCAGCGTACAGTCGAATTGCCTTTCGGTCGAGCCGCTCGAGACCGAGTTCGGCCGCAAGCGCACCATCAACCAGTCCTCCTGCAACAAGGACTACTCCTGCCTGAAGGGATTCTGCCCGAGCTTCGTCACGGTCGAAGGCGGCACTCTGAAGAAGGGCAAGGCGGCCTCGCCGGAAGGAGAGGCGGAATTTGCGCTGCTGCCGCAACCCGGGCAGAACGCACTAGATCAGCCCTTCGGCGTCCTGGTCACGGGAATCGGCGGCATGGGCGTGATCACCATCGGCCAGATCGTGGCGATGGCGGCGCACCTCGAAGGCAAGGGCGCCACGGTGCTGGACATGTCGGGCCTCGCTCAGAAATTCGGTCCGGTGATGTCGCACGTGAGGATCGCGCGCTCGCCCGAGGAACTCCATTCGGTGCGCGTCGGCACCGGCGCCGCCGATCTCGTACTCGGCTGCGATCTTGTCGTGACCTCGGGCTCCGAGGCGCTTTCGAAGATGAACGACAAGAGCACCAAGGTGCTCGTCAACGCGACGGTATCGCCGACCGCCGAGTTCGTGAAGAACCCCGACTGGCAGCTTCCCGGAACCGACCTGCAGGCGGACATCGTCGATGCCGCGGGCGCGAAGAACGTCGATTTCGTACCGGCCGGGAAGCTCGCCACCGCGCTCTTGGGCGATGCCATCGCCACCAACATGTTCATGCTCGGCTGCGCATACCAGAAAGGCTGGGTTCCGCTCGCCGAGGAGTCGCTCGTTGGTGCGATCGAGCTGAACGGCGTGGCGGTCGACTTCAACAAGAAGGCCTTCCTGTGGGGGCGGCGCGCCGCGGTCGACCTCGCGCGGGTGGAACGGCTTGCGACGCCGGCAGAAGTCATCCCCATTTCGCAGGCATTCTCGCGAAGCCTGGATGAGCTGATTGCGCGCCGGGTCGAGTTTCTCACGGCGTACCAGGATTCCGTGTATGCCGAGCGCTACCGCAAGCTCGTCGAGCGCGCGCGCGAAACCGAAGCGCTCAAGGTCGGAGGCACCGCGCTCACCGAGTCGGTCGCCCGCTACTACTTCAAGCTCCTCGCTTACAAGGACGAGTACGAAGTCGCGCGTCTTTACGCCGATCCCGCCTTCGCTCGGAAGATCCAGAGCCTGTACGAGGGCGCTTACCGGCTGAAATTTCACCTGGCCCCGCCGATTTTCAACCGGCCCGATCCGCACACGGGCGAAGCGAGCAAATCGGAGTTCGGTCCCTGGATGATGGCGGCGTTCCGCATTCTCGCGAAGTTGAAACGCCTGCGCGGCACGCCCTTGGATATCTTCGGGATGACGCAAGAGCGCAAGACCGAGCGGCGGTTGATCGTGGAATACGAAACGACAGTGGCCGAGCTGCTCGAGCGCCTGGATCGCGATAATCTAAAGCTCGCGGTGGAGATCGCGAGCATCCCCGAGCACATCCGGGGGTACGGCCATATCAAGCGCCGCCACCTCGACGAGGCGAAGAAGAAAGAAGCCGGGCTGCTTGCCGCTTTCCGCGCGCAGCGCTCCGCTGCCCGGGCGGCCTGATGTCCCTCACGCGCGCCGATCTCGAGGCCGATCGCCTCAGGAAGTTCTTCAGCGAAGCCAACCCGGGCGTGCGGGTACTCACCGAGGCCGAGCAGGACGCCTCGCTGAAGGGCTTGCTCGACCAGCATCGCAGCGGCGCAGACGTTTGGCTGTTCGGCTACGGTTCGCTCGTCTGGAACCCGATCGTCCACCACGAGGAGCGGCGCGTCGCGCGCCTGCACGGCTTTCACCGCAGCTTTTGCCTTTGGTCGCACGTGAACCGGGGCTCGCTCCTGAAGCCTGGACTGGTGCTCGGGCTCGATTCGGGCGGCAGCTGCCGGGGTATCGCGTTCCGCATCGCGGGCCACCACGCGGCCGAAGAGCTGCGTCTTTTATGGCGACGCGAAATGGTGCTCGGCGCTTATTGCCCGCGCTGGGCCAGTGTCGACGCAGGCAGGGAAACCGTTCGGGCGATCGCCTTCTTCGTCAATCGCGAGCATCGGAACTACGCGGGAAAGCTGCCGCTCGAAACGGTGATCAAAACCCTGGTGAGCACGCGCGGCCAGCTCGGAACGCCCGCCGAATACCTGCTCAAGACGGTGCGCGGATTGATCGAACACGGCGTGCGCGACTCGTATCTGATCGAGCTTCGCAAGCGCGTGCTCGCCGTTCACCCCGAGCTCGCCGCCTCGCACGCCCGCTAGCAAAGCCGGTCATTCGTGCATTACGACACGCCGCGCTGACGGCGGCGGCGCAGGCCGATGGGCACGGGTGCTAGAATTTCTCGCGCCCGCAGGCCTATCGCTAAACCTTGAGCCTCGCTGCGTGCGAGGGGAGCAAGCTTGGCCAAGATCGTAGTCATCGAAGACGACCTTAGTTTCCTCGACCTTTTGCGCGTGCATCTTGCGGGCGCGGGGCACGAGGTGCTGACGGCCGAGGACGCGGTGCTCGGTTTGCGCGCCGTCATCGCCAACGCACCAGACCTCATCCTGCTCGACCTCTCGGTGCCCTATCTGGACGGATTCGAGATGATCGAAGCACTGCGCAACGATCCGGCGACCCGGAACATCCCGGTGATCGTGCTCACCGGACGCGGCGACGACGAGACTTACACACGGGTACACAAGCTAGGTGCCGCCCGCTTGCTGACCAAGCCGGTCCAACGCGACCTGCTGATCAAGGCGATCGAGGGACAGCTCGGCTCCCGCCAGCCGCATCCGGGCAAAGAATAAGAGAACTACTGTGCGTTCGCTTCCTCGCGCAGGGCGCGGCGCAGGATTTTCCCGACGTTCGTTTTCGGCAATTCCTTCCTGAATTCGATGTATTTGGGCCGCTTGTAGCCGGTCAGGTTGGCCTCGCAGTGGGCTCGGATGTCGGCTTCGGTGAGCGACGCGTCCCTCTTCACGACAAAGAGCTTGGGAACTTCGCCGGAGTGCGCGTCGGGCACGCCGATGACCGCGCATTCGAGCACTCCGGGGAGCATCGCCACCACCGCCTCGATCTCGTTCGGATACACGTTGAACCCGGACACGAGGAGCATGTCCTTCTTGCGATCGACGATCCTCACGTAGCCCTTCTCGTCCATCACGCCGATGTCTCCGGTGGCAAGGAATCCGTCGGGGCCGAGCACCTTGGCGGTCTCGGTGGGGCTGTTCCAGTAACCCTTCATCACCTGGGGGCCGCGCACCCAGATCTCGCCGCGCGAGCCGAGCGGCACTTCCTTTCCGTCGTCTCCGCGCAGCATCACCTCGGTGGACGAGATCGGCAGGCCGATCGATCCGTTGTAGTCCCCGAGGTCCAGCGGATTGATGGTCACCGCTGGCGAGGTCTCCGACAGCCCGTAGGCCTCGACCAGCGTGCAACCGGTCATTTTCTTCCAGCGATCGGCCACCGCCTTCTGCACCGGCATGCCGCCGCCGAGGGCGACCTTCAGGCCGGAGAAATCGATCTTCCCGAAATCGGGATGGTTCATGAGCGCGTTGAACAGCGTGTTCACCCCGGTGAACATGGTGAACTTGTGCTTCTGCAATTCCTTCACGAATCCGGGAATGTCGCGCGGGTTGGTGATGAGGATGTTGCATCCGCCCGCCTTCATCATGAGCAGGCAGTTGGCGGTGAGCGAGAGGATGTGATAAAGCGGCAAGGCGGTGATGATCGCCTGCGGCTCGTCCTCCCTCACAAACGGTCTCAACCACGCCGCGGCCTGCTCGAGGTTGGCGAGGATGTTGCGGTGCACGAGCACGGCGCCCTTGGACACACCGGTCGTGCCTCCCGTGTACTGCAGGAACGCGACGTCTTCGTGACCGACGTCGACGCGCTCGAGATCGAGCCGCCTTCCCTCCCGGATCATGGCGTTGAAGCGGATCGTGCCCGGGATCTCCCATCGGGGGACCATTTTTTTAACGCGGCGCACCACGAAATTCACGATCGCCCCCTTCGCGCCGAGCAGGTCGCCGAGCGCCGCGATCACAACGTGCTTCACGGGGGTCCTCGCGATCACCTGCTGGAGCACGTGCGCGAAGTTCTCCAGAATCACGATCGCCTCCGAACCGGAGTCCTTCAGCTGGTGCTCGAGCTCGCGAGCGGTATACAGGGGATTGACGTTGACCACGACGTAGCCGGCACGCAGGGCGCCGAAGACGCATACGGGGTATTGCAGGCAGTTAGGCATCATCACCGCGACCCGCGCGCCCCTTGCGAGCCCCTTTCCCTGAAGCCAGGCACCGAACGCCCGCGACAGGCGCTCGAGGTCCCCGAAGCTGATCGTCCTGCCCAGGTTGGTATAGGCCGGGCGGTCGTGGTATGTCGCGGTATTGCTCTCGAACAGTTCTCCGATCGAGCGGTACTCGCGGGTGTCGACCTCAGCCGGAACCCCCGGCGGGTAATGTTTGAGCCAGATCCTATTCATGCTTCCCCCTCTCGGGCCGCGCCTTCTGCAGGGCGCCTGGTCTCGGGGTCGGAGAGCGCGCCTCAGCCCCGAATAGGTGTTCAGGTTATCGCATTGGCGCGTCGGATGCTGGCAATCATGCTGCTCACCAGCAGAAACTCCCGGCGGCCCTCCCGGCTCCCCGCCTGCCGGCGCAGCTCATCGAAGTTCTTCCTTCGGCCCTCTTCGGATTTCTCGTTGAGCCGCTTGAGGTTTTTGATCGAATGCTCCTGGACGTATTCGAGGTTCACGGTACGGCGCTGGCGCACGTAGAGCTCGAGCAGCGCTGCGTCGGCCTCGCGACGACATACTTTCCCGAGTTTTTCGGTGAGATTGAACGAGTCGTGGATCCCTCCGTTCAGTCCGAAGGCGCCCATGGGATTGTTCAGGTGCGCGGCGTCGCCGGCGAGCAGGACGCGCCCGACCCGGAATTCCTTGGCCACGCGCTGGTGCACCTTGTAGAGGCCCTTGTACTTGATCGGGTAGCGCGCCCTCATCGGCAGGAAACTCTGCATGCGCCTCTCGACCATTTCCTCGGACAGCGTCAGCACTTCTTCCTCGTCGGGAGGCACCGGGAAAATCACGCGCCATATTCCCGGCGGCCCTTCGTCGGGCATTTTGAACAGCGCGGCCCATTCTTCAGGATCGGCGAGGTACGCGTTCATGGCGTAGCCGTGCGGCGCGTAGTCGTAAGTCGTGCTCGCCACCAGGAAGCGCTCGTCCCAGGTGAAGCCGTCGAACCCCACGTCGGTGCACTTGCGCACGGTGCTGCGGCCGCCGTCGGCACCCACCAGCCAGTCTGCCTCGAAGATTTCCGTTCCGCCCGGCGTCACCGCCGTCACCGTGACCCTGTCGGCGGTCTGGGAGAGGTCGGTCACCTTGTGCGAGAAGCGCACCTGCGCGTTCGGGCAGGCCGCGAGCTTGCCGAGAATGATCGGCGTGAGGCGATGCTGCTCCAGATGCAGACGATACGGATACGGCGTGAGGTCGCCGATTTCGGTCACATCCCACTCGACGATGACGCCTTCCCTGCGGTCGCGGATCTGCCAGCGCGGCACCTTGATCGCCGTCTTGTGCATCTCGTCGGTGATGCCATAGGGCGCCATCAGCTCGAGCGAGGGCGGGTGATACGTGCCGGCGCGCAGGTCGACCGTAAGAGCCGGCTCAGCTTCCAGCACCAGCACCGAGACGTCCTGTTTAGCAAGGGCGAGCGCGGTCAGCAGCCCGACCGGCCCCGCGCCGGCGACGATGACTTGCGGTCTCTTCGTCATCAACCTGGTTTTTGGGAACTCTCGCGCGCCTGCCGTCCGTTCCATCCCGCGCTTTGAGGCGGCGGCCAAGCCTTTCGACTCGGCCGCCGCTTCGCCAAATTGTAGGCCCCCCGGCGTCAAGGCGCCACGGGTTGCGTCCCCCGGAGCGCGAAGCGCGCGAAAAAACGCCACATTTCCTCGTTCGCGTCGATCACCTCTGTCGAAGCCCCGAGCCATCGCGTCAGATGATCGGGCTCGCCGCCCGGCCACACGTGTCCGGGACCGGTCAGCTTCCACAACACCACCTCGACGCCGTCGCGGCAGCCGGAGAATACGAAGCGCTCCGCCGCATGCAACGCCTGGGCCGAGCGCCATTCCCGCCGATCGGCCCGTACCGGCGCTTTGTTGCATCCGGAAAATTCGACCCACCGGGTGATCGTCGCTTCGACCGAAGGGTGTTGCACTCTTGCATTGGTGAACGGAAACGGCGGGCCGAGCCCGCCCCGGTAAAGCGCGCGCGGATCGTCGACGCTGTGAATGTGCATGATCGGGACGGGCCGCCGCGCCGCAAAGGACCGCACGACCATCGCCCCAGCGACCGGCGCAACCGCCGCGATGCGATCCGGCAATTCAGCCGCCAGCCGATAGGCCATCATTGCGCCGTTGGAATGCCCCGTCGCGTACACGCGCGTGCGATCGTAAGGCGTCCGCTCGGCGAGATCGTCGAGAAGCGCGGCGACGAACCCGACGTCGTCGACGCCATGTTGGGCCGCCAATCCGCAGCAGGTGCCGGCGTTCCAGGTCAGGAGCTTGTCCTTCAGCCGCCCGGTCCCGAAGGGATAGACGGTAATGAAGCCCTCGCGATCGGCGAGCGCATCCGTGCGCACGTACTTCTGGTGGATTTTCGCGTTGCCGCCGCCGCCGTGGAAACTGAGGACCACCGCGGGGGCGGCGCGCGCCCCGGGCGGAATGTGAACGATGTAGCTGCGCTCGGTCCCGCCGACCGGGATGGAAAACCGATGGTCGCCCTGCGCGAGCATCGCCGCCTGAGCTCCGCCCGCAAAAACCAGAGGCAGCAAAAGCGCGTGGGATTTCATGTAGGCTGCGCCGCCGGAGGCACGCGGCGCGCGAGCGCGATGCAGGCAAGCGTCCCCACCGCCGAGAGGATGCCGATCATCCAGTAACGGGTCAGCTCCCCCTCGACCGAGCGGCCCACGACGATGCTCGCGACGAAGGAAGCCGCGCCGGCGGCGAGCTGCTGGATCGAGGCATTGAAGCTCATCACGCTGCCGCGCAGGCGCGGCTCGGCACCCGAGGTGAGGAGCGCCATCGCCGGCACCATGCGCGCCGAAGACGCGGCAAAAAACAGCGTCGCGGCAAGCGCCGCGACCCAGAGCGGCGAGCGCGGCAGGCTCGTCATCAGCAGGGCCGCGACCGCCGTGGCGAGCGCGCATGCGGCGAACACGCGGCGCCTGCCGAGGCTGTCGCTCCATCCGCCGACCAGACGCGCGGTGAGCAGCGCCGCGATCCCCGCGACCAGATACACCAGGGGCAGATCCGCCTCGCCAACGCCCACGTTCGCCACCAGGTACGGCGCGAAGAAGGGGAACACCAGGAACCCCGAGAAGATGAGGAGCGCGGAGAACGCAAAGATCCTGCGATGGTTCGCCTCGCCGAACACCTTCCTCAACTGCGCGAGCGCGTTGCGCTCGAGGCCGGCGGCCAGATGCGCGCGCACCGGCGGGATCACGAACCAGGCCGCGAGCAGCACGCCCGAGCACAGCGCGGCGAGGAACACGTACGGAGCGCGCCAGGTGAAATGCAGGGCCAGAACCAGGCTGATCGGCACGCCCAGGATCGATGCGATCGAGAACGCCGACATCACCACGCCGAAGGCCCGGCCGCGCCGCCCGTCGGGGACCACGTCCGCGACGATGGTGAAAATATTCGCCGCGACCACCCCGCCGAACGCGCCCGCGGCGATCCGCCCCGCGAGCAGCACCCCGTAGCTCGGCGCAAGGGCGCACGCCGCCATGGTCGCCGCGAAGCAGCCGTACAGGGCGAGGACCGCCGTCCTGCGGTCGAAGCGGTCGATCACGAGGGCCGAAAAAAAACCAGAGAGACTCGCGCTCACCGAATAGATCGAGACCAGGAACCCGAGCCGCGTCGGCGTGATGTCGAACTCGCGCATGAGCTGCGTGCCGAGCGGCATCAGCACCATGAAATCGACCATCTGGCTGAACTGGATGCCCGAGAGCACGAGCAGCAGCAGCCACTCGCGCGGCGCGGGACTAGGGTCGGGCGTCATGGCTGCACCTCGCGAGCGGCGCGGCGGCGGATCGCGAAGGCCATGGCGATCGCTCCGGCGCCCAGGCTCACGAATGCCAGGCCCCAGGCGAACCGGCTCGAGTTGCCGCCGGCAAGATCGAGCACCGCGCCGAAGACGAGCGGCGCGAAGAATCCCGCGCCGAAACCGAGCATCGAGTGCACCGCCATGGCCGCGCCGCGGACGCGCTCGTCGATGCGCGTGACGAGGCCCGCGGTCAGCGCGGAGGAATCGCCCATGATGAGGCACATGTGCAGCATGACCAGTCCCACGAGCGCGTACGACGGGAGCGCGGCTGCGAAACCGAGCGTGCAGGTGAGCGCGCCCGAGGCGAGCATCGCCATCCAGATCAGCCGCTCGCGTCCGTGCACGGCGTAGCCGAAGATGTAGGGCCGCACCTCGCGGCTTTTCAGCACCGGCCGGAAGTCGAGCATGCGCGTGCCGTGCAGCGGCGTGGGTTTCCTCGCCGGCAGTCCGAGCGCGACCATGAGCCCGGCGGCGAGCGGCCCGATCGCGCCCAGGCCGAACGCCCAGCGAAAGCCCATGGTGTCGGCGATCCAGCCCGAGAGCAGGATCGACAGGCTCGTCCCCAGGCCGAACACCGCGGTGTAGAAAGAGACCGCACGGCTCTGCGCGCCGGTCCCCGAAACGTTGTCGGTGAGCGCGCGCAGCCCCGGCATATAGGTGCCTGCGATTCCCGCCCCTGCGGCGAGCTGCAGGAGCGAGGCCGAGACGAGTCCCTTCGCGAACAGCGCCATCCCCGCGAGCGCCGCCGCCGCCACGACGCTCGAGACAAGGTAGACGCGCCGCGCATCGACGCGGTCGGTGAGGCTGGTGAGCAGCGGCACCGCGGCCATGTAGCCGGCGAAGAACGCGCCGCTGATGAAGCCGGCCTGCGAGTTGTTCAGGTCCCACTCGTCCTGCAGCCTGGGAAGCAGCGTCGCGTAGGTGGAGAAGCCCGCCATGCTCGTCACGTGCGCGGCGCACATCCAGGCGATGACCCGCCACGCCGGCGTGGAGTTCAGAGGGTATTCACCTGTGTCTGAACTTCGGCTTGCGTTTCTCGACGAACGCCGCCATGCCTTCCTTCTGGTCCTCGGTCGCGAAGAGGGCGTGAAACAGCCGCCGCTCGAAGAGGATGCCCTCGGCGAGCGGCGCCTCGTACGCACGGTTTACCGCCTCCTTGGCCATCATCACCGAAGGCAGCGAGAACTCCGCGATTCTCTCCGCCGCGGCGAGCGCTTCATCGATTAGTTTGTCGGCCGGCAGCACGCGCGACACCAGGCCTGCGCGCTCGGCCTCGGCCGCGTCCATCATGCGTCCGGTGAGCACGAGGTCCATCGCCTTCGCCTTGCCAACCGCGCGCGGCAGGCGCTGCGTGCCGCCCGCTCCGGGGATGATGCCGAGCTTGATCTCCGGCTGGCCGAACTTGGCGGTGTCCGCGGCGATAAGGATGTCGCACATCATCGCGAGCTCGCAGCCCCCGCCCAGAGCATAGCCCGCGACCGCGGCGATGAGGGGTTTCCGAATCGACTTTATTCGCTCCCAGTTGCGCGTGATGTACTCGCCCTTGTACACGTCCATGTAGCCCCGGTCCTTCATGGCGCCGATGTCCGCCCCCGCGGCGAAGGCCTTGTCGCTGCCGGTGATGACGATCGCGCCGATCGCTTCGTCCGCATCGAATTTCGCGAGCGCATCGCCGAGCTCGTTCATCAACGCGTCGTTGAGCGCGTTCAGCGCCTTGGGGCGATTCAGCGTGACCAGGCCGACGCGGCCGCGGGTCTCGACGAGGATGTTTTCGTAGGCCATGGGAGAAAGGCAAGAACGGGAGGGGGATAATTTTATCAGGCCGGCGGCTGCTCTATTCGAGCGTGATCTTCTGCTCGCGGATCACTCTCCCCCAGCGCTCCAGCTCGACGCGTATCCACCGATCGAGCTCGCCGGGCGGTCCGCCCGCGGTCTCCAGGCCCAGCTCGGTAAACCGCTCCCTTATCTCCGGCTGTACGAGAATTCTCGACACTTCCGCATTGATCCGCGCCACGATCTCCGGCGGCGTCTTCGCCGGCGCGAGCAACGCCACCCACGCCTCCGCGATGAATCCCGGATAGAGCTCGTTCATCGCCGGTACGCCGGTCGCGATCGTGCTGCGATGTTCGGAAGTGATCGCAAGCGCGCGCAGCCGCCCGGCCCGGTAGTGGGAACGTATGCTCGGCACCGTCGCGAACATCGCGTCCACCTGACCGCCCACCAGATCGGCGAGCGCAAGCCCCGCCCCCTTGTACGCCACCATCGTGACGTCGATCCCCGCCTCGATCTTGAGCAGCTCCATCAGCAGGCGCGCGGGCGACCCGGGGCCGACGGTGGCGAAGTTGATCGCGCCGGGCCTGGACTTGGCGAGCTTCACCAGCTCCGGCACGGTATCCGGTCCGAGACCGGGATGGACGACCAAGACGAGCGGTCCGCGCACGAGCAGCGAGATCGGAGCGAGATCGGCGAGGGTGTCGTAGGGAAGATTCCTGAAGAGGTGGGGGTTGGTGGCGTGGCTGTCGAACACCGCGAGCAGCGTGTAGCCGTCAGGCGCGGCCTTGACCGCCGCCGCCGTGCCGAGGGTTCCTCCCGCCCCCGGGCGGTTTTCGACGAGAAACTGCTGGCCGAACGCCTCGGCGAGCTTCGCGGCGACCAGGCGCGCGCAGATGTCGGCGAGACCGCTGGTTGCGTTCGGGACGATGATTCGCACGGGCTTGCCGGGATACGCCTGACCGAACGCCTGCGGGAAACCGGCCGCTGCTAGAATTGCGAAGCTGAGCGCGGCAAGCGCCTGATGCGCAGTCGTCATGAGTGCAACATGATAACCGCGTGCCGGCGATGGACAAGGATCTGCCATGAAACGCGACGTCGTCGAGATCGAAAAGCCCGAACGAGCGCTGCGCGAGCGCGTGAGCGCGGAGGAGTGGCAGCTGCGCTGCGAGCTCGCCGCCGCCCACCGCCTGGTCGCGCATTTCATCTTCGTCGACATGACCTACAACCACATCTCGGTGCGCCTGCCCGCCGAGCCGGATCATTTTCTCGTCAAGGCGGACAAGGTCTTCATGGAACAGGTCACCGCCTCGAACCTCGTCAAGTACGACCTGGACGGCAACCCGGCGATGGAGTCGGAGCACAAGGCGAGCCCGGCCGCCTACAACCTGCACGCGGCGGTGCTCAAGGCGCGCCCCGACATCGTCGCCGCCGTGCACACGCATTCCCCGGCCAACCTCGCCGTGTCCGCGCAGAAGGGCGGCCTGCGCCCCATCACGCAGCAGGCGATGCGCTTCTATAACCGCATCGCCACCTACCCGAACGTGGCGGACGACACCACGCCCCAGGGCACGGCCCAGCTCGCGCGCGCGCTCGGCGACAAGTGGACCATGATCCTCGAGAACCACGGGGCCCTCGTGTGCGGCACCTCGCTCGCCGAGGCCTACATCTACCATCACTTCTTCGAGCTCGCCTGCCGCGCCCAAGTCGGCGCGCTCTCGGCCGGCGCCGAGATCATCACGCCTCCGCCGGACGTGTGCGAGGAGCGCGCGAAGAAATTCGGGCGCATCGGCCAGTACAACCGCGAGAGCCGCGACTGGGTGGCGGGCATGGCGCTCGCCGCGAAGCTCTTCCCCGATCACAGGGAGTAGCCGTCATGGCAAAGAAGCCCGATGGCAGGTTCGACGTCGGCGGCGTGCTGCTCGCGCAGCCGTTCAAGATCCGGCGGCTCGGGCACTTCGGCCTCAACGTCCCCGACCCCGCCGCCTGCCTCGATTTCTACTGCGAGGGGCTGGGTTTCCGCATCTCCGATCCCCTGGACATCGCCGAGCACCATCCGAAGCGCGACGAGCTGAAGAAGCTCGGCGACACCAACATGTATTTCCTGCGCCACGGCACCGACCACCATTCCGTGGTGCTGTGCAACGGCAAGATCTACAACGCCGCCGGCCGCGGCGGCGACATTCCGGCGGATGTCACCGTGAACCAGATGACCTGGCAGGTGGCGAGCCTGGCCGAGGTGTCGAACGCGGTGGACTGGTTCAACGCAAAGGACGTGCGCATCAGCCGTGTCGTCCGCGACATGCCGGGGTCGAACTGGCACTGCTATCCCTACGACCCGGAAGGCCACCGCAACGAGATCTACTACGGCATGGAGCAGATCGGCTGGACGGGCCTCCCGAAGCCGCACGCGATGCACGAGCGCGGCTTTCGCGAGCGCCCGCCGCTGCCGCAGATTCCGGAATACCAGGAGGTCGAGAAAAGCCGCGGGCAGGGAGTCGATTTCAATTCGGGCTTCCGCCATCCGGAAAAAATGCCCGCGAAGTACGACGTCGACGGAATTCTGCTGCCGCGGCCGTTCAAGGTGGTGCGCCACGGCCCGGTCCGGCTGTTCTGCCACGACATGCGCAAGATGGAGGCCTTTTACACCGACACCATGGGTTTCACCCGCACCGAGGCGATCGGGTGGAAAGGTCACCGCTGCGTGTTCTTCCGCTGCGGCACCGAGCACCATTCGCTCGCGCTGTATCCGATCGCGCTGCGAAAAAAACTCGG
>WNGP01003196.1_pt1 | contig 13726 bp, 10 predicted proteins | sample 5407671 | NCBI WGS metagenome assembly WNGP01 (sample SAMN13153381, study PRJNA577476) | soil metagenome | isolation source: 40 cm soil or saprolite under Garry oak tree replicate 2 | place: USA:California | collected 2016-06-15 | reverse complement strand
CCTGCGTATTGGTGGGTTGCCTATCGACATCGGCACGTCCATAGCCACAGGGGATGAGCATAGCGGGTACTTCATGCATGTGTTCTGCCAGGTAATTAGCGGAATCTGCAACTCTGGCCAGCGTGGCGATGCGATCAGGTGTCATGCGTTTGCTTTGCATCGCCGCGGCGATAGATGTCTGCTGTTGCAGGTATATTGTCCAACCTTTCTGATATATCTTGCCTAATGCCTGGATTTGCTGGCGATTCGTCACCATGATAAAATGCCAGTTCTGCCGGTTCCCGCCGGTGGGGGCCTGCACGGCGATTTCCAGGCATTCCCGCAGTAGCTCCGGTTCAACCGGGCGAGAGAAATCGAGGCGTTTGCGCACCGAGCGCGTGGCGGTGAGCAGTTCGTCTGGCGTGAGATGTAAGATGGGCATGGTGTTCTCCTTAAAATAGAAAAGGCGACTGTAGTATTGTAGGGGCGACCCTGGCGGTCGCCCTGGAAGCTCTACAGGGCGACCGCCAGGGTCGCCCCTACAATACTTAAACGGCAACGTTGGTTGAGCGGCTATAGGGTTTTTCCGGGTCGATCAGGACGTTGACGCAGGCGGGTAGGCCGGAGGCGAAGGCGCGTTCGAGGGCGGGGCGAATATCTGCTGGCCTTTCTACCAGTTCGCCGTAGCCGCCGAGGCTCTCGACCATTTTGTCGTAGCGGATGCCGGGCGTGAGTTCGGCGGCGGTGGTGTGACCGACGATCATCTTTTGTGGATGTTTGATCTGGCCCCAGGCTCCATCGTTGCCGATGATGGAGACGACGGGTAATTTCTGGCGCACCATGCTTTCAAATTCCATGCCATTGAGTCCGAAGGCGCCGTCGCCGTGCAGGATCAAGACTTTTTTGCCAGGGCGGGCGAGCTGCGCGGCCATGGCGAAACCTGTGCCGGTCCCCAGACAGCCCATCGGGCCGGGGTCGAGCCAGTAGCCGGGTTTGTAGACGTTGATGACTCTGCCACCATAGCTGACGATATCGCCGCCATCACCGACGACAGTGGTATCTTCGTCGATGAAGTCGCGTATCTCGCGGCAGAAGCGCATAGGATGAATGGGTACGGCATCGGAACTCATCAAGGCTTCGTCGCGCTCCTGCGCTTTGCTTTCCTCGCCACGAATGTAGGAGAGCCAGTCGCCTGCCGGTAGTTGTTTAGCTGCTGCGGTTAGCTGGGATATGCTCAGGCCGACATCGCCAACCAGCGCGGCGGCGGCGCCCCGGTTGACACCCACGTCCTCAGCCACCAGATCGAACCAGATGACGTTAGCGCTGGCTGGTATGAGCGGCGGCTGGCCGTGATTGAGACGGAAGTCCATGCGCGTGCCGATGGCCAGGATGGTATCGGCGCCCTCTAAGGCTTTGCGGCGTGACGCGCTGAAGAACAGCGGGTGTGTTGGAGGAAGGCAGCCACGACCCGCGCCGTTAAGATAGACCGGGGCGTTGAGGCGTTCGGCAAGCAGGCGCAGCGGTTCGGCGGCATCGCACCACCAGACGGCGGTACCGGCCATGATGACGGGACGCTGCGCCTGCTCTAGCAGCGCGGCGGCTCTGACGACCATGTCGGGATCGGGCGCGGTACGACCTGAGAAGCGATAGTGCGCGGGTTCGCCGGGATCGAAGAGCGTTTCGGTGTCCGCGAAGTTGTTCAGCACATCCATGGGCATCTCTAAGAAGACGGGGCCGGGTTTGCCGCTCAACATCTGGCGAAAGGCCGAGGCGGTGTATTCGCCGAGACGCGAGGTTTCATGGACAGTACGCGTCCACTTGGTAATGGGACGCAGGAGGTCAATCTGATTCATCTCCTGTAGCGCGCCTCGATCCCACAGGCTCAGAGGGGCTGCACCGCCGATTACGAGGATGGGGCTGTTGGCGAGATAGGCGTTGGCGACACCGGTGACGCCATCGGTGACGCCGGGGCCCGCGGTTAAAAGCGCGACTCCAGGTTTGCGCGTAGATTTGGTCCAGCCTTCGGCGGCGTGTACAGCCGCCTGCTCGTGACGTGTATCGACAACACGGATGCCTTCACGGATGCAGCCATCGTAGATGCCCGCGATATGTCCGCCACTGAGGGTGAAGACGACCTCGACTCCTTCACGTTTGAGGATTTTGGCGACCAGCCAGCCGCCGTGTATCATGCCCATGATGAAACTCCTTGTAGTCTGTATCTCTATATGCTTCCCATATGATACACCATTGTATGCTACAAGAAGAACCTTTGCGCGCAGCAAAGCATCACCTGGGATGGGGCGTAAATGAGCGTATGTTCCCCATTGGGTGCAAAGTTCACGTTCCCCTGGCGATCATACACATCAAAACTTATGATAATTTGACCGGGTATGGCTCCTAACAGCTTGAGATTAGCATCACAGACAAAGACATCATTGCGAATTGGTACACGAGCTACGCATGCGATCTTCCAGGCTCGCGGATCTACTCCTTGCCAGTACATCGTAAAGTTCACATGGTCAATTTCCGGGTCGCCTTTATTTGTTGGATAGGCGTAGGCGGCGAAGTGTATGATGTCACTGACTGTCTTGCCTACGGGGCTAATCCACGCACCTCCAGGTTTTATATGTGCGGGAGAGAGGGGACGTATCACGTATATGATGATGCTAAGAGCAACTGCGAGAACAATCACTACCCCTAATGTAGCAAATAAGAGATGCCGTCTTTTAAGTGATGTGGAAGTCGGTATGTCAGCCTGATCATTAGTGGCTTTTGAAGGGATATCGGTGAGGCCTAGCGTTTCAGCATCTGTATCAAAAAGCGTACAGAGCTTTTCAATATGAACAGGATAAGGTTTATGCTCGCCCCGTTCCCATTGTCCAATAGTATATTCGCTCACCCCAAGGTCTTTGGCTACGTATTTTCGTGACCAACCTTTTCGTTCACGTTCGCGCTGTAATTTGCTCTTCTTGTTCTGGCGGGGACTGCTCATTTTATCTTTGCCTGCATCCTCTTTATGGGCATATTCAAGTAATACGATCAGTTGGACCTGTTTTAGATCAGATTCTACAAAGTTGTCATGATGCTGCCACAGAGTTTCCACGGATGCTACTACCCTAAAAACATGCGCGCAGGTAAGCTTTATCCCGGTAACTTGTTCTTCTCATAACTAGAAAGAGGTTTGTCATGGCTGGGCCTTATGATAATGACGACGATGATGAAGATAAGAAGTGAAACTTTAGTGAGACCGTGCGTAGGGAAAGTGTTGAGGGCCTCGATGTGAGGATCTAGTGCTTGTCCTGTAGGGTTACCTGCCAATGAACATCAAGAATACCTGATAGAAGCACGATGCCTGCAGGGACAAGCACAAGGCCCCCACCCTTCCATTCCGCCGCCCATTGTCCCTACAAATAGGGTATATTTTCTCTTGCACCCTCCCCCTCAAACCTGCTACCATTACACATAAGAACCTACTGATTGATGGATAACTCAATGCATTGAAGCAGGTCGCATCGCTGCATTCAGGCTATTGTAAGGTAGTGGGAAAAGGCCGCAAGTTTTCTGTCAGGCGGGATGACTACACTAGCACCATATAATGGTATGAGTGTCTTCTCTTTGGCGACGCTATCGTTCGTTGTTGTTGGTTGTGTCCATCGTCAAACAAATATTTTTAGGAAAGTGAGAAGTGAGAACAGTGAGGATACTTAAAAAACACAGGGTGAGGCGCTGGGGGATTGTGCTCTCAGCGATGCTTATGTCCTCGATCCTTCTTGCAGCTTGTGGTGAGAGCTCTCCCTCGATCTTGAACCCGCAAGGCCCGGTTGCCAACCAGGAATCAAATCTGTTCTGGTTTATCCTGATTGTGGCGACGATTGTATTTGTGATCGTCGAGGGTCTGCTCATCTATTCCATCGTGCGTTTCCGCGAGCGGCCAAATATGCCCTTGCCGAGGCAGGTTCACGGCAATAATACGTTAGAAATCGCCTGGACGATTGGCCCTTCCGTATTCCTGTTTGCGGTACTCATTGCCACCATCTACACCATGTTTAACCTGGGCAATATCTCCAATAATAGTCCCATTGGCCAGCTTGAAATTCGGGTTGTGGGGCATCAATGGTGGTGGGAGTTCGATTACACGAACACGAACCCACAAATCATCACCGCCGATGAGTTGGTAGTTCCCCAGGGCACACTGATACACACTCTTCTCAAATCCGACAACGTCATTCACAGCTTCTGGGTGCCGCAAGTGACGGGTAAAACCGACGTGGTGCCTGGCCATAACAATGACAAACTCTTCCGCGCGGATACTCCCGGCACCTATCGTGGATTATGTACCGAATACTGCGGCCTGAACCACGCGCACATGAGCTTCAACCTGATTGTCAAGACACCAAGTGACTATATGACCTGGTTATCAGGCCAGGAGAAGGCGGCGCAAACGCCAACCGATCCTGCCGCGGTGGCGGGTATGAAACTCTTTACCGGTTCTGGCGGATGTTTTGCCTGTCACGGGATTGTGGGCGTGAATCTGAACAGCTACACCGATCCAAAAGCAGCAGGGCTTGTAGGGCCAAATCTGACGCACTTTGGTAGCCGTCGTATCATCGCTGGTGAAGTGCTGGAGTGGGATCCGGGGTCTTGCAAAGTTGTGACGGACTCGTCCGGGAATGCGTCGATACAGAATCCCGATGGATGCGGTCTGTACCAGTGGCTGAAAGACCCAAGAGGGATCAAACCCGAGAATGATATGGTAATCCGGCAACTTTCGCCCACCGAGATTGCTCAATTGATAGCGTACCTGGAAAGTCTCACATAGCTCTCCAGGGCGGGGGCAAGCCCCGCCCCTACCCTATACGGGTGGCAGTCCGTTCGTGTAGGGTAGGGAGCTGCCAGGCAGCGAGACGCTTACAGTCGCCTGGATACTAGATTTTGGAGGAATTGCCATGGCAACCCGTACTGTCGTTGAAGGTGTAACCCTTACACGGCGAAAGCCTTTTGGCGAAACTTACATCGGCGAATGGATCATGACGACCGATCATAAAAAGATCGGGGTCATGTACATTGTCACCGCCTTCTTTTTCTTCCTGCTCGGCGGGACAGAGGCATTACTCATTCGTACTCAGCTGGCAGTGCCGGATGGAAAAGTCCTGACACCTGAGATCTACGACCAGATATTTACCATGCACGGCGTCACGATGATTTTCCTCTTCGTCATGCCTATGCTGTCAGGCCTTGGTAACTACATCGTGCCGTTGATGATCGGCGCGCGTGACATGGCCTTCCCACGCATGAATGCTTTTGGTTACTGGGTGGTACTCTTCGGCGGACTCTTCCTGAGCATCAGCTTCCTGTTTGGGGCAGCTCCCAACGCGGGCTGGTTCAACTACGCCCCGCTCAACGAACTGACCAGCGATTGTGGCATAAACGCCGTGATCTGTACACCCGGCATGAATACGGACTTCTGGGCGCTGGGTATCCTGATGCTTGGTATCTCTTCAATTGCTGCTTCGCTCAACTTTGTCGTGACCATCCTCAAGTTGCGCGCACCCGGCATGACCATCAACCGCATGCCCCTGTTCACCTGGATGACCCTGATAACGGCCTTCTTGCTGCTCTTCGCGCTGCCAAGCGTCACCGCCGCAAGTATCCTGTTGCTGCTGGACCGCCATCTAGGCACCCATTTCTACCAGGCGGGCGCAGGTGGTGACCCACTGCTGTGGCAGCACCTCTTCTGGTCGTTCGGGCATCCAGAGGTGTACATCCTGATCTTACCTGCCTTCGGCATTATCTCCGAAGTGCTGCCTGTTTTCTCGCGCAAACCCATCTTTGGCTATACATTCATCGCCTGGTCAGGCGTCGCGATTGGTTTCCTGAGCTTCACCGTATGGGCGCACCACATGTTCGCGGTCGGTCTGCCACTAGTTGCGCAGGCCTTCTTCGCGACCAGCACAACGCTGATCGCAATTCCAACAGCCGTGAAGATCTTCAACTGGGTATTCACCGTCTACGGAGGGAAGGTGAGTCTCAAGGCCCCGATGCTCTTCGCGCTTGGCTTTATCGCCATGTTCCTGATCGGCGGTTTGAATGGCGCGGCCCTGGCAATCGTGCCTTTCGATTACCAGGTGACAGACACCTACTTTGTGGTGTCACACCTGCATTATGTCCTTTTTGGCGGGTCCGTCTTCGGTATCTTCGCGGGCATATTCTACTGGTTCCCCAAGATGACGGGCAGAATATTGAACGAGCGCCTGGGGCAGGTACAGTTCTGGCTGATGCTGATCGGCGTGAACCTGGCCTTCTTCCCCATGCATATCCTGGGATTGCTGGGTATGCCGCGTCGTTATTATACCTATCCTGGTAATGTTGGCTGGAATGAATTGAACTTGATGGCCACCTTCGGAGCATTCACCATTGCGGTCTCGATCATGGTGTTCCTGTGGAACTTCATTACAACGCTGCGCAGTGGGCAGAAGGCGGGCGATGATCCGTGGGATGCCTACACGCTGGAATGGGATACGACCTCGCCACCCAAACCGTACAACTTCCCCGTCATTCCAACGGTGAGAAGTCGCCGCCCGTTCTTCGATAAGAAGAACCCGGAGGTCGCCGACTGGAAGACGGCAACCCATTAGTTTGGAGGAAATAGTGTCTGAGGAGCCAGGTCAGCGCAAGCCGCCATCAAGGAAAGAGCCGCTATCGCCAGAAGCGCTACAAAAGGTGATTGACGCAAAAAAGAGCTACTGGCCTTTCGCATTAGCTGTTTCTGTTTCAATCGCCCTTTTCGGCGTGGTTATGCTACCATATATTATAGGCACGATTATTATATGCATTGGCGCAGCGCTGACCGTCGCCTCAATTATCGGCTGGGGACTTGAACGTCGTTGATATTGAAACGGATTAAGATAGGGAGAAATGAGAGATGAGTATTGCCCACGGCGAACAGCTTAGGACGTTAGAGGAACACGGGGAAGTGCCAGAACGAAGTATCAACTGGTGGGGCATGATCTTCTTCATTACCTCAGAAGCGTTGATCTTCGCCAACTTGATCGCAGCGTATCTCTACCTGGAGATACGCACCGGTAATTGGCATCTGCCAACTGAACTGACGTATCCATTGATCAATACGTTTATCCTGCTGGGCAGCAGTATCCCCGTGCGTTTCGCGGGGGCAGGCATCGCCACAGGCAACCAGCGCAATCTCAGGCTTGGTCTATTCTTGACCATACTGATGGGCGCTGCATTCCTGGGCGGTCAGGCCTACGAGTATACAGGTCTATTTGGTCAGCACTTTACCCCGCAGTCAACTCCTGCCGGTTTACCAACTATCTTTGGTTCAGCATTCTTTACGTTGACCGGCTTTCACGGTTTGCATGTCACCGTGGGCTTACTCATCTTGCTGATTGTCTTGCTGCGCGCGCTGCGAGGTGATTTCACTGCCAAGCAGCATTTCCCGGTACAGGCCGCGGAGATGTACTGGCATTTCGTTGATGGCGTGTGGGTTGTGGTCTTCAGCCTGGTGTACCTGTTGCCGCTCCTGCGAGGGTAGAAAAGCATTTAGGGAAAGACAGAAGAAAGGCAGCAGTGGTCGCATGGCCCTGCTGCCTTTCTTCTGTCCTTAGCCTTCATTACTTTCCGCCGGGTGCAAAAAATGGTCAAAGCTCATCCAGAGGGATTTGGTAGGACGATAGAATATAATAGGCAAGAGGAATGGCAAGGTGCAGCCGAGTAGGATGAGATAGATGAGAGGCACTGCCCGGCTCGCGGCGAGCGGCACAGCAATAATGGCAATAAGCAATTCGCAGATGACCAGGTTGACGGCCATCGCGCCGGTATAATAGCCGGGTTCGCGTTCATAGGCAAAATTGCAGACAGGGCAGCGTTCGTATGTTTTGAAAAAGCCAGCGAATATTTTTCCCTTGCCGCATACAGGGCAGCGCTGGCGTAGTCCTCTTTTCAACATGAGTAAAGCATGTTCGCTGGCTGTCATAGATACACCTCGTAGTTTCTGTTTATACTATAGCAAAAATGCGCAAGCCGAAGAATGGAGCAATAAGGAGAAGGATTGAAGAGACAAGAGACCTTACAGGCGGTGCTGTCACAACGACCATTGGGACTGGTATTTGATATTGATGGTACCCTCAGTCCCATCGCACCGACATCGGAGCAGGCGCAGCTGTATCCAGGCGTCACCTCGCTGCTGGAAAAGGCCAGGGAGCAGGCACATATCGCGATTATGACGGGGCGAGCTATTGAAGATGGAGCGGGCAAGGTGAATGTGGATGGGATAACCTACATCGGGACGCATGGGCTGGAATGGTCGGATGGTTTGCCCTGGCTGCATCCCGTACATATCGCGCCGGGTGCGTTGGACTATGCAGAGGCTGGCACTTATTTACTCGACCTGGTGGAAAAGCGGCTGGCTGAGCTGCCTGGCGTGCGTGTGCAACGCAAACGGGTGGGCGGCGCGATCCACTACCGTCTCTCACCAGATCATGAGCAGACACGCCAGAAACTGTTGGAACTGCTTGAGGAGCCAGCGCGGCAAGTCAAGATGAGCCTGAGCGAGGGGAAGCAGATTGTGGAGATTCGCGCGCCCCTGGCCATCGATAAAGGGCTGGCGCTGCGCCGGTTCGCGCAGCGTTTCTCCTTACGCGGTATCGTATTCGCAGGAGATGACCGCACCGACCTGGATGCGATTATGGAGATAGGACGGCTGCGGCAGGAGGGTCTGGCGGCGCTGGCTGTTGTTGTGCGGCATGCTGATACGTTGCCGGATTTGTTGCAGTATGCGGATGTGGTGGTTGATGGGGTACCCGAGATGGTGAAGTTGTTGAGGGAGATGGTAGGAATGTTGTGAGAACTTGTAATTATTTAGCGTTTAATTGACAGGGCAAGGAATCCGTCTACAGTAGAGCCATATTTCAAATATTTAGTAGATTAGATCCGGCCATCCATTTTCTTACAAGATTTTGTAGCTTTCCGCACTTATTTGTTCTAGTATTTGAGGTGTAGGTTGTTGCAAGAGTTAGAAACAACGCTTCCAATCGGTCATGTGATACGCGAACGGTATATCATTGAGGATCTGCTTGGTAAGGGAGGCTTCAGCGCCGTTTATTTAGTGCGAGATGGGCGTGTGAAGCAGAACCTTTACGCACTCAAAGAGGTGATTGACCCGGAAAAGAAAGATCGGACACGCTTCCTCTTTGAAGGTGAATTGCTCAGGCGTCTTGAACACCGGGCATTGCCACGGGTCTATCGCGCGTTCGAAGATGAGGCACAACGGCGCGCGTACATGCTCATGGATTATATCGAGGGACCGAACCTGGAGATGCTGCGAAACGAGCAGCCAGAGAAGCGTTTCTCACTCCCACAGGTCTTAACTATCATGGCCCCCATTATGGATGCAGTAGGCTATTTGCACAGACAGAACCCTCCTATAATCCACCGGGACATCAAACCATCTAATATCATTAGCCCGATATCAGGTGAAGAAGCAGCACTGGTTGATTTTGGCATCGCGAAGGAATTCAACCCTGAATCGACGACGACCGCTGTTCGTCATTGTACGCCAGGCTATGGTGCTCCTGAGCAATATAGATTAGGAACCACTACGCGTACCGATATTTATGGACTGGGCGCAACCCTCTATACCTTACTGACGGGCGTCACTCCTGCTGATGCCCTCTATCGAATGACGAACCTGGGCATCGGAGAGGATGATCCACTCGAGCCGATCAACAAACAGGTGCCGGCTCTTGCGCAACATATAGCTATAGCTATCCATCGCGCTCTAGCTATCAACAGCAACGATCGCTTTGCTACAGTCGAGGAGTTCTGGCAGGCATTGAATGCCCGTTCCATACAACAGCTGTTAACAGCCCCAATTGTTGATCCTGCAACTTCTCCTACTCAACCAAAGATTGCTATTGTCTCTAAACGACCAGCCACTGTTCAACGACAGATCGCCAAAGTCACTTCTGCTCCTACAGTACACATAAAAGCTCTACCACGTAAACGGCGTTCGAGAATACGTTTTGTACTCCTGATACTGATTTTACTTGCGCTATTGACAAGCGCCGGTATTGGAGCAGGCACCTGGCTGTATAATGCAAGCCATCCGGCCTCTCATTCCATCGCCAAAACGCTAAAGCCAGGCCCTTATCCTACAGTCACAGTGCAAACTTCTCCCTCAACTCATCCAACTACAGTACCTACACGCCCATCAAAGAGCACACCGGGCCCTACAACGACGCCAGGGCAGGTCATAGGAGCGAATCCCACTCCTACATCTATTCCAACCCGTATTCCGACGAGTATTCCAACCAGCACGCCTACCAGTCTACCTACTAAGGAACCTGGCTCTACGCCTACACCACACCCTACTCCAAGTCCAACTTCTACTCCTGCGCCTACGCCGACGCCCTATGTCTACCCAAACGTGGCAGGAAATTACAATGGCACAATTGATGACACCACAGAGAATATCACTACAACTATGGCTCTCTCAATACAACAGGCATCAGGACAAGGGAGCATCAGCGGCACATTCACGGTAGGTCCACATCTGCTGGGCAGTGGCAATTTCACCGGAAGCGTTACCACCGCCAAATATATCCAGTTCACAGTGGCGCCCTACAAGAAAAATGCCCCGCTGTACTTTTATGGGTGGGTGCAATCAGATGGCAGTCTTAAGGGACAGTATTGCAGCATTAATGCGCAAAAACAGTGCGATGCAGCGGCTGGAGATGCTGGCACCTGGAACGTTGGCCCGCCAGCATCAGGATCATCTGTACTCCAAACGAGTATTCAAAAAGCTTTGAATGGATGGTCAGGCGCTATCGCTATCATTTTAGAGTGGGGAGGAGCAATCTTCTTTCTGCTTGTTGCGCTTCTTCTTATGATATACTCTCTCCAGGGTACCAGGTTTCTTCGCCATAAAAATATTGGGAAGAGGGCGCAATGATGAACACGAACAAATGAATCAGGGATCAAATGTAGGGACGCGATAAATCGCGTCCAGGCCGAGGTTCCATGTGCGCCGAGGTGGACGCGATAAATCGCGTCCCTACATTTCCTATTAATTTTTGAGGGTTCATCATTGCACCGCTACATTTTATCCATCTAAATCAAGATTGAAAGTCCACCTGGGGAGACAAACGATATGGAGATCGGTGCAGAGCAGCAGGCGCAGCAAGCCACGATTGATGAAGAACGGCAGGTGAAGGCGAAGGAATATGCGCGAATACGACGGCGATTGTCGTATGTGAATATGGGAATCGGCGCGGTGGGAGTGTGTGTGCTGCTCTTCACGAATCTGGCTGGATGGCTGCGAAGTGCATTGCAGCCGTTGAACTGGGAGCCAGTGCGCGGGTGGTTTCCCTGGCAGGTCTTGCTCTTCTTTTTGATTGTAATGCTTGTATATGAGCTTGTGACTATTCCGCTCGGTTATTATGGTGGGTTCGTCCTGTCGCATCGCTATGGTCTTTCGGTGATGACGTTGAGGGCCTGGATACGCGATCTCTTTGTGGGATTGGTGTTGGAACTCGTGCTGGGAAGCGCGATGTTTGAAATTATCTATCTGCTGTTAGCTACGCAACCCCTGACGTGGTGGCTGTGGGTAGCGCTGGTACTGCTGTTTTTCTCGGTGGTGATGGCGAATCTTGCGCCGGTGCTACTGTTTCCCTTGTTTTACAAGTTTCGTCCTTTGCCAGAGGGGGAGTTGTCGAGGCGATTGCTGGCACTGGCGCAGCGCGCGCATACACGTGTGCGCGGGGTGTATACGTTTGATATGAGCCGTAAAACCACGATGGCGAATGCCGCGCTGATGGGGTTGGGGAATACGCGCCGCATTGTGCTGGGAGATACGATACTGGGGAAGTATACAGACGAGGAGATCGAGGTGGTGCTGGCGCACGAACTGGGACATCATGTGCATGGCGATATCTGGAAATTGATTATCAGTCAATCGCTGCTGACACTGGGAGGACTGTATGTGGTGAATGTGGTATTCCACTGGGCAGTTGAGACGCAGCATCTCTACCTGGGGTTGGCGGACGCGGCGACAATTCCACTGCTGTTGACGCTGATCGGTCTCTTCGGGCTGGTGGTAATGCCACTCAACAATGGCTTGAGCCGGGCGATTGAGTACCAGGCGGATGAGTATGCGCTGCAGGCGACGCACATGATTGAGCCATTCAAAAGTGCGATGACGCGCCTGGCGAACCAGAATCTGGCCGATCTCGAGCCTTCGCCAGTGATAGAGTTTCTCTTTTACAGCCATCCATCTATGGGCAAGCGTTTGCGGCACGCGGATGAGTTTGTTAGGAGGAAAAGTGGATGAGTTTGTTAGGAGGGAAAATGGAGGGCGGGCCGGATGATCTGTAGGGGCGAGGGTGGACGATGAGGGGTTGGGAGAGCCTTTATGGTCGCCCGCGGGGGGGGTGGTCCTCTTTTCGCAGCGCCCCACTCGCCCCCTCCCCTGAGCGTGTCTTGTGGTGGGATCGCGGGGATGGGTCAGTCCAAATGTAGTGATGCCCCTGGTGGGCATCAGGCGTGTGGTGTCCTTCGAAATGCGTCGGGGAGAGAGGGGGGGGTCGTGTTGCCGCAGAATGGAAGCAAGATGAACAGGACGCGGGCGACCATAAAGGCCCTCCCAACCCCACTTCCGCCGCCCTCGCCCCTACGGATGTTGATGGGCTTGTTGGTAGGTTGATGCGTATTGGAGGGCCCTCACGGTCGCTTTTTCTGGTTTCGTGTTAGTTAAATCCTACGATCTCAGGGCCTTCATCAACGCCTCCAATTGCGGTCCGGCGATATCGATGGTGCCGGGGGGCATACTCAGGATTGGTTCGTCGACGCCTGCTGCTACCCACTGGTCGAGTTTGGCGACGATTTCGGTGGGGGTGCCGACGAGGGAGGTGGCGTCGAGTAGTTCGGGGGTGACGGCTTCTATGCCGCTTTGCATGCCGGTCTTCCAGCCCTGCTGAACTGCTTCGACCTCTTTGCCGTAGCCTTGTCGGGTGAGCATTTGCGCGTAATAGACGCCCATTTTGCCGATGTAGTAGGCTAGCGGTGTGGCGGCGCGGAAACGAGCCGAATTGCGGTTCTCTTCCGTCGCATTCTCATCGAGGATAAAGCAGGTAAGATAGGGAGCGATGGCGGCGCTGTGCGGTGGACGACCAGCCACGCGCGAGCCCTCGTCAAGCTGTTCGCGCAATTCACCCCATTTGTTGCCGGGCCAGTAGACAGGCAGGACACCATCAGCAATTTCACCGGATTGCACGACGTTTTTAGGTCCCATCGCCGCGATATAGATAGGCACTTCCTTACGGATGGGGTTGAAGCGCAATTTGAAGCCGCGCTCAAGGTTGAAGAACTCACCGTGATAGATGAGCTTTTCGCCGCGCAGGATCATGCGGATGATCTCGACGTATTCGCGTGTGCGCTGCACGGGCTTTTGGAAAGGGACGCCGTGCCAGTGTTCATTGACGTTGGCGCTTGATGGACCAAGGCCGAGGACGATTCGCCCACCGGAACGCTCATCCAGGGTGGCAATGGTACTGGCGATCACAGCGGGTGAGCGCGAGTAAACATTGGCGATGCCCGCGCCGATTTTGATGCGTTTGGTGGCGCGCACAAGGTCGGCCATCGAGGTGAAGAGTTCGTAGCCCCAGGACTCACCAAGCCAGATGGAGTCGTAGCCGAGTTCGTCGGCAATTTTGACTTTTGCTACTACTTCGTCCCA
>WNGP01007342.1_pt1 | contig 13736 bp, 17 predicted proteins | sample 5407671 | NCBI WGS metagenome assembly WNGP01 (sample SAMN13153381, study PRJNA577476) | soil metagenome | isolation source: 40 cm soil or saprolite under Garry oak tree replicate 2 | place: USA:California | collected 2016-06-15 | reverse complement strand
CACCTCAAACCCCGTCTGTGGAATTCCGGCAGACAGGAGTGCTTAATTCGCAAGTCGTTTAGTTTCCTGGAGTTCGCCACATGACGAATTTGCAAAAACATGAGGAGGCAGGCGTGCTATACAGAAAGTATTGAACGGAGGGAAGTTAAGCGCGCACTATTTGGCAAGTATGGGGAGAATTCAGGGGACTCTACGCATTCTAGTCTCAATGATCATCGGAGATGCAAATCAGTAATCGCGCGCCATGCTCAGCTCGCGCTTCGCCGTATGCCTCTCAATTGTCTTCGCATTTAGTTGGTTGAATTTGGAAAGCGCGAGATCTTGGTTGCGGGACGCGAAGCGTCCGTCGCGCCAGCGACTACGTTCTAACCCGTCATCCGACCGGAATTGCGATTCGACGTTGCCGAGTCTCTGGTCAAATGCTGACTTCCGCCGTGCCAATATCGACACTCTCAGACGGCGGCTCCATAACCCCCTGCCTCGCGGAGGTGTTGCGGCTGAGCAAGTTGTAAGCGCGCTGGCCGTAGACGTTATCGATGGCCTTCATAGCACAGCGAGTGGGCGATTCTTTGCTTGGGTTATCGGCGGTGCGCTGCCAGCGGCGCTCGATGCGGACTGGCTGACCGCTGCGTGGGATCAGAATGCCTATAACTATGTTACCGGACCTGCCGCGGCGGTGGTTGAGGAATGTGAACCACAAACAGCCTGTGGTCACTAAGGACGGATTGGATCGGCTTCGGATTCTGCCGAAATCCCCGCTTGTCGGGGCAGTCCGATTCGAGTCTCAGGACAGGCCAGAATCATGACCCAACGCAAGTGGATAGAGAGGCTGCAACAGGCGACGCTCGGCGACTACTTGCGCGGTCGCGCCTCCCGCCGATTCGCGGGTACACGCCTTCGGCTCCTCGTTACGGGCTTCGTGGTGTCGGCTGCCTCAAACAAATGCCGAATGCCGTGTTCCAACAGTTCGACGGCCCTCTCCAGGGCGCCCAGTTGTCCAATCCGCGTTATCGCCACGGACAGGCGCAAGTCAAATGATGGGGGGCGCAACACTTCAACCGTGTCTCGACAATTTTTCCTGGCAATAAAGCGAGCTGGCAGCAGCCCGACTCCATATCCCGACTGAATGAGCGCTAGCTGCAAATGTATGTTGTAGTGGATTTCAGCCGCAACCATGGGGGTGAAGCCGGCACGTTCCATCTGATCGATGAGGCTTGCCCGAAGCAAGCACCCAGACGGGTTGAGCACCCAGGGTGCTCTGCTCAAACTTTCCCAATCATCGTCAATGTTGCCTGCGGCGCTTTGAACGATCTCCATGCGGTCACTAGCGATGATATTCGTCAGAAGAGGTGAAGGCGCGGTTTTACCTTCGGGCAAAAACACGACAGCAACGTCGAGTTCACTGGCGAGCAGCCGGTTAAATAATTCACCGGTAAGTGCGCTCAACAGCCGTAGCCGGACCTTGGGGTATTTTTCAGTCAGCGCGCGAATAGGTTTGATCAGCGTCCCCTCGGCCAAGGCATGCGCGAGCCCGATGCGCAAGAGGCCGTGAGGTTCGGCGTCGCGCGACGCAACAGATTTCATCGCCTCCGTCCGCTGCAACAGATCTCGCGCTTGTTCAAGCACCCTGGAGCCCAGAGAGTTCAGGCGCGGCGGCTTTACTGAGCGGTCGAGCAACTCAGCCCCCAATGCAGCCTCCAGCCTTTGCAGTTGCCGGGTTATAGCGGAGGGTGTCCGGTATAGACGATCGGCTGCACCGGCGATGGACCCGGCCTGGGCAAACTCTACGAGGGCGCGTAAATCATCGAGCAAGGGAGCCTCCTAAAGTACTCCTAAAGCCTCCTCCAACGAATAGCAGAATCGTGCGTAAACGGCAACATCATTGTGATGATAATGAACTTGTGGAATTATGGGTTCTCCGTTACAAAGAGGCAGAAGTTTAGGAAACCCTGAAGACACATGATTGACTTCGGTTTGGGAAAGTTGCGGCTCTGGAGCGCGGCAGCAGCCTGCGCAGGCCTATTCATGACGCAGGCTGCGGGAACCCATCCAGCGGCTTTTACACTCAACGAGGTGATGCAGGCGCCATTTGCGTACTACATGGTGGCCGCGCCCACGGGCGCAGCCGTGGCGTGGGTATTCGACGCGAAGGGCTGCCGTAATATCTGGGTAGCAGACCCCTCCCATGGCGCGAAAGCGCGCCAGATCACACCGTACACAGAGGACGACGGTTTCGATATCGGCGAACTCGCCTGGTCGCCGGATACGACGTCGATCGCCTTCACACGGGGCCAGAGTCTTGAGGATGAGACTCCGGCCAACGTTAATAACTCCCCGAAAGGCCCAATGCCCAAGGAAGTATGGGTGGTTGCCACGGCCGGCGGCGTGCCGCATAAGGTCGGTGCGGGAGACTCCCCTAGCTTCTCGCCCGATGGCAGCCGGCTGCTGTTTGTCGACAAGAAAAGAATTCTGACGGTGGCCGCGAGCGGCGATGGTGAGGCGCAGCCATTGCTCATCGATCAGGGAACAGTGGACTCGCTGACCTGGGCGCCGGACGGCAAGCGCCTAGCGTTCGTGAGCCATCGAGGCAGCCACTCGCTGATCGGTGTCTACGATTTCGTTGACCAAACCATCGTTTGGTTGAGTCCGAGTCTCGACTACGACAGCTCGCCCGCGTTCTCACCGGACGGCGCGCGGATCGCCTTCGTTCATGTGGCCGAGAAAGCTCCCCCCGAATACTTCTCTCAACGCAGCGGACGGCCGTGGTCGATCTGGACGGCGGACGTGAAAACCGGCCAGGGGCGACGTGTCTGGATTGCGGATGCGGGACCCGGAAGTGTATTCCATCCGACGATCTCGGCGAATAACGACGTTCCCTCGGCGACGAACCTGTTCTGGACCAACCATGATGATCTGGTGTTCCCCTGGGAGAAAAGCGGCTGGCTGCATCTATATGCCGTCCCGGTGCAGGGCGGGACGGCCCGCGCACTCACGGTGGGAAAGTTCGAGGTCATACACGTCGTCTTCAGCCAGGACCGCAAGCGCCTGGTTTATTCGTCCACTCAGGATGACACCGACAGGATGCATATCTGGACGGTCGATGCCGAGCATGGTTCGGCGGTGCGCACCGGCCAGAGCCATGCCATCGAAGACTTGCCGCAGATCGGCGCCGACGGCGCTCTTTTCGCATTGCAGAGCGACGGCGACCAACCGCTGCATCCGGTCGTGTTGAGTGCGGGGGGGCAATGGCGGCGGCTCGCTCCGGAAGCCATCCCGTCCTCCTTCCCGAGTTCCAAGCTCGTCATGCCCCGGGCCGTGACCTTTAGGGCGAAGGATGGCCAGGAAACGCACGCGCAACTATTCCTACCACGCGAAACCACCTCCAAGCCGCACCCTGCGATTCTGTTCTTCCACGGAGGCCCTAAAAGACAGATGCTGCTGGGGTTCGATCCCAAGCGTACGTATAGCTGGATATACGCATTTAATCAATACCTCGTCGCCGAGGGCTACATCCTACTGTCAGTCAACTATCGCGGCGGTACCGGCTATGGCCTTGACTACAGAGAGGCCGACGACCTCGGCCCCGGCGGCGGCAGCGAGCTCAATGACCTGCTCGGCGCCATCACCTATCTGCGAGGCCGACAGGACGTCGACTCTCATAGATTGGGCATCTGGGGCCCAAGCTACGGGGGACTCATGACAGCCCTCGGTCTCGCGCGCGCCTCAGATGCACTCGCGGCCGGTGTCGATTATTCGGGCATTCATAACTGGTCGACGTACGAGCCAATCGACGGAGCAGATGCGAACCGCCGGGCGGTGGAATCCTCCCCCATCGCGACCATCGACCAGTGGCACTCACCCGTGCTGCTTGTGCAGGCGGACGACGACAGCGTTGTACCCTTCCAGCAGGCCGCCGAACTCATCGAAGGCTTGCGGTCGCACAACATCGACCATGACGTAATCATGATTCCGAACGAGATTCATGACATGGCACGCTACTCATCGTGGATGATGTTGTTCAATGCGGCGGATGTGTACTTCGATCGGCATCTCGACAAGCGGAGCGCGCCCGCTCCGTAAGCAGGTCCATCACTTCGGTTTTGATCGACGGTGTGTGAGCCCTTCGATTTGTTTTTGAAGAACCGGGTATGGCGCGTTTGGAGGGACATGGAAGCATCGCCAAGAATACATGAATCTGGGGGCCGGCGGAGGCGCGCCGCCCGGCGGTGCTGAAAACGGCTAGCCGGTTCGCGGGCGCAGGGGAGTAAAAAAAACGCCGCGTTGAGACCTGCATTCGTCGTTACGAACAGCACGAGTCGTTTTAAGTGACGTAGAGGAGTTCCACATGAAGAAGATTCTGATTCAGTACGGATTGTGCGCGCTTGCGGTCGCTCTGGTGGTGCCGTTGGCGCAGGCGCAGGGGCAGCCGGCAGGAATGCAGGCCGCCTTCGGAAAAGATGCCGGAACGCTTTCCGACAAATTCACCGGACTCGCGCGCGTTATGTCGGGCAAGTACGACTGGAAGCCCGGCCACGGCGTTCGCTCCGTTGGCGACGTGTTCAACCTGATCGTTAGGGAGAACGCCATGCTCATCGGCGTGCTCTCATCTGCAAAAAGCGATTACGGGACTTTCCGACAACGACCTGCAGGCGCCGGTGAAACTGTTCGGAAGAGACATGACGAAGCAGGGCGCGCTGATGCTGATTCTCGAAGATCAACACGAGCATCTGGGGCAGTCGATCGCGTACGCGCGCAGCAACGGCGTGATTCCGCCCTGGTCTAAGTAGGAGCGCCGCGGGGTGATCTGGCCGCCGCCGATGCGATAACGACCCTTTGCATCCAACGCAACCTGATAACACGCGGGCAGGACGGCAAGCCGGAAAAAGAGAATTGGGTCCTTATGCGCGGAATTTGGATTAGCGCAGCGACGATCGCAAGGTTCGCGGTCGCTGGTAGCCTGACGCTGCTGGCTTGCGGACAGAGCGCTCCCAAAGCGGACCCTCCTATCCTCCGAGCCACTGGGCCAGCAACGGTGGCAGGAGAGTCCGCCGATCGCAAACTGGTGAGCATCGCCAAGAACGTATTGGCCTCGGATGATGCTGTGGCCGACAGGGCCTACAAGAGGAGAAGAAGCGAATGAAATCGAGATTGGCAACTTCAATACGCTCTAGCTTTCTGTGCATGAATCTGAGGGGGCGCATTCCGGTCTCCACGTTACTGGTGGTAATCGTAACGGCTGCAGCCTGGGCGCAAAGTGCTCCTGCCGTCAGTTCGGCAGAAGCGCGAAAAGCGATTCAAGCGCGTGTGGCGATGGACAAGAACACAATCGAGAGGATGCTGGCTCCGGATTTATACGTCCAAACTCCCGACCGAAAACTAACACGGCAGGAGTTTATCGATGCAATCTTCTCCCGCCCGTATACCTTAACGCGATTTGACGCCACCGTGCTCACGGTCGAACCCAGAGGCAACGACTGGGCGGCACTCGTACTTGAGAAACTAGAGGGCGAGATTAAGGACAATAGTGGCAAAACGAGCAAGATCTACGTCATGGGGGTTGTACGGGATCGCTGGGGAAAATTGAACGACAACCAATGGACCCTCCTATGGTCCGAGCAACTGGGCCAGCAACTGTGGGAGGAGGAGATTCCGCCGATCGCAAACTGGTAATGGAGTTTTCAAGTGATGTCCTCCGCCGGTCCCGGCAGAGGGCCGAAAGGAAGCGTCCACATGGAGGCTTTACTTCAGGATGTTCGCTATGGTTTGCGCATGCTGGTCAAGAAGCCCACCTTCACGATCGTGGCGGTCCTGACGCTGGCTCTGGGCGTGGGGGCCAACACGGCGATCTTCAGCATCGTGAACGCCGTGTTGCTCCGTTCTCTTCCGTTCCGCGACCCCGATCGTCTTGTAAGGATCTACTTTAACAATCCAGGCGTGGGTTTGCGGAACGTTCGGTTTTCCGTGCCGGAATTCGACGATCTTAGAGCGCAGACGGATGTGTTCGAAGATGTGAGTGTCATCGTTTTGGGCCCCACAAACTTGACCGGTGCCAAACAGCCCGAACATTTGGAAATGATGGAGGTCTCTCCCAACTACTTTTCCATGCTCGGCGCCACTCCTGAACTAGGACGCTTATTTGGTCACCAGGACTTCGCGCTTGGTTTCGCGCCCGTGGTCGTGATCAGCGATGCCTTGTGGCGCCGATCTTATGGGGCTGATCCTGGCGTCCTCGGCCGGAGCCTCCGCCTCGATAACGATCTATATGCGATTGTAGGTGTACTTTCTCCCGGATTTCGCCACCCCGGACCGACCATTCCAGCCGTGGAGGTATGGATTACCTGCGGATTCAGTGGCGATCCGTTCCCAGCGCCGGCGCGTGGCCTGCGCATATTACCCGGGGCAATCGGTCGTCTCAAGCCGGGCCTCACCGTAGCGCCAGCTCAGGCGCGGCTTGATGCCATGGCTGCTAATTTGCGTCGCGACTTTGCGAATGATTACCCTCCGCAAGCCAAATGGACGGTTGAGATTGTGCCGTTGCAGCAATCGTTGGTGGGTAAGGTCCGACCGATGCTGGTCGTGTTGATGGCTGCCGTGATCTTAATCGTTTTCGTCGTGTCTCTAAACATTGGCAGTCTGCTTCTGGCGCGCGCCTCCGGACGCCAGCAAGAGATGGCAGTGCGTGCGGCGATGGGAGCGAGCGGGGGCAGAATGATCCGGCAGATGCTCACCGAATCGCTGTTGCTGGCTTTCATCGGGGGAATCGCAGGGCTCACGACGGCGGTGATTACGCTGAAAGCCGTCTTGCGATTTGTGCCGGCGAATCTTCCGCGGCTGCGCGAAGTAAACATTGATTGGCGGGTGCTGGGATTTGCGCTACTGATTTCGCTCGCGACCGGTCTACTGTTTGGGCTGGCTCCCGCGACTCATTCCTCGAAGGCGGGACTTGCGGGCACGATGCGCGAGGGCTCGCGCGGCTCGGGCTACAGCGCGAAGGCCGGGCGCATGCGCGACGCACTGATGGTGTCGCAGTTGGCTTTTGCGGTAGTGCTGATGATCGGCGCGGGGCTCCTATTGGAAACGCTGCGCGATTTGTTGCGGCAGAATCCGGGCTTCAATCCATCGCAAGTGGTGACGGCGAATATCTATCTGCCGAACCCGAATAATCCGCAGCTCGATCCATATCACACCTTAGCGCAGCAGATTCCGTTTAATCGCGAACTGCTACGGCGCGCGAACGCGATTCCGGGCGTGGAGTTGGCGGCGATTACGTCCAATTTGCCGGCCGCCGACACAATCAATAGCGATGCGGCGGCGTACGGCGCCACGAATCACAATTCGCTGGACATCGAAGACCGGCCCACGGAATCCTCGGGAGATTTGAGCGCCGAAGTTATCCGCACCAGCCCGGAGTATTTTCGGGTGATACAAACCCCGTTAGTGGCGGGGCGCTTCTTCACCGAGGACGATGAAAATGGCAAATTGCCCGTGGCGATCATCGATGAGGCGACGGCAAGGCGCTACTGGTGGCCGGATCATGATCCGGTGGGCCGGCGGCTGCGTATCCGGTTGCGTTTCGGGCAGAATCCTGTGAATCCATGGAGCACCGTGGTGGGCGTGGTGAAAAATATCAAGCACGACGGGCTCGATGTCGATGGCGTGCCGCACCTCTATGTTCCGCTGAATCAATTTGTCGGGCGCACGTTGAGCTTGGCGCTGCGAACTTCGTTGCCGGCGAGCACGCTGGAGGCGCAACTTCGCGGCGCGATTCAGAGTGTAGATCCGGGGCTGCCGGTGTTCAACGTCACCTCGATGGATGAGGTACTGGATGCATCGCTGGCATCGCGCAGGTTTTCGGCGAATTTGGTGGCGGGATTTGCGGGGGGGGCGCTCTTGCTGGCCTCGATCGGAATTTACGGCTTGCTGGCCTATATGGTTGGCCAAAGATCACGCGAGATTGGTCTGCGGTTGGCGTTGGGTGCCCAGCGAGCGGATGTCTTGCGACTTGTCCTGGGGAAAGGTGTAGTCCTGGCTGGCCTCGGAATTGTGGCCGGCGTGATATTTTCCGCTTCTACCGCTTCGATGATGGCAAGTTTGCTCTATGGCGTTCGCCCATATGATCCCGCCGTATTTTCGATGGTGCCTTTGCTTCTGCTCGTCGTTGCGATTGCCGCTAGCTACATTCCGGCTTGGCGAGCGACCAAGGTGGATCCAATTGTGGCGCTGCGGGAATCGTGAGTTCCTTGGGCATGGACGCGTCGAGTGATGTGGGAACGGCCCGCGCCCACAAGGCATTGGAAGCGCGCGCAACCTCGGGCTCCACCATCCTGACCATCCAACCCAGTATCCAAAGGAGTCTGCCATGAGCAAGACCGCAATTACCTCGCCCGAACTTGCGCCGCCGGTCGGACCGTTTTCCCAGGCGATCGAAGTCGGTGGTTTCATCTATTTCAGCGGTCAGGTCGGCCAAGACCCGGTCACTGGCAAGGTAGTCGAGGGGGGCATTGCGGCCGAGACGGAGCGCGTCTTCCAGAATCTCTCGGCGGTTCTCAAGGCGGCCGGAAAGAGTTTCGATCACGTTGTGCGCGCCGGGGTTTATCTCACGAGCATGAGTGACTACGTGGCGTTGAATGGCATTTACGCCAAGCATTTCAGTCAACCCTTTCCCGCCCGTACAGTGATCGCGGTGGCCGCGCTGCCGCTTGGGGCCTGCGTTGAGATCGACCTCGTCGTCAAGGCTTGAGGCAACACACGGAGGTTGATCTCATGAAGTACCCATTTCACATCGTCGATGTTTTCAGTTCGACACCGTTCGGCGGTAATCAACTGGCGGTTCTGCCCGACGCGGCGGGCATTTCGACCGAGGGCATGCAGAAGATTGCCCGCGAATTCAATTTCGGCGAAACGACCTTCGTCCTGCCGAAGAACGATCCTGCGAACACGTGTCGGGTACGCATCTTCACACCTCGGGTGGAGCTCGACTTTGCTGGGCATCCCTCGGTCGGCACAGCCTGTGCGCTTGTGATGCAACAGCACGTGCGGCCTAGTGATCCAATGCGGCTCATTCTGGAGGAGAATGTCGGTCCCGTGACGGTTGACGTCGCTCAGCGAAACGGGGGGTTCCACGGCACGTTGACGTTATCGAGGAAGATCGAGGCACCGAGCGGCGCACCTTCTCCGACTGATCTCGCCGCCGTCCTATCCATCGAGCCCGCCGAGGTGAGCCAAGTCTTTTTCGCGGGCGCCGGTGTTCCATTCTGTTTTGCGCAACTGAGCTCGAACGAGGTCGTCGATCGGGCGACGATCAATCGGGCTGCCTGGGCGACAACGCTCGCTCGCGCGTGGTCTCCCCACGTCTTCTTCTTCGCGGGAAATCTACGGGATGGCGGCAAGCTCTATGCTCGCATGTGGGCACCCGCGCTGGGCATCGAAGAAGATTCCGCGACAGGCGCCGCTTGTGCCGGCCTCGTCGGGGCCATGGCATCGAAGCCCGATTTTGGCGGGACGGCCTATCGCCTTTCGATCCAGCAAGGCGTCTCGATGGGGCGCCGAAGCGAAATCGAAGCGGAGGCGCGCAAGCGCGACGGCGTAGTGACCTCTGTCAGCGTGGGCGGCGCAACAACCTACATCGCAAGCGGCGAGATCGAGGTGCCGCCGTCCGCGCTTGTGTCTTCAACCGTCGAGGGCGCCCCCATGCGTGCTAACCGGCGGCAATGAGTGACCAAGACGTGTGGGCTCAGGGACGTCGCCGGCTAAATCGCTGCGGCTTCTGGATCCATCGATTACGATTCATCAATGGGTGTTGTGGCATTAGGTTTATGAGTAGGCGCTGTAGAGACAGAGGAGGCAGCATGAACAGATCAGTGTGTAGAGTGATGATGGGCGTCGCCGGCTTGGCGGTGCTCGGGATGACCGCAACGCTGGTCGGCGCACAAACCGACGGTGCGATGGCGCAGGCGCAGGATGCCGGCTGTGCGTTGCCTTCGGAACCCGAGGGCATTCCCGCCGCGATCGATGCGGCAATCAGCGGGCCCGCGGACAAGGATCGAGCCTGCATGAAGGCCCTGTTAATACCCGAAGCGCGCATGATGTTCGTTTCACTCGGCGCGGACGGAGCGCCAAGCTATAGGCTGGAGACCTTGGACGATTGGATCGCCCGCGTCAAAGCCCGTGGCCACGCCATGCTCGAAGAAAAGCAGCTGAAATTTCACATTGAGCGCTACGGCAACATCGCGCACTGATGGAGCAGCTACGTGCTGCACAGCGACGGCAAGCAAGTCGCGCGCGGCATCAACAGCATTCAAGCGATCAAAGAAGCCGGCGGGTGGCGAGTCACGGGCATCATGGTGCAGGCCGAGTCGGCCCCTGCGCCGCTGCTCCAGGAATATCTGCCGTAAGGGAGGCAAGCCTAAGAGCAGCGAGCCGGCACGGGCCGGCTGCGCGCGCGATTTGCGGGAGCTGCTCTGCTTTAGCGTCGAATAGCGTACAGCAGGGAGCAATATAAATGCATCTGCCGGTTACCGCTGGTTAAATTTAGCACTATCGCTGATAGCGCTATTCGCCTCCCTCATGCTGTGGCGAGCGACCGACGCGTGATGTGTGCGGCTCTTCATCAAAGCATCGTGCGCGCGCTGAGCAATGGGGCGGCTCGATGATGGACGCAGCATATCCGATCGGCTTCATCGGCCTTGGTACGATGGGAGAGGCCATGGCGCTGACACTCGTCAAGGCTGGTACGCGGCTCCTAGTCTGGAACCGCACACGTGCCAAAGCTGAGATTCTTGCAGCGGCCGGTGCGGATGTTGCTCGAGAGACGGCTGACGTGTTCGCGCGCTCCGCAACTGTCTTCCTGATGCTCGTCGACGGCGGAGCGATTGACACAGTCCTCGACCGCGGTGGCGCTGCCTTCGCAACCCGGGTGACGGGACACACGGTCGTGCACATGGGTACGACCTCGCCGGCCTATTCGCGTGAGCTCGAGGCAGACATCCGCTCTGTCGGGGGGCACTACGTCGAGGCACCGGTCTCCGGGTCACGCAAGCCCGCTGAGGCAGGCCAACTCGTCGCCATGCTCGCCGGCGACGCAGACGCCATCGCTGACGTTCGCCCGCTGCTAACCCCAATGTGCCGGGAGACGATGATCTGCGGGCCGGTACCGAACGCTCTTCTAATGAAGCTCTCGGTCAATCTGTTCCTGATCTCGCTCGTTACCGGCCTCGCCGAAGCCGTGCATTTTGCCGACCGCCACGGCCTCAACCTTAATCAGTTCGTGGCAGTTCTAAATGCTGGGCCGATGGCAAGTGACGTCTCGCGTATGAAGGCGCCGAAGCTCGTCGGCCGCGATTTCGCGGTCCAGGCAACGATCTCGAACGTCCTCGAGAACAACCGCCTAATCGCCGAAGCGGCTCGCGAGGCAGGCGTCGCCTCGCCACTGCTCGATGTTTGCCACGCGCTCTATGGCGAGACGCGCGCGCTCGGTTTCGGTGACGCTGACATGGCTGCCGTTCTCAAGGCCATCGAGGCACGCAGCGATCTAATAGATGATTAGTTTCTTCCTGATCAGCCTGCCAATCTTTGGAATCATCGGAGTTGGGTGGGCAGCGACTCGGACGCGTCTCGTTGCCCAAGGCGCGCTTGATGCGCTAAACGCCTTCTCGTTTCGCTTTGCTCTCCCAGCCCTCCTTTTGCGCCTCATCGCGGGCCAGCCACTTCGTCAATCGTTTAATCCCGAGTTCTACACCGGCTACCTCGCATCGGGCGCGATCATCTTTGTGTTGGTTCTCGGCACTTCGCGCGTCGTCGCCGCGCGGGACCTTTCTACCGCCGCCGCCCACGCGACCACGGCAACTGTAAGTAACCTTGGTTTCCTGGGGCCGCCGTTGATGCTCGCCTTCTTCGGCGAACGTGGAGCAGGCCCGCTCGCGATGGCGATCCTAGCGGAGGTCATGGTTCTTCTCTCTGTTGGCAGCGTGCTGATGGGCGCGAACGGCGGGCCGAAAAGGGGCATAGGTTCTTTGATCTTGCGCGGCACCATGTTCAACCCTGTCGTCGTGGCAATCGTCTTGGGGGCAGCTCTTGCGGGCACTGGTCTCGCACTGCCCGAGGCAATTACGCGCTTCCTCGGCTTTCTCGGCGGTGCGGCCGGCCCGGCGGCACTCTTCGCGCTCGGTGGCGCCGTAGCTTGCAGCGTCTCGACCGCCGAACCGCCGTTGCCGCGTGCTTGATTACCGTCGCAAAACTCGCTGTTTACCCAATGCTCGCATGGCTCATTCTCGGACGGATGATGCAGCTCGATGCGTTCTGGGTGAATGTTGGCGTTCTGATCGCGTGCCTGCCGTCGGCCGGGAATATCTATGTTCTCGCCCAGCGGCATGATGCCGACCCTCAGCAGGTCTCCGCCGCGATTCTTCTGTCCACGATTGTCAGCGTGGTGAGCTTTCCGTGCGTGGCTTGGCCCGCACTCGACTAAAGCGCGTCGCTATCTGTACCAACGTCAATGACGGCTTCAACGAATTTGATCGCCCAGTTACTCTTCGAAACCTAGACCTTTCTGGGCCGGACCACACCGACGGGTAGGCGCTCAATTCTCTGCATTTCGAAATCACGGAACTCGTCGGGGTCGCTTAAATAGTCGAGTATCATGTCGAGGCGTCGTGACCCCAGAAATTTTTTTAGGATTTCGATCTCCAGTGATTTTCGGCCAAGGGTCCGCTCCGGTTGCCGGATGCCGTGATCCTTCTCGGTTTCGGCCGCGGCAGCGCTTCTCCCCCCAAGCGCTGCCTTCGCTCCTTGCTCGGCTTCATCTCGGACATCGATCCTGGCAGCCTTCGTCCGTTTTGCGAATGCGCGTTCAGGGCAGCCCCGGGCGTTTCATCCCCGATTTCGGAAGTTACAATGATCGAGGCATTTGTTGCGTAGACGCCGGTTTTCCAAACCGCCGCTGACCCAGAGGTCGAATCTCAATGCGAACAGCTTTTATCTGCATGACAGTTACTGTGACATCGCCACTCGAAAGAATCTATATTTCCGCGGGAGTAACACGACGCCCGTCCGGCTTTCAACCGAAGGGTTGGTGTTTATCAAGAAGTAGGAACGGATCGGCGCTCTTTCGCCGTTATTTCGCTATGGGGAAAATTCGGGGGACTCCATGCATGCGCAGCCACATTTGTGTACATCGTGCCACTACCAAATATTTTTCTAACTCGTTTGTTTTCAAAACTGAGATTGAAAAGGAAGGACTTCCAGGAGATATTACGCCTGCCTTGGGCGCAGGAGGTCCCGAGTTCAAATCTCGGCGCCCCGACCAAAATATCTCGCGTGTTTTCTGTAGTTTATCGAAAGTTAATTTCACCTAAAACTGACCTGTGGAATTCCCGCAGGCAGGAGTTCTCAATTCACAGGTCGTTTAATTCCAAAGAGTTCGCCGCATGACGAATTTGCAAAAACACGGGGAGGCAGGCGTGCTGTTCAGAAACCGTTGAACTGCAACAAGTTGAGCGCACACCATCTGGCAAGTATGGGGAAAATTCAGGGGACCCTGTGCATTTCTGATCCCATCAATCTCCGAAAATGCAAATCCGGTGATCACGCACGTGGGGCCAACCACCGAACCCGCGCGGCCATGATTGGCGTAAAACGCGGAATCATCGAGCTTTAGTTTCCTCAAAAGAGTGGTTTGCGCGGTCCTTTTGAGGCTTCCAGGTCCTGTAGGGAATCTCGTAATCTCGACTTTGTCGTGC
>WNGP01004639.1_pt1 | contig 13742 bp, 8 predicted proteins | sample 5407671 | NCBI WGS metagenome assembly WNGP01 (sample SAMN13153381, study PRJNA577476) | soil metagenome | isolation source: 40 cm soil or saprolite under Garry oak tree replicate 2 | place: USA:California | collected 2016-06-15 | reverse complement strand
AGAGCCTGCGGAGGGCTTTTATGGGCAAAATTGCCTTATGGCATCTCCGGAAGAGGGCCGAGAGCAGGCGCGCGATGTGAGAGGTACGGCTACGCACATCACTACCTTTTCTCATTCGCGTGTGTAGTGAAGTATGCTGACGTCTCTACGGCAATCGTAGAAGTCGTGCAGGTGGTAGCCGTCTGGTAAGGTAATCTGGCAGTGTTCAGTGACTCCATAGCGACATATTCTCGCACAGGTGGTGCCTTGTGGAAAGTAGATGAGGTATCCTTCTGGATGTTCTTCAATTTGGCAGTTGTGCCGGGTCAAGATGATTTTTGCTTCGGCTGTCAGCGTGGGCGGTGTTTTGAATTGGCATATTTCCTCATGTTGCGTGATGATGCCAGTGAAACCTGGTCGGTTGTCAATGTCTGGCATTATGCTAGCCCCCTTTTGTGCCGATATGACATCTATGACTACTAGACATCTACATAGTCTCATTACTTGTCTAGTTCTGTCAAGGTGGGGGGTCTGATACAATCCCCACCAAACGGCACGAAAGCGAGCATCATGGTACGACTGCGAGTAAAGGAGATTGCTAAGCAAAAGGGCATGAGCATGGGTAAACTCTCAAGAGCTTCGGATATTGCCTATAGGACTATTCAGCGTATCTATAACGACCCTGATTATATGCCCACCATTCCTACCCTTGAGCGCATTGCCAGGGTTCTTGGTGTAGCAACGGGTGATTTACTTGAGGATGTGCCAGAACCATCAGAAGAGGGGTAAGGGGTACCTCATGCTCCAGTTGTGACTGTATAGGCGAAAAGGTCGTTTAAGTCCACATCTTAGATATATGCAGCCTTCATCTGATTACATCGTCGGCACAGCAGTTGCACATTATTGTATGTACTAGCCCCGCCTTTACTGAAAGGGATAATGTGGTCAAACTCAAGGTATTTCACGCTACCCCTCAGATTACCTCAATGAAAAACGCCTTCTCTACCAAATACCGCCACAAAGCATCCACTTGGGCTGCAATGCTTCCCTGGACCAATATACCCATCTCGAAATGTTCCTCCAAACCTGGTTTAGTTAGATTAGCGCTTCCAATATATGCCCGTTTTGCGTCAGCAACACAAAATTTGGCATGAAGCCCCAACTTCGCTGCATTTTCGTAGTTAGTAACAGGTTGAAAAAATCGGATATATTTTTTTGCAGTACTACGTAACTTGCTACGATCGAGAGAATCAAGGCTAGTACCTGTGCTAGCAAGATCAACTATCACGCCTCGCTTGAGCGCGCCTATTAGTGCTCCTGCTAATGGCTCTTTACTTAACCCTTCACCAATCTGCATAAATGGCGCGACCAAGACAAGACTTTGTTCAGCTTGAGCAATAAGTGTAGTGAGAACACCAAGTGTAGTTCGTGCTCTAACTTTATGGGCAATCTTAATGCCGTGGGGGGGAGAAACAGTGATTACTAGTTGCGGCTCTGATGATTCCTGGGATGGTTTCATGGCTAGCTCCCTACAAGAGAAGGATCAAGATAACCTATATCGATGTTACCCATCTCTGGGTCTCGTCCGCCGAACAAAAACGAACGACCCAAATTGAGATTGAAAAATTGGCAGCCGATTTCGGATAGATGCATACAAGCATGGCAGCTTCCGCCTTGATCGGCACAGACCGGATCGTACACGCAACGGCGGCCGTCACGCACTTGGGTGAGCCATTCAGCCAGTGATTGTTCAAATAATGCCGTTAAAGCTCCGATAGTCTGTCCAAAACGGTGGCTACTGTAGACGGAGAAAGACAAAGATTTTGGCAATAAGTACTCATTCAAATTAGTCCGATCTAAGCCACATAGTAGAGCTGAACGGCGTACACACAAATGGCTTAGTGAATGCAGCAAACCAAAAACCATACGAGCGTGAGCATTATCTTTCCGAATTGTCTGCCCAAATGATACCTCATTAAACAACTCAACAAAATATGCTTGCTTACGTAGTTCATCTGAACCACTACCTCTAGGAAGTGTAACTGATAGACCGTTGGCTAGAAGCCAACGGCAAACACGATTGGTGTCAAGCCGAAGCATAATGGCGTCAGCTTGAATCATATCTATGAAGATAGGGAATTTGTTGCCATTGTCACGATCAGGCGGAAATGGATTGATGTAACATTTCCCTGGCTGATAATCTACACGACTATAGCCATAAACAGCGGTAGTAATCGGGAAGTCTGCGATTAGCGACACACGATTTAACCCAATAAATTCTGCTATACGTTGCCCCGTTCCCATTTCTGATTCTGGACTATCGCCTGACACCTGTGAGCTTGATCAAAGAAGTTGCAATTAGGGAAGGCTCAGTTGCTTTTGCAGATTGTACCTTTTTCGGTTGTAATTGTGCTTGCATCTCGCGGAAAGTAGCGATTTGTGTATCGTTGTAGCCTCTAGCTTTCAAATCGACAACATTGTTTGCTGAAAGTTCAAAGATAGAGTCATCGGTGAGTTTAGTAGAGATGTAGCGAGTGAAGTCTAACAATCTCTTATCAGCAACATCAGGAAGCTCCAAGTAGCACGCTGAGGCGAGTTCCGCCCATTCATCAATTTCTAGAAAAGTACTCAATTCTCGACCTGGCTGGTTGAGTAGCGTTACATAATGAGGATAAAATGTACTACCTGCACGATGAACTACCACATCCATCGATTTGGGATTCTTAACTTTCGGTACCGGGTAATCCCATGAGCACTCTGGACAGAACCTACCAAATACACTTGACGTTGTACCACATTTACGACAAATGCATTGAAAGCCTCTAATACGTTCACTACCTCTTGTATCAAGAGCCATATTTGCACTTGATTTGCATTTTTGACAGTACAAAGTGAGTGGTAGTATATGGCCACAACGATGAACCTGTACAAAGCGCATTTGGACAAGCTTCCCTTTTTTACATGTTGGACATGAAGCAGAAGAAGGGAGTCCCAATGTTGAACGGTCATAAACACGACCACATTGCTTGTTCTGACACCAGAACACCATTGGAAACATTTCTGCTGATGCGCTTATAGGTTCCACTAGGACAAACGAGCTTGCTTTGTTTTGCAAAGAGTCCGGAAACAATGGTCGTTGCTTTGTATCCCAAGCCTTGACCACCTTTGCGATAGCTGTCACAACAAGGTGCAAATTCAAGTCTGGGTTTGGCTTGGCTCGTATTTGTCTTGTTCGTGCAATAACTCCAGTTCGCTCAAAGTCATAGGTCTTGCCGGGCAAATACTCGAATAAAATCGATCGTTTCCCGCGATTCATTTTTAGTCCCATATAATACTCCTCATTTACGCCTGGCCCAATTGCTACCCATATCATCCAGTTCGACTACTAATTGCTCATCTACATCACGCAGGCTCGTCATCGGAGGCGGGATAAGGGCTTCAGAAACCCATTCAGTGGGAGGTACTGCCCCCAGAATTTGGTCGAAAAATTGTTCCACACGTAGTTGTATTTCTTGTCTGAAAGCCTTAGCTCCAGGGGTATCAACTCCAACAACTTGATAAGCTTCTTCAAGGAACGGTATAAAGCCCTCGCTTCGAATTTTGCCATCGCGTATTTGCTTTTTGACAAAATCAAGACGAGTATAGCGACCGGGACTTTTCTCATCTGAACGATTAGAGATCAACTGTAGTAGTATTGCCATACACAACCCAGGTAAGGTTCTTTGGACACTAAAACGTGACCAGCGGTTAATTGCAACCGGCTCAATAAGCTGACCCAAAAACTCATGAAATTTGGAAAAGTAGGCGTAGTGGCTTTGGTCTCTCTCATGCACCGGATGTAAGCACATGAACACCAGTCCGACGTGCGAACGTCCTACTCGGCTTGAAGACTGTAAGTACTCTGCTACTTGAGCAGGCATCCCATAGAAAAGCATTGCATTTAGACGATCTATGTCTACACCGTGACTCACCATGTTTGTAGCAAGAATGGTATCGAGAATCTCTTTTGGTGGAGGGAGGTGATGTTCCATACGTTCAAGAGTTTTAGCCACATCTCTCGTACTTACACTCCCCGTCAACTCAGATATAGATAGGGCACGATAGCCACGCCGTTCCAAGTCTGGGTTAACATCAGCTTCCAAGTCTGTTTTAATCGAGTGTAGGAAGCGGGTGTTGAGGAAATATGTCATTGAAGTGGTATAAAAGTCGAGTAATTCTCGCCAGTCTTGTGTTCCTGGCATAATTTCGCCATTATAGGGGTTCGGCTCGCTGCTAGACATGCGCTGCAAGTCCTGGACGATTTCATGGTAGTACTGGACCAACTCCAAAATGGCGTTGAAAATTGTTTTGTTGTGTGGGATAATACCGAGAAATAAGCGTTGCGGATAATCCAGTGTCTCCGCATAGAATGATGCCTGTTGTGTCGGTCCTAGACCAGGAAAAACACGAGCATTATTTGGATCACGCCCATACAGATGCTCAACCTGCCGAGGAAAAGCCTCAATAGTTGCAGAAGAGGCAATTACCTTGAGAGTATGGTTTTGACCATACTCTTTCATGAGCCGTTGTACAAATGTCTCATAGTGAGCATCAAACGTACCTAATCCCTCTTTGAGAAGATGCAGTTCGTCTTGTACAAACATAGTCGGGCCAGATAATCCCTGCGGGATTCTACGCACCAATAGTGTTTGATCGGTGCATTCATCTTGGGAGCATTTACCAGAGTAGTAGCCATGTTGCTTACAATAGCCTTCGACTTGTCGGCCTAGTATGAGCGACATCTTGTGCTGGTTGCCGATACCAGCCAGCTTATCGATAGTCCCAACTACAACAGATGGCAGGTAGCGATATACTTCGTTGTCTACAACATAGACAGGTAGATAGCCGCCTTCAAACTTGCAGTTAAGCTGTGTACAACGATGGAGTAGACGAGCTGATTTCTCATTGAAATCGACAACAATTGTATTCGTGCCGCAAGATGGACAACGAACAATTCGCTTCCACTGTTGGCGATCATCGGGATCGTTGGCAATGATCCACTCTGGACTGGGATATCCACCGCCATAAGGGGGAGACAGTTTATTGGGAGTAGCACCTGAACCAACGAAATAACCGACAGCGAACCTTGAAACGTCCTTGCTAGTTAATCGCGGTTCGGCTGTTTGTTCTTTTCGCACAATCTCGGCAAGTCCGATAACATCAGCCACACGTTGTGTCTGTTGAAGAGTAAGCAACCGCAACGGAAAACGTGTCCAAGCAGTAACTCCCCCTTTTTTACCACGTAAGCGGTCAAAGAAACAGTGAAATGTAATAACCGATAAATACGCCTCTGTTTTTCCCCCACCAGTTGGGAAGTAGATAATATCTACCATTTCACGTTTGGTAAGGCCAGCATCAGTTGGATCAGCAAGGGCTGCAATTCCTGGTATCTGGCTTATCAAGAACACAATTTGGAACAAGCGCCATGTCTTCTTCCTGGGATCACCTCGTCGAAATACTTCGTTGGTAAGTTTGAAAGCGAGTTGCACATCAGAATTGTTACATATCAGTTCAAGGCCCTCTGCAAAGTTCTGAATTTCACGCTGGAATGCCTGTCGGTCATGTTCATATTCGTTTTGATAGGCGACATTCCACCACTCTTGTGCCGCATACTCTGCTGCCTGCCGATCCCATTCTTCTAGGTATTTCTGCATATGCTCAAGAATAGTTTTGAGCACTGGGATTGGTTCCTGCGCCAAATCTTCAAAGTGTGCAGCTGGTCGTGACTGCGTTTGATAGCGTCGTTGGCGAAAACAGGGCATATTGGTAGAAATGAACTGAACATTTTCAACCTTAGTAGCTTCTATGATGTTACAATTAAAACCTCGTGCAGGAGTGTTAGGATCATATCGAAAACCACGAGGGGCAAGGTCGAACTTAAGTGGCTGAGGAAAACAATCTGCGAAATTAAAACCAGCTTCGATCTCAAAAAGAAAAGGTTCCACATTGGGTGACTTTTCGGACATAGGGGTTGCATTAGTAAATTCGACCATCAATAAGCGTTCACTTGGATTATCTACCAATTCGCTTAGGCGCGGTGGCTCTATCTTAATTTGCCACTTCCATTCAGGTACAACGAGAGTAGCAAGTTGCTTGCAGAAGTCAATGTATCCCTTACTCTGTGGATCAGCCAAAGCTGTCTCAGGAATACGCACAGAGTCATTTTGTCTACCATTAGTTCTTAGGTTTTCTGGGTCAGCTAGTGCTCTCTCCTGCGCTCGCTTTGTTTCGCTATCAGCCGCATTTTGTAAATCAGTAGCATCAGCATCCCATTCAGCAGCATCACCGAGGCCATTTAGACGAATATGGATAATGCCAGTGGCTTCACAAGGTATCTTTTTGAAGCGTATGTACAAGGTATCAGTTGGTGTACGGCCCTTGCGACGGTCCTTAGCTGTTTCTATTAGTTCAGGCGACTCATTATTCTCAAGGTGTTCATCGTCCGTCTCAATAGTCTGACTCACAATGGGTATCTTTTCCTCAATGTGCTCGATCTTCTCTGTCTCTCCATCCTCGTTGTTCGGTTTTCTCTGATGTTCAAGTTGCTGCGCAAACGTCGGAAATACTCGGTAGTAGCAGGACCAACGGAGTCGTACCTGAATTGTAAATTGATGTGATTTCGGCTGTATTCTGAATTCTGCACCAAATGCCACAGGAGCAAGTTTATCTAACAACTCGCTCACCCAAGTTGAAGACGAAGCCTCATCAATTTGAGGAGCAGGGCGTAAATTCCCAATAAAATATTGGTCGTGAGGAAAATTGAGAATACACTCAGTGGCATCTCGACCACTAGCGCGACCATATATCTGACTTGCGATAAACTGGGCTAAGCCTTCCTCTTCAAAACCACGAGTACGGTCATCCATCTTGGCAAGAGTAGTCAACTGCTTTTCTCTCTTTCTAACTGACCGAGTGTATCTTTTGCGAAAAGTCCTTTTTCTTTGTGGACAGCCTTCACTTGTAAGATAGACAATGAATCGCGAAAATCCTGGAATGTGAGCCCCAATTGTTCGTCAATCACATCGTCTTGATTCGCAGCATTTACTACAATGTCGGGAGCTTCATGGCTTAGCCAAGCGTTTAGACGGCGAGAAAGCTTGATGTGCAGACCTGCGAGTCGGCTTCCAGCCTGATGAATACGCCTGTAATGCTGACGTACAAACTCTAGGTCTAATATCTCTGCAATACGTCTTAAATCTTCCTGATCTTGTGGACGTAATGTCTCACCATGAAGCCAGTTACGAAGGGTCTGAGGATCACTTATTGATGATCCTCGTACTTTCATCTCGAAGAATAATCCATTGAGATCCAACTTCTGCATATTGGGTTTTCGACTCTGGTAGGCTGCTGCAAAATCTTCTTGCCACTTTTCGACAAGTTTTACATGTAGGTTGATAACCGGGTTACGGTGGACTCGAGAGATCATGAGGTCAAGTAGGCTTTGCTTGCGTTGACCGTGAATAAATACAATGCGATCTCCCGGGCGTAGCGAGGATACGAAACGTTCATCGGTCTTCAACCCACCGTTAGTTGATATAACTACGTTCACTTTTTCGTCGGTATCTAGAAGAACATATTCACCGGTGTTGAACTCAATACGCCTAATTTCGTCAACAAACTCAATTAATGATCCACTTGCTGCGCCGCTTGTTCGACTAATGGATTTGGAAAAGATGGTGAGTGCGTCATCCTCTATATCTGCGTGCATCAGTGCCGCGATTTCTTCTAAGGGATCATAAGCCTCCCAAAAGCCGGTCTTCTCTACCTGAGTGGGCGCCTGCTTACCGAGCATTTCAACCGTGTATTTTTGGGGGCTTTGCATTGCTAGTCTTGGTCTTGTGCTGAAAGGATTAATTAAGGGATGCTCGTGCTTTGTTACTGCTGCTGTGGCAGCGATGCAATCGACTATGCTAGGATAAACTGCCGTTTCCCAGTGTCTAATCCGCCGTGCCAAAGTTGCTAATTGGTAGGGGTACAAGATGAATTGGAAACTATTTTGACGCAGCATAGGGTCAAGATAAGGTGTTGATGTATAGGAAGGCAAGCCAACCACGCAGTACTCCCATTGTAGATCGGTCGTTGGTAACCCTGCCAGCAAATGCAGAGTTTGCACATTCACAACATCCTCTTGTGGTGGTAACGTGAGCAAATCATAGAGTTCATGAAGTGAGGTTAATCCGATGTGCAGTTGCTTCAAGTCATCTTCAGTGATGTTATAATAGGCTAACAGGGCAAGGCTAAATAATTTCTTGCCGGAGCTTGTTGGGAAGACAAAAAGACGCGCTGTGCCACTTGCGACATTCTCCACACATAAATTCGACAGCATGGTCCATAGAGGCGGCCCTTGCTTTTCAAACTGGCTATGAACTTCTTGCAGGTGTCTTTGCACTTCAATCAACTGGCTGTAGAAGCCATAGTCCCATTCGGCTAATGTGCCTACGTATTTGTTCAATGCTTCACGTGTCTTGCGTAAGCTACTTATGCCCCAGAAATTTTCAATCTCTGCTTCAAAGAGATCGAAGGGAACACACAGGTTCTCTAGTGCACGGAGATACCTCCAGCTAATTTGGATTGTCCCCAATGCTAGATGGCTAGCTTTCCCCGAACTAGCTATGCAAGCGGTTTTTGAGAGTTCAAAGTAGCCCTGCTGGAGATGTTCAATGCCTACCTTTGACGCCGGGTTTTCAATTACGATAGGGTGAATAAGGTGCTGAGGGGCATTATCAAAAACTTTGTGTAAACCTTTAGCAACTGGTGTATCAATTGGAGGCAATTGAGTATCAGTTGCGGGCCATGTAAAGATTTGTCCCCCTGCTACTCTGAAATCTTCGATAACAGTAGCAAGCGGGTTCTGTGCCCATGCAATCAGAGAAATATTGCGCCGCTTTGCCTCTTCGACAAGAGGCCTTAGCCAACTCAGTTTCCTGTCGTCGGCGCAATCCACGGCGAACCAAATACCTTTATGTTGCTGGCAGATTGCGATAGGATCACCTGGCGAGTAAATGCATAACACTGTAGATAGACTGAAGGGTATTGGACTACTAGATTGCCGTTTACCACTACTGCCTCCCAGAGGCATATTTACTATGCTAAGATTACGCTGTAGTCGCGTCTGTGGAAATACCGAAGCCAAACATAAATTATTGACATATAATTGACTTAAATGTTCACGAATACCTATTGTTGAGCTGAAATAAAGTACTTTGCCGCCTCTTGTATGACTTCTAACACGATCCACACTTTCAAGTAGCAATGCTGTGGCAAATAAAAGCGCACCCCGATGGGGTAGACGATCTGGCAACACAATAAGAAGCTGCTGTCGCTCTGACAATGCAGCGCAAACTAGACGCGCATTAAGCTCATCAATTAAATCGGGTACTCTGTCCTGTTTGCTGAAACGAAGTGCTCCTTTCTGCCAAATAGCCTTATATCCCTCCTCAGTTATTCTAGGGAGAGATGCAAAAGTGGATTCTAGCCAATTATAAAGGCCATCTTGTTCCATAGTCTTGTTATGGATAAGCTCTTGGTTCGACTACCAAGGTAGTAAACCTGATGACGGTAACATAATGGTAATCCTGCAAATCGGGATAAATTCCGCGTAGTTCAATAATTAGTGTTGCTATGTTTGTAAGTCCTTCATCGTTAGCGTCTTCTAACATCAGGTTCTTAACCTGGCAATACTTCACTGAGGTCACATTGACTACCTGACGATCTGAACCACATTCAAAGAGTAGCAGACCTGGCTTGATTTCCTGTTTGCCTTTACGAATCGTTACTCGCTTTTCGCCACGTCGCACGGCTTGGAGGTACTCTGCCCGGAGACGAAGTTGCTGTGGTTGAGCTGCGCTGGTTCGAGGCATATGCACCTGATGCATGAAATCCTCCCCTGACATTATCGAGTGTTCCCAGGCGGTTGTAAGCAGAATAACTAAATCGGGCTTAAGTGAATGGATAAAATACTGGCAATGCGGTGCAGCTACAATCAAGGTTGTTCCTAACTTGCGTGCAGTACTCTGTAGTTTATCCGAAACAACATTTGCTGTAACAGTGTCAAGGTTAGCGCAAAACTCATCCACTAACCATGTATTGACATTAGCTGCAATCAATTGCGCAAGCATCGCACGGAATTGCTGTCCTTTGCTCAGCTCATCAAATCGTTTGAGATATACATAAGCGTCTGACAAACCTACTAGGCCCATCAAGTGCAGTGCTTTATCAACGCTTTTATCAGCAAGCACTTCAATAAGTGCTTTTTTAGAGAGGATGGGTTTGAACACACCTGGACGATAGTTATCAGGAAATTCAAGTTTACCTTCCAGTTTAAGATCATTTTGAAGGTTAACCCCTCGTCCTCCTGCAAAGCATTCTAATAGTGTCGTCTTGCCGGATCCAGAAGGACCAATAATTAGGACGACCTGCCCCGGCTTGACGGCTGCAGTTAAGTTACGTAGCACAGTAGTTTGAATGCTATCGGGAGATATACCAAATGCCTGCTGAACTGCGTGTGATTGTTGCGTGCGTTTTATATGAGAATAGAAAGTAACTTTAAAGTTCTGAAGTCGAATCGGAGAGCTAATAGGCTCTATAATGGCGATATCCCTTGAACGTTTGTTGGCCGGTACAATAAGCTCTACACGTTCAGAAATAAACTCTTTGGCTTCAGATGTCAATCCCTGAATAAAGGTTGGTTTTGGTAGACTAACGATCTCATGAAAAAGTGCAAAATCTCGTAAGACACTCTCCTGCGATAGGTGCTGTAGACGATCTAGCAATTCTTGAGGCGTCATAGCCTCTTGTTCAATCAAGTTGAAGGCTCGTCTCATTCGTGCAACTTGTTGATCTACTATGCCACTGGAATCTTCTTGAACTATCTCACCATCCTCTATGCGCTGTGAATTGCGCATTAGATACTCCATATCCTTGTAGACGCGGTTAAGATTTCCTTCAGTCTCCCCGATGAACTTCAATCCGGCTCGTTCAGCAAAGGGAACGAATTTGAGCATATCTGCTGCAATTTCAAGGAAAAGCGGTTTTAACTGTGCAACCTGCCAACGGTGAGTAGCGAACTCGGAGGCATGTCTTATAAGCATTTGTCCTAAACCCAATCCTCGGAATTCAGGGTAAACAACACAACGGGCTATACGCACTAGTAAGTGAATATACTGACGAACTGTATCCATATCCCAAGCTTGCCAACTGATTCCATTCTGTTTGAATGGAGCATTCAGTATATTGGCACGAGCTTTGTTCATATACAAGGGAGTTGCCAGTTCCACATATCCCAGAACCTTAGGGAATAATGGATGAAAAGACCGGATAATGAGCCGTGCTGTACGACCATGTATTGCTTTACCACGATAGTGAAAGTCTGCAAGAGATTGATAAGCTTGATGCTCCTCTGCTTCGGTTATCTCTTTAATCACTACACCAACTTCAAGATCACCTAGATGGAGCGTTTCACGTGCCAGATAAATAGGTAGAAGAATAGCTTCACCGTGTTTGCAGACAACACTGACCGTTTCATTCGATAAAATAAGTTGGTCATCCTGACTAACACATGCAGATAAAGGTACATTGAGATAACAGTTACCGGGTTCTAATCGTAGGCGCTTATAATGCCCCTTCCAACTAACAGATGTAACACGGTACCGTCGTGCTTCTTCCTGAGGAATGTCGCTATCAATAGTAGATCGTTTCTGGGTAAGCAATTGTTCATTATTTATCACTATCAATTGGTCACCCCATTTCTCTCGTACATTTATGATAGATATTCGTTCTGAGGCATCTCCTGGATGTCATTTACCTACTAGCGAGAGTGGTAGATGTGAAATATCTATTCCTTTCCTGGAGTAGCTATTAACATGCAAGAGATGTGGTAAGTATATTAAATGCTAGCATGACCACTCATGGATGTCAATGCAATTTGACTTAATTACCAACATAAAAGCTATTTCTGTGTTTTAAATTAACGACTAGAGATAGTACCGCACGGACGACTACACAAGAGCCCCCGCTAGCTTTGCCTAAAAAGTGACGGCAACTTCTCAGGAGGAGAGGCCTGAGTGGAAAGATGAGAGACTGAGAAGTAGAGGAATGATGGTGCACTGGGAAGCAGAAATGGCAGGAGTCCGTGAACCGGATGATCGAGCGAAAATCAGATGCACTTCTTGAGGATGCCTATGGAAATGCACGAGGCATATCCGGTTGAGTATCAAGCGCCAAGACCGGCGCTAGTTCCATTTGAAAAGCGTCTATGGAAGACACAGATGTTGCCCCATTTATCCCTCCAACGCTCTCGTTCATGCTCCACATTACTCCTGTTACCCCTGATTTGCTCTACACACAGGAATTTTGTAGCGCGCTTTCTTTTGCCAGTGTACAGTTGATGCAGCGAAGCGAAAAGTGTGGTTGACTGGACGAGCTTGGCCGCAGATACTCTACGGAGAACGTATGATGCGCAGATTCGGGTAGTCAGTCCACGTGGGCAAAGAGCTTGCAAGATTCCGTCAAGCTGGGTACGATTGAGCTATCAGCCTATGCGCATCTTGTGACAAGAGATCGAGACGCAACACAGGGCAAAGGAGGCTCCATTGACCATCACCCATGTCTTCGCTGGCATTGCCGTGGCCGACTACGACGCGGCGCTCGCGTGGTACCAGCGCTTCTTCGGACGGTCCCCAGATGTCATTGTGACGGAAAACGAGGCCATGTGGCAGGCAGCAGGGACCGGATGGATCTACGTGGTCGGTGATGCCACCCGCGCCGGGAAGGCCTTGCTCACGCTCCTGGTGAACGACCTGGAGGACTATGTCGCTGAGCTTGGGCAACGCGGGCTTGAACCCTCCCCGATCGAGACGGTGCCAGGGCTCTACCGGAAAGCGGTGATGACCGATCCGGAGGGCAACATGATCTCCCTGGGCCAGGACCTCAGCACAGACGCCTGAGTTCTGCCCTTTTCAAGCATCACACTGCGAGGTGTCGAGGGGCGACTGCGCACTGGCTTTTTTTGCGCTGCTGCAAGCGTTGGGCCTCGTGCTTCTCATGATTGTTTCTGAGTATAACGCCCGGCGCCTTGTGGCACCCTGGCTTCCCACGATGGGAGCATGGCGTGTGAACGATTTGCTTGTCTCCGCCGGTTTTCCTCATGCCACGTTTTCCCTGTTCATACGACCTATTCTATGATGAGATCTCACGAGGTTGGCTCTGCAACCTCACTCGAAGGAGCCTGCATGGACCATCTCAATGGAGATGAAGTACAAAACGGCGTGGAGAGCACGCTCTACGACCGTTTTGCCGCGACCATCCTGGCGTATTTGTGCCAGCTGGTCTCGAACCGGCAGGATGCCGAAGACCTGCTGTTGGAGGTGTTCATGGCCGCTTGCAAAAACGAGTTGCTCTTGGGGCTGCCCGCCGGGCGACAACTGGCCTGGCTGCGACGTGTCGCCCGGAACAAGGTGGTTGATCGCTACCGGCATACAGCGCGTTTGACCATGTTGCCGTTAGAGCAGGCCGGAGAAACAGAGGATGAGGGATTGACACTGGAACAGCATGCCGAACGGCGGGAGACCTACGAGCGCCTCTCTCAAGCTTTTGGTCAACTCTCTCCCATCCAACAGGAGTTGATCCGGCTGCGCTACGGTCGTGACCTTCGCCTGACCCAGATTGCAGAGATGTTCGAGAAACCAGAGGGAACGGTGCGCAAACTGCTCTCTCGCACGCTGCAG
>WNGP01010439.1_pt1 | contig 13744 bp, 12 predicted proteins | sample 5407671 | NCBI WGS metagenome assembly WNGP01 (sample SAMN13153381, study PRJNA577476) | soil metagenome | isolation source: 40 cm soil or saprolite under Garry oak tree replicate 2 | place: USA:California | collected 2016-06-15 | reverse complement strand
TTCAAATCGTCCTCTCCTTCCCCAGAAGGCAATCAACCACTGATCCGATATCCAAAGTTCGCTCTTCTCTCGTTACAAGATTCCGCAGCGTGACCATATTGGCCTGCCGTTCATCATCGCCAACGATGAGCGCGTGTCGCATCTGTGTCTTCGCTGCTACCTTCAGTCCTGCTCCAACACCATGGCCGGTTACATCAACCTCGGTTCGTACTCCACTTGCACGGATGGAACGAGCTATTTGCAAGGCGTACGGCATATCCTGGATGCTGACAGGAATGACCATTGCCTGCGCCGCAGCCACCGGGGGAATCTCGCTTTTGGGGAGCAGTGAAACGAGACGCTCAACGCCGAAGGCAAAGCCGCAGGCGTTCATATCGTGCGCGCCACCGCTGGCTTTAACCAGGTGGTCATAACGCCCTCCTCCACAGATCTGTGTGTCAAAACCATCTTCATCCTGGGCGTGAATCTCAAAGACCAGGCCGGTATAGTAGCTGACACCGCGCCCAAGCGCCAGGTTGAGGAGAATCTGCTGGCGGGGAATGCCGCACTGCTCGACAATTGCTACAAGCTGCTCCAGTTCGGTTAGCGGTTCTGGCTCGAGCTGATAGCGCCCTAAAAGGTCACGCAATGCTTCAAAGACCTCTGGCGGTGAACCTGAAGTAGCGTGAAGAGCGCGCAGGAACTCAAGCGCATGCAGGATCTGTCGCCGTTGCTCACTGCGTCCCATTTTCCACAGAAAGCGCTCGACGACTTCGTGTTGAACATCATCGTCACCAAAGGCGATACTCATGCTATCCAGCAGCGATGCGATAAGCCGTCTCTCTACGTGTGACGCTTCACTTGTAGCGCCTTCCTTTATGGAGTGTTCACCAACGGCGTCGGCAGGATACAAGGCTTCCAGGCGCGCTTGAGCCATGCGCTCACCTTCATCGGAGCGGCTGATCTGCTCCATCAGGCTAAGCAGTAAACGCGCGGCCTGGTCATCGAGGTGCAGGCGATGGATGAAGCGGCTCGCAACCCCAATATGCCCCAATTCCAATCGATATGGCGCGATATGCAGTTCGTTCAGCGCATCGCATGCAAGTTGCAGGATTTCGCTATCGGCGGATATCGCGTGTCCACCCAGTAATTCGATGCCGAGCTGGGTATGTTGGCGATATCGTCCCCGACCAGGCGCTTCATAGCGGAAGACCGGCCCCGCATATTGAAAGCGCAACGGCAAAGGGTGCTGCTGATAATGGTCGAGATAGAGGCGACAGATAGAAGCTGTGTATTCTGGACGCAGGCAAAGATCGTGCTGATGTAAGCGAAAGGTATAGAGATTCTGCCACAGTTCTTGTCCGAAGCTGGCCAGGAAGAGATCACTCCGCTCCAGTATTGGAGCATCAACCGCAGCGTAACCTGCGCCTAGCAGGAATGTACTCAGTCGATCAGTCACCCAACGCTGCTGCTGGTATGCCTCTGGCAGGAGATCATGCATGCCCCGCAATCGCTCGACGCGCTTCCTCATAAGAATACAAATCTCCTCATTGGTCTTTTTCCCCCCTTAGAAGGCCATCGTGTTCCTGTCCTGAAAAGATGCCAGCCATCTTGTTGCGCCGGGCAATCAGCTCGTAGGGCAAGCCGCGTATATGCGCAGCAGGAGCACATTCCTTCTGATTGAAGCTGGCGCTCTTGATTGAGCGAATATCAGGAAAGAAAAGGCCACTGGCCGATGAACGCGAACGAATATCGATAGTGCCCTTGTAGAGTTCGATCACATACTCGCCGCTCACGACCTTTTGCGTGCTAGCGATGAAGGCATCGATGGCTTCTTTGAGCGGGTGGAACCATTCACCGTGGTAAACAAGCTTCGCCCAATGCGCGTCGAGCTGGCGCTTCAGCTGGATTTCCTCCTTGGTCAGGCAGAACTGCTCCAGGTCGTGATGTACTTTCAGCAAGATGGTCGCAGCAGGAGCCTCATAGATCTCGCGAGACTTGAGACCCATAATGCCGTCCTCAAAGAGGTCAATTTTGCCGATGCCGTTGGCTCCGCCGATGAGGTTGAGTTGCTCGATGATCTGGTCGAGCGGCAATGGTGTGCCGTTCAATGCCACAGGAAGGCCGTTCTGCCATTGCAAGGTAATGGTGGTAGGCTTGTCAGGAGCTTTGGCAGGCGGCGTCAGCCACATCCAGATCGAGTCGGGCAGTTCTGTGGTGAGGTCAATACCGCCACTGGCAATAGAACGGCACCACATGGTCTTATCATCGCCACCCGCGATCACCTCCTCGACCGGTATGCCATAGTGTTGCATGAGCAGCTGTTCTTCGCTGCGGGTGAGGTCGAAGTCGCGTACAGGCACGAAAATGGAGGTGCCGGGAGCGAAGAGGCTGAAGACGTTGTGCATACGGTACTGATCGTTGCCCTTGCCTGTAGAGCCTTCCATCAAGGCATCACAGCCAAGCTCCAGGGCCGCCTGTGCCACGTGAGCAGCGATCAGCTGGCGGGTCATCGAAGTAGAGACGGGATAGCCGTTGTAGTCGGAGTTCGCCTGGATCGCCTTACTGAGCCATTGTTCGGTGAATTCCTGCTTCGCGTCGATGACGAGTGGTGAGATGCCCAACTGCTTTGCCCGTGCGCTGCTTTGTTGTATCTCGGCCTCTCCCTGGCCGACATCAACGGTGATCGCGGTGAGGGCACGCACATGGTATTTCAGTTGGGAGAGTTTGACACATAGAGTCGAGTCGAGTCCGCCTGAGTAAGCGAGGGCGATGTGCTTGCCCTGCGGCACATCGACGGAGGCGATTTTGTGCAGCGCCAGTTCAAGTGCGCCGTTACTCGTGGCCATAGTCTGAGTTGTGTGGGTCCGGTTGTTCATTGTTGCTTTCTCCTTCAACGAATTGAGCTTTGGGAGGAGCAAGGGCAATAAAAAACCCTCACCCCTTCCGTCAAACAACATTGAAGGGACGAGAGTAGTTTAGCAGGTTATCTCGGGCACAAAGCCCTATAGCCGTCCAGAATCCGCTGCATGCCTACACCCGCGGTGCCACCCCGATTGCCACTAACTGCTACATAGCATCCTCTCACACCTTTGTAGAGAAGTGTTTGTGACCACTTATTCCTGGTTATTGTGCTGCGTGGGAACCACCCACCTGTGCCTACTTGCCTGCGTCCTACCAGGTAGGGGCCCGATTACTTCCTTGCAGTTTGCTTGACCGTAGGTAGAGACCACCCTCTCTGGGGGGAGAGGTAATCGTCTCGTTGGCAAGCTGCATTACAAACTAATCGCGCCCTGGTCAGGCTTTCTTCGGCCAGCCGCTCACGAGTGCGTTCTGAGAGGTGTGTCCGCTCCGAACTTCCACCGTACATCGGATCGCTGTGGGCCACCATTCTCATACTCTGCTCGCTCAACGCGGGTCAGACTGATTCTCTCTATTAACAATAACAGGAGGTATGAGAAAAGTCAATCATTTGTCACTGCCGGATTTTAAGGCTTCTTCAACAAACGGGGAGCAGGCTTTTTTCTTATAGCCTTATGACGATTTTGCCCTGGCCTGTCGGCTCTTTCTGGCGCAGCGTTTTTCCTCCAACGTGCAGAATGATCTCATATTCTTTGCGAGGTGGACGATACTTGTCGAAGTGTTCCTCGATCTCCACTGTGACAAAGTCCTGGAAGACACGGCAGCTAATATCGGTGTGCGCGAACGTACCTTTTTGATATGCCTGCGAGTTTCCATCGTCCTGGTAGAGCGTATAGGTAGCCAGGCCATCGCTTGTCATATAGCAGGTCAGTGTGAGTGGATCAGTCGGATATTGACCTGTATATTGCATGAGCGGGCCTGTGGGAAGAATGCTATCGCCTCGAATGAGCAGGGGCCAGCGATCCAGGGGAGCTGGAATTTCGCTCCAACCGTCTCCTGGATATTCGTCCCCCGTCCAGTAGTCGATCCAGGTACCCGCAGGGAGGTACACGGGACGGCTGGTTGCGCCCTGTTCGTAGATCGGCGCTGAAAGCAGGCTCTCGCCAACCAGGAAGGCATCCTCTATGTCACCGGCTTGCTCATCCTGGGGATAATGGTAGTAGAGCGGTCGCATGATGGGAGTCCCATTGCTGGCAGCTTCATGGAAGAGGGTGTATAAGTAGGGCATGAGGCGGTAACGCGCTTCGATAGCTTTGCGATAGGCGCTTTCAAACGGTTCGCCGAATGCCCATGGCTCCTGAAAGGGATTGTTCGCGGCATTGTGATTGCGGCAGAATGGCATCAGGGCCGCGAGCTGGGCAAAGCGTAGCAGGAGTTCGCCGTTGCTGGTTCCCCAGAAACCGCCGATATCCACACCGACAAAGGCCACACCGCTCATGCCGAGATTCAGGCACATGGGCATCGCCATGAGGATATCGTACCATTGACTTGTATTATCTCCCGTCCACAGCCCCGCGTAACGCTGCACACCGGCCGTACCGGAGCGTGTTAAAACGAAGGGACGTGAATTTGGACGCAGGCGCAGCAATCCCTCGTAGGTAGAACGCGCCATTTCCATGCCGTAGGCGTTATGGAAAAACTTGTGCAGTGTGGGTGGCCCATCTATTCCTGTACGCTGCTCACCGCCAGCGCGGTGCAATACCTCATCATCCATGGTGTTGAGTTCGGTGGCATCAACGGGCTTCTCTTTCAGCATCATATTGGTCAAAGTTGGCTCGTTCATGTCGTTCCAGATGCCAGCGACGCCCTGTTCGAGCAATGATCCGTACAGGTTCCCCCACCAGGCACGCACCTTGCTCTGGGAGTAATCGGGAAAGACACATGCTCCCGGCCAGACATTGCCAATGAATAGTTTCCCGTCCTGGTAACGACAGAAGTAATCGTGCTCCAGGCCTTGTTGATACACCGTATAGTGTTCGTCAATTTTCGTGCCCGGATCAATGATCGTGACCAGCTGTATACCTTGCGCACGCAGGTCGTTGATCAGACGCTCTGGATCGGGAAATGTAGTGGGATTCCAGGTAAAGTTGCGATATCCGTCCATGTAGTCGATATCGAGCCAGATGGAATCGCAAGGATGATTGCGTTCACGCGTGATCGCAGCGACTTGTCGTACCTGCTCCTCTGAGAGATAGCTCCAGCGGCACTGGTGGTGCCCGATACTCCAACGCGGAGGCAGCGGCATGCGCCCGGTGAGTTCCGTATATTGGCTCAATACCTGTGCCGCTGAGGGACCCGTAAAGAAATAGGCAACCAGGCTATCCCCCCGTACGGCCATGCTTGCTGCTGAGGCATTGCTCTGACCCATGTCTGCATCTATTCGACCTGTATGGTCGACCAGCACTCCATAAGCCCTGCCGTCTGCCTGGGTTAGACCGAGGTAAAAGGGTATAGAGGTATACATGGTAACGGTTTGCGGGCCGTATCCCTGGGGAGGGTCGAGGTTCCAGATGGGAAAAGCCTGGCCGCGCTTGTTCATGCTGCCAGTTCTCTCGCCTAAGCCGAAAATGCGTTCTTCGCTTGCCAGGGGACGTGTTAACCGCAGCATATCGGGGGCGATAGACCACCCGTGTAGATATGGTTCCAGGATAGAGTGTACTGCGTCCTCCTGAAGATGCCCGGCCGTGGGCCATTGTTCATCTCCTCTTGCAACGATCCAGGAGTGATAAGGGAGTGTCCCTGTTCCTCCATCCGGAATCTGGTACCTGGACTCATCTAGCTTTGCGCTGCGCACGAGACGTACGCGCAGCACCTGGCTGCCGAGTATGGCACCAGCGAGCAAGCAGGATGAGTCTTCTACCGACTGCCAAATATATTCACGTCCAACAGTGCCCTGGTAACGCAGTTGTGAGATCTCTGTAAACACCTCTATTACCTCTCTTCCTTGTATGGCTTTACTTGCTTTGAACCATCAAAGCTCTTCAAATTCCATCAATAGTTTCCTTAAAGATTGTAGCAGACTCAGGCACGCAAAGAAGCGGCAGAGCGTGGCGTCGATGTCCAGATACTGGTCCCGTGGATCTCAAATCACGTGGTCGTTGACTGGCTGGCGCGTGGGAACTTCACCGATTGCTTGAAAGCAGGGATGCGCGTTTTTGGCTACCGCCATATGCTCCAAGTCAAAACCTGTACCATCGATGGACAATGGTCCACAGTCGGGACCGCCAATTTGGATCGCCTCAGTTCGGTGGGCAACTATGAGATCAACTATCTCATCCGTGAACCACTAACTCGACACACCAACCTCAACCAATCTGCCAAGAAGTTTGAGCGTAATGCCCAGGGCAACGATGACGGCGGCGCTGACGCCTAGCTCGATCATGGCATGCGTAAAGTCGATCTCACTGAAGTTCAACCCTTCAACGGAGAGTCTGGCACCAATTGAGAGGATGCTTCGTGTGGCAGAAACCATGCCAATAAAGAGAAATGGACGTAAGGACGTTGTGTGCACTTGCAGGTAATGGATCACTGTGCCTAGCATTTCCATAATGATAAGGACAAGCAGGAGACCAGACACAATCTCAATGATGGCTGGTGCTATATGTCCTGGCTGCTGATCCATTGAAAACTGTGGTAGTTCTATGAGCGAAACGCCAAAAGCCCAGAAGGTATAGACGAGAGCCAGGATAGCTGCAAGGAGGAAGCACACCCCAACGATGGCGTAGACTTTACTATCTGCTCGGTCCAATATGCGACCCGAGAATAGGGCGGAACGGTCTTCTGACCGGTGGTGGCTTTTGTTCTGCCGGGTAGAAAACGTCTCTGGCGATGGCAGGGTGTTGTCTTCCCGTTCCTGGGGAGCCGCCTGGTAACCTGCCATGAATAATACTCCTTCTGTACTGCTGACATGCTCTCGCTACCGGTTGTATTCATTCTACCAAGTATACGTCGTGGCTGGCGTGCTGTCAAGTATTTATATTACCTCAACTAATATAATATAAAACAAAAATATGTTTTCTGTAGAAAATTGCTTAGCGAGCGAGGACTTTCAGGCTCGAACCGGAGGCTCGTCAACTCTATCGAATTTGGGGGGATCAAGCCAATAATTTACGCTGATCCATAACGCTTTACTGTGGCGAAAAAAGAGGAGTGGAAGAAGAACAGGTAGAGGAGATGCCAGGAGTAGGATAGGAATAAATGGGACAGCCGGGTTCAACGCAGCCCACACTGAGAAAGGAATGGCGAATGCCGCCACTAGAAGTTCGCTGACGATTAAATTGAGGGCCACCGCGCCTGTATAGAACCCCTCTTCACGTTCATAGACCAGCTGACAGACAGGGCAACGTTCGTACATGGTGAACCACCGGCGGAACAACTTCCCTTTGCCGCACCGTGGACATCGCAGGCGCAATGTTCGCATCAAGAGTGTCAACAAGCGTTTCATAGTGCTGCTCCCTCGCCTTTCCAGAAAAACAATCTCCCTCACCCTTATAGAAGTATAGCACCGTGTAGGACCGAACGCACGGCCTGGCAGTGGGAAAGGAGTGGGAAAGGAGTGAGAAGGGCACATTCTCACTAGAAAAATATATTTTTGTTCCGTATAAATAGTGGATAAGATTGATGTAAATATTTGACAAAGTGCCATATACGACCTATACTTTGTAGGAAGTACAAGAAGCCCTGATTGGCTGGCAGGTCGTGGGCTAAAGAGGAGAAAATAGTATGCAAACACACATAGTTGTGCCATTAGATGGCTCGTCTTTAGCAGAGACCATTTTGCCTCATGCTACCGGTCTTGCGCGTGCGTACTCCGCCAGGGTTACGCTGCTGCGCGTGATTCCTCCTGTTACCTCATTGGGACTTATGGGCGTAGAACTCCCCGGGAACTGGTTTGAAAAGGAGATGGCATGGTCGCAGAACTACCTGGAGGGGGTAGCCAGGCAGTTTAAGGATGAATGGGGGGTACACGTAGACGCGGAGGTTTTGGATGGAGACCCGGCAACAGAGATTGTCACGTATGTTCAAAAAAAGCACGACGTTACCCTGGTCGCAATGGCAACGCATGGTTTGAGTGGGGGACATCGCTGGCTTCTGGGCAGTGTCGCCATCAAGGTGCTCCACGCAGTGACAACATCGCTTCTCCTCTTCCACCCGCATGGAAAAGCGCACAGGCCAGCAAGTCCTGTCTCCTACCAGTCCGTTCTTGTCCCGCTCGATGGCACACGGGAGGCAGAGCAAGCTCTGGATGAAGCGAAAAGCATTGCGTCGTACATGAAAGCGACGTTATTTCTGCTTTCTGTGATGCCAGCTTCCCAGGAGACCGCTGCGGTTGCTTACCTTGAGCGTGAAGCGGAGGTATTACGCGAGCTAGCGCTGCAGGTAGCGATATGGGAGAACAGCGATCATGCAGTTGAGAAGATGCCACAGATCGCCAGGGGCCTCGAGCATCACGCAGGGCTGGTCGTCATGATCGCTCGCGGGCATGATGACAGGCAGCATCACCTGATGAGAGGGATAAGCGAGAAGATCTTGCAATACTCCGAGGTGCCGGTTCTTCTGACGCAGGTGCGAGAGTAGTTTTAGTCAAGAGGGAGAGCGTAAACAGTGTTGGCTTTTGTGGCGAAATGTAGTAAAATATATGCATGGAACATACATACTAACCACAAGAGTTCGGCAAGCTCATAGGCCGAACTACCAATACCTTGAAGAAGTGGGATAGGAGTGGCATCTTAAAAGCCCATCGTAGCCCTACCAACCGACGCTACTACACCCATGACCAATACCTGGTCTATCGCGGATTAGTAGTGCAAGAGCAAGGCTTAACGATTGTCTACACGAGGGTGTCAGGCGTGACCCAAAAACCAGACCTGGCAAATCAAATTAAGGCGCTTTGGCTATGAATACTTTGAGGCTTTCTGTGAGCGTCACCAAACCGAACTAGTGGTGATCAACGGTGAGGCCATGTCACCTGAGCAAGAGTTAGTACGAGACCTGGTTGCTATTGTCACCGTCTTCAGTGCCAGGCTCCACGGCTTGCGCTCCTATCGGAAAGTGCTCAAAGAAGCCGCTTTGCAGAAGGAATAGGCCATGAATCGTTCGCACGTGATCAGACTGAATACGACGCCAGAACAAGAGGTGTATTTTCGGAAAGCATGTGGGGTAACACGTCATGCCTATAACTGGGCACTGGATCGCTGGAAAGCTGCACGTGCAGAGGGTAAAAGGGTCACGGTGAAAGCCCTCAAGGTGGAGTACAACAGCATCAAGGGCGAACAATTTCCGTGGGTCTATGAGACGACGAAATGTGCCCCAGAGCAAGCGTTTGCCGATCTTGGACAAGCCTTTGCCAACTATTGGCGTATGAAACGAGAAGGGACACAGCCCAAGCTCAAACATCCACGCAAGGATGGAGAGGAAGCAGGCTTTCCGCACTTCAAGAGCAAGAAACGGGATCGATTGAGCTTCTATCTGGCGAACGATAAGTTCTCTGTCAATGGGCATGCACTCCACGTCCCAAAGTTGGGCAATGTCAACATGACCGAGGAATTGCGTTTCCATGGCAAGATCATGAGCGCGGTTATTTCCTATCGTGCAGGATGGTGGTCCGTTTCCATCGCGGTCGAGGTGGAGCATGAGACGCCAAACCATAGCGGTGGAACTGTTGGGATAGACCTGGGCATTAAGACACTGGCAACCCTAAGCGGCGGTGAGAAGTTTGAGAACCAAAAACACTATCGAAAGTCGCTAGGGCGTATTCAGGGCTTAAGCAAGGGCCTATCTCGCAAAGTAGAGGGGAGTCAGAACTGGTGGAAGAATACCAAGAAACTGGCAAAGGCACACTATCGCGTAGCATGCCAACGTCAGGATGCCTTGCACAAGATGTCTACGCATGTTGCCCAAACCTATGCCTTGATTGGCCTGGAAGACCTCAACACGAAAGGAATGCAGGCTCTCCATTGCCTGGCGCAAGCAGTGAGCGATGCCAGTTTCTTTGAGGTCAAGCGTCAATTGCTCTACAAGGCTGAGCAATACGGTGGCTATGTGCAACTGGTGGATCGGTGGTACGCATCGAGCAAAACCTGTTCAGGTTGTAGCTGGATACACGATGCTTTAACCCTGGCAGATAGAGTTTTTATCTGCCATGATTGTGGCCTGGTCATCGAGAGAGATCTCAATGCTGCAATCAATATTCGCAAGGAAGCTCTCCGTTTGATAACGGACGTTCCGGTAGTGGCTTCGTCGGAACGGAAAATCGCCTGTGGAGCGGGAAGCGCTGGCTCAGCAATGAGTGAAACTTTCTGCGATGAAGCAGGTACGAAGGTGTCGTAACACGTTTTACTACATTTGAGAAAGCAGAAGAACACTATGAGCGATGACAGTGATACATGTATTCGATTGCGCCATCTACATGCACACCTTGTCCACGAAATAAATATGCTGAGAAAAGCCGTAAATGAAGAGGAACGCGAAGGTGTGAACCCCGTAGATACGGTTATCATTATCAAGGGCCTCGAGAATGCACTCCACACGATCCAACTTGAACTGCAAAAGTGCCCTGGATATGCAGAATGATAGACGAAATTGAATCGCTCTTCGATTATCGACGGCATACTGGTCACTGTGGCGCGATGGTCGACCAGGTCTTAGCAGAACTGAGGGAAAGCGAGAAATTGATTTAAGGCTCCTCGGGGAGCAAGCCCAGGGCGCGCGCCCGCGCCAGCGCCTGGATGCGGTTATTCACTCCCAGTTTCGAGAAGATGTTGTACACGTGGCGTTTGACCGTATCGACCGCGAGCACCAGTTCCTGCGCAATCTCCGGGTTGGAGGCGCCGCGCCCGATCAACCGGAGCACCTCCAGTTCGCGTTTACTCAGGGGGTCCAGCAGTGGCTGCGCCGTCGTGGGCTGTCCCGCCCTCTCAGGGTGACGCTCATGTGCCATGTTCTCCTGGGGAAAGGCAGCGAGCACGGTATCCAGATACGCGGTCGGCCCGCGCTTGCGTTCCTGCTCCCTTAAGCTGGAGAGCAGGGCAGCCATCGGAGCGCCTTCGTCCGCAAAGACGCGCATGTAGCCCTCAGGTTCAGCCAGGTGCAGCGCCTGGACAAGGACGGTTTGGGCCTCTTGCTCTTCGTCGCGCATGGAATGAGCCAGGGCCTGCAAAACCTTTATCTCGATGACGTGCTTCCAGCGTTCCTGCTGCGCGCCGACCTGCAGCGCTTCCAGGTGGGAGAGCGCCTCAGTAGGCTTCTGCTGGGCCAGCAATATTCGCGCCCGTGCCACTTCCTCGCGTTCACCAGCCAATGGGGAAGGCACGCTGCCCGGCTCCGCGGGTTCCTGCGCCCAGCGCATGGCGCGTTCCAACTCTCCACCTGCCAGCCAGAACTGCACCCACTCCACGATGAGGAAGATATCGCGCCGGTACAGGCTGTAGTTTTTCGCCAGTGTGGCTTCTGCCTGCTGGAAGGCCGAGCGCGCTGCGTCCACCTCTCCCCGTGCCAGGTAAACACGCATCAGGACCGTATGCGCTAAATACAGCGCCACGGTGGTTTCGGTCTGTTCGCTCAGCCGGACCCCCTGTAATGCAAGCTTCAGCGCCTCATCCAGTCGGTTCCACTCTCGCAGGACGGCCGCATGAACAATATACGCCCAGCCCACCATGGCATGCGGAAGCCCAATCGGTGTGTCTCCCAGCAGAACGGCGTGCTCAGTCACCGGTACCACTTCATGCAGCTTTCCATGCACCAGCAAGGAATAGGCCATCCTGCAGAGATAGAAAATGGCGGATGAGATGTTCCCTCCGGCTTGCGCCAGCGCCGTGGCCTCCCTTATGCTCTGGATGGAGGCCACGACGTCACCCAAGGCATAATAGGCCAGCGACTGTGCATAAGCGACTTCTCCACGCACGAGGAGATTCTGCTCGGATAGGTGGACAAGAGCCTGCTGGCAGAATGCCAGGGTGGTAGGCCCATCACCAAGATAGTAGCCGGTAATGATGGCACTATAGGCAGCAATTTCTCCGAGCCGGTTGTCCCACTCCTGTCTTGCGGATGGTGGAAGTGCTCTGGTTTCAGTGGTCTCATTGGTGGAGGTCTGTACCGTGGCCCGCAACGCTCGTTCTGCATCGTGCAACCAGCGTTCTATGGTCGTATACGGGGCAACCATGAACAGGGTCTTGGCATACACCAGGCACAGGCGGGGCCGTGAGCGCATGACCTCGACCGGGAGCTTCTCAAGCCAGCGCCTCACCAGCGCATGCTCATTGCTCCCCCAGATGAATGCAGATTCTTGTTCGATCAAGTCAGCTGCCCGAGGCCAGTCGCCTGCGCTTATGGCATGACGTGTGGCCTCATTGAGGGATCCCTGTTCGGCAAACCAGTGGCTGGCTCGCAGGTGCAGGGTGGATATCGCTTCGCCCTCTGTCTGCTCAAGCCGCGAGCGCAGGGCCTCGGCAAACAGGGCATGGTAGCGATACCAGCGGCGCTGCCCATCCAGCGGCACCACAAACACATTGGCGCGCTCCAGGAACTCAAGCAACTCCTGGCTGTTCCTCTGCTCGAGCACAGCGTCACAGAGGGAAGCCGAGAGTCGCTCCAGGATGGAGGTACGCAACAAAAACGTCTGCACCGCCGATGGCTGCCGCCGCAGCACTTCTTCGATCAAATAATCCAGGATGTAGCGCTGACTCCCACTCACCTCATCCAGCAGGCGAGCAGGAGCAGTATCTCCTTGCAGAGAGAGGCCGAGCAGTTGCAAGCCGACGAGCCAGCCCTCCGTGCGAGCGGTCGCATCCCGGATGATGTCTGTAGGGAGTTGAACGCCCATCACCTCTTTGAAGAAGGCCATCACCTCTTCCGGCGAGCAGCGCAGCTGGTTGGTTCTCACTTCCAGCACCTCTCCTCGTGCTCGCAGCAGCGAGAGTGGCAGAGGAGGATCGGCGCGTGTCGCCAGCATGAGGTGCATTTGAGGTGGAAGATGCTCCAGAAGATAAATGAGGGAGCGGTGAACCTCGGGCCTGGTGATTACGTGATAATCGTCCAGGACCAGGAGAAACTGCTCGGTCCTACTGGTCAGGATATTGATGAGTGCCTGCAAGACATACCGCAAGGGCGGCGTGGGTGCTTGCTGCATGTGCAAATAGGCAAGGAGTGGAGCGCAGAGACCTGGCTGCTGGGTATCCAGCGCGGTGAGTGCATAGATCCAGAACAGCACTGGCTCATTATCTTCCTCGTCCAGCGAAACCCAGGCAACATGGAGAGCTTCGGGGTTCTCCTTTGATAACGACTGCACCCAGGTCGAAAGGAGCGTGGTCTTGCCGAAGCCGGCGGGAGCAGCAATGAGCGTGAGTTTGCGTCGTAGCCCTTGATTGAGCAGGGTGGTCAGTTGGGGACGCGCGATAAGGGGATGTGATGAGGAGGGTACAAAGAATTTGGTCGCCAGCAACTGATCATGGAACGGCATAGGCTCATCCATGGTAACATCTCCTGTCAAAGCGGAAGTGCGCTATCTTCAATCGCTCCCAATGCTCGCAGCGTAGCTTTCTGCGCCTCGGTGAGTCCTTGCACACCGGTAATATTGAGCCGTTCGTAGGGCCGATCGCGCCGCAGTGTCCGCAGCAATTCACCGCTCTCCAGGTCCCACACCTTGATGGTACCGTCATCGCCGCAACTGGCGAGCCGACGGCCATCGGGACTGATCCTGAGCGCCTGGACTGCCCATTTGGACTCCATGCGATCCCTTGCACTATCTGGCTATGTCCGCGCAACACCCTGAGAGGCGTCCCATTGGTTACATCCCAGACGGTTACCAGCGTATCGGTACCAGCGCTGGCGACCTGGGTGCCATCTG
>WNGP01003192.1_pt1 | contig 13744 bp, 16 predicted proteins | sample 5407671 | NCBI WGS metagenome assembly WNGP01 (sample SAMN13153381, study PRJNA577476) | soil metagenome | isolation source: 40 cm soil or saprolite under Garry oak tree replicate 2 | place: USA:California | collected 2016-06-15 | reverse complement strand
TGGCGACGCTGGTGGCGACCGTGACGCAGCTGGAGGCCACCGCGACCGACGACGCGCTGGAGCTGCTGGAGCTCCTGATGGCGACCGAGCTGGCGGGCCGGGCCCGCCAGGAGGCCGGCAAGGAGACGATCAAACGGCATCCCAGGCTGGCCAGGGCCTCGGCGATGCTGGCGGTGGTAGCGCAGGTGCTGCTGGAAGCCCGCGATTGGGGGCAGCGGTAAGGAGGTACGGGTCTCGGAAGTGTGGGAGGCGATCGAGGCGCGGATTCCCCGCGCCGAGGTGCGGGCCGCGGTGGACACCGTGACCGGGATGCTGCCGCCACCCGAGGCCCTGCCCGAGCCGGACTAGCGGGCGGAGCTGGCCAGGAAGACCGCCACGGTGGTGGGCCTGTGCAAGATGCTCACCGCCACTATCACCTTCGGCGCCAATGCCCAGGGCGCCCCGGTGCTGGCGGCGATGACCGCGCTGGGCGAGCAGCTGGCGACTGACGCCAGGTGGACCGCCGGGACCCGCGTATCCACCCGCAGGTGGTGACCGGGCCGTGGAAGCACCTGGTGTTCGGGCATCCTGCCCGGGACGACGGGACGGTGGATCGCGGCGCCTACATCTTCTGCGTGCTGGAGCAGTTCTGCCGCCACCTGAAACACCGGGAGATCTACGCCGAGACCTCCACGCGGTACCGCAACCCGCAGGCGCGGCTGCTGGACGGTCAGGAGTGGGAGGCGGTCAAGGATGATGTGCTGACCACGCTGGGCCTGAGGACCCCGGTGCGCTGCTGGCCTCCCACGTCACCGCGCTGGATGAGGCGCTGAGGTATGTCGGCGGGCGGCTGGCAGCCAACGCCGACGTGCGGGTGGATGATGCCGGCAGGATCCACGTGACCAGCGACAAGGCGATCCAGGAGCCGCCGTCGCTGGTCGGTCTGCGCAGGCGGGTGGCGGCCATGCTGCCCCGCGTCGACATCGGTGAGCAGATCCTGGCGGTGATGGGGTGGGTGCCGCAGTTCCTGGAGTCGCTGGCCGCCCTGTCGGGCGGGGCGGCCCGGATGGCGGACCTGAATGTCACCGTGGCGGCCTGCCTGACCGGCCAGGCCCTCAACATCGGGTACGGGCCGGTCTCCTCGCCGGGGGTGCCCGCGCCGGAACGCCGCCGCATCGGCCACGCGGGCCGCACCTACCTGCGCGCCGCCGGCTACACCGCCGCCAACCCGCACCTGATCGCCCAGCAGGCCGGCATCGGCTTCGCCCGGCCCCTGGGCGGCGGGATGGTCGCCGCGATCGACGGCATGCGGTTCGTCGTCCCCGTCCCGTCCCTGATAGCCAAACCCAACCGGAAGTATTTCGGCCCCAAGTGCGGGATGACGTTCCTGAACATGATCAACGATCAGGCGTTCGGGACCGGGCATAAAATCGTGGCGGGAACCGACCGGGACTGCCTCCACGCGATCGACCGGTTTTTCAGCCCCGGAGCGGCGAACCTGCCCGAGGTGCTCATCACTGACACCGGTTCTTATTCCGACCTGATATTCGGGATCGCGAGCCTGCTGGGCGTCGACTACCGGCCCGCGCTGGCCGACCTGCCTGACCAGAAAGGGTGGCGGCCCGGCGACGGCGCCGATTACGGGAGCCTGAACACCTTCGCCCGCGGGAAACTCGGCCTGGGTAAGGTGCGGCGCCACTGGAGTGAGATCCTGCGGCTGATCGCCACGATCTACACCAGCAAGGTCAGCGCGTCTGATCTGGTCAGGGCCCTGCAACGCGATGGGCACCCCACCGCCCTGGCCGAGGCGATCGCCACCTACGGCCGCATCTTCAAAACCTTCCACATCCTGTAGGTCATCGACAGCCCGCCGTACCGGCGCGGCATCAAAGGAATGCGCAACCTCCAGGAAGGACGGCACGCGCTCGCCGAGAAGATATTCCACGGGCGCCGCCGTGAACTGTTCCAGCGGTACCGGGAAGGAATGGAGGATCAGCTTGGCGCGCTGGGTATCGTTTTGAACTGCGTGGTTCTCTGGAACACCGTCTATATCGACGCCGCCCTAAACCAGCTGCGCGCCCAGGGCTACCCCGTGCGAGACGAAGATGTCGCACGGCTCAGCCCTTTCATGCGAAGCCACATCAACGTCCACGGGAAATACTCCTTCACTGCTGTAGTCCCCGCAGATCCCGGCAAAGGCGCCAGCGCTACCCGGCGGCTCCGCGACCCCGACGTCCGCGACGAAGATGAGGACGACTTCGACGAGGACGACTCCTGGTAGAGCCGAGACCCCGGGCGGATACCCCGGGCGGCCAGCCTGGATGTCTGCGAACATGGCGGCCAGCTGTTCTGCGCGCCGTTTCGCCGACGCCGGGTCGTCCACCGGGGTCACCTCCGTGCCGGGAACCCGGTCCGCCAGTACACTGCGGCGAGCTGGCCGAGCGCGGCGGCCAGGTCCAGCTGCGTGCGCCCGTCGACGGCCAGCTACCCGTACCGGGCGGAGCGCCAGCTCACCCGGCCGTCGCCGTCGAGGTCGGCCCTCGGGGAACATCGGAACGGCCAGTCACGCTGAGCGGCCTGAACCAGGCCGGTGGGGTGGTAGCCGGAGCGCTGCCGCCGCTGTACGGGATGGCCGGGAAGATCGTGAGTGACGTCACCCCCGGGCCTGAGCAGCCGGCGGTGCCGGAGCCCGCGCGGCCGGCCTCGAGTACGCGGCGTTCGCGCTGCATCCGTGGGTGAAGCTAAGGCTGCCAAGTCGAATCTGGGACCACTACCGGAAGGATTTGATCCGCAAGCAGGAGCAGACTGGGAGAATGCCGCAAACCTCCGTGCGCCTGCTGCGCCTGCTGCGCCTGCTGCAAACGCCGGATGACTGGACCGGCCCGCAACTGGCCGAAAAGCTCGGCGTCACCACCCGGACCATCCGCAAGGACATCGAGCGGCTCCGCGGGCTGGGCTACATCTATGCCATCCCGGGCACGGCCGGTGGCTACCGGGTGGACCCCCGCGCCTCCGTGCCAGTCCCCGGCTCCATGCCGATCCCCGGTTCGGCACCAGCGCTAGACGCGGCCGTCCTGACCACCATCGCAACCGCCTGCCGGGACCGCGAACAGCTCCGTTTCGACTACACCGGCCAAGACGGCACCAGCAGTTACCGCATCGTCGAGCCGTACCGCCTGGCCCGCGCCCGCAGCCACTGGTACCTCTACGGCTGGGACACTGACCGCCGCGACTGGCGCACCTTCCGCGCCGACAGGATCCAGCCCCGAAGCCCTAACGGGCCACAATTCGCCCGCCGCGACTCACCCGATGACGGCGGCGCCGCAGCTCGCATCCTCAACAGCCTCGACTCAGCTACCTGGAGATGCCAGGCACGAGTGACCGTGCACGCGCCCGCCGATGTGATCATCCAGCAGCTACCGCCCGCGCTCACGGTAGAGCCTCTCGATGCACACACCTGCGTGGTCAGCGCCGGCTCCGACACGCCCCAGATACTCGCCTCCTACCTGGGAATGTTCGACGCCGACTTCGAAGTCAGCGAGCCCCCCGAACTAGTCGAGCACATACGTACGCTCGCCGGCCGATACAAGCGCGCGATCGCAAAGGCACCGTCGCTATCAGCCGGATAGGTCAGGCCCGACCCCGGACCGCGCCGGGAGATCGGGCCGGTCGCGGGGACTGAGTACTCGCCGATCCACTCATCCCTTCCACGACCGGTCGTACCGCTGGGTGTTGCCGCGCGGATGGTAGATCGCCGTGAGCTCGCGGGTGATCTGCTCCCGGTGCGGGGCCTGGCCGTTATTCCTGCGCGGGCTAGGGTTAAGGTGCAGGCCGGATGGCTTTACTGCCGGGGGTCCAGACGCTGCCCGGGGACTTCCGGCTAGAAGGCACGCGGCTCATGGTCAGCGTTGAGCTTCAGGCCCGGGTATGCGGCGGTCTGACGCCTCTGGGCGGAGTCCGGGGAGGCTATCGGGGAGTTCTTCGCGCAGGTGCTGGGCCTGTGCGCGCGGCTGGGCATGGGCAGGCTGGGCACCGTGGCGCTGGACGGGATGAAGATCGCCGGGTCCGCGTCGAAGGCGGCGAACCGGACGGAGGGCAAGCTGGCGGAGCTGGCTGAGCAGGCTGTCGCCGCGCACGCGGCTGCCGATGCCGCGGAGGATGAGCTGCTGGGGCAGGGGCACCGCGGGGATGAGGTGCCGCCGGATGCGTGGCGGCCGCGGCGGCGCGATGAGCGGATCGCCGCCGCGCTGGCGGGCCTGCGGGCGGAGCGGGAGGCCGCGGAACGCCAGGAGGCGGCGAAGGCGGAGGCGTTCCGGCAGCGGTCCGGGCAGCGGACCGGCGCGCAGCCGGCCCGCGCGGCGGTGGAGCTGGCTGAGGAGAACCTGCAGCGCGTCCGGGCTGCCCGGGCCGCTCAGCTCGCGGGCTGGAGGAGCGCCGCCCCGCCGGGCAGCCCCGGCGGGGCCGCGCGGCCGGGGTGGATGACTACTGCCGGGTCCGGCAGGCAGCCGCCAAGGTAGAGGCGGCCAGGGCCCGGGCCGCCGAAGCCGGGCACAAGGCCGCGGAGCGGGAGCGGGCCCGCAAGGGGCCGGGCCCGGTGCGTACCATCACCGATCCGGACTCGCGGCTGATGCCGGTGCGCGGCGGCTTCATCCAGGGGTACAACGCCCAGAACATGACCAGCGCCGACGGGCTGGTCATCGCCACCGAGCTCACCGATGACCCGGTGGACTGCGGATGGTTCGAGCCGATGCTCGCCCGGGCCCGGGACGCCGCCGCCCTCATCGCCGCTCACCGCCCGGCCGCCAGCCCGGGCCAGGAACCCGGCGGCCAGGACGGCGGCGGCATCGGGTTGATGCTGGCCGATGCCGGGTACTGCTCTGAACACAACCTCACCCTCGAGGGCCCGGACCGGCTCATCGCGGTCGGCAAGGGCCGCGACCTGGAAAAAGCCGCCCGCGGGCAGGAGCACCCCGGCCAGGACCGGGGCGGGCCGGCCACCCGGGCGATGAGAAGGCGGCTGAAAACCGCCGAGGGGATCACCGCCTACCGCCAGCGCGGCCACATTGCCGAGACCCGCACGGCAACATAAAGCACAATCTGGGCTTCCGCCAGCTGCCCATGCGCGGCAACCCCAAGGCCAGCGCCGAATGGACGTTCACCTGCGCCGTGCACAACCTGCTCAAGGCCATCTCCGCCGGCCGCCTCACCAGCCAGGCCGTCGCCGCCCTGGCCGGCTGACTGGCCCGCCAGCACCATCACGGCCAGGGCCCCGCCACAGCGCCACCGGCTGCCCTGCCCAGGAATCAATTCCGCAGCAGTCCGACATGCGCGGGGAGAGTGACAGATATCGCTGGGGTCACGCTCCCACAAAAACCGATGATCCCGGTCCGCCAGCGTGCTCCGGGATCCGCCGACTACTGCCGGTAGCTGTAATCGATAACACCGCCGATAACCAGCAGCCAGGTTTGACATAGATCGAATTCAGAGTCGATAATGTGTCAAGGCGGGGGAGACGATCGATTCAAAGCCGGGCGGGGAGGCCCGGGACGAGACCTGGTGGGGCAGGCCACCACCACCGCCTCGGACTCCAAGCGGTTCGGTTCCTGGGATTCGAACCTGATGACCGAGTTCCACGCCCGTTACGGCGGATACGGCGTGATGATCTACTGGCATGTGGAGAAGGGGAGGGTCTGCATCTACTCCCAGCTCAAGACGTGCTCCTCCTCCGAGGTCGCCGCGATGATCGAGGGCCTGCTACGGCACTGCACCGATGCTGACATCGAGGCCAACTACACCGACACGCACGGCGCGTCCGTCGTCGGGTTCGCCTTCACTGAGCTCCTCGGGTTCAAGCTGCTGCCCCGGCTGAAGAACATCGGCTCGATCCGGCTCTACAGCCCCGGCGACGGCCCCGGGGCGTGGCCGGGGCTGTAGCGGGTCATCAAGAACCGGCCCATCGACTGGGACCTGATCACCCGCCACTACGACCAGATGGTCAAGTACGCCACGGCGTTGCGCCTGGGCACAGCCGAGGCCGAGCAGGTGCTGCGGCGCTTCACCAAGGGCGGCGGCCCAAAGCACCCCACCTACCAGGCGCTGCAGGAACTCGGCCGCGTCGTCCGCACGATCTTCGCCTGCGACTACCTGGCCTCAGAGGAACTGCGCCGGGAGATCCACGGCGGGCTGCAGGTCGTGGAGAACTGGAACGGCGCCAACGACAAGATCTTCTACGGCAAGGACGGCACCCTCACCGGCGCCGACCGCGAGCACGCCGAGGTCTCGATGCTCGCCCTGCACCTGCTGCAGTCGTCGCTGGTACACGTCAACACCCTCCTGCTGCAGAACGTGCTGGAAGATCCCGCGTGGGTGAGCCGACTCACCGCCGAGGACCGGCGCGGCCTCAACCCGCTGTTCTGGTCGCACGTCAACCCCTACGGGCGGTTCCGGCTCGACATGAGTAAGCGCCTCGAGCTGCGCGCCGCCGCGTAGGACCCCCGACTCGCCCCGCCCGCATGTTCCTCGGCCCCACGCTTGTGTAGCTGTCCCAGCATCACAAATCTTTGATCTTGACGGGTAACTGGAAATGGATCAGCCGCCGCTGTCAGCGCGGCTGATGGTTGTCCTCGGGCAGGGGTTCAGCTGGTCCGGCGGCTTGGGAACTGCCCAGGTGGGACTCCCTTACTGGTTCCAGAGCAAAACCAACGATTAGCCCGGGACGTAAGCCACGGGGGACCGTTCGAGCGCCGGGTTGACATCCCACCCGTCGTCCTCGGGCAGTGACGGGTCCGGGTCGTGAGGTCGCGGTGCCCGTCGGTCGCGGCCCAGGCAGAACATGGAAACCCGGGCCCTCCGGCCGGGACGGCAGCTGCGGCGGACAGCACGGCGAGGCCGATCCGGCCCGGGTACGCGCGCTGCTCGGCCGGCGGGCAGGAGCTGGCCAGCCAGCCCGGCAAGCGCTGTGAAGATCACATAGCGGGTGAGGATGTGCTGCCGCTATGATGCGATCTGGCCGGATGAAGCTCCGGCGGGCTGGCCGCCCGAACCGCCGCCGTGGCTGATGGCTTCTACCGGGAGCAGACCCTCCTGGCAGTCGCCGGTGCTGGCTGCTGTCAGGACGTACCTGGCAGGAGCAGTAATGAACGTGTATTACGTGGCGGCCATCTGGCTGGGCATGGCGCTGCTGGCGTCGGTGGTCAGCATCCGGATTGCGGTGCCTGCGGCGCTGGTGGAGATCGTGGCCGGGGCGCTGGCGGGGAACACCCCCGGTATCCGGGAGTACGTCACCCAGACAGGCGTCGTCACGTTCCTGGCCAGCGCGGGTTCCCTGGTGCTGACGTTCCTGGCCGGGGCGGAGATCGACCCGGTGTCCTTGCGGGGGCACTGGAGGGCGAGCCTGTCCATCGGTCTGGTCTCTTTCCTGCTGCCGTTCGGGGCGGCCTTCGGGTTCTGCGGGCTGGTCCTGGGGTGGCATCTGCATGCCGCCGAGATCGGCGGCATCGCGCTGAGCACGACGTCGGTCGCGGTGGTGTATGCGGTGATGGTCGAGACTGGCCTGAACCGTCATGACCTGGGCAAGCTCATCCTGGCGGCCTGCTTCATCACCGACCTGGGTACCGTGCTGGCCCTCGGCGGCCTGTTCGCCAGCTACGGCTGGCTGCTCGTCATCTTCGCGGCGGTCAGCGCGGTTACCGTCTTGCTGCTGCCAAGGCTGGTCCGGGTGGCGATCAGGTATTTCGGTCACCGGGTTTCCGAACCGGAGATCAAGCTGCTGCTGGTGGTCCTGTTCGGGCTCGGCGGGCTGGCCACCCAGGCGGGCAGCGAGGCGGTCCTGCCCGCCTATGTCGCCGGGCTGGTCGTGGCCGGGGTGTTCCTGCACGACCGGGTGCTGATGGACCGGCTGCGCTCCATCGCCTTCGCGCTGCTCACCCCGTTCTTCTTCCTGCGCGCCGGCACGCTCATCTCCGCCCCGGCGCTGATCTCCGGCGCCGGGGTGATCGCGGTCCTGCTGCTGGTTAAGCTCTCCGCCAAGATGACCGGCGTCTGGCCGGTCGCCGCCGCCTTCAAGCTGCCCCGGCGCGAACGCGCCTACACAACGCTGCTGATGGCCACCGGGCTGACGTTCGGCTCCATCGCCGCGCTGTTCGGCCTGACCCACCACCTGATCGACCGGGGCCAGTACACCGAGCTGGTGACCGTCGTGATCCTGTCCGCCTTCGTGCCCACCCTGATCGCCCAGCAGCTCTTCCAGCCCGCGGTCCTCGACACCGAGGAAGAGGAAGCACTCGGCGAGGAAGACCTCTCGGTCATTCACCGCCCCGGATCGCACCACCGGGAGGGGGCCTGACCCTGAACACCATGCTGGCGGAGGCTCTGTCCGCCGTTCTGCTCCTAGCGGTGCTGGCCTGCGCGGTGGTACGCCCGTGGGGCTGGCCGGAGGCGGTCGTCGCCGTCCCGGCCGCCGGCGTGGTCATCGGCACCGGGGCGATCTCGCTGAGCCAGGCCCGCGCCGAGGCCGGGCGGCTCGGGCCGGTGATCGGCTTCCTGGCGGCCGTGCTCGTCCTGGCCCAGCTGTGCGACGACGAGGGGCTGTTCCGCGCGTGCGGGGCCTGGATGGCCCGCACCGCGGCGGGACGGCCCCGCAGGCTGCTGACCTACGTGTTCGCCGTCGCGTCAGTGATCACCGCGGTGCTCAGCCTGGACGCCACGATCGTGCTGCTCACCCCGGTGGTGTTCGCCACCGCCGCCCGGCTCGGGGCCCGGCCCAGGCCGCACGTGTACGCCTGCACCCACCTGTCGAACACCGCGTCGGTGCTGCTGCCGGTCTCCAACCTGACCAACCTGCTGGCCTTCGCCGCCAGCGGGCTGAGCTTCACCCGCTTCGCCGCCCTGATGGCACTGCCGTGGCTGGTCGCGATCGGCACCGAATACGTGGTCTTCCGGCGGTTCTTCGCCACCGACTTGGACGCCGGCGCCCAGGCCCCGCCCGCCGCCGGGCCATCCGGGGTGCCGCTGTTCACGCTGGCCACGGTGGCGGGCACGCTGGCGGGCTTCGTCCTTGCCTCCGCGCTCGGGATCAGCCCCGCGTGGGCAGCCTTCGCCGGCGCGGCCGTGCTGGCGGCCCGTGCCCTGGCCCAGCGCCGCACCACCCCCGCGGCCATCGTCCGCGCGGCGGCCGTGCCGTTCCTCGCGTTCGTCCTGGCGCTGGGCATCGTGGTCCGCGCGGTGACCGGCAACGGGCTCGCCGCCACGCTGGGGCACCTGGTCCCCGGCGGTACCGGGCTGCCCGCCCTGCTCGCGATCGCGGCGCTGGCCGCGGTGCTGGCGAACGTCGTCAACAACCTGCCCGCCGTGCTGGTGCTGCTGCCGCTGACCGCACCGGCCGGGCCCGGCGCGGTGCTCGCGGTGCTGCTCGGGGTGAACATCGGCCCCAACCTCACCTACGCCGGGTCCCTGGCCACGCTGCTGTGGCGGCGGATCGTGCGCGAACACGACACCGAGGTGGACCTGGGCGAGTTCACCCGGCTCGGCCTGCTCGCCGTGCCTGCCGCCCTGCTGCTCGCCACAGTGGCACTGTGGGCCTCGCTGACCGCCATCGGAGGCTGATCACCATGACCATCATCGCCTGGATCGTCGAGGGCACCTGGCCCGCCTGCGTGGACGCCACCCGCAACCACGCCCCCGACGACGCCGATATCACGCTGCTGCACGTCACCGCACCCGAGGTTCCCGGCGCCGCCCGCGGCGCCTACGCCGGGCTGCTCGGCCGCGCACGTCCCGACCGTGACCCGGGCACCCGGCTGGAACACCTGGCCGCCGCCGCCGCCAGCCAGCTCCTTGCCGCCGCAGCGGCGCGCCTGGGGCGGCCGTGCACCCGGGTGGAGCGCACCGGCCGCGCCGAACGGGAAGTCGTGGCCGCCGCCGAAGGCGCCGGCCTGCTCGTCCTCGCCCGCGACGGTGACCGCACCCGCCTCGGGCCCCGCAGTCTCAGCCCGGCCAGCCGCTTTATCGTCGACCACGCCCCCTGCCCCGTCCTGCTGGTCTGGCCCGGACCCGCGCCCGGCGTGGCTACCATCCCGCCGCCGCCACCTCACCCACCGCACCACCGGTAGCACCAAGCCCGCTGGGAGACCGGAACGCTTTGGAGCAGCCGGTAACGGTAAGAAAGATCAGCTCAGCCGCTTAGCGTGACTGGCTGCTCCATTGTCCGTTCTGCCGCCACGGACCCTGCCGCACGACGCCGACCGCCAGCACGGTAACCAGCACGGCCGGGGCCGGGTCGGCTGGCTGCGGATTGAGCGCGGGCGCTCGGCAAGCGCGGCGAGCGGCGCCTACCAGTTCGGCTCAGCCGCGCGGCGCACTGCGCTCACCGCGACGCGCTGACAAGCCGAGGCATGGGTCGCCGCCGGATCCGCAGCTTCATCGGTCATGCGGTGACCGCGCGATAAATCCACCCGCGCACCGCAGTGTCGCCGGGGGTCTGTCGGCCCGGTACGCAAGGATTACCGAGTGGGAACGTTTCTGTTCAGCGAGGGCGATCTAGAGTCGAGCCTGCAGTCCGCGGCTCGTAAGCTGGCCGGGCGGCTGGAGGCGTGGGACGCGGACGCGCTGCTCAAGGCGCCCGAGGCGGACGTCATCGACGAGCTGATCGAAGAGGGCACGGCCAGCTGCCCCCGCCTGCTGCGCGACAAGGCGTGGATGCCGCCGCCCTCGGAGACCAGACAGAGGTTCAGCGAGTTCGGCGAGATCGGGGAGCGGCGGGTCACACAACTTGTTCTCGTGGTGCCCTTCGACGGGGAGGCGGTCGTCTTCCGGCTCCAGGCGAACACATCCACCCTCAACCGGCCACAGGTAATAAGCCTGGGCGACCGTGAGCTCCGGATCGCCGTGGACGGACCAGCCGGTGATGCTGCCAGCGTCCGGGCACTGTTCGAGGCGCAACTCGACAAGATCGAGACGTTCCTGGAGTGGTCACGCAAGCAGATCGAGGAGCACAATGCCCGGATCCGCGCCGAGGTCCCCGGCATGATCGCAGGCAGACGGGCGCAGCTGCTGGCCGCCCGCAACCTGCAGGCGGAGATCGGGTTCCTGATCCACCGCCGGCCGGATGCTGACACCTATGCCGTTCCGATCAAGCGGCGCAACCTGCGGCCCGTCCGTCCCTCCGCTACGCCTGCCGCGGCGCCGTTCACGCCTGAGCCGGCAATGGCTGACCGCGACTACCAGGCCGCCCTGGCCGTGCTGCGCAACTCCCGCAACGCCCTGGAACGCACGCCGTCACTGGCAGCAAAGCTTGACGAAGAACAGATCCGCGACCTGCTGCTGGTCAACCTTAACGCGCATTTCGAAGGCGATGCCGCCGGCGAGGTCTTCAACGGCGAAGGCAAAACGGACATCCTCATCCGCGTCGAGGACCGCAACATCTTCATCGGTGAATGCAAAATCTGGGGCGGCCCCAGCACGATCGACGACGCCCTCGGGCAGATCTTCAAATACCTAGTCTGGCGCGACACCAAGGCCGCGATCCTGCTGTTCATCCGCAACAAGGACATCACCGCGGTCATCACGAAGGCCACGCAGAAGATCGAGGCGCACCCCAACTACAAGCGGCACGGTCCCTCCCACACCGACGACCGGATCGACTTCGTCATGCACGCCCAAGACGACGTGGAACGGGAAATGCACCTAGCGCTGCTGCCCTTCGCGTGGCTACCTCGAAACCGAACGGCCCGGTGACACCGATGAGCAGAGCGAGGCGCTGTTCCTGGCCGCGGCCTCAATCGGCGCGCGCCGCCCCGGCGGGCGGCTCTCACCGCGGTCAGTCAACACCATCGTCGGAGAAATAGGCCGTATCCACGACGCCGAGACCGCGGACCGTGAACGCCACCTCGGGGTCCTTCGCCCCCACGACCTGAGGCACACCTTTGGCTACCGGCTCTCGGAAACCAGCGGCCACAATCGGGTTGAGCTGGAACGACGCCTCGGCCACGCTAACGACCGGTACCTGCGCCTCTACACCAACCCGCCCGACGACATCGCCGCCGGCTACGTCGAAGACCTCTGACCTCTCTACCTTGCCCCTGGCCGTAGCTTCGGGATTCCTAGGCCCTGACCGAGGCGGACGGGCAGGACCCGCCTGATCCGGCCCGCGTCGGCCAGCTTGCCTGGCAGATCCTCGCGGAGCTGAACGAGGCCGCTTTCGGGCGGATCGATGCCGAGGCCCTGCTGGCGCTGGCGCAGACGGCCGCGCGCGGCCGCCGCTGACGCCGTCAGCGGCTCACCGGATCCGCTGAGCCACATCCGGCGCCTGCTCGCCGCCCAGGGCAGCATGCCGCCCGCCGGCATAGCGGCGACCACCATCCTGGCGTGGCCGGGCGGGCGGCGGCCCATCGGGAACAACCGAACGCTCATTGGCGGTAGTGGGCCGCCATCACCGACAGCACGCTGCGGCGGATCGCCGGCACGGTGATGACCTTCTCGCCGTAGGCGAAGATCAGCACCCCGGCGACCGCGGCGAGGCCGGGCACGACCAGGTTCACGTGCTCCATCATGTCGAACAGCAGCGGCCCGGTGAAGTTCCCCAGGCTCGCGTCGGAAACGTGACTGGAGAACCTGCCGTAGGCGTTGTGTGTCACCCCGGCGAAGGAGGCCCCGGTGCCGAACCCGATGTCCGGGATGATCCCGGAGATCATCAGCGCCAGCAGGGCGGCGAAGGTGACCGCGGCGGATATCTTCAGCCGCCCACGGTCGCCGCGCTGGGCTCGGTGGTGAAGTAGATCGCGCCGAACAAGAACGCGGCGAATACCAGGATGACGAACATCAGCAGGTCGTGCAGGCCCAGCCACAGCGTGTTCGGGCCGAATACAAACGGCCCGATCCGCGTACTTGCCACCGTCATCGATGCTCCTCCCGGACGACCCCAGGAGAGCTATTTATCGCATGCCGGGCTGGCGTCAGGCAGGGACGAAAGCCCCCCTCTTCGTCCCGCCTGGAAGAGCACGGGCGCGGGTGCCGTCTGCCCTGCCGGAATGCAGGCTGCCGCCAGCAGCGGTACAGCGCGCCCGGAGTGGCGACCACGTTATAGAGCGGGTTCGCCGGAGTGACCGCCGGGCTCGGCGTGCCCGGCGCGCTCACCTGAAACGGCAGCAGCAGCACCGCGCCCGAGATCCCCGCAGGCGCCGCCAGCACCGCGACGACAAAGGTCCTGCAGGCCCGGACACCATCACCTGCCACACCGCATCACCAGCTAGCAGCCATCCGGCCGGGCACGCGAACGCCCTGCCCGTGTGCGGTCGGCTCACCAGGAAACAGCAACACTCACCCCAGGTGCCCCGCCCGCCGCGTCCGGCTGCCCGTCCCGCTCTGGCACCAGCCCGCACAATGGTGCCGACCCGCATCGGTGACAGACGGCCGGCCGAAGTCGCGCTCGTTCAACGGTCACACGATCTGGTGGCGGGGGCGTGCGGCGGTCAGGAGCATGCCCGCCGCGATGAGTGCCGCGATCGCCCCGGAGACCAGCAGGGGCGGCCGGCCGGTGCCGTGCCACGCGAGCCCCGCCCACACCCCGGCGATCAGCGTGGCCGCGCCGGTGAGGCCCTGGTAGAGGCCCTGGCCGGTGCCCTGGGCGCCGGCGGGCAGCAGGGTGGAGATCCACGCCTTGCCGACCCCGTCGGTGCAGGCGTTGAACCCGCCGTAGACGGCCAGCACCGCGAACACCAGCCACGCCTGGCCGATGACGGCCAGGCCGAGGTAGCCGGCGGCGAAGAAC
>WNGP01003281.1_pt1 | contig 13748 bp, 8 predicted proteins | sample 5407671 | NCBI WGS metagenome assembly WNGP01 (sample SAMN13153381, study PRJNA577476) | soil metagenome | isolation source: 40 cm soil or saprolite under Garry oak tree replicate 2 | place: USA:California | collected 2016-06-15 | reverse complement strand
TCGAACTTGCCCACCTTAATGTTGAGCCAGCTCGATTTTAAAAGATTGCTGAATCGGACGTTTGCAGCTTCAAAGCCGAAGACGGCGTCACTCTCTGCCGCCGGCACCAGCAAAAAGCTAATGTTCTTCGCCAGCGTACCGGCCGTGAGGATGTCCATGCCGGAAAGATCGAACCCGTGGGTTGTAAGCCGCCCTTCGCTGGCCAAAGTTATTCAGCTTGGGCCAGGCTTCGTGACAGGCCGAACACGGCATGCCGTACTTCCGCGCGAAAGCCGGGATGGCGTAAACCTTGCCTGCCGGAATGGGTAGCGCGGAAGCGGAACGGCTGTCAACCAACAGGAATGCGAGAACCAGGAAACCACAGACCAGCAAGGATGCAAGCCACGGCATCCTCCTCTTCATCGACGCTGAAGCCCAGTGGAACATACCGCCTCCTCTGCATGACCATTTTTTCTTGTTGTAGTCGGGAAGATGCCAATTCGAACAGCTCGGAAGGGATAAGGAACAGACACACTCGTGCGCGCTTCTAACGCTCCGATGGCGTTCGACAAACGGAAGACAATTCTTAAACCATGCGCCCATAGAGAACTGCTCCCTTTTCTCCGTCAAGAAAAGAGTGCCTAATCCTCGAGTCCCTGAACCGAGCCGGATGCTACCCCGTCAAAAATTCGAATGCAAGAGTTTTCTTGTTCTTATGCCAACAATTTCTCAAATTTATTGCTCTGGTGCAAACTCCCTGTTTAAAATAGGCACTTTCTAGTAACCCTTACACGGGGAATCGATTCCGGAACTTGGGGGGGGCCGTGGATGACGGAATTATCCGAATTCATTCTTTAGAATTGCTCGTCAGCAATGTGAAAACTGTGTGAGGCGTTGGATTTGACAGTCATGTGCAGATAGAAGTAAGAAAAAGTGCTACTCTCGCGGAGCGGAGCAGCAACAAAGCTTGCTCCGCCGCAAAGTTTGCTCCGCCACAAAGCCAGAGAAGAATCCCAAGAGAGGATTCCAAGGGAGCGGGTTTGAAACGGCCTGGGATTAAGTTGCAAAGCGGCAACGACGGACATCGGCTGATTTTCATATGTTATTTTGTATTTGCATGCCTAGTGGCGGTTTCCTCCCGTGCCAACCGCCCGCCCCACGATCAAAATCCAGGTCCTGGTTTCTCGGCTGAACTTTCAGGCTCTTCCACTGAGGTTATTCAAGCACTCAATGAAGTCCTAGAGGACCAGACGATTCACGGAACTCATGTCTTTGACAAGGAACCAACGCTCACCGGCGCCACGGCGGTGGCGTCGACTCCCATGTTCGAGCCGTGGAACGGGCAGGGCCGGGTATTCTATAAGATTCGCAAGGATGTGGTTGCGCCTCGACATTTTCGCGAGAGTGAAGATTTGGGAACTATAGCCGTTCGCTATGTCGTGACTAGTGAGGGTGAGGTTCACACTCGAATCCGCATCGATGCGATTTTTGCCGAGACCGCCCATCGCAGACTGCACCTGTCGGACGGCACGGTGGAATCCAGCGAGTTCAAAGCAATTCAAGAACATCTTCAGGCCATCCAATTTGCCGCAGAGGAGGCCGCCGACGCGAAGCGCCGACGGGATAGTGCGGAACTGGTGCGGCAAACGGTGATCCGCCAGCGGGAAGACGAAACCACGCGACTGGCCGCGGCGCAATCTTCCGTGCAAGATCTGGAGCAGCGCATCAATGCCATGCGGCATGAAGTGGAGCGCAGAGTGAAGCCGCCGGGCGCGGACCTCAAGTCCGCACCCTTCCGCACGGCGGCCAAGGTGAAAACCCTCGCGGCGTATACGGAAGTTGTGATCGTGATCGTTACGCCTCCCTGGTACGGCGTGGAAACACCGGACGGCCAGCGCGGATGGATGCCCGTGGATCAACTGGAATCTCTTCCGTGAAAAGACCAGGACGGAAATTTCTCATTTCAATTATTCGAATGGGAGGACTTGGTGGAGTCCTCAGCCTACTGTTGACGGCGGCGGTTCTTCCTCAAGCTGTGCCTTATGCTCGCGCGTTTGCGAAGTCCGCAGAAGAAGTCGAGGGGGCGCTGAAGGACCTGCAGGCGTATTCGGGCCAAAAACTCCCGATCGTTGACGGCTTCGTGGCGACCGGAGACAAGCCGCTCAATCAATACGAGCGCGCGTTTTATCAGTTCTCGCTCGACTTGCTGCCGGGAACAGCCGGCGGCACGATCGTGCGTGTTACCGCCAAAATCACAGCGTGGTACGCGGACAAAGATCCCGCAAAGTCCGGTTATCAGGTGCTGCCGTCCAATGGGCGCCTGGAGCTTGATCTCTTGGACCGGTTGGAAGAAAAATTTGGCGGCAAGCCGGCGTCCTCCATGGCGCGCGCGCTTTTGAATTCAACGATCTCCGCTCCGAAACCGAAGCTCGATCTTAGCGGCGTGCCGGGCGTTCAAACTCCATCGGCAGCGACCGCTGCAGCAAAATCCGGAGGCCCGACCGACGAATTGGGCTCACTGCGCTCCATTCGTGAAGCCGAAGAAAAACACATGAGGGAATTGAACGCGGAACTTCAGAGCTTCGAGGAAATCAAGAAAAATCAGGCGCACCCGCTGAACCTGGTGGTCGTGAAAAAAGCGGGTGCGCCGGTGCTCGCGAAGCCTGCGGAGGGAGCACGCGTGCTGTTCAACGCCGCCGCCGAGGATGAGTTCGAATTCATCGGCGCGGAAGGCGAGTGGATTCACGTGCAGATCTCCGGGCCTTCTCGCGGATATATTCGGCGAAACAATCTCGAGTTGCCGGAATTCGTCGCCACGCGGCTCAATTCGCAGGGCGTTAGGGCTCCGGTAGAAAAAGCATCGGCGTTCCGCATCGTGCGCGAAGAAAATAATCCTTTTCCCGGAGATTGGGAGCCCCTGAAGGGAAAGGCAGTGAAAATTTTCACCGCACAGCCCGTTTCGCAGGATCCCAAGGAGACGGGTGCGCGCGCGAAACTCGCCTTCGCTAGCTCCCTTTTTCAGAAATACACGACGGAGAACGCCGCATCGCCTTCGGCAGTTGAGGGCGTCATTGTAATCTTTGATTCGGCGGACGGCGGCATCGTGGGAACCACGCTCGCGACCTTGAAACAACTCTCTGCCGGCGCACTTTCTTTCGAAAACTTCTGGAAGCAGTGCTACCGCGATCCGCTGGAGGCCTTCCAGGAATCCGGCAAGCCTTAGCGCAGGACACCTGGCAGTTCAGCGGCAGGATTCTTCGTGCTCATTTCCATTCGAAACTTTGCTGGAGCCCGCCGATTCTCACATCGAAGACACCGGGCTCGACGACGCGCTTATTATCGGCGCCGATAAAGGACAAGTCGTCGGACGTCAATTCGAAAGAGACTTGGCGGCTCTCCCCCGGCTGGAGCAAAACTTTCGCGAATCGCTTTAGCCGCTTCAATGGCGGCGTTACGCTCGCAAAGCGTTCGTTCAGGTACAGTTGAACGACTTCCTTGCCGGCGCGCCCGCCACTGTTCTTCACTGTTACGTCCACGCGCACCGTCCGGCCCGCCGAAGCCGCGGCAGGAGCAACGTGCAAATCGGAATACGAGAAACTCGTATAGCTCAACCCCGATCCAAATTCGAATTGCGGCGTGCCCAGCATTTTCCCTTCTCCTGAATCTTCCCCTTCGAGTACTTTGTGGTCGTAGGTGAAGAGATGGTTCGTCGAGCGGGGATACGTAATAGGCAGCTTGCCGCTGGGATTCACATCGCCGAAAAGAATGTCGGCAATGGCCTGCCCGCCCTCATTGCTGGGGTTATAGGCCATCACGATCGCTCCGGCTGAATCCGCGATTCGGCTGATAATGCGCGGGCGTCCTTCGGTGAGCACCAGGATGACGGGTTTTTTCGTTTCCATGATTTTCCGAGCGAGATAGAGCTGCGCGTCGGGTAGGGTCAGATCAGGAATGTTGCCCGGGGTTTCTGCGTAAGCCCATTCGCCAATACAAATCACGACGGCATCTGCCTTTGACGCGGCATCCGCGGCCTTGGCAATATCAATTTCCTTGTTGTAAGTGGCGCCGGGAACGTAGGTCACGTTGGCGCCGCCGATTTTTTCTTGGATGGCTTTGAGGATCGTTGCGCGGTCCTTGGGATACGCACTCGCGCGGTCACCTTGCCACGTATAACTCCAGCCGTTATTCAGCGGAATCAGCGAGTCGGCGTCCGGGCCGGTCACGAGAACGTGCGCTGTCTTGGCAAGTGGCAGTGTTTGGTTTTCGTTTTTCAGAAGAGTGATGGATTCGCGCGCGGCTTCCAGGCTGACCTGCCGTGATTCCGGTGAGCCGATTACCGTTTTCGAATCGATCCCGCGAAGCGCATCCTCGAAAAGCCCGAGTTGGTACTTCACCGTGAGAATTCTCCGCACCGCTTCATCGATGCGGCTCGTGGGCACCTTCCCTTCCTGCGCCAGCTCGAGCAACAGATTGCTGAAGCTGTAGTCGCTCGGCACCATGCTCATGTCGATCCCCGCAAGCACGGCGATGCGCGTGGCTTCCTTCTCATTTGCCGCAATGTGGTGCACACCAACAAGTTTCTTGATGTCCAGCCAGTCGGAAACAACGAATCCCTGTAAGCCGAGTTCGCCTCGCAAAACATCTTTGAGCAAATAGCCGTTGGCATGGCCGGGGATTCCATTCACTTCGCTCGAATTCACCATCACCGTGTGGGCGCCCGCTTTCAAAGCCGCGGCAAAGGTCGGCAGAAAATATTCGCGCAAAGTATTCTCCGGAATGAGCGCGGGGCTGCGGTCACCGCCCGTTGTGGGATAGCTGTAGCCCACATAATGTTTCAGCGAAGCAGAAACGCTGGCGGGACTCGAAAGATCGCTGCCTTCATAACCACGAACAGTGGCCACACCCATCACCGTCGCGAGATAGGTATCCTCTCCGAGCGTCTCCCACAAACGTGACCACAGTGGCTGCCGCCCGGCGTCGAGCACGGGTGAAAAGGACCAAGGAATTCCGGCCTTGCGCGTTTCGGCGGCGGCGATCTGGCTGCCGCGCAGCATCAGCTCCGGATTCCACGTCGCGGCCATCGCGAGAGGCTGGGGGAAAAGAGTGCTCCCTACAATGTAGTTCGGCCCGTGGATGGTATCGATGCCGTAAAGCACGGGAATCTGCAACCGGGATTTCTTCGCTTCTTCCTGGATGGCGCGGATAATCTCGTGCCATTTCTCTGCGGACAAGGCTTCGTCATTCACGTTGAGGATGGAACCCACTCCGTATTCGCCAACGGCTTTGTGTAATTTATCGGGATTGATTCGAATGGACTGGCCCTGTCCATCGGTGACCATGCCGATTTCCAGTTGCGTCATCTGGCCGATTTTTTCCTTGAGCGTCATCTGGCCGAGAAGTTTTTCGACCGCGGCGGCGGAAGCGCTGGCAGGCGGGCCAGCGGGAGTCATATTTTTCTTCAAAAATGTCTGGCTGTCCACGATGCTTGAGGCAGCGTCATCCGCGCCGGACGGAATTGCCGCGATGGTGCAAACAGCCAGTACAATAACGATATGCCACAGCTTCCTTTTCGGGGTGGACACGGGTATCTCCTTGCCGAGCATCCTACCTCTGGTGGCCGGATATATCCAATTTTTGGTTTCTTTAAATTCCAACTGTGGACCCCCGAAAGCTGGTACCTGGCAACCGGCGTTCCCGCGGACATTTGCAAATGGGACCACGAGTTGCTGCTCTGCGAAGCGATCGCAAAGAGTGCGCGGAAGCGCGCGTGAGTGGCGGTGCCGTGGGACAAAACGCGCCGCCTCAGTGCGGCGAAGAATACTGATAGCGCAGGCTCGGCGGCATGCGTTCCGAGCGCGACCGCGTATTGTACTCGAGCTGGTAACCCAGATGTTCCGCATCGGCCGGATAATCTCGACCCTCGGGATACGGATACGGGAGCAGCGAATGCCGCGGTAGCGGCTCGACGGTAAACGCGTGCGCCGCGTAGAAATCGAGATCCTTTTCGAAGCCGTCGGCATAAAAGAAATAATCGCGGACCCATCCGGTTGGCAGCGCGGTAAGCTGCTTGGGATCAAAATCAAGCTTCAGTCCCTCGCCGGAGCCGAAAACGACAAAGCGATCATCGGAGGCGCGCAGCAAATCGAACACATCGCCGTAGCGCGTGTAATTTCCTGCGGCGCGCGCGTAGGGACCGGTCATGCTGCGGTGCGAATACGAATAGGTGGTGTCGCTTGCCGGCTTTAGCCGGATCTCGCGCGGATAGCCGACGAAATCCAGCGCCGCTTTTGCGAGCGGCACTTGCGCCACGCGCAAATCCTGTTCGTCCCGTGTCTGGTCGATTCGAATCGCGTCCCAATAAATTTTCAGATTGTTGACGATGCGAATCCGCTGCGTTCCCGCGGGCAGCTTGCCGGTCAAGTCCGCAATCATGGTCCGTTCGAGCCCTGCCGGAAAACCCATATCTTCCACAACCCGCACCCACTTGCCTTGCCCATCGAGGGCTTCCACATATGGCGGAATCACTCTGATTCCCGCCTGATCCGCAGCGTACATCGAAGTCGCAGTGAAGTAATCCGTGTACCCATCGATGACCAATCGCAATGGTTTTTGCGCATCCCATTCACCGAGGTCGAGCTCGATCCAGTGCAGCTTCGCGAATCCCGAGAACGGCAACCCTTCGAAATTCGTGACGTAGTTGCGGTCGCGCTTGGAGACCAGCGGTAGCACATCATTTCCGCGGTCGTCCCACGCACCGGCCGGTGCATGCGCGTCGCGGCTGGCGATCACCCGGAACTCCGGAAAGGGCGGCCCGCTGACGAATCGCTCATTCGGATAAACTTCGTACGCCGCTGGATGATCGATGGCCACCAGCCGCACCTGGTCGAGATACACCGTTTCTTCCATCGGCTCCATGAAGCGGAAGCTGAGCAGGCCGCTCCGGGCCTTCACGCTGCGCGCAGGCACCTTCAGGTACTCGTCCGGATCAGGAACGTCCCTTTCGCCGGGCGCGATCCAGTGGCCGACCACGCCGGGCCCGATCATGTCCGCGATGAATTCATACTCGTGTCCATTCCACGAAAACAAAACGGGGCACGAGCTCCCGCGCCGATCGAGTTCTGTGATGCTTTGTAGTTTCTTCGCGGCCAGGTTTATTTCGTCCTGTGGCACGCCCGTCGGCCACAGCAGCCGAACGACTTCAGCGTTGCGCTCCGAGCCGAGACCAGCAAGAATCGGCGCGGCGCTCTGCCCCAGATAGCCCGACGCACCGGGCACTTCCCACTTTTGATAAAGCGTGCCCGCGTAGAGTTCGACCTTCGTGCCGATCGCGCTCTTATTATCGTTGAGCGCCTTGAGGTCAATGCTCATCCAGTTATGCTGATTACCGCCCTCATTGCGCAGAACAAGCGGCGCGCCGCCGAGTTGCGTCACGACCAGGTCAGCGTCGCCGTTTCCATCGATATCCGCAACCGCAATCGCGCGCGGTTGATTCAGCTTGACCGAATCGAGGTGCACGTCTTTCGTAACGTCACCCCAACCTTTGCTGCCGAGATTTCTCAATAGACGCAGTTCCCCTCCGCTGCTCGATTCTCCCGCCGCGACCAAATCGAGCCAGCCGTCATTGTCGTAATCGAGCGCGGCAATTCCCCAGCCGCTCTGCCAGCCGAAATCGGGGAGCCGAACGCGTTCCAGCCGTTTCCCTTCTACATTCCGCCACAGGCTGATACCCGGCGCGCCCGCATGCGTGAACGCCAGATCCATCCATCCGTCCTTATCAAAATCAAACGCCACCACACCCACCGCCGGCGGCAGCTTTTCTTTATTGAAATCGATGCCGCCCAGCGGCGTGAATTTTCCTTCGCGCGGATTGAGATAGATCGAAGCTCCCACCTGCCCGCCCGCGATGACGAAGTCAATTGCCCTGTCGTTGTTAAAATCCGTGCTGACAACTCCAGCGCCCGTGGCCGCAACTCCAAGCGCCGTTTCCGCGGACACATCCGTGAATGTGCTATTGCCATTGTTGCGCCAGAGAACATTGTGAGGCGGCGCGCCCGCCGCAGCCGCTTCCGGCGCCGTTGTGATGTACAGATCTAGGTCGCCATCGTGATCGTAATCCACAAACGTCAAGCCCACGCAGCCTTTTTCTCTGCGGATTCCCACCGCTTGGGTCACGTCCTCGAACTTGCCTTCACCTTTGTTATGGAAAAGCTTCACCCCATCGCTCGAGCAAACTGCCAAATCGGTCTTGCCGTCATTGTCGAAATCGCCGGCCGCACATCCGAAGCCGCTCCCAGTGAGATGGATGCCTGCTTCCTTGGTCACATCGTCGAATCGTCCATCGCTCATGCCGCGCAGCAACCGGCTCGTGCCTTCCGTCGCACCGCTTACGAGGAAAAGATCGGGCTTGCCATCGCCATCATAGTCGAAGAAGCACGCGCCTGTGCTCGGTCCAATCTCGATGCGGCTTCCCTCCGTACTTTTTGGCACGAGCGCATTCGCCTCCGCCGTAAATCGCATCGGAATTGCAGCAGGCACATCGACAACCGCACTCAGCGGCAACTCCGCGAGTGAGTAACGCCCCTGATCGCCGTAGCCCGCGCCGAACGGCGCTCCGAGATGCTCGATCGTGATTTTTTGGAAGCGTGCCAGGTGTTCGCGCGCCGCAGCGGCATCGCCCTTCCGCTGCAACGCGCGCGCCAGGCCGAATTCCGACGAAGCGTGAAACGGAGAAAGGGCCAGCCCCTTTTGAAACGCCGCGATGGCTTCGTCATACTTCTGCAACTGGGCGTTCAGGTAGCCGATAAAATAATAGGCGTCCGGCTCGTTGGGCGCGATCTCTGTGACGTTCTGAAATGCGGCGATGCCCTTCTCCGTCTCCCCGAGGTCTTTGTAGGCAAGTCCGAGGTTGTACCAGGCGTAAGCATCCTTAGGAAGGTGCTGCGCTGCCGCTTCGAGTGCCGCACGCGCAGGCTCCAGCTTCTGCTGGGCGAGCAGCGAAACGCCTAGGTTCAGCCGGGCTACGGCAAATTTTGGGTCAGCCTCGAGGGCTTGTTCAAAATATTTTTGCGCGTCCGCGGGGCGCTGCTGATTCATGTAGGCGACGCCCAGCGTATTGAAACGATAGGCGTCCGCAATCCCGCCGCCCGACGACGCGGACTTCTTTGCAGCCGCAGCCTTCTCCTGTGCGGACGGCGCGCTGGAACGCGCCAGTATCGCGGCACAGCAAATCAAGATTGAACAAGCGAAAATCGCGCCCACTGCAAGCCGCTGAGTTGAACGCATTAAAATGTCTCTTCCTGTCCGCGCGGGATGCCCGAATTCCGCGTACGAAGCATCCGGGTGCAAATGGAATTCTCCCGGCTGCACAGCGCATCGTCAACCATTTTTATGCCCGGCGATTTGCGCATTTTGCCGCGTGCTTGACCTGCACCGCATGCACGCTTAATCTCCCGCATCAAGCCATGAGCTTCTTCCCTTACTGCACCTTAGCGGAAATCACGCACGAAATTCGATCCAAGAATGTTTCTCCCGTCGAAATCGTCGATAGCCATCTTAAGCGCATCGAGGCGCTGCAGCCGAAACTGAATGCGTTTGTCCATCCGGACCCTGAGGGTGCCCGTGAGCAGGCGCGCGGCGGAAAGTTTGGTGGTGCACGGCGCGCAACTCGGGCCTCTCCATGGCGTGCCGCTCACCATCAAGAGTTGCATCGATGTCGCCGGTTGGCCCTGTCCTGCTGGTTCCCTTCTCCGCAAAGATTACGTCCCACAACAGAACGCCCCGCCTGTTTCGCGATGGGAGGCCGCGGGCGTCATCCTTCTCGGAAACACCAACACTCCCGAATTCTTGATGGCCTACGAAACCGACAACCTGCTCACCGGAAAAACAAGAACCCCTGGAACTTGGCCCGGCTACATGGACTCGATCGCGCGCTTGATCTGTGGTGGTTTTTCTTTGGCCCGGTGATCGGTAACTTGTTTCGCCAAAGCGTCGCCGGCCGTGAAGGTCAAATCAGCCCGATGTTTCGCGAGTATCTCGCTTACGCGACCTCTGGAGATTCGATCACACTCGATCAATTCACCAAAGCCTGCGCGGATCGGGATCTTCTCCGCGCCGATATTTTGCGCCAAATGCGGGACGCATCCATCCTGCTCTCGCCAGTTTCCAACAGTCCCGCGTTTCGTCACGGCCAGGGAAATTACCTTCCCGGCGCGGGCTACCGCGACACCATGCGGTTTTCGCAATGGCTGAACTTGACCGGCTTTCCCGGCGCATGCGTTCCCGTCGGCGTTTCGAGCGAGGGACTGCCCATTGGCGTCCAAGTCATCGGCCGGCCATTTGAACACGAGCTGGTCCTGGCCGTCGCGGAAGCCATCGAGAAAGCGCGCGGCCCCTGGCAACCGCCTCCTATTGTTGTTGCGGAAACGGCGGTGCCAGCATCAACAACGACATTGCCGGAAGCAGTTTCCTGCATCGGTCTGCCGCACACCGCGCTCCGACGCTGCAGTTCGGCCTTAAGTTCCCGTTCTAGGAAAATGCTCTGAAACCATGGGCGGCACCTTTTCGAAGCGCCGCCCTTTTCTCACCGAATCCCTGTTCCCTTTCCCGCCGGAAGGAGTAAAATGCGCCCATGAATCGACGCACATTTATCGGAACATCCGTCGCAGCAACCCTCGCATCCGCCGCCAAGCCAGCCTGGGCAGCGGACACCGCACATCACATTGACCGCGTCGGCGTGCAGCTGTACACCGTGCGCGACGCCATGAAGACCGACTTCGAAGGCACCATCGCGAAGGTCGCCGCCACCGGCTACAAGGAAGTCGAATTCGCCGGTATTTTTGCCCCGAACGCGGGCTACTTTGGCCGCTCTCCGAAAGACGTCCGCGCCATCCTTGACAAGAATGGCTTGGCCGCGCCTTCGTGCCACGCGGGCTACGACGTCGTCGAAAAAAAGTGGCCGGCAGCTCTTGAAGCCGCGAAAATAGTCGGCCATAGCTACATCATTTGCCCTTGGATCGACGAAAAACAGCGCGTAGAACCCGGCGGCTGGAAGCGCGCCGCGGACCTCTTCAATCGCGCCGGCGAAACCAGCAAAAAAGCCGGCATCCAGTTCGGCTACCATAATCACTCATTCGAATTCGATCCCGCGGATTCACTCGGCGGCAAACTCCCTTATGATTTCCTCCTCGCCGAAACGGATCCCCAGCTCGTCAAAATGGAAATGGATCTTTGCTGGATCAGCGTCGCCGGCAAGGATCCGCTGGCCTATTTCGAAGAGTATCCCGGGCGTTTCCCGCTCGTTCACATAAAAGACTGGGTGAAGGACGCCTCTACGCCGAGTGCGTACCAGGGAGCGATGGGCCAGTCCGTTAAATTTGGCGGCCGCATGGCCGATGTCGGCCAAGGTTCCATCGACTGGAAAAATCTTTTCGCGCACTCAGCGAAAGCGGGCATCCAGCACTATTTTGTGGAAAACGACGATCCCAAATCAGCCTTCGACGACATAAAAATAAGTTACAACTATCTTCACAACCTGCAGTTTTGATTTTTCTTTGCAGGGGCGCCCCGACCCGGTCGGAGCGCCCCTGCTCGGCTTGATCTTTCCGAGGAGAAACGCGTCATGACTCCGCGCAAATGGATACCGATGCTGACGGTCGTTGCCGTCTCGACTCTAATCGCGTTCGCCACCGCGCGCCCGCAAGCTCCGGCCTGGAAGCCCCTATTCAACGGCAAGGATCTCGCCGGCTGGAAACATGTCGGCCCCGGTAACATGACGGTCGAAGACGGCCTTATTCGCACGCACGGCGGCATGGGCCTGCTCTACTGGACCGGCGGCAAGCTCTCCAATTGCCGCATTCGCGTGGTCTACAAGATGCGCGACTTCAACGATAATTCCGGAATCTTCATTCGCATCCCCCTCGAACCGCGCGAGGAATGGATGCCCGTCCACTACGGCTACGAAGTCCAGATTGACAACCATCCCGAAACTTCCAACGAAGATGAATATCACATCACCGGCACACTTTATTCGCTGACCAAGCCGCTCGCCAAACCCGGCAAGCCCGGTCCCGAGTGGAACACCATGGTCATCACGCTCGACGGTCCGCGCACCACCGTCGTGCTCAACGATGTCACCGTCACCGACTACACCGAAGGCCAGCCCGTCCCGGAGCGCAAATTCAATTTCGAGCCGCAGCATGGCGCTCGCCCCAAGGAGGGCTACATCGGCCTGCAGAATCACAGCGACAACGATATTGTGTTTTTCAAAGAGGTCAGCGTCCAGCCGCTGAAGTAATTTCGAATTCTCAGTTTTTGGTTCAGAGTTCCGGGCTCGACGTTCATTGTTCAGATGCCTGATCTCTGATTACTGATCTTTGTTTTTTTAATTTTGAACTTTCAACATTTAACTTTCTTCAGGAGCGCACCATGAAAAAAGATCTTTCCCGCCGTCAATTCCTCCATCGCACCGCCGGCGCTGCTGGCGCGCTCGCGGCTTCGCCGGCAATTTTTCTTGAGCCGGAGCATATCCCTTTGCCACTGCAATCGACCGCACCAAGCGACCGCCTGCGCTTCGGCATTATCGGCATCGGCATGCAGGGCTCCGGCTTGCTCACCAATGCCATCCAATTGCCGGGCGTCGAATGCGTCGCCGCTTGCGATCTCTACGACGGCCGCCACACGCTCGCCCAGGAAATTGTCGGCAAGAAAATCCCCACGACCCGCCGCTACAAAGAGCTCCTCGATAACAAAGAAATCGACTGCCTCATCGCCGCCGTTCCCGATCATTGGCACAAGCAAGTGGTGGTCGACGCCGTCAACGCGGGAAAAGATATCTACTGCGAAAAGCCGATGTCGCACTCCGCCGCCGACGGCGTGGCCATGGTCGCCGCCGCGCAAAAAACCGGTCGCATCGTGCAGATCGGTTCGCAGCGGGTCAGTTCGGTCATCTGCACAAAGGCCAAGGAGCTCCTCGCCTCCGGCATGGTCGGCACGCTCACGCTCGTGGAAGGCTCGCTCGGCCGCAACGATCCCAACGGCGCCTGGGAATATCCGCCGCCGCCCGATCTCTCCCCAGAAAACCTCGACTGGGACACTTGGCAAGGCACCGTGCCCAAAGTTCCTTTCAACCCCAACATCTTTGCGCGCTGGCGCTGCTGGAAAGAATACGGCACCGGCGTCGCCGGCGATCTGCTCGTCCACCTCGTCAGCGGCATGAACTACATGCTTGGCTGGAACGAGCCGCCCAAGCGCGCCATGGCTCTCGGCGACATTCTGCGCTTCAAGGACGGACGCAATATGCCCGACGTTCACTGCACCCTTTTCGATTACGGCCGGGCGCCGGTTTATCTGCGCCTGAATCTCGGCTGCGATACGCCGGAGATCTACCGCTTCCAGGGCTCGAAGGGAATTCTCGAAGTCACGGAAACCGCCATCGCTTATTTCCCGCAATCCGGTGAAGACGATTCCCCGAGTTATTACACCTACAGCTATCCGCACGCCATGCGCGATGCCTATCTCAAGAAATGGCACGAGGATCATGACCCCAAGCCCGGCAAAGAACCTGTCGCCGAGGGGTTCACTTATCGCGGCGTCTCCTGGGACGAGGAAAAACCGCATCTCTGGAAGTACTTCCAGGGCGTGAGGAATCGCCAACAGGTAACCGAAGACGCCATTTTCGGCCACCACGCCGCGCTGGCCTGCCACATGGCCAACGAATCTTATTTCCGCCATGCAGCCGTCACCTGGGACCCCGCCTCCAACCAAATCAAATC
>WNGP01003191.1_pt1 | contig 13752 bp, 15 predicted proteins | sample 5407671 | NCBI WGS metagenome assembly WNGP01 (sample SAMN13153381, study PRJNA577476) | soil metagenome | isolation source: 40 cm soil or saprolite under Garry oak tree replicate 2 | place: USA:California | collected 2016-06-15 | reverse complement strand
CACAACAAACGTCTGACAACGGATTCATCCTAGCAGGCTTCACCAACTCTGGAACGGGCGAGGTACAAGTGATGAGACTCGCTAACACCGGGGCCGTAATGTGGGCAAAAACCTATGGAAACCCAACGGCGTTCAACGCAGCCTTCTCAATCCAGACAACCCCTGACGGAGGGTTCGTCGTGGCGGGCATCACCAATGGATACGCTGTAGACTCGCTCATCGTGGGGGACGTGTGGGTGTTCAGAATTGACTCGACAGGAAACATCATCTGGCAACATGCCTACGGTGGCCCTGGAGCTGACTATGCTTCCTCGATAGCGAGGACCCCCGACGACGGCTTCATCGTAGCTGGTTGGACCAACTCTTTCGGCGCTGGGGGACAAGATGCCTGGCTCCTGAGACTGAATAACACGGGCGGAGTGATCTGGCAGAAAACCTACGGCGGCGCCCAAGAAGACGTGGCTCTCTCAGTAGAGCCAACCTCTGATCGCGGCTTCATCGTTGCAGGATTTACAAATTCCTCAGGCGCTGGAGGTCAGGACGCTTGGGTGTTCAAGCTTACTCCTACGGGTAACATTGTCTGGCAGAAAACCTAGGGTGGCCCCGGAGCTGATCAGGCTGTCTCCGCTCAGCAGACAACCGACGGAGGATTCGTTGTTGCGGCGACCACTTCGTCGTTCGGCAATGGCAACTTAGATGTCTGGGTCCTAAAGCCCAACCGTGACGGATCCCTTTCCGAAACATGCGATAGCAACGGGATCATACGGGATTCCAATGCGACTGTAACAGACACCAACGCATCCGCCACGACGACCACCGCTGTGCCGAACGATGCCACGGTTGTCGCGATTGCTACAACTGCGATCACGACGGCTACATCGGAGACTTCGCAGCCTCAGTGTAGCAGCTCTAAGAACCAAAATGGCCAATAGAGCCCGACCCGAAGGGTCTTCTGACTCTTAGAACTCCTCGTTACAAGCTCGTTTCTGCTTATCGGAGCCTTCTAGACTGTCGGAGTACTCGGAACCGATCCCCAAGAATAGGGCGGCGGTGGCGCTGGTTTCTTCCGTGACAAGAGGATTACGAGCGCTAAGACTAAGGCAAGCAGAAGAGCCGCGATAATCGCCAATATTATGATCTCTAGCTTCAATTGGCTAATCGAGTTTTGCAGCATCTGTAGCTGTTCTGGATAGGGATACATGGATGAGTAGCTTGCTCCCGACGGCAATGCAAGATCGGTCTTTGGATGTCCCGAGCCGTTGAGCATCGAAGAAGTTGCCAGCCAATCATAGATGTACGATAACGCAAACAGATCTAGGGTTGACGGTGCTTCAAGCGTATTTCTAGGGTTGCCCACCGCCTGTCCATATGATAGGAACATTAGCTCGAAGGTCCCGTCATCCGTTAGGGATGCGGTCGCGTGAGCAAGGCCTAGAGCGTGACCAATCTCATGGCTTGCAATGTTAACCATGTCAGTGTCTGATAGCTGGGTTGTGTTGCTTGGGTCATAGGCTGCCAGCGTCGTAATCGTGGGGGCTTGAAATACTGAGTTTTGAACCCCATACCTAGTGAGGCCTAACCCTGATGATTGGGACCCAAACGACTCGATGAATCGGACTTGAATATCTGGACTGCCGCACAAGGTATCATTCACACCCGAAACGCAGGTAACGAAGCTCAGGTCGCGTAGATAGTTCGTACCGTAAATGTCTGTATAGGCCGTGATGGACTGGGACCAACGACTGACAGCGTGGTTCACATCAAAGGTGTATGAGGACTTGAACCAAGGTGCGCTAAGTTGGGGGACAATCAAAGTGGTGATGGTCGAACTCGTCCATGTGCCCCCCTCGGTTGGAATCTGCGCACTGGAAGCCGCATGAACAGGGGATACTGAGAGAAAGCCAGTGATTAAGACGAAGAGGACGACGAGAAGAACGAGAGCTCTCAACGCAAGAATCCTCTTCCAGACAAGAATTCGACACAAGCACGGGTTGTTTGTAGGGTTTTTCCCAATCGATCTACTCACTTTGCCCGCCTGGTGTAGGCAAAAGGAGCATTGAGCGAAGAACGGGCTATCTATGGGTCGTGGGCGTTCTTAGTGTTGAGTTCGGATGGTGCGAACAATTGTCGGGTTATTTGTCCACGAGCTGAACAACGGGCTTATCTACAGCCAGACTAGAAGATACTATACGGATACCCACGTGATGTAATGTCGGACAAACGCTTTGTCCAAGGGTCCGGTATCAACGCTTTCAACGGAAACGAGCTGATAGTTAAGGGAGCGCTTGAGAGCAAAGTCGGCTTGATGGCCGGCTACCCGGGCTCGCCTGTCGCAGAAGTTTTCACGATTCTAGAAGAGAACGCAGAGATTCTCAGAGAATGCGGATTATGGGCAGAGATGACCAACGACGAGTCCCAAGGCGCTGCCGCACTCAACGGCGCGCTGGATGTCGGCGTTAACGCTGTTGCGGTGATGAAGAGCGTTGGGCTCAATGTTGCTGCAGATCCTATCAATATCATCAATTATGCTGACAAGCTTGGCTTGAGCGGGAAGAGAGGCGGTGCCCTCGTGGTCTGTGGCGATGATCCTCATGCTTCCAGCACTCAGGTTGCGGGTGATAGTCGCCAGCTTATGGAGCATCTCAAGATGGCTATCATCGAGCCCAGCACTCCGCAAGAGGTCAAGGACTGGATCGGGGAGGGACTCAGGCTTTCTCAATACTCTAATCTAGTCGTAGGCTATCTCATTACAACTTATCTGGCCGAAGGCGGAGGTAGCGTTGTTCTTTCGGAAAACCAGCCGTCGGAGATTACTTTCAAGAATCCAATTACCCTCGACATTTCAAAAGTCGACATCAAACGAAGAGTCAGCATACCCCCTAACACATGGGACCTGGAGAAGGAAATTGTCAGAGACAGATTCCCGAAAGTCCACGAATATGTCAGAGACCACAAGCTCGACAAGATACTCTACGATGACGGCCGAAAGCACAGGATCGGATTCATCGCAGCTGGCATATCCTACAGCTACTTGGAACAGGCTCTCTGGGAGCTTGGATTAGATGAGCAGTTCCCGATTCTGAAACCTGCAGTAACCTATCCTCTTGAGCCTAACATCGTTGGCGAGTTATCAAAGAAAGTCGAGAATATTGTTGTTGTCGAAGAGAAGAGTCCAGCGATAGAAAACCAGGTCAAAACCATCTTGGACGACTTGGTCCAGGATGGAAAGATCTCCAGCATGCCAAAGGTCTGGGGTAAGTTCTTTCCTCAAGGCGATGGATTCCCGGAAGAGAGCGGCCTTACTCCGTCAACCCTCATTGAGAAAGTTGGAAACTTACTCTTGGAGATCGGTGATCCCGCCGCCAAGATTGATCAGAAGAAGATCCACACCGAACTCGATCTCCTAGCTGAGATCAAGGCTTACGGGCTCCTAGTTCCACCTCGATCTCCAGGCTTCTGCGCCGGCTGCCCCCACCGAGAAACCCTCAGTGCCGTTCACTCGCTAAGGGATACCCCTGAGCACAAAGACATCTTCGCACATGGAGACATCGGGTGTTACTCAATGTCGTTCCTCCCACCCTTCGGTGAAATGCACAACCTAACTGCAATGGCCCTAGGCGGTGCTGCGGGAGCCGGAATGGACCCGTTCGTGACAAACAAACAATACGCGCTCATGGGCGACTCCACGTTTTTCTGGAGAGGAATGACCGCCATCTCGAACTCGATCAAAGAAGGACAAGACATCCTCTACCTCATTCTCGACAACAAGAACACCGCGATGACCGGCCACCAGCCCACACCGGAGACGGGACACAATTTGATGGGCGACAAGACAACCCCTCAGGACATCGAGAGTATCGTTCGGGCGATGGGGCAGGGACAGATCTACGTGAAGAAAATGCCTCCCTCAAACAGAGAGAAGTACATGAAGGAACTGGACAAGGTCTTCGAGAAGCCCGGCGTCAAAGTAATCATAGCCGACAAAGAGTGCGGCATCACATTTCACAAGAGAAAACGATCAGAGAGAAACAGGATAATCGAGAGACAGGGTTTCGTCAAGAAAGAGACTTTCGTCAACATATCCCAGGAAGTCTGCGAGAACTGTCGTGAATGCACCAAGAACACTGGCTGCCCAGGGCTTACAATAATCAACACTGACTATGGAGAGAAGATTGGGATTGACCAGTCGATCTGCGTGTCCGACACGTACTGCACAAAAGTCATGGCATGCCCATCCTTCGAGAAGGTAATAATCACAAGAAACAGACCACCGAAATCAAGGGTCAAGAAGATATCCCTCGACAACATTCCGGCGGTAACTCCACACCGATTCAGCGATACTTGGAAGATCTTCATCAGTGGTGTCGGCGGAATGGGCGTCGGAGTAATGTCATCAGTTCTTGCTCGAGCCGGAACCAAAGAGGGATACCACGTCCGGTTCAACGACAAGAAAGGGCTCGCGATCAGAAACGGAGCGGTTTCGGCCCACGTTCTATACTCAAACGGAAAAGCAAAGATCTCAACCATCGTCCCCAACGGAAAGGCGGATCTCTTAATGGGCGTTGACATGCTCGAGGCGGAGAGAAGTCTCGTATACGCGAGCCAGGTTCACACCACTGCAGTGGTGAACACCACCGTAGTCCCGACCATCCCGATGCTGGCCGGGATGATGAATTATCCTCCAGACGCGGAAGAGAACATTCGAAGACACACAAACTCGGACGAGTACTTCGGTGGAAGAATCAGCGAGATCTCCGAGCTGTACTTCGGAAGCAAGCTCTTCACCAACATTATTCTTCTCGGCTCAGCCTTCCAGAAAGGCCTCATACCGGTCAGTGAACAGAATCTCGTTGACGCCATAATGGAAACCGTCCCCGCTAGCCAAAGAGCCAGAAACATGGAGGCGTTTCGCCTAGGCCGGAAAATGGTCGTAGAGCCACAGCTTCTCGACTTCAAGAACATCGTCGCTGATGAGAAGACCCTCACATTATTCGGGGCGAAGGAAAGCTACCAGTCAATTCTGGACATGAAGGCCAAGCAAATCTCGCGCTCTTACTGGATGTTCTGGCGAGGAAAGAAGATCGCAGACGAATACAGACGACTGGTAATGAGCACCGTTGCCACCATAAACCTCGACGAAGATACCAACAGAGCAATTGCGAGGAGAGTCTACGACCTCATAATGTGGGGAGACCTCCCATACGCTGAGGAGTACGTGGACAGAGTCCTCGAGGTGTTTAGGAACGATAGGGAGGATAAGGGCTACGCTGCAACGAAGACAGCGATGCTAGATCTGCATAAGGTAATGGCGATCAAAGACGAGATCTACACTCCCCACCTATTGACTGACGGTGAGAAACTGGACCGGGACAAGATACGGTACAATATTGACGAGGACAACGGTGACAAGATAACGTACGAGCATATCAACCGGCCAGAATTCGAAGTCTTTGGCAAGCAGGTCAGGTTCGACCTGCCGCAGTGGCTTGCTCACAACTGGTTGATGAGGATCTTCAAACATATGAAATGGACCAGAACTGTCCTCGACAGCTGGGGATGGCACAGGAAAGAACGCGCCTTCCGCGACTGGTACAAAGACGACGTCATAGGATTCTACCTCAAGACAGCGTCTTCAAACTATGATCAGGCGCTCAGAGCCTTGAGGGTTATCAACGATCCTTACAGGCCGAACGAATTCGCTGTCACAGGGTTCCGCGAGGTCATCTATCCGAAGATGGACAAGGCAAGACGAGAATTCGAAGAACTCGTGGAGCCGGGACAACAACTTCCTGTAATGCCTATGATCACCGCATCGTCCGAAATGTAGATTCCCTGCCATTTCATGTCTCAATTTAAGAAAGAAGGATATTTCATCCTCCACGCGATTCTGCTCATCAGGATCGACTGAGAGAGTATCGGTTATATCACGCGGAATGCGTCTAGCTAGAATTGAACGATAGCGTTTGAGTTCAGAGATCCGACCCATCAATCCGCTTAACGAGGTCTTAATGAGGCGGCAATACTACCAGGGGTCTCTCTACGCAGCCGCGATTAGAGATCCACGCTTCTCTTCGGGGTTCGGGATGTACCCACCTCCAACCCCTAAGCTGCCAAAGACCGGAGGCTCGATAGCCTGGATACTGCTCAAGTTCGGATTCGTAGGCGGACTGGGAATATTCCTCAACCAGTACGTTCTGTTTGTGTTAACCGGTCTCTACGGGATCTATTTTCTGTTCAGTGCGATCCTCAGCAGTCAAGCAGCCGTATTCGTCAACTTCGCGCTGAACAACTTTCTCGTATTCAGATCAAGAGAAACAGCCGGAGGGCTGGTCCGAAAAGCCCTACTGTTCAACGCGGTTTCCTCATCCGATCTGCTCTTAAGAATCCCTCTGCTCTGGGGCCTCACAAGCGCCCTAGGGATCTCTTATCTTTCGTCTAACCTTGTGGCAATTCTCTTGACTTTTGGAGTTAGGTTTCTGGCGAGTGAGAAGAAGATCTGGGCAAAACACGTAGTGCCCAAGACCCCAGTGTCCCGCTAGGTTCCAGACAAGGTCTGTTCTAGTAATGTCTAACGAAAGTCTCGACCGGATGAACTAGCTCCAACATGGGATGAAGCTCTAATCGGAATAGCTCTCCAGGCGGGGTCCGGGAGAATCCATCCTCATCCTTTCGAACCAAGTCGTCGACGATTGCGACGCGTTTCTTGACGTAGTCACTCTCAGAAGCCGCAGGCAAAGGCCCGAAGACTTGAGGGGCCGCAAGTCGGACCCCAGCGTACATCGACCACGCGAGATCCCGAATCTCCCACTGAGCGTCGGGAGCACACCGGAGGTTGAAGAAATGAATGAGCTGGCGCGGGCTCATACTCATGACTATGTTCGTGGTTGCCGCATTCGGCCTCAGATACCGGGCGTCCTCGGCCTTAATTCCCTTCGCGGCGAGACCCTCTTCCGCTTGACGAGTCAAGTCCATCACATCTGTAAAGTTCAGCTCTAGCTTGTGCCCTTGAATCTCAACTCGGACCTTGAGATCTTCGGGGATCCCGGGCGGCTTTAGATATCCATAGCTTCGCGTGACCCGCACATACCGTTGGCTCTGCTGGCTGAAAGATGCTATTCTGTGCCTGACTATCTGATGGCTTGCCGCTCTGCTTATTCCCTGCAGGTCGAAAGTGAAGCTTCCATGTCGGAGCATACCTTCTTTTCCCATCTTCACTCCAGCGTCTTGCAAGTTTGCAGTTAGTTGAGGATAGTTGGTGTAGCTGAACAGGATCGCTTTGCTAGCCATTTCGAATCCTATCCTCTCACGGTAGGCATCGCTAGGGCCGAGGCGATTATGGGAGCTGCCTCATTCAGGGTCCCGACAAGTTCCTTTGTCAAGGGTAAATGGTTGGCGCCCCGAGCTAGCTCAACTAGAACTCGTAGGTTTGTCGTGATGAGCCATCGCTTTTCGTCGATCTGGCTTGTCTCGAAGAACTTCGATGATTCCATGAGGAAGAGAATCTCCTTCTCGTCAGCCTCCGCCAGCCAGGTGATGCTGTTGTGTTCAAGAATATCGTAATGTCCCAGCTCAAGCGCGCGCTTCAACAACCCGCCTATCCGTTCCGCGTCGAAGATTCTTTCTCCATCCAAGACCTTGTCTTGTGAGGTGTGCGAGAACAGCTCATAGCCCGGGTGGGGAGAGTAGCATGATCGCATCGCGGCGGCACAGACCCTTTCTAGGTCAGGTTCGTAGCCGACGAGCCGAACACGCATACCGAGAAATCCTTCTCAGAGAGAGTGGATGTTCAGTCCGCAATAAAAGAACTACCGCGCTCATTCTTGTAATCCTCGATGTTCCAAGATGAGGAAATGTGACCCAGCGCGGCATCGCTGTGACTGGTTGCAGGTTTTGAAAGGGACAGCATGCTTAGCTAAGCGACCTCTCCATAGCGAGAACAGACGTTAGGAGGACGGTAGGTCAATGGCCGAAGAAGGGTCCGAGAGCGAAGCAGAACGAGAACAGGACCCTCCGGATGATGTGAGAATAGAGCCCTTCCTTGACATGCGGGACCCTACTTTTCGCAGAATCCTTCGATCTGCCACGAGCAAGTTCAACCAGATGATCTGCCCCCTAATGGCATCCGTTTGCGTGCGGGACCTGTGCATGTTCTGGAACGACCACTCAAAGTCCTGCTACATTGTTGACACGCTAAAACTGAACATCTATCACACCATCTGTCCGAAGTGCGGGTCCACGAACATCGAACTGTCAACCAGAGAACAGCGTACTGGGAAGGCGAAACTCTACCGATGCGACACCTGCGGCAACGAATGGGGACAAGTACACTAACCGCACTAGTTTTCCTAGAATCACAAGATAAGCCCAATACCCCACAATTCCTTATACGAATGAAGCCAATCCCAGTTGGGCCAGGTCAGGCGTTGAGAGGAGGAGTCAAGGGATGACCGACGTTCAAAAGGGCAAAGAGGTCTTGCAGAAGACCTTCACATACGTTGAGAATGTGTCGAAGGAATCTCGGAAGGCTTTGATGGAAGAATTCAGCCAAAAACACAAAGGAATCGGGCTCAACTCGGCCTCTGACATTCTCCGCCAGACCGTCTTGGACTGGTTCTCTCGTCGCGACAAGACCTTCAAACTCGTTCACGAAAAGACAAGCCAGGGAAAGCCGGGCGATGTGCGGATGGATTTTCTTGGGGAGACCAAGACCGTACACTTCAAGGTTCACCTCCACGCGGTTTTCGCGGTTAACGGACAGTCGCCTGATTCACCGGCTTTTCTGAAAGAAGTGAACTTTCTAGTGGATTCCCGAGAATTTTCGATGTAGAGCCGAGACTCATTCTTCGTCGCTCTCGAGCTGACTGCAATTGTTACTTCACTGATCGCGGGATTTTGGTTGAGGTATGTCAAGAAAGAGGGCTGGCAGCTCCTCTAGGGATCTAAACCGTGAACTTGCGTCGTCTACGTCTGGTTGGTATTGTACTGGGCGATGTTGGCATAGCCCTTGCGATTCTAACTTTCATCGTTAGACTTGATTCGATAGTGCGTCTAGCTGCTGTCATTCTTATCGTAGCTGGAGTGGTGCTCCTCTTCCGGTGGAGTGCGTTGAAAGCGAACCAGAGTCAAGGATGAGGGGGACGGCCTATTCCGCGGGCGGTACCCTGTAGATGGAATGTATACGAGCATTTGCGTCCGAAACGCATTTCAGCATGTTTGACCCCTTTCAGGGTGGCTCAGAAATGAAAGAGGTCTCGGCTGAGATAGAGATTGAAGCCCCTGCAGAGCGGGTCTGGGAGGTACTGACTGATTTTGCCAAGTTCCCCGAATGGAACCCCTTCATTCGACAGATGAGCGGCGAGGTCAGAACTGGAGCACAGCTTCACGTCCAGCTTGGACCCACTGGGGGAAGAGTCATGTCCTTCAAGCCCAAAATGGTCAACGTTGAGACGAACCGTGAGATGAGCTGGCTCGGGCGACTCTTGATACCCGGCCTCTTTAACGGCGAACACAGTTTCACAATCGAAGCACTAGACGAAAAAGGTGTCCGATTCGTTCAGCACGAGAAGTTCACAGGCTTGCTGGTACCATTCATGGCGAAAAGCCTCGACAGAGATACGAAACGTGGCTTTGAAGAGATGAATCGCGCTCTGAAGGAGCGAGCCGAGAAGGGAGCTTAGGCGTTCCCTTTCCCAATTCTTTCGGGAGATAGGTTGACGCCAATTCGAACGCCTTTGCCTTCGTAGCCTTGGCATTCACAGTCGGATTGACCGGTGCAAACTTCCCATTGGCCACGGTCGTGAAGAAGAACGTGAATTGGGTAGTCTCTTCTTTCCGATTGGAGGGATTCGTTACCGCACGCATCGCAACTGATTTCTAAGGTCTCGATGAGAGACTTGCCGTGATGGTGTCCTGGCGCAAGTTCGTCGGAACCAAAGGAACCGTAGGTTCTTCCTATATTGTGGCCTGTAGCGTTGTAGTGTTGCTTCCGCACTCGTTCGACGAAAGCTATCAATCCTTTGAACTTACCAAAGTCTTCATCGAACTGTTTGGGGAGCTTTTCTAGAACTGACTGGTTGGTAGTCGACTGGTTCCTAGTCTCTGGGAGTCGGATTTGGTTGGCTCGTTCGGCCAGAGTGTAGACTTTCCCGGTCAGATCCCTGGTTCTCTCGGAGGGACCATTTGTTGCTGTTTCTCTAATGAGCTTGCGAACCTGGTTTTCTAGGTCTCTTAGCGTTTGCTGGAACTCAAGGAACTCTTTCGTTCTCAGCGCCGATGACATAGGTTCGGGAGTAAGGGATCAGAAAATTAGAGATGTTGTTACCCGAGAACCACAACGCATAGAGGCACCCACATTGTCCTGGATCGTTCCACTCATACCGGTTGGCTTTCCAGCAGTGTGGACAAATCCCAAGGAGGGTTTTGGGGCTGTGTCCCGTGGAAGTCCAGTTGGATTCTTCGTCTGGCTTCTAGCCTGCGACCTGCGGTACTTGCATGTTCCCCGTTTCTTCCTCTTCTAGACGGGTCTTGATTCGTTTCAGCCGGAAGAAGTCCTCTCTTGACCTCTCCTGCAGACTCATCTCTATGTATCGGATTGTATTCTCGATCCTGGGGACTACAATGTTTTCGAGGCTGTTGACTCGTCTCTTGGTGGCGGAGATCGCTTCGGCCAGTCTGCGAATAGCGGCTTCGGCTGCCGACAGCTCGACAACGTTCTTGATAGCTTCCGTCATCAGCGCGACGGCCTCGTCGAGCTTCGCCGAGCTTCCGATCATCGAGTAGGGAAATCCGTCTAGGGGTTTCAGTTTCACGGAGACATAGGGTATTGAGACGCCGATGACGTTTCGAGTCGAAGCGTCCACGTCGAATCGGTCTTGGACTGTTAGGGATGTCTCTTCGACTCTTGTGAAGCCCATGAGCATCTGTGCTTCGGTGAACTTCTCGTAAGCCTGGAATAACAGGTCCTGGGTCTTCTGGCGTAGGGCGGTGATTTCTCGGGCGAACTGGAAGAACTCGATCATCAACGCGTCAAGCTTCTCGCGAAGCAAATCTCCGCCTCGCTGAGCTATGCGTCGTCGTCGCCGAAGGGCGATAAGCTCCATCCGGGTTGGACGAGCGCCCGCGACGATCTCTGACACTACGCGGTCTTCCCACGATATTTCGGATGATACTTCTTGATCGTAGCCGGGTCGATCCGTTTCAGCTCGCTTTCAGGAAGAACGCTCAGCAGATTCCAGCCCAGATCGAGGGTTGCGTCGATATCACGATTCTCGTAGAGTCCTTGGTTGATGAACTTCCTCTCAAAATTGTCCGCGAAACCCAGATAGAGCTTGTCACGGGCAGAGAGCGCCTCTTCACCGATGACAGCGACAAGGTCACGGAAGCTCCTTCCCTCCGCATACGCATAATAGAGCTGGTCTGAGACTTCCCTGTGGTCCTCTCTTGTCCGTCCTTTGCCGATTCCCTCTTTCATCAATCGCGAGAGAGAGGGCGCAGGGTCGATAGGTGGATAGATTCCTTTTCTGTGCAATCCTCGATCAATGTAGATCTGACCCTCGGTGATGTAGCCCGTGAGGTCGGGGATGGGATGAGTGACATCGTCTCCGGGCATAGTGAGAATCGGCATTTGGGTGATTGAGCCTTTGCTACCGTGGAGTCTGCCTGCACGTTCGTAAATCGTACTCAAATCTGTGTACATGTATCCCGGATATCCTCGCCGTCCGGGAACTTCCTCTCTGGCCGCAGAAATTTCTCGGAGCGCTTCCGCATAGTTGGTCATGTCGGTGAGTATGACTAGAACGTGGGTTCCGAGTTTGACTGCGAAATACTCGGCCGCTGTCAGTGCGAGCCTCGGAGTGAGGATTCGTTCAATGGCGGGGTCGTCTGCGAGGTTGACGAACATGGTTACGTGGTCGAAGGCGCCTTGTTTCTCGAAGTCGTCTCTGAAGAATCGGGCTTCGTCGGCGGTGATTCCCATAGCTGCGAAGACGGTGGTGAAGGGTTCATCGGTGCCTCGGACCTTCGCTTGCCTAGCGATCTGGGCTGCGATCTGGTTGTGGGGAAGCCCGGAGGCGGAGAATAGCGGGAGTTTCTGGCCCCGGACGAGAGTGTTCATCCCATCGATGGCGGAGACTCCTGTTTGGATGAATTCTCTAGGATATTCTCGCGCGAAGGGGTTGATGGGACTGCCGTTTACATCGAGATAGTCATCAGGGATAATTCTCGGGCCGCCATCAGTGGGCCGGCCGCTGCCGTCGAAAATCCTACCGAGCATGTCCTGTGAGACTGGGAGCTTGACGGTTTCCCCGGTGAAGCGAACAGTCGTCGCGGAAACGTCGAGTCCGGATGTTCCCTCGAAGATCTGGACGACTGCGACGCCGCCGCCGACTTCTAGGACTTGGCCTCTTCGTTCCTCGCCGCTGGGAGTCCTGATCCTTGCTAGTTCGCCGTATCCTACTCCTCTCACTTGTTCGACGAAGATGAGTGGTCCGGATATTTCTCGGACTGTTCTGTATTCGAGGCCGGCGAGTGATACCATTCTATTTCTCCTTGACAGCAGGTGCCGTTAGCATCTTGAATTCTCGATCGAGACGTTCGTTCAAGGATTGGGAGTGGTCGGTGAACTTGTCCGCGGGGGTGAGTCTCATGCGGCTGATATCGTTCTTGACGGGGAGCTCGAGAACTTTCTGGAGCGGTATGCTTTCGTCGACTGCTTTCTGCATGAGGTTGTAGTAGTGTAGAATTGTCCGGATCATGTTGTAGGTTTTCGTCTTGTCGCAATAGCTGTCGGCGGGGTTGTAGGATTGCTGCATGAGGAAGTCTTCCTTGATCATCTTCGACGCTTCCAAGATGACCCGTTGTCCTTCGGAGAGGGCGTCGGGACCGACGAGCATGACTATCTCGCGAAGTTCTTCGTCGCGCTGGAGAAGATACATTGCCACTTTTCGCAGGTCGACCCATTCGGGTCCGACTTCTTTCGGATACCAGGTTTCGAGAGTGTCGAGGTAGAGAGAGTAGCTTGTCAACCAGTTGATGGCGGGGAAGTGGCGTCGCTTGGCAAGTTCGGAGTCGAGGGCCCAGAAGACCTTGACGATACGGAGAGTATTCTGAGTAATCGGTTCGGAAAAGTCACCGCCTGGAGGGGAGACAGCGCCGATAACGCTGATGGATCCTTGCTTGGATTCCGAGCCTAGGACTTCCAGTCGGCCAGATCGTTCGTAGAAGTCGGCGAGGCGTGATGCGAGGTAGGCTGGGTAGCCTTCTTCGCCCGGCATCTCTTCCAAGCGTCCAGATATCTCTCGAAGAGCTTCTGCCCATCTGCTTGTGGAATCCGCCATTAGCGCGGTATCGTAACCCATGTCCCGGAAGTACTCTGCGATTGTTATGCCGGTGTAGACGCTTGCTTCTCTGGCGGCTATCGGCATGTTGGAAGTGTTCGCGACCAGAGTTGTTCGATTCATCAAGGGTTGCTGAGTGCGGGGATCAAGGAGCGTTGGAAATGTTTCCAGAACTTCCGCCATCTCGTTTCCTCGTTCTCCGCAACCTACGTAGACGATGACTTGGGCGTCAGCGAATTTTGCAAGCGCCTGCTGGAGAACTGTATTGTGGCAGACCATGGGTCCCCATCCAGCGATGAAATTCTCGTATCCTGGGACCGTGATGTCGTAAACTTCAGAAGTGGTCGTGATTTGTCGGATGTCTGAGATCTCGTCGAAGAAGGAGAAGTCGGATAGTTCGGAGAGTTTCTCCAGCTTC